>Ga0265339_10001926_pt1 | contig 15239 bp, 9 predicted proteins | sample 4CB219metaG_FD_202085 | JGI IMG/M metagenome (GOLD analysis project Ga0265339, IMG submission 202085) | Rhizosphere microbial communities from Carex aquatilis grown in University of Washington, Seatle, WA, United States - 4-CB2-19 metaG | ecosystem: Host-associated > Plants > Roots > Rhizosphere... | reverse complement strand
ATGGCCCACCACCGCGTCCAATGTCTTGAGGCCGTTGCCCGTTATGCATAACACGGCGGAATCATTGGCTGGAATGGCGCCCGAGGCAATGAGTTTCTTGGCCACGCCAACCGTCACGCCGCCCGCCGTTTCGGCGAAAATCCCTTCGTTCTCCGCAAGGAGCTTGATGCCCTCGCGGATTTGGTCATCCGTGACATCCTCGGCGCAGCCATTGGTTTCCTTCATTACTTTCAACGCGTAAAAACCGTCCGCCGGCGTGCCGATGGCGAGAGACTTCGCAATGGTGTTGGGCTTGACAGGCTTGAAGAAATCCAGCCCCGCCTTTTGCGCCGTGGAAATCGGCGAGCAGCCCGTCGCCTGGGCGCCATAAATATGATATTTGGTTTCTGGCGTCAGGCCCAGCTTGATCAGCTCCTGGTAACTCTTGTGGATCTTTGTCAACAACGACCCGGACGCCATGCAGATGACTGTGTGCTTGGGCACGCGCCAGCCGGATTGTTCGACGATCTCGAAGCCCATGCTCTTGGAGCCTTCCGCGTAATACGGCCTCATGTTCACGTTGACAAACGCCCACGGATATTTTCCCGCGATCTCCGCGCAGAGACGGTTCACTTCGTCGTAATGCCCCTTGATGCCGACCACCGTGCCGCCGTAGATCAGCGAATTGACAACCTTGCTCTGCTCCAAATCCGCCGGAATAAACACATACGCCTTCAGGCCGGCCGCCGCAGCGTTGGCGGCCACCGAGTTGGCCAGGTTTCCCGTCGAGGCGCAGGCGACAGTCGAATACCCAAGCTCTTTGGCGCGGCTGAGCGCGACGCTGACGACGCGGTCCTTGAAGGAAAGCGTGGGGTAGTTGACAGTGTCGTTCTTGATCCAAAGCTCCCGAATGCCCAACACGCGCGCCAGGCGGTCCGCCTTGATCAGCGGCGTGCCGCCGACTTCAAGGCCCACCGTTGGCTCGTGCGCCACGGGCAGCAATTCGCGAAAGCGCCACATGGACTTTGGCCGGGACTGGATGAGCGCGCGAGTGAGCGTTGCCTTGATCCGGTCGTAATCGTAGACCACCTCGAGCGGCCCGAAATCGAAATCGCAGACGTGGGTCGCCGCCAGCGGGTACTCGCGTCCGCATTCGCGGCACTTGAGGGCCTTCATGAAGCCAAAATGTTTTTCCATAACCTAAACAAAAACGCCTCTTCACATTGCTGGAAGAGGCGTCAAAGTGTTCTCTTCTCATTTTTTCCCGGCGGTCTCTACGGTTGCGCCGGGCTGGAATTGGCACCTGGCGCGGCCTGCGCCGCCGGTTGCCGTGGTTTCTTCGGGCCAGTCCCTCCACCACTCGCAATGAGCATCGTTATATCAACGAATACGGATAGATTGATTCATAGTTTTGTCTGTGTCAACGCCTATTTTAACGCCTATACTCTTGGAGAGGGGGAATAGGCTTGATTCACCGTGAGTCCGGCCCGTATCCTCGATGGAACTCAATGCCCAGGAGCAGATGAAAAGCCGTCGTCGCCGCCATGCCATTTTGGTCTGGGCCGCCCTGCCGCTTCTGGCCGCTTTCTCCTCGCACGCCAGCGTCTACGCCACCAATATCAAGCTCAACGGTTCCTTGACCAATCAGTGGATCGCCCCAGGTTATCCCGCCCGCATCAGCTATGTCCTCAATGAGCCGGCGACCGCCGGAGTCATCGTGCGAGTCTGCCAGGGAACCAATGTCGTCAAGACGTTCAGCGCGGCCGGCGGCCAGCCAGGAGCCCTGCCCGGAACCAATTCCTTCCTCTGGGACGGAACTTCCAACGGCACAAACGTCCCGCCCGGCGCCTGTTCCATTCATGTGACAGCCGGCGCCGTTGGTTATTCCACCTGGACTGGCATCACCAGCGACGGGCCCGGCTTTTTCGTCAATTCGCCGCGCGGCGTGGATGTCAACAAAAACACCAACAGCCCCTATTTTGGCCGCGTCTTTGTCGCCAACGCCTACGCCGGCAACGGCCAGGGCGCCGGCATTTTCAAGTTCAACGCGGACGGCAGCCCCGCCGACGAAGGCGGGTACAGCGATGGCGGCTATCCGTGGGCCGGCGACCAATACAGCCCGTGGAAAATCGCCGTGGGCGCCGACGACGCTGTCAATGTCAATGATTGGCGCGCCGGCAGCCCGGGCGCCGTCGTGCAATTCGACCAGCTCATCAGCCCAAATCCTTCCTATGTCTTATGGAGTGGCTACGAGCAGTTCCCGGCGGGCTCAGTCGACGCAAGCGGCCCTTACCTCAGCGGCCCCGAGACCAATGAATTGCTCTGGATGGCCGATGCCCACACCAATGGAAGTTATGGAATACTCCAGTGGCGCATGGACACTAACGGGTTCGTCGCCATCGGCGACATGGGCGCTACGGCCGTCGCTGCAACAAATTCGGATTTGACCGCCCAACCCTACGACGTAGCCATTTCAACCAACGGCTTTATTTACACCATTCAGTCCCTATCCGATCCATTTAGTTCCGACAATCGCGTGCTTTGCTTTCCGCCGTGGACCAACGGGCAACCGTCCGAAACGAGCGCCCTTTGGGCCGTTGGCTCCGGCGACACCAATTTGACTTATGCCTATGGCGTCGACGTGAATCCCGCCAACACGTTGGTAGCCGTCGCCTCGCGAGGTTATGGCCGGGATCCCTCCGCTCTGGTGGGCGGCAATGTCAGCATTTTTTCGACTCCCAACGGCTCGCTTGTCAAGCGCCTCGGAATGGGCGCAAACCATCAATACACCGACGTCGCCTGGGACGCCGTCGGCAATCTCTATGCGCTGGACGGCACGGCGAGCATGTGGCGCGCCTATTCGCCTCCCGGGACAAACCAGGCCACGACAGTTGCCGTGCAGCAATTGCAGGATTTCAGCGCCTTGCTTGCGCCGCAGTTGTCGCAGCCAGCAATGTCGAATCAATTCACGTTCCTTCTTTGCGGCCAGCCCTACGTCACCTACGCCGTCCAGGTGTCGCCGGACTTTGTCGCCTGGTCGACGATTGCCACCAATTACGATTCGGTTTCCAATCGCGTCATCAGCCTTCCGCTCCCCTCCGATCCGCAGGACTTCTACCGCGCCACCGTCCTGTTCCCGAATTAATCCAGCGCCTGGCTTGCCATCGGAATGGACAACCCAAGCGCCGTTGCGGTTCCGCTCATGTCCAACGTGGCGTGGCGTGGAAGGTGTTCGAGCGCGCCCGGCGGGGCCGGCGAGGGTTGGATTAAACTTGACGCGAAGCCATGCCGGCGGGCGAGGAGTTCGGCCAGCCCGCTGTAAGGCAATTCGTCCGCGGCCGAAAGATGCCAGATTCCGCGAGCCCTCGCCTCCGCCACCGCCGCGATTCCAAGGATCGTGTATGCAAGCGAAATAGGCGAGCAGATATAGTTGTTGAACGGGCGAATCATCTCGCCGCGCGAAAGGGCCTCGCGCCATTTGACGAGCAGGGGCAGCCTTTCGTGGACAACTTTTGTCAACCGCACGATGGCGATGTTTTCGCCCAGTTCCAGAAGGCCTTCCTCCGCGTCGGATTTCTGGCGCGCGTACGCGGTCGCCGGGCTGACGGGATCCTCCGGGCGCGGGCGCGGCGCCGACCCGTCAAACACAAGATTGGTGGACGGAAACACGACGAAACAGCCCAGTTCGGCCAGCCGCCTGGCGAGCTTGATGGTTTGTTCGACATTGATGCGGCGGGTCGCTTCCGGCTCGCGCCGGCATTTCTCCTGATCGGGGATGGCGGCGAAAATCAACGCCACACTGGCGCCGGCGGGCGGCGTCCACGCCTCGACGTCGCCGCTCAGGTCGAAGGTTTGAAGCGTCGTAAAGTTGACTTCCCGGCCCAACGAGCGCCAATGACGGCACAGTTCGCCGCCCAGCAAGCCGTCGCCGCCGATCACCAGGAAACTCATTTCTTATGACAGCAGAGGGCGAAGAGGTAATGGGCCATCGGATGGAATCCCGTATGCACCACTTCGTCATTCATCGAGAAGAGAAAGACGTTGTGGAAATATTTGGAAAAGAGGGCGCGCATGCCGGGGGCGTCTTTGCAGTTGACATGCCCCGCCTTGCTTTGCGGCGACGCGTAGGCCTGCGAATGCAGCGACGGCGATCCCACCAGCAAAACGCCGGCCGGATTGAGCGACTGGACGATGTTCGTCACGAACCGGTCCTCGTCGGCGGGCGGAATGTGCTCCAGGACGTCGATGGAATAGGCGCCGTCGAAGCCGCCCGTCATGGGGCCGGCGAGCATGTCATGGACGACGCAATCGAACTTCCATTTCGGATCCATGCGCCGATGGACATCGGCAACAAACACCGGATCAAAGTCGCATGCGGTCAGCGCTTTGACCTCCTGCTGCACGATGCGCGTTCCAAAGGCGTCAGCGCAGCCGACCTCCAACACCCGATTCAGGCCCGAAAGCATCTTGGAGGCGAACTTGTAGCGCGCGAGCACGAAACAGAGACGGCGCGGATCGTCATGCCAGACCTGGTTCGCCATGACGCCCAATGTGGCCAGATGCTCCGCCGCGACCTCCAGGCATCGGTCATACTGCGGCTCTTTGGTGTGTTGTTCCATCGTGCCCTTAGTGAAGCGGCGGCCTCATGGGATGTCAACGTCGCGTCAAAATCATTTGCGCCGAGCCGGGGCTTCGCTACCTGTCAAACCAAATGAAGCGGCAGGCGGACTTTGAAGCGCGTTTCGCCTGGCTTGGTCTCGAATTCGAGTTCGCCGCCGTGACGGTCGGCGACGATGCGGTGGCTGATGACCAGGCCCAAACCTGTGCCGGAGCCGACCGCCTTGGTGGTGAAGAACGGCTCGAAGATGCGACTCTGGATTTCCGGCGGGATCCCAGGCCCATTGTCCACGATTTCCACCTGCGCATAATCGCCGTCACGGAAGGTGCCGATGCAGATCTTGCCCTTTCCCTGGGTGGCGTAGATGGCGTTGTCAATCAAATTCGTCCAGACCTGGTTCAATTCGCCCCCATACGCCATGATGCGCGGCAGCGAACGGTCATAGGCGCGGCGAACGGTCACCGATTTCAATTTGTGGCTCAGCATGGCGAGCGTGGTCTCGATGCCCTCATGAAGGTCGATTTCCTGCTTCGACGCCTTGTCCAGGTGCGTATACGACTTGACAGCCTTGACCAATTCCGAGACGCGGGCGGAACTGTTTTCAACCTGGCGCAGCAACAAACGAAGGTTCAGGCGCGCGGCCAGCCAGCGCAGCGCAGGTTCGTGGCTCGCGGCCGGCAGGCGATCGAAAAACGACTGCAACCAGGCGATGTCCAGGCCCGCGTCCACCAGGACCGGGGAGATTTTCCATGCGTCCGAGATTTGTCGGGCGCCCAACCACTCGTTGAGCGCCTCTTCGCGGTCGCTCCGCGCAATTGAATCCAACGGCAGCGCGGCTTGCAGTTTCTGGTCCGCATCGTGCGCCGCGGCGATCAGCGGGTCCCATGCGGCCTTATCCAGCGCGCGCGCCAGGCGGCATAGATCGATCTGCACTTCATCCGTGACGCGTTGCAGTTCAGACGCCGCGCGGACCGCCGCCGAAGCGGGGTTGTTCAGCTCGTGCGCCAGCCCGGCGGCCATCGTGCCGAGGGAAATGAGCTTCTCGCGCTGGCTTGCGTAGCCCTCTATGTTGCGGAAGCGCTCGGCGACCGTCCGCAGAATCTCACGCGTCACCGAGGGGCAGCCCCGCAACATCTGCCAGAACCCTTCCTTGTCCATCCGGAAAAGACGCGCCGGCTTGGACACGCGCGCCGTCGCCAGCCACGGCGCTTCAAGCAGAATCGCGATCTCGCCCATGAAATCCCCCGCCTCGCTGACCCCCATCAGCACGTCCTGCTTCTCGTAAGAGCGCCAGATTTGGATCGCGCCTGACAGCGTCAAATAAAAATAGCTGGACAGGCTGCCTTCGCTTTCGATCACCGCTCCGACCGGCAGCTCAATGATCTCGCCTGTTGAAATGCAGCTCACATTGTCGTCCGCCACTCCGGCGAACAGCGGCATCCGTCTGACCAACTGAAAATCTTCAGGCGTCATAAATCGGGAATCAAAGGGTCGCCAAATATTCGTGGATCAATTTGACCGCCATAGCCCCTTCGCCCACGCCCGAAGTGACGCCTTTGGCCGAAAGATGGCGCACGTCGCCGGCGACGAATATTCCCGGCACGCTGGTTTCCAGGTAGAACGGTTCGCGCGTCAGCTGCCAGCCTTTTGGTTTCCGATGTTCATTTTGGGTGAGATGCTGGCCGGAAACGACGTAGCCCAGCTCATCGCGGTCAACCACGCCAGCCAGCCATTCGGTGCGAGGCAGCGCGCCCGCGTAAATGAGCACCGCCGTGGCGGGGCAGGTTTTTTGCTCGCCGGTTTTATGGTTGCGGATGACCACTTGCTCGCAATGGTTGGCGCCGGAAACTTCAGTGACGTTTGAATTGGTGAGGATCGTGATGTTTTTGGTCGCGGTGATTTGGTCTTCGAGATATTGCGACATGGTTGTCGACAGCGCCTCGCCGCGCACCACCATCGTCACCTGCCGCGCGAATTTTGAGAAATACATCGCCGCCTGCCCGGCGGAATTGGCGCCGCCGACAATAAAAACATCGCCGCCGCGATACGAGATCGCGTCGCTCATCGGCGCGTAATAATGCACCCCGGCGCCGAGCAAATTGTCGCACCCGGGGATGTCCAAATGCCGGTAGGCGATGCCGCTGGCGATCAGCAAAGCGCGTCCCACGACCTCGCTGCCGTCGGCCATGCGCACGACTCGTGATGGACCTTCGACGCGCACGCCGGCGACTTCCTGCGGCGTCAGAATCTCGGTCCCAAACCGGCGGGCCTGGGCCACCGCGCGCCGCGCGAGGTCGCCGCCGCTGAGGCCGGTCGGGAAGCCCAGGTAATTCTCGATGCGCGAGCTTCGTCCCGCCTGGCCGCCGGGCGCTTCGCGTTCGACCAGCAACGTTCGCAACCCGTCGGCCGAACCGTAAACCGACGCGGCCAAACCGGCGGGACCGGCGCCCACGACAATCAAATCGTAGAAGGGCAGGTCGGCCTTGGTCTTGAGGTTCAACCGCGCCGCGACGGCCGCGACCGTTGGTTTGGGCATATAGGTCCCATCGGCAAACACGACCAGCGGCAGGCAATCCGTCTCGGTCTGGCTCGTCGCGACCAGTTGTTTCGCCGTTTCGTCCACCTCAATGTCGAGCCATTGATAGGGAATGAAATTGCGGCCCAGAAAATCCTTGATCTCCATTCCCGCGGGCGACCACCGATGCCCGACGACCCGCACGCCTTCGAAAAGTGGTTTGAAGTCGGCCTGCCAATCGTCCAGCAAATCATCCACCACCCCGTAAAGGCGTTCCTCCGGCGGATCCCACGGCTTCATTAGGTAATGGTCGATCTTGACGCTGTTGATGGCGCGGATGGCCGCGTCGGTGTCCGCATAAGCTGTCAACAACGCCCGCTTGGCGCCGGGATAAAACCCCAGCGCCTGTTCAAGAAACTCGACGCCCGACATGTGCGGCATGCGTTGGTCCACCAGGAAAAGCGCGATTGGATCGTTGCGGAGCTTGAGCTGTTGGACGGCGCTGAGCGCGGCGGCGCCGGAATCGGCCGCCACGACCCGGTAACGGTTTCCATACTGGCGCCGGAGGTCGCGCTCAACAGCGCGCAGGACTTCCGGGTCATCGTCCACTGTCATGAGAATTGGCTTTGGCATAGTCGGAGCTGATTTGTTGCAGGATTTCGCGCAGGTCGGCGTCCCACGCGGCCATCAAGGCGTCGGGCGTTTTCCGCGGCATGGGCGTCTCGTGCGAGCACACTTTGTCGAAGACGACGCGGCCCGGCCCTTCCACGTCCGTCTTATAAACTATAAGGTGAAGCTGCATCGCCCCGGCCGGCTGGTCCGGTTTTCGGAAATCGCCATACAACTCGTTCACCGAAACTTCCGCCACGAGGGCAGGGGACAGCGCGCTCCCCGGCTCCAGCACATGGCCAAAAACTTCCAGCCCGGCCCGCAGCGGTTCGGCCAGGGCGCGCTCCGGCGGAACCAAAAAGCCCGCGTATGGATCCTGTTCGTATGCATGGTCCCCGGTGCGATACGTGAACGAGCGGTCCTGAAAAAGCGGCGAAATGGTGATCCGGGTCAGCGCGATGGTGTTCGTTTCCGCGCTGGCGGCGGGCGGATCGTCGGGCGTGGCGAATGCGAAGTCCTGGCGTTTCCAATCGAGCCCCGAAGCGCAGCCGCATAGGAGCGCGCACCAAACTGCCATGAGCGCGACGGTTCTCATTTTTTGGGTGGTCTTTCCAGTTCTGAAACGGGTTCAGGGGGCTTGCTGAACAACACCGAAGAGGGTCGCTGCTCCAGCTTGTGAAGCAAGACAATTAATTCGTCGGTGGCGGTGCGAATGTTGGCCAGGGATCCGTTCAATTCGCCCGTGTCCACGCTGGCAAGAACATGCCGCAACTCGGAGGCGGCGCCGGAAAGCTTGGCTTCGAGCGCCGCGGTGTCGCGTCCCACCGCGGGAAGGTCGACTCCGTTAATCGCGGTTTGCGCATCGGCCAAAGTGCGCTGCAGCTTGAGGTTCGTGTCCCGCAGGTCGGCGATTAATCCGACCGCATTTGTGCTCACCAGCTTGAAATCCACTTGATCGACGTTGCCCACGAGGCGATCCGCCACGTCGATCAGCTTTTGCAGGCGATCCAGCAAATCGGCAAGGTCGAGGTCCTCGACGTGGCGAAGGCTTTTCTCGAGCGACGACATCAACCGGTTTATCTGGCTCGGAGCGGACGGGATGTAATAGCGCTTTGGCGTCCAGGGAACCGGCTCGACGGGGTAAAGCCTGGGATCAACATATTCCAGCGCAATGATGCTGGCTCCGAGGAATCCCTGGCCTTGCACGCGCGCCCGCAGGCCTCGCGCCACTTCCTTGTCAAGCGCATCCTGCACGTTGCCGTCGGTCCATGCGCTTCCCTTGGGGACCTCAAAAACGATCAGCACGGATTGCTCCCCGTATTGCGGGTATTCGGAACGGACGAATTCGATGGACGTCACCTTGCCGATGGTCACGCCGCGCAGCTTGACGAGCGCGCCGACGGACAGGTTCTCCACTTTGCCGGGCACGTAAGTCTCAAACACGTCACGCTCGCCGAAGTAACTCTTAAGGCCCATCGCGAACAACGCGCCGATTAGCAGCACGGCCCCCGTCAATACGAAAAGGCCAATCCGAAAATGATGCATCGTCGATTTCATGCCGCCTCCCGATTCAGGAATCGCCGCACCCACGGTTGCCCGGCATGATCGCGCAGGAAAGCCGGCGCGCCCTCGGCGACTATGCCCCGCGCTTCCGGATCCAGGACCACCACGCGGTCCGCCACCGCAAAAATGCTGGCCAATTCGTGCGTCACCATGACGAACGTGATGCCCAGTCCGCGCGCCAGCTCCCGGATCAACGCGTCCAACCCGGCGGACGTGATTGGATCAAGGCCGGCCGACGGCTCGTCCAGAAACAACACGCACGGATCCATCACGATGGCGCGGGCGATGCCGGCCCGTTTTTGCATGCCGCCGCTCAAGTCGGCCGGCAGTTTGGTCGCCGCCGCTTCCAGGCCGACCAATCGCAATTTGGATAGCGCGATCAAGTCCTTTGCCGTCATGGAGAGATCCGTGAACTCGTCCAGCGGCAATCGCACGTTCTCCACCGTCGTTAGCGATCCGAACAGCGCGCCGCCCTGGTAGAGCACGCCAAATTTTCGGAGGATGCGCATCCGCTGGTCGCCCTCGGCCTGAGACAGGCTCTCGCCGGAAATCAGGACGTCGCCGTGCATCGGCGTGTAGAGGCCTATCAGGTGCTTGAGCAGCGTGCTCTTGCCGGAGCCGGATGCGCCGAGGATCGCGAACACCTCTCCGCGGTTGACCTCAAAATTGATTCGCTCCAAAACGACGCGCTCTCCATAGCCAATCGTCAGATCGCGCGCGGCAATGATGCTGGTGGCCGAGGCGCTCATTTTCGCAGGGTGTAGGTCAGCGCGGCGAAGACCGCGTCGGCCAGGATGATTAACAAAATGCTGCTCACGACAGAGCGCGTGGTCGATTCGCCAACCGCGCGCGGGCCTTCCCCGGTTTGCAGCCCGCGCAGGCAACTGACCGACGCCACGATCGCCCCAAAAACGATGCTCTTGGAAACCCCCTCGGCGAGGTCGCTGAAATGAAGGCCGGATTGAATTTGCTTCAGAACCATCCGCAACGGAAAACCCAGCCCCAACAGCACCGGGATGCCGCCAAGCAAGCCGGCGTACATCGCGTAAACCGTCAAAATCGGAGTCAATAGAATTCCCGCGACCACCCGCTGCGCCACTAGAAATTGCACCGGCGACAATCCCATCGTTTGCAGCGCGTTCAATTCTTCGTTCACCTTCATGGTTCCAAGTTCGGCGGCGAAAGCCGATCCCGAACGCCCCGCCAGCATGATCGCCGCCATCACCGGCCCCAGCTCCCGGCACATGACCAGTCCCAGCAAATTGGCGACGAACACCTGCGCGCCAAGTTGCGCCAGCGGTTGGGCGGACTCGAAGGCGATCACCATCCCGACCAGAAAGGTCAGCAGCGAAACGATGGGCAGGGCGTTGACGCCGGCGATTTCGAAAATGCGCGCCACTTCCTTCCACCGCATCAGGCGTGGCCGCAACAATCCGGCGCCGATATCCAGGGTCACTTCGCCAATGAACTCGACCTGCTGGCGAAGATCGGAAAGCCAGGACGTCGTCGCGGCCCCAACGTCCTCCGCCAGGTTCGAGCACATCGGCTCGTGTCCCTGCAACGCTTGAAAGTCGGCCTCGGAAAAGCTGCGGAACAAATGCTGCAAGTCGGGGCTTAATCCGATCAAATCGCCTTTTACGCCGGCTGTCATGCCGCCCATCGAGAGATGATACAGCAACGCCAGGCCGGCGCTGTCGCACGAGCTGAGTTGCCGGACATCAATGTCCAGCTTCGATACGCGCTTTTTCGCCAGCTCCGACTGGAGCTCGCTCCAGGCCTGCGGTGTTGTCGTTGTGTCCAGTTCGCCAGACAGCGTGATCAAGGCGGATGCATTTGGCCCCTGGGTCACCTCCCAACTCACCGGCAATGTTGCTGGCGCGTTAACTGGCATCAGGCGCCTCCGTTCGTTTTCAATTGCTCGTCCCAGCCGCCGCCGAGCGCCTTGTAGAGCGCGATCAACACCAGGAACTGGTCGCGCTCCGTTCGGGCGAGGTTAAGCTGCGCGGGAAAAAGCTGCTGCTGCGCTTCGAGCACTTCGTAGTAACTGGCTTTGCCGGCAAGATACCGTTTGGTTGACACGAAAACCGCCGTCTGAAGGGCGTTGACTTCCCGCGCCTGTTGCTCGCGTATCTCCGCCAGCCGGTCGCGCGAAATCAGCGCGTCGGAGACATCGCGGAACGCATTCAACACCGATTGCCGAAACTGCAGCAGCGCCTCCTCGCGCACAGCCTTGGCCTGGCGATATTGACCGACCAGCCGTCCGCCCTGGAAAAGCGGGCCGCTTGCCTCCGCCGCGACGCCCCAGGCATTGGCGCCGCCAAGGGTATATGCGGAAAGCTCCGGACTCACCTTTCCCAGAAGCGCTGTCAATCCTATCACCGGAAAAAAATCCGCGACCGACTGGCCGATGCGCGCCGTGGCGGCGTGCAGTTGATCTTCCGCTTCGCGCACGTCGGGCCGGCGCTCCAGCAACGACGATGGCAATCCCGCCGGCGCCTGTGGCATGAGCATCGAAAAGGCGGCGCCATTGCGGGCTATCGCCCCCGGATTTCGCCCCAGCAACACGCTGAGTTCATCCTCCGTCGTCGCGATTTCCTCCAGGATGGATGGGGTCGCCGCCGCAGCGTCGGCGAGCGCGGCTTCAGCGCGCGAGGTCTCCAGCGCGGACGCCGTGCCGCCTTCAAGGCGCTGGCTGAATATCTTCAGGCTGTCGGCGAACGAATTGGTCGTCCGGGCGGCAATGTCTAATTCCTGGTCCAATTCCAGAAGGCGGAAGTAGTCGATTGCCACTTCGCTCAGAAGACTCAGGCGCACTCCGCGGCGCGCCTCTTCGGAGGCCAGAAGGTCCGCGCGGGCGGCCTCGTTGAGGCGGCGGACTCGGCCCCACAAATCAACTTCCCAGAACGCATTCAGAGTCGTTGCCGCGCTGGAGACGGTCCCGCCGCTGTTGGGAAAGGGCGAGCCGAACAAATCGTTCCGGCCACTGCTGACGACGCCGTTGTAGTTGACGCTTGGGACGAACTGCGACCGCGCCTGCATGGCGATCGCGCGAGCCTGCTCCACCCGCGCCATGGCGATGCGAAGGTCGTAATTGTTCGTGAACGCTTCGCGGATCAGCCCCTGCAAAACGTTGTCCTGATAAACCCGCCACCATTCCAGATCGCCAAACGAATTCGTGGCCGCCTGGCTGTCGCCGCGAAAGCCGGACGGCGAATCGACCGCGGGCCGCTTGTAATTTGGACCCATCGCGCAGCCGGAGAACAGTATCGCTCCCAATAACGCCAGCGCCACGGCTCCCATTGCCGCCGCCGGTTTCAGCGCCGGACTCAGCCGCCGCGCCGCCAGCCTCTCGACGACATAAAATGTCACCGGAATCAAACACACGGCGATGCATGTGGCCGCCAGCATCCCGCCGACGACAACCGTCCCAAGAATGCGGCGCGAAACAGCTCCGGCCCCGCTGGCGAACCACAACGGCAGCGAGCCGCAAATAAAGGCGAAGGACGTCATCAAAATCGGACGCAAGCGAAGGCGGGCGCCCGTGAGCGTCGCATCGATCAGCGGTTTGCCTTTCTCATATTCCAGCCTGGCAAATTCAACGATGAGAATGGCGTTTTTGGCCGCCAGTCCGATGAGCATCACCAATCCAATTTGCGCAAAAACATTGTTGACCATTTGCCGCGACAGGAGCGCCGCGAAAGCGCCGAACACAGCTATGGGGGTTCCCAGCAAAACGCTGAACGGCAGCGTCCAGCTCTCATACAGCGCGGCCAGAATCAAGAATACGAAAAGAAACGACAGCGCAAAAATCGCCGCCGGCGAAACCCCCTGGGCCGCTTTCTGTTCCTGGTAAGACATGCCGATATAATCAAATCCCATTTCCTTTGGCATGGTCTGGGCGAAGACTTCCTCCAGCGCTTTCGTGGCTTGCGCGGAACTGTAGCCGGGCGCCGCCGAGCCGTTGACCTGCGCGGAACGATAAAGATTGTAGCGCATCGTGAATTCCGGCCCGGAAATCGCCTTCGTGGATGTGAGAGCCGACATGGGAATGGATTCGCCATATTGATTGCGCACGTAAAACAGGCCCAGATTCTCGGCGCGTGTGCGATATTCGCCTTCGGCTTCAACGTAGACTTGCCACTGCCGGCCAAAGCGGTTGAAATAATTGACGAAATAGCCGCCCATAAACGTCTGCAGCGTCTTATACACCTCCGCGAGGTCCACTCCTTGCTTGAACACTCGTTCTCGATCCACATCCACATAAAGTTGCGGCACCGACGGCAACAGCGTCGTATTGATGCTGGCGATCTCCGGACGTTTTCGCGCCGCCTCTAAATACTTGGCGACGTTCTTGGCGAGAAAGGCAACGTCTTGTCCGCTCCGATCCTCTAGAACCATCGTGAATCCGCCGGCAGTCCCAACACCGGCGATGGCGGGCGGCGGGAACGCGAAGGCAATTGCAGCAGGAATGCGGGAAAGCCTCCTGGCCAGGCTGGCTTTGATCGCTTGATAACTCTCCTCCGGCTTGGTGCGTTTGTCCCAGTCCTTTAAGCTCACCCAAAGAGTGGCAGAGTAGGTGTTGCGCGTGAAACTCAATAGAGTGAATCCAGCAACTGTCGTGCAACTCTCGACCCCCGGCGTGGACATCGCTATGTCTTCAACCTGCTTGCAAACGCCCAAGGTGCGATCCATCGATGAAGCAAAGGGAAGCTGCACGTTGACGTAGAGATACCCTTGGTCTTCTTCAGGCAGAAAGCCAGTTGGGAGCGTTTTGCCAAACCAACCCGCGCCCACCGCCACCAAGCCAAGGAACAACATGGCGAACGTGGACTTCCGGATCAGACCTCGGCAAAGTCCCACATATCCATCGGTCAGCCGTCCATAGCCATGATTGAAAACGTCAAAGAACCACGCTAGCGGACCGCTCGCCTTTTGCTTTGGCCGAAGCAGCAGCGCCGACAAAGCCGGACTTAGTGTCAGCGCGTTGAAGGCCGAGAGGAGCACCGAAATCGCAATCGTCACGGCAAATTGCTGATAGAGCCGGCCCGTGATGCCCGGAATAAATACCGTCGGCAGAAATACAGCCGATAGGATTAACGCGATGGCAACCACCGGACCGGAAACTTCCTCCATTGCTTTTAGTGTCGCATCCTTGGGCGACATCCCTTCCCCAATGTGGTGTTCGACCGCTTCGACCACCACAATGGCATCATCCACCACCAGCCCGATGGCCAGAACCAGGCCAAAAAGTGACAGAGTATTGATCGAGAAACCCAACAATGGAAAGACCGCGAAGGTCCCTACCAGCGACACCGGCACCGCGAATAATGGGATCAAGGCCGCCCGCCAGCCTTGCAGGAAAATAAAAACCACCAGCATGACCAGTCCCAGCGCCTCCCAAAATGTCAGGCCGATTTCTCGAATCCCTTCGGTCACCGACTTGGTGGTGTCGATCGGGATGTTGTAGGCGACGTCAGACGGAAAGCGATTCTTGAGTTCTTCCATCAGCTTTTTGACGCCCTTGGCGGCTTCGATGGCATTGGAACCGGGAAGTTGAAACAAAGCCAGAATGGCTGAGGGTTTGCCACCGAAGCGGCCCGCGATGTCATAGTCTGAGGCGCTTAGTTCGATGCGAGCCACGTCCCGCAAGTGGACAATCGCCCCATCCGGCGTGGCGCGCAGTATGATGTTTCCAAACTCATCCTCTGTCTTGAGCCGGCCTTGGGCCAGAACCGTGTAAGTGAATTCCTGGCCGGGCGGCGTCGGACGCCCGCCAATTTTTCCGGCTGGATTGACGGCATTTTGCGCATTAACCGCCTTGATGATCTCAGGAACCGTGATGTTGAGTTTGGCCAGTTGGTCCGGCTTGACCCAAATCCGCATGGCGTACTGCCCGGCGCCGAAAATCGTCACCGAGGAAACGCCCACCACCCGGCTCAACGGGTCATTCAAATT
>Ga0265339_10001925_pt1 | contig 15239 bp, 8 predicted proteins | sample 4CB219metaG_FD_202085 | JGI IMG/M metagenome (GOLD analysis project Ga0265339, IMG submission 202085) | Rhizosphere microbial communities from Carex aquatilis grown in University of Washington, Seatle, WA, United States - 4-CB2-19 metaG | ecosystem: Host-associated > Plants > Roots > Rhizosphere... | reverse complement strand
TCCCGCAAGGGCGGAGATGTTTGGATGCTTCGCTACCGACTCAACACAGCGGATGGCAGCCGCAAGGAAAACACCTTGCCAGTTGGCCTTCTCAGGGATTTCGCCACTGAGAAGGCTGCCTGGCGTGAGGTAGACAGATTAGGGCTGCTCGTTCGTATCAACAGTGAAGAATCTGGTACTCGCATCCGCTTCGAAGCCCTCGCGGAATTTTATTTGAAGGCTGATTTTGGCGACGATGCAGTGCGCCAAAAGTCGGTCAACACTATCCCAATCGTCGAGCATTACGTTCGGGACTACCTCATTGCCCGCTGGGGCAATGAGCTCGCTGGCGATATCCGACCGCTGGAAATTCAGCGTTGGATGAAGTCGCTTCATACTGTTAATGGACTGGCCTGGACGACGGTCTCCAAGATCCGCGGCATCATGCTCCGGGTCTATAAGGTCGGCATCCTGCATGAGCGCGTCGATAAGAATCCGGTGGAGCATGTCGAGACGCGTTCCCAATCCCTTTACAAGGCAGTCGTTATCACGCCGCAGCAAACCCTAGCCATTCTCAATAAGCTGACAACCCCGCTGCATTACACGCTGGTCCTGACTTGCGCCGCCACGGCGCTTCGCGCATCCGAGATCATCTCGCTACGCTGGTCAGACATCCTGTGGAGCGACGGGCAAATCCGCATATCGAAGCGATGGGCGAAGGGGGAGGACGGCGAGACCAAGACGGCGGCCTCGAACGGCTATGTGCCGATGCATCCGGTACTGGCGCAGTATCTGACGGAATGGCGTGCGCAGAGCCCACATTCGAAGGTCGATGATTTCGTCTTTCCGTCGCTGCTCAAGGACGGCAAAGTACCTATCTGGGCGTCGACGTTCGTGCAGGATCATCTGCGGCCGGCGGCAATCAGCGCTGGCGTCGTACTCGCGAAGGGGCAACGCTTCGGTCTTCACAACCTTCGGCACAGCTTAAGCACCTGGCTCGTGAACAAGGGAAAGGTCGATCCGAAGACGGTGCAAGGTATGTTGCGGCATAGCGATATCCGCACAACCATGAACCTCTACACGCAGGATGATCGCGACGAAAAACAGGCAGCGCAAGGCGCATTCCTGAGTGCAGTGGGACTCGGAAGCCACCTGGTGCAGTGAATTGTGGATCGGATTGTGGATTGTCACTGTGGGTGCCATACAAGCTTAAGTCCTTTGCTTTGTATGGCGGGGACGACGGGGCTCGAACCCGCGACCTCTGCCGTGACAGGGCAGCGCTCTGACCAACTGAGCTACGTCCCCAAGCAACTTCGCAGATCTGCCGGCGACCGGTGGGCCGGGCTGCTCCACGGCGCACGCGCCCTGACGGGGCACTCGCACATTGCTCGAACAGCATCAAGTGTAACAGAACCAGCGGGCCGGAGGCGGAATCGCTGCCGGTTTTTAAGGTGCCAGTTTTCAGTTGTCAGTTTGCCTGCGTTTCGTGTAAAGAATGCGAGGCGGCGGGCGGCGCGGTTCGGGAAACCCCCGGCGACAACCGGTCAGAAAACCGGCCGTACCAAAGGTTCTATGCGGTCCAGGCGGCGGGGCGGGTTACGCGGCCGCTTCCGGCCGCAAAGCCCATATCCGATGAGATGCCGCGTACGCACTGGAGCAGGTGGTTGGCAATCGAGGGTAGCTTTTGCGCGGTAACGCGGAAAGACGGGCCGGAGATCGAGACCGCGGCCACCGGAAGGCGCTCCGCATCGAGCACCGGCACGGCGATGCAACGCAGTCCCTCCTCGAGTTCCTCATCATCCACGGCGTAGCCGCGGCGGCGGGTCTTTTCGATCTCCAGGCGCAGCGCCTCTACGGTTGCGATAGTGTGGGGCGTGAAGCGTTCAAAGCGCGTGCGGCGAAGGATGTCTTCAATGCGATCCTCCGGCAGGAAGGCGAGCATGGCCTTGCCCACTGCTGTGCAATGGACTGGGTTGCTGGAGCCGATGCGAGTGATCATGCGCACGGAGCGCGCCGGCTCGATCTTGTCGATGTAAATGACGCGCGCCTGCTCCAGGATGCAGAGGTGAGCGGTCTCCTCTGTCTCGGCCACCAGGCGGCGCAGGTGCGGTTGGGCGCGATCGCGGAGGTCGTACTGCTCGATTGCGCGGTTGCCGAAGTCGAAGAGCCGCAGGCCGAGACGGAACTTGCCGCCAACGGTACGTTCCACCATGTGGTGGCGCTCAAGGACCATGAGGAAGCGGTGCGCGGTGCTTTTGTGCAACTGCAGCGAGCTTGCTACCTGTGCGAGCCCAAGCGGTGTTTCGCTCTCTCCCAGCAAATCGAGAACAGCAAATGCGCGGTCGAGGGCCTGGACTTTATAGGTGCCATGGGGGGCGGCGTCTCGCATAATGGTCCTCCGTTTCGCTAATTGATCCATCTTCAGTCTTTCAAAAAATGGAAGAGACTGTCAACCACCTATAGTTTTTGGCAAAATAACGCAGCAAATCTGACCCTGCGCACAGGTTCGGATCTGCGAAGCAGAGAAAACCGGCTGGGACGTTTCTTATGCCGGAACGACATCTCCCTCGCCGGGAGCGAGGAAGAGATTGGCCTCGAGACCATGCTGGCGGGTGTAGAGGTCGTGGTAGCGGCCACCCAGTGCGTAGAGCTCCGAGTGAGTGCCGTGCTCGACCACCCTGCCCTGCTCGACCACCAGGATCTGGTCGGCGCGGCGGATGGTGGAGAGCCGGTGCGCGATGACAAAGGTGGTGCGCCCCTGCATGAGCTGGGCGAGTCCGGCCTGGATCATTGCTTCGGACTCGGAGTCGAGAGAGCTGGTGGCTTCGTCGAGAATGAGGATGCGCGGCTGGGCCAGAAGTGCCCGTGCGATGGAGAGGCGCTGGCGCTGGCCGCCGGAGAGCTTTACGCCGCGCTCGCCCACGACGGTTTCGTAGCCATCGGGATAGCGTTCCGCGAACTCGTCGACACGCGCAGTGCGGCAGGCGGAAAGGAACTGGTCTTCCGTGGCGTCAGGCCGGGAGAACATGATGTTCTCGCGGATGGTGCCGTCGAAGAGAAACGAATCCTGAAAGACCACGCCGAGCTGCGAACGGAACGTGTTCAGGTTAACGTGGGCCAGGTCCACTTCGTCCACGACGACGCGGCCGCCGTTGGGGGTGTGGAAGGCGCACAGCAGGCTGATGATGGTGGATTTTCCCGAGCCGGAAGACCCAACCAGGGCGGTAACCGTGCCCGGCTCGGCGGTGAAGCTGATGCCGTGCAGCACCGGCTTTCCCGCTACGTAAGCGAACTCGACATCCTCAAAGCGGACGCGGCCCTCAATGGGCGGCATGGACACGGTGCGGCCGGGGACCTGGTTCTCTTCGAGCTCCGCCATAAGCTCGTTGGTGCGATCGATTCCGGCAAAGGCCTCAGTTAATTGCGTGCCGATGTTCACCATTTGAAAGACCGGCGCGATCATGAAGGCAAGGAACATGTTGTATTGGAAGTAAGTGCCGGGGGTCCAGGTGTGAGCCAGCACGTTGTGCCCGCCGATCCACATGACCAATGCGGAAACCAGCCCCAGAACCGTGGTGGAAGCCGACGAAAGCACGCTCTGCATGGTCAGCGACTTCATCACGTTCTGCAGCAGCCGCTCCACTCCCTGGCTGAACACGCCGGCCTCGCGCGCTTCGGCGTGGTAGCCCTTGACCACGCGCACGCCGCCGAGCGATTCAGTGAGCCGGCCCGTGACCTCGGCGTTGATTTTGCCGCGCTCACGGAAGATGGGGCGGATAGTCTTGAATCCGTATTGCAGCACCAGGACAAAAAGGCCGAGGACGATAAAGACCGTTACTGTGACCTTGGGGCTCAAATACATCAGGTAAAAGAAGACCATGCATGCAGTGACCACGCCGCCCGTGAACTCGACCAGCCCGGTGCCGACCAGGTTGCGCACGCCTTCGACGTCTGTCATGATGCGTGCCACCAGGGTTCCGGAGCGATTCTCGTCATAGTAAGCCACAGACAGCAGCCCCACATGGCGCTGTACCTCGCGGCGCATCTGGGCAATCAGGCGCTGCCCGGCCTTGGAAAGCAGTTGAGTAAGCGAGAACGACGTGATGGCCTGGATGACCATGGCGCCGAAGACGATACCGATATAAGGCAGCAGCAGCTCGGGGTGCGGATGGGACCAATTGAGCACCTTATCGAACAGCGGTTTGGCGGTATAGGGTAGCGCCAGGCCGGCCAGGCGGTTCATTCCCATCAGGCAGAGCCCGAGGATGAGAAGGCCCTTGCGGGGCGCAATCAGCGCCTTGATCTGCGGCCAAAGCTTCTTGATGCTTGGCTTGCGCGTGGGGAGATCACCCTTGCCGATACGCGCACCGCGGCCGTGTGCGCCGCGCTCGGCGCGCACGTTCAGACCGGGACCTCGCATCCCGCCCATGCGCTAGTTTTCCCTCGCGCGGCGGACTTCAATGAAGGAGCGCACGCACATCAGCACGTAAATGAGGAGGATGAGCGCCATGGCGGCCTGGGCCTCGATGGCGACGTAATTGGGGGTCTCGCCGGCGGAGCGCGCAATGCCAAATTCGCGGATGGCCTGGATAGCTGCACCAAGGAAGCCGAGGAGGCCGATGGTGACGTTAATGTGCATGAACAGCTTGCGGCGGCCTTCGTTGGGGCTGATGGCGAGGAAGCCGAAGAGGCCCAGCCCCAGCCCGAACCAGAGGGGGATGAGCGCCGTAGGATGCTTGCCGCCGGTTCCGAAGTAGAACCCCACGCCAAGAATCGCCAGCAGAACTGCGATGACCAGACTCACTTTCGCCATGGAACGCCTCTCAGTTGTCGCATCGCCAGCATACCAGTGAGATACCGTGCCGGGCGCGGGGATTCAGGAGATTTAACGAGGCAGCGCATCAGCGCTGGATGCGCGCCGAGCCGCCGCGGGCGAAAGCGCGCACCTGGTCCAGCGTTGCCATGGTGGTGTCACCGGGAAACGTGGTCAGCAGCGCGCCATGCGCCCAACCCAGCTTGACCGCCTCCTCGGGCGGCTCGCCGGTAAGCAGGCCATAGAAGAACCCCGCGGCGAAGCCATCGCCGCCGCCCACACGATCATAGACGTCGAGCTCCGCGGTGGGCGCGGCATACGACTTGCCATCGATCCACGCCACCGCGCTCCAGCTATGGCGATTAGTTGAATGCACCTCGCGCAGCGTGGTTGCGACCACCTTCACATTGGGCAGCTTCTTCTGGACGTTTTCAATCATCGCGAAAAAGACGGTGGGATCGAGCTTGGATTTAGCGGCGACTTCAGGGCCGGGAATGCCGAGGCCCTTCTGCAAGTCCTCTTCGTTGCCCACAAGCACGTCCACGTTCTCCACGATTCGGCCGATGGTCTCAACGGCATGCTCCTCGCCGCCGGCCACTCTCCATAGTTTTTCGCGGTAGTTAAGGTCGAAAGAAGTAACTGCGCCGGCCTGCTTGGCCGCTTTCATCATCTCCGCGGCAAGCTGCGCCGTTGTAGGCGAGAGCGCGGCAAAGATGCCGCCGGAATGAACCCACCGCACGCCACCGGAGAAGATTGCTTTCCAGTCGAAGTCGCCGGGCTTGAGCTGTGCCGCGGCTTCATTGGCGCGGTTGTAAAACACCACCGGCGGACGCACTCCAAACCCGCGATCGCTATAAACGGTGGCCATATTGGGGCCGTTCACACCGTTGTGCTTGAAGTGCTTGTAGATACCGCGGACACCCATGGCGCGGACGCGCTCGGCAATTAGATGACCGATGGGATAGTCGGACATGGCGCTGGTGATCGCGGTCTTCATGCCGAAGCAGTCGGCCAGGTTGGCGGCCACGTTGAACTCGCCTCCGCTGACGTGAATGCGGCACTCGGCGGCCTTGTGAAAGGGAACGATACCCGGATCGAGCCGGTGCACCAATGCGCCCAATGAAAGAAAATCCAAATCTCCAGTGGTGGGAATGTGCAGCCCGTTGCTCATTGACCGCTCCTTCACGATTCAAGATGAAATCAGATTGGGCCGCGAACAATCGCGGCCGTGTGGTTCTTTGCGTCAGGCGCCGGCTGCTTGCTTCATGTCAGTTAGAACCTGGTTCACCGTCCACTCATTGCCAGGATAGAAACGAATCACCTTGCCGTCCGCGCCGATGAGCGTGGTGGATAGCGTATGCGTAATCGTCGAGTCCGGCTCGGGTGTGATGCCCAGGTTGAAAAACAGCGCCATCTTCTCCAGGGAGTTCTTATCCGGCACCGCAAAGTCCCAGTGGGCAAAAGCATCCTTTCCGTCGCTGCCGATGTAAGTGGCCCCGTAAGCACGCAGGCGCGCGGGCGTGTCGTGCTCGGGATCGAAACTGACGCACAGCAAATGCGTCTTGCGGTAGATGGCGGGATCGGCGCTCAGTTCACGATCGATGACGGCGAAGTTATGCGTGAGCAGCGGACAGAAATTTGGCAAGGGGCAGCGCGTGTAAATGAAAGTGATCAGCAATTCCCTGCCGCGGAATTGGCTCAGGGAGATGGTGCGGCCGTCCTGGTTGCGCAAACGGAAATCGGGAACCGGATCGCCGGGCGCGGGCACGTGATAGCTGACCTTGGGGCGATAATCGGGCTTGCCCTGGGCGATGACAACGATGTTATCGAGATAGACGTCGGCGTCGGCGTTCTGAGAGACGAACAGGTCTGCGGTAATCACGTCGCCGGGATGAAGGTCGCTCATGATGCCGGGATTCTTGAGCTTGTAAGGCATGGTCATGGCTTCCATGAAACCGGGAATAGCTTCATGGCTCACTGTCAGCTCGCCGGTGGCCGGTTTGGTGCCGACAATTTTGCCGCGCAGCTTATAGGTCTTGTAAGTGGAGCTGCCGGCCGCCTGTGCATCCGGTCTGGGGCCGCTGTGGCATCCGGTCGCGCACAGAATAACGAGAAATGTGCAACTAAGAAGTCGGCGGATCACCCTCCAGTGTACAACCGCGCGCGGCCCGGAAAGCTGTGGATGCACGGCGACCCGGGATAAGCGTATAACGCTGGCATGGGGACAATTTCGGCCTCTGAGCTGGATGCATGGCTGAGCGCAGGCGGACTAGTGGTGACCGGCAGCGAGCGCGCCGCACGCGCCATGCTGCTGGCGTATCATCGCGCTCGGCAGAGCGAGGGCCGAACTGCCTGGATTGCTCCGAACGTGACGCACTGGCAGGCGTTTCTCCGCGAGGCTTGGGAAAAGAGCGCACGCGATGCGCGGCTCATCCTGAGCCCGCAGCAGGAACTGATGCTGTGGCGGCGGATTGTTGCCGACAGCAGGCAGCCGGCATCGCTGCTGGAAGGTCCGCGAAGGAAGCTGGCTGCTCTGGCAATGGAGGCGCATGCGCGTCTTTGCGCGTACGCGCCGCAGTACCTGGACGCACGACGCCGCGCAGGCTGGGACCAGGATGCAGCGGCCTGCAGCGGATGGCTGGCGGAGTTCGACGAGGCGTGCGCGAATTATGCCGGGGTAAGCGCGGAGCGGGTTGCGCTGGAGTTGCCCAGCTTGCTGGACGAGCGCAAACAGCGGCCGCCGCTGGTGCTGGCTGGATTCGACCGGCTGACGCTGGCGCAGCGGGGGGTGCTGGATGCGTGGGGCGAATGGCGGCAGGTTGCGGCGGGCGAGCCGGCGAAGAGTGTCGTCTACTATCGCGCGCCCGATGCGCACTCCGAATTGGCGGCATGCGCGGCGTGGTGCAGAAACGCTGCGCAGGCCAGGCCGGAGCTGCGCATGCTGGTGATCGCCCAGAACGTTGCGGAGCGGCGCGGCGAGATGGAGCGCGCCTTTCTGCGTGAGAACGAGCGCGGGGCGGATTTACGGTTTGAGTTTTCCCTTGGCGTTCCATTGGGCCAGACGCCGGTTGCGCGCAGCGCGGAGATGGTGCTGCGCTGGCTCAATGGCGCCATGGACGAGCAGGAGCTGGACTGGCTCATCGCCAGCGGACATACGGCTGCGAGCGAGCCCGAGACGGCCGAGCTTGCGGCGGCCATGCGCACGGCGCGCAGGCGCGACCGGCAGCGCACGCAGTGGAGCATGCGAACATTTGCCGCGGAGTCGATGCCCCTTGCGCGGGCGTGGGCAGACCGCATGATGGCCGCGCAGGAACGGCTAGCCGCCGCCGCGGGACACGAACGAAGCTCAATCGAGTGGGCCGGGATTGCGGGCCAACTGCTGGAGACCGCGGGCTGGCCGGGCGCGCGGCCGCAATCAAGCGGAGAATTCCAGGCGGCCCGGCGATGGAGCCAGGTGTTGGAGGCGTGCGGCTCGTTGGGCTTCGACGGGCAGCGCGTGAGCTGGAACGATTTTGTCGCGGAGCTGCGCGCCACGCTTGCTGAGACGCTGTTTGCGCCGGAATCGGAAGGCGCGCCGATTGTGATTGCAGGGCCGGCGGAATCGGCCGGCCTGGAAGCGGATGCGGTTTGGTTCCTGGGCGCGGATGAGAATTCGTGGCCTTCCCGCGGCACAATGAACCCTCTGTTGCCCGCCTCGGTGCAACGCGATGCCGAGATGCCGCACGCCTCGGCAGCTTTCGATTGGGATCTGGCCCAGTCCGTCACCGAGCGGCTGCTCAGGTCCGCGGCGACGGTGCGCTTCAGCTACTCCGCGCAGGTGGAGGGCGTGGATGCGCGGCCTTCGCGGCTGGTTGCGCAATTGGCCGCAGCGCCGCAAGACATGCCCTGCGAGCTTGCCGCTGTGCCGGCTGCGAAGCCGGTTACCGTCGAATATGAAGACAAGAGCCGGGTGCCGCTCAGAGTGGCTTCGGCAGGCGCCTCGGACGCCGGAACGGAAGGGCCGGCAACTACCCACGGTGGCGCTGGCGTGATCACCGCGCAGTCGAATTGTCCTTTCAAGGCATTTGCCGGGTCACGCCTGCGGGCGGAAACATGGGATGCAGCGGAAGCTAGTCTGACGCCCTCGGAACGAGGCGAGTTGGTGCACACAGTGCTGCACGCGGTGTGGGCCGGACCGCCGCACGGCCTGCGATCGCTGGGCGATCTGCGCGCAGAGGCGGATATTGAAGGCTTTGTCTCTAAACACGTCCAGGGCGCAATGGCAGAGATTCCCCATCGGGTCCGCGAGCGGATGCCGGCGCGCTATCTCGCCCTCGAAGAGCGACGGCTCGAGCGGCTGATCATGGCTTGGCTTGAATTCGAACGCACCCGCGCCGAATTTGTAGTGGAGAAGACCGAGCTGGAAAGGACCGTCAACATTGCCGGGCTGTCGCTCAAGCTGCGGCTGGACCGGCTGGACCGGCTGAATGACGGCACGTTCCTGGTGATCGATTACAAGACCGGCGCGAAGACCGACAGCGCATGGAATTTGCCCCGGCCGGAGGATTTGCAGTTGCCGTTGTATGCCGGCTTCGGACTCGAAGCCGACCAGGATCTTGGCGGCCTGGTCTTCGCAAGGGTGCGCACCGGCAATGAAATGAGCTTCGCTGGCCGCGTCGGCGACGCGCTGGCCACGCTGCTGCCGGACCTGGGGCGAACGTGCGCGCTCGTCAAGAGGCCATTCGAGGCGGATCACTTGATGGATTGGCGAGACGAAATTGAAAAGCTCGCGCGCGATTTTCTCGCTGGCCGCGCCGATGTGGACCCGCGCGATCCACCAAAGACATGCGAGCGTTGCGGTCTGCATGTGCTGTGCCGCATTCAGGAGCGCGAACCGGCGTTCGCAGAGGATGTGGACGCGGAGGAGGACGACGATGCTTGAGCGCGCGCTGTCCGCACCTCCTGACCAGGCGCAGCGTGATCTGGCGCTCGATGCTGCGCGCTCCGCTTTGGTGCAGGCGCCCGCAGGATCGGGCAAGACCGATCTGCTCACGCGCCGCTTCCTGCGCCTGCTCGGCCAGGTCGACGACCCATCGCAGATCCTCGCTATCACGTTTACACGCGCCGCTGCCGCGGAAATGCGCAATCGCATTCTGGCCGAGTTGGAAAAGTCAGCGGCATCAGCGCCCGCATCGCAGTCGGACGACACCTCAATGGAGACTCTGGCCGCGCGCGCGCTTGAGCGTTCACGCAGGCGTGGTTGGAAACTTCTCGATCTTTCGTCGCAACTGCGCATCTCCACCATCGACTCTTTCTGCGCCGAAATCGCCGCGCGCCAACCGCTCCTCTCCAATCTAGGCAGCGGCCTGCATATCCACGAGAATCCCGATGAACTTTACCGTCGCGCGGCGCGCGCAACCCTGATGCAACTCGGCGCTGACGTTCGACCTGCAAACGCGGCGCTCGTCGACGCCATTGAGACCCTGCTCGACTGGCGCGACAACAACTGGCACGAGATTGAAGACCACCTCGTGCAGATGTTGAGAGGTCGCGACCGCTGGATGCAGGATTTTGTCCTCGAGCGCGAACAGGATTGGGACCTGCTGCGCGAGCGCCTGGAGCGACCGTTCGCACGCGCCATCCGCGCCGCACTCTTCAGGGCCGATCGGTTGCTTGCCACCGTACCCGGAGCTTACGAAGTGACGATGACCCTGGCGCGATTCGCTTGTACAAACCACGCAGATGGGCTGCATCGTGAACTGGCCGAGATGGCCGATTTTCCTGCTGGGCCCTGGCCATCGAATAATGAACTTGAGGACGCGCGCCTGGGATTCGCATGTCTCGCCAATCTGGTGATGAAGGATACAGGCGAAATCCGTGCGGCTGTCGACAAGCGTCACGGATTCCCCGCGGGCGCGCGCACTGAAAAAGCCCGACTGCTCACACTCGCCCAAACGCTTTTCAGCGTGCCTGGCCTCCCGGATGCCCTCCATGCCATCCGCGACCTCCCCCCCGCCCGTTACACCGACGATGAGTGGCGCATCGTCCGCGCGGCCTTCACCCTTCTTCATCACGCGGCAGGACAGTTGCAGGTCGCCTTCGCCGAAGCTGGCGTCGCGGACTTTGTGGAAGTGGCGCAGGCAGCACGCGGCGTGCTTCAGGATGAGAACGGGCAGCCCACCGATGCTGCGCTGGCGGTTGCCGATGAAATTCGGCATCTGCTGGTGGACGAGTTCCAGGACACCAGCCGCCGCCAGCACCAACTCCTGTCCGCGCTCGTTACCGCGTGGCCCGATCCCGCCGGCCGCACGCTCTTCGTCGTCGGCGACCCGATGCAGTCCATCTACTTTTTCCGCGACGCCGAAGCCGAATTATTTGCGCGAGTCCAGTCCATCGGCCTTGAACTTGTGGATGGCGCGCGGCACAAGCTCAGCGACGTTCGCCTCACCTCCAACTTCCGCACCGCGCCTGAGCTCGTGGCTCGGCTCAATGACACCTTCCAGGCGGCCTTCGCGGAAGACGATGGCAGCGGTATCCAATTCGGCAAATCCGAACCGGTGCGATCGGCCGGCGCTTCAACCGGCGTCTGCATCGAGCTGCACGCGCAGTTCGTCCCCAAGCTCCCGCTTGCGCGGCAGGAAAATCCCGATTCCGGCCGGGATCGGCAGGATGCGGAGAATGCACGCGATGAATCGGTGGCCTCGCAAATAGACGAATTGGTTGAACTGATCGAGCGTCACTTTGCTCGCGCTGTTGAGACCCGCGCGCACGGCGGCAAATACCGCATCGCCGTGCTTGGCCGCACTCGGGCGTCGCTCACGCCCATTGCGCAAGCGCTGCGCCAGGCCGGCATTCCTTTTCGCGCCGTCGAGCTTGAACCGCTGGCCATGCGCCCTGAAGTGCTGGACGCGCTCGGGCTGGCGCGAGCTCTTTACCTGCCTGAGGACCGCGTGGCGTGGCTGGGCGTGCTGCGCGCGCCGTGGTGCGGTCTGTCGCTTGAAGATCTGCACACGCTTTGCGGAAACGATAGCGACCTTCGCACCGTTCCCGAGTTGTTGCGTGAGCGCGCACACCTGCTCGGCAATGAGGGCCGCGCGGCCGCGGCGCGGGTGCTCCAGGCTCTCGATGACGCGCCCGCACTGCGCTCCGCACTCCCTGCGTCCGCGCTGGGCACATGGGTTGAACGGGTCTGGCTCAGTCTTGGCGGCGCAGCTTGCGTGAACGCGCAGGCGCGCAACAATCTCGACATGCTCTGGCGATGCCTCGATCACCTGCCTGACGGAGAGCCTGATCTGCTCGGCCCGCAGCTTGTCGCGGCCCTGGAAAAACTAAGCGCTCAACCCGATCCCGGAGCCGACGGCAATTGCGGCGTCCAGTTGATGACCATCCATAAATCCAAGGGACTCGAATTCGAGATTGTCATCGTGCCCGATCTCCATGCCGGCACTGCAAAGACGACTCCGAGGATGCTCTCCTGGCTGGAGCGCGGCTTGACTGACGCCGATGCTTCCGGCGAAATTACTGAATTCCTGATCGCTCCGTTCCAGCCGAAAGGGGCCGACCGCAGCGACGCAAAGAAGTGGGTGGACAACGAGCGCCGCAAACGCGAACGCCAGGAGATGCGCCGCGTCTTCTACGTTGCCGCCACGCGCGCCCGCGAGGAGTTGCACCTCTTCACGCGCCTCGAGTTCAACAGCGAGACCGGCGAGCTCTACCCTCCCCCGGACAGCTTGCTTCGCGTAGCATGGCCTGCATTCGAGCCGCAGATCGGTGCGCAGTACGCCAGGTGGCAGTCCGATCGCGAGGAACCGCAGGTGGCGGACATTGCGGCCAGTGGCAACAACGTGGTGGAAATGCCGCCGCCCGCGAAGAACGCCTTCGTGCGCCGGCTTCCAACTGATTTCCAATCACCGAAGCTCTTGCGCCAGGCAGCAACGCGGCAGGTCGCGTCAGGCAGTGGCGCGGCCGCCCTGTTCACTCGCCACCAGGGCGGCATGGAGTCGCGCGCGCTCGGCATCGCTGTTCACTCTTTCATGGAAGAGATCGCGCGTCATCGCGCCGCCGGAATGGACGCGCGTGAATCCGGTCTCGCGTTACAGGCGTTTCTCTCGCGCGTGGCCGCACGAATCCGCGCCATTGGCATGGACCAGAACACCGCGCAGGATCTGGCCTCGCGGGCGCTCGCGCTCGCAAATCGCACCGCACAGGACCCGATCGGCAATTGGATTCTCTCGCCCCATGCCGACGCCGGCAGCGAAATCCGCTGGACCGGCATTGTCAACAATGCCGTTCACACCGTGCAGGTGGATCGCGTCTTCCGCGCCGGCGCCGTGCCGCGGGCCGAGGGAACAGAAGTATGGTGGATCATCGACTACAAGTCCGCGCACTCTGACGCCCTCGATCCCGCCTCTGCGCTGCCCGGCCTGCGCAGCATCTTTGCTCCGCAGCTTGAGAACTATGCCCGCGTCCTGCGCGGTCTGCACGGGCGCGACATCGCAATCCGCGCGGGACTCTACTATCCACGCTTGCTGGCCTTCGATTGGTGGGAACCGTAAGCGCGCAGCGCTTCGTACCTTGCGATTACCGCGCCACTTCTTCCGCGGCGGCGCTCTCTTTAAAGTCGTCGTACGACTTTGCACCAAACGCCAGATCCTTCGGCAGCGGCGCTTCTTCGTCCAGATCGAGGCACCGCAGCACGCCCAGCGTGGTTTCTGCGTAGCGGTATCCGCTCTCCGGACACACCATGATGCCGTTCGCATCCGGCGCGCTCAGGCGGTGACCGTGCCGGCTCATCCAACCCTTCTGCCGCGCAGGGTTGCCCACCATCAGCGCGTAATCGGGCACACTGCGCGCTACCACCGCGCCCGCGGCGATGAAGCAGTAGCGGCCTAACTCGATCCCGCAAACAATGGTTGCGTTGGCGCCCACCGTGGCCCCGCGCCGGATCACCGTCTTCTCATACAGCGCGTGCCGGTTCACCTGTGATCGCGGATTGGTCACGTTGGTCAGCACGCATGAGGGGCCCAGGAACACGTCGTCCTCCACCACAGTTCCGGTGTAGATGGAGACGTTGTTTTGCACCTTTACGTTGTTGCCGATCGTTACCTTATCGCCCACCTGGCAATTCTGCCCAAAGATGCAGCGCTCGCCGATGACCGCTCCCGGAAGTATGTGCGAGTAATGCCAGATCTTTGTGCCCTTCCCAATCTGCGCCGGCTCATCCACAAAGGCAGTCGGGTGCACGAAGTAATCCGTGCTTGCAGGCACCGCGTCTTTCGCCACCTTCACCACGCGATGAGTTTTGAGCGCATCCTCGCACGCGGCCAGCACCTTCAGCACTCGCAGGCCTTCGCGTGCATCGGTTCTCGGCGTAGAGTGCTGCTCCACGCATTCCAGGAAATGCCGGCACTCGTTGTTAAGCGGCTCCGTGCTTTCCAGCTCCACCTTCTCGGCCAGGGCCTTCACCGCGTTGGGCACGCGATCCTTCCACTCCACGCGATGCGGATACAGCACCAGCTTGTCCGCCGCGGTGTCATCAAACACCGCCATCTTCTCTGAACCCACCACCACCAGCCGCTGCTCCTTGAACGGATGCAGCCAGCTCACAAAAATGTGCGCGCGTACCCCGCTCGCGAATGTAAGCTGGCTCAGCGTCACGTCCGCCACGCCGCGGTTGAGGTACTCGCCGCCGTCGCATGTCACGCTCGCCGGATCTTCGTTCAGCAGGCTCAGCACCACGCTGATGTCATGCGGCGCAAAGCTCCACAAGATGTTCTCCTCGGTGCGGATCTTGCCCATGTTCAGCCGGTTCGAATAGATGTAGTCGATGCGACCCAGGTCGCCGGAGGCAACCAGCTCCTTCAGCTTGATGACCGCGGGATGGTACTGCAGAATGTGGCCCACCATCACGATGCGCCCGCGCCGCTCCCCCAGGCGCGCCAGTTCCTCGCCCTCCTCCACGTTCAGCGCCAGCGGCTTCTCCACGTAGACGTCTTTTCCCGCTTCAATTGCCTGCCGCGCCATCTCGAAGTGCGTCACCGCGGGCGTAGCCACCACCACCGCGTCCACTTCCGTGTCAGTCAGCACCTCTGCGTAGGTCTTTCGAAATATCGCCTGTGGGTACTTCTCACGGATCTCCATTTCCACTCGCGGATTCCCGTCGCACACCGTATGCAGCGCGCCAAGTTGATCGAAGTTGCGCACCAGGTTCCGGCCCCAATATCCACTGCCGATCACCGCTATCCGTCGATCCACGCTCACTCCTATCTCAGGCCGGTGCCGATGCCCTATCCTGCACGCGCGTATCCCCTGATTTCAAGCTTTAGCGTACACTCAGGCCGCGCAATCCGCATCCCACAACCGGGTCATTATTCACCGCTTTGATTCATCTCTCATTATTCACCGCTTTGATTCATCTCCGGGAGCCTGCGCCGGATCCCTCGATGCGGCTTCGTTGCCCACTCCCATG
>Ga0265339_10001920_pt1 | contig 15256 bp, 17 predicted proteins | sample 4CB219metaG_FD_202085 | JGI IMG/M metagenome (GOLD analysis project Ga0265339, IMG submission 202085) | Rhizosphere microbial communities from Carex aquatilis grown in University of Washington, Seatle, WA, United States - 4-CB2-19 metaG | ecosystem: Host-associated > Plants > Roots >... | reverse complement strand
GGCGCTGCAACTGTTCCACTTCGCGGAGATCGAAGGCGGCGACATTCGATTGACTGATATCGGCAAACAGTTTGCCGAAGCCGGCACCGACGACCGCAAGAAACTTTTCCAGCGCCAGCTCCTGACCCACGTGCCCTTGGCTGCGCACATCCGGCGCGTGCTGCAGGAGCGCGCCAATCACACGGCGCCGCGGCGACGGTTCCGCGACGAGCTTGAGGACCACATGGCCGCGGAATCCGTGCAGCACACGTTGCGGGGGGTCATCGCCTGGGCGCGGTTCTCCGAAGCTTTCGCTTACGACGCCCGTACTGAAACTTTCAGTCTCGACAATCCGACCTGAGGCTCGTCTTTACTCGATCAGGATCCGCGTGCGGGGCCCGAGCCGTGCCAGCAAGCGACGCAGCGCGCCGAGTTCGAGCGCGACGCAGCCCGCGGTCGGGGCGAAACCCGGGCGGGCGGCGTGGATGAACACGGCGCTGCCGCGGCCGGCGATCCGCGGCCGCGTGTTGTGGTCGAGCTCGATGATGAAGTCGTAGAGATGGTCCTGGCGCCTGAGCCGGTCGGCGTTCGATTGCGCCGGCACACGGACCGGCTGGTTGTAATGCCGGTCGTTCCGATCCTCGCACCAGCCGTCGCTCTCGGTGATGCGGCGAACCGGCAGCAGAGTTGGCGGACGCGGATGGCGATCGGCGCGCCACCACAATCGCTTGAGACGGAATGTGCCGCGCGGCGTGCCGCCGTCGCCTTCGCGCTTGTTCGCCTTGACGCCGCCACGGCCGAGCGCGACCGGAAGTGCAAATTGTCCGGCCAAGAGCACGCCCCGCGTTGGCTGCGCCGGCTTGCGCCGCACGCCCAAGCGGCGCAACGATGCGTTCCGCCGCGTCCGCTGCCGGCTTGAAAGGCTTGTTTTCACGGCTAAATACCAGTTCTCCCTTGCTCTTTTACCTCTGAATGTTCTATTTCGCGATGCATATGGCTGACCGGCGCGACGCCGAAGCGGGGCTTTTTTAGGCGATGCCCAACAAGCGAACCATCCTGATTGTGGACGACGACGCCGAGCTGCGCGAGGCGTTGGTCGAGCAATTGGCGCTGTACGACGAGTTCGAGGCGACCGCGGTCGACAGCGGCACCAAGGGCGTGCAGGCGGCCAAGAACGGCCAGGTTGATCTGGTGATCATGGATGTCGGCCTGCCCGACGTCGACGGCCGGGAGGCGGTGCGCATCCTGCGCAAGAACGGCTTCAAGGCTCCGATCATCATGCTCACTGGCCACGACACCGACAGCGACACGATCCTCGGTCTCGAATCCGGCGCCAACGACTATGTCACCAAGCCGTTCCGCTTCGCGGTGCTGCTGGCGCGTATCCGCGCGCAGCTTCGCCAGCACGAGGCGAGCGAAGACGCAGTGTTTGCGATCGGGCCTTATTCGTTCCGGCCGAGCTCCAAGCTTCTGCTCAATCCGAAAGGCAGCAAGGTGCGCCTGACGGAAAAGGAGACGGCGATCCTGCGCTATCTGTACCGCGCCGGGCAGAAGCCGGTGTCGCGCGAGACGCTGCTGCAGGAAGTCTGGGGCTACAATTCCGGCGTCACCACGCACACGCTCGAGACGCACATCTATCGGCTGCGGCAGAAGGTCGAGAAGGACGCCGCCGCGCCGGCGATCCTGGTGACCGAAGCCGGCGGCTACAAGCTGGTGCCGTAACCCCGGCCCATGTCCCTCGAAGACGACATCGCCTTCTTCGAACAGGTGCCGACGCTGGCCGCGCTCGGCAAGAATGCACTGCGAGTGCTGGCGATCGGCGCCGAGAGCCGCAGCCTGCCGAGCGGCGCCGTGCTGTTCTACGCCGGCGAGCTCGCCGACGGCGGCTATATCGTGCAGGAAGGCTCGATCCTGCTCGAGCCCGGCACGCCGCTCGAAGGACACGAGATGACTGCCGGGCCAGGCACACTGATCGGCGAACTAGCGCTGCTCACCGACATGGTGTCGCCGGCGACCGCGATCGCCAAGGAGCCGACGGTGGTGATCCGCATTTCGCGCGGGCTGTTCCGCAAGATGCTGGAAGGATATCCGGCGGCGGCCAAGAAGCTGCACGAGCTGATGGCCGAGCGGTTGAGCGAGTGGACTTCGGAGCTTAGCGACGTCAAAGCGGCGCTGGGCAAGACACCGCCGCGCCGATAGTCGCGCGGGTTTAAATCTCGATCGTCGCCGTCACCGGCACGTGGTCGGAGGGCCGCGCCGCACCGCGATAGTTCTTGGCGATGTCGATGGCCGATACGCGATCGGCGAGCGCGTCCGAGGTCCAGATGTGGTCGAGGCGGCGGCCACGATCGGCGGCCTTCCAATTGTCCATCGCCCGGTAGCTCCACCACGTGTAGAGCTTTTCCGGCTCGGGTGTGAGCACGCGCATGGTGTCGATCCAGCCGCCGGCGTTGCGCGCCGCGGTCAGCTTCTGGCATTCGATCGGCGTGTGCGACACCACCCTGATCATCTGCTTGTGGCTCCAGACGTCATGCTCGAGCGGCGCGACGTTGAGGTCGCCGACCAGAATCGCGCGCTGCGACTTTTCCGGCCGCAGGCCGAGGTGATCGCGCATCTCGTCAAGGAACGACAGCTTGTGGCCGAATTTCGGGTTGATCTCCGGATCAGGCTCGTCGCCGCCGGCCGGCACGTAGAAATTGTGCAGCGTGATCGGCTCCTTCAGGCCGGCGCGCTCGCCGAACGCGACCGAGATGTGGCGGCAATCGGTCTTGCCGCAGAAGCTCTGCACGTCGGTCGTCTCGAACGGGACGCGCGAGAGCACGGCGACGCCGTGATAACCCTTCTGGCCGTTGATGGCGGCGTGCTCGTAGCCGAGCTGGCGGAAACGCTTGAGCGGAAAGGCATCGTCCGGGCACTTGGTCTCCTGCAGGCACAGCACGTCGGGCTGCGCGCTGCGCAGGAAGCGCGCGACCAGATTGATGCGCAGACGGACCGAGTTGATGTTCCAGGTGGTGATCTTCAGCGGCATTGGAAGGCAATTTAGGATGCCGGACACGGCTTTTCCAATGCCGTGGCCGGGCTCGATCCGATCCATCCACGCCTTTGTGGCTGACGAAGCGTCAGTTCCGGTAGTTGGTGTAGTCGATCTTGAACAGCGCCGGATCGGGCTTCTTGGTGGTGTCGAGATTGTAGACCGCGATGGTGGTGTCGTAGCCCTGCGGGTCGGTGACTGTCCACTGCTTGAGCTGCATGTCCTTGGCGCTGAACATGATCATCAGCCGGCTGGTGCCGACGATGCCGTTCGACTCCTCGACCACCGCGGTCACGAAGACGTCGTCGACATAGACCGAGACCAGACGCGTATCGCGCATCAGGTCGACGTGGTCGGCGAGCAAAAAGCGCAGCGGCGTCTGCGACAGCGGATAGACGTCCTGCGTCGCCAGGCGGCGGTCGCGCACCACCACTGACTGGCCGTCGGCGATCAATTCAATCGGGCTCGGATCGTCATATTCGAAACGAACGCGGCCCGGCTTGGAGATGAAGAAGTCGCCCTGGGTGCGCCCGCCATCGGGGCCGACCTGGACGAAGCGGCCGGACAGGACCTGGATGCTCGACAGGTAATTGTTGACGCGGCTGATGATGGCGCGTTGCTCTGGCGTCAGCGCGCCCGAGGGGCTCGCCTTGCCGAGCAACTCGGCGAAGGGGTTGGTCACCGGACCTGGCGCGGAGCCAGCCTGCGCGCGGGCCGCCGGGAGCACGATGATGCAAACCAGCAATGCCGCAAGGGCCAGAATGCCGCCGCTCCGTGCGTTGAAGCTTGTCGCCATCACGATCTCCACCCTGACCGCCCCGGTGCGGGATAGGGTCCGGCTGTGGCTATTTCACGACGCGCCAATCATGCGCTGATTCGGGTCGCGGCGCGATCATTGAACGCCATCACAAGTGGACTCAGAAACGGTCGTCGGCTGGATTTTCTGGGATCAGGATCTCGCGCTTGCCGGCGTGATTGGGCTGGCCGACGATGCCTTCCTGTTCCATCCGCTCCATGATGGTGGCGGCGCGGTTGTAGCCGATCTGCAGTCGACGCTGGATGTACGAGGTCGACGCCTTGCGGTCGCGCTTTACCACCGCGACGGCCTGCTGGTAGATATCGCCGCCTTCGGCGAGGCCCATGCCGGTCGCGTCGAATACCGCGCCGTCCTCGCCCAATTCGTCGCCGCCGGCGGTGACCTCCTCGAGGTATTCGGGCTGGCCCTGCGACTTGAGATGGCGCACGACCTTCTCGACTTCGTCGTCGGACACGAAGGGCCCGTGCACGCGGCTGATGCGGCCGCCGCCCGCCATGTACAGCATGTCGCCCTGACCGAGCAGTTGTTCCGCGCCTTGCTCGCCGAGGATGGTGCGGCTGTCGATCTTCGAGGTGACCTGGAAGGAGATGCGGGTCGGGAAGTTTGCCTTGATGGTGCCGGTGATGACGTCGACCGACGGACGTTGCGTCGCAAGGATGACGTGGATGCCGGCGGCGCGCGCCATCTGCGCCAGGCGCTGGATCGCGCCTTCGATGTCCTTGCCGGCAACCATCATCAGGTCGGCCATCTCGTCGACGATGACGACGAGGAACGGCAGCGGCTCGAGCTCGAGCTCTTCCTTCTCGTAGATCGCCTCGCCGGTCTCCTTGTCGTAGCCGGTGTGCACGGTGCGGCTGAGGCGCTCGCCCTTGGCCTTTGCCTCGGCGACGCGCACGTTGTAGCCCTCGATGTTGCGCACGCCGAGCTTCGACATCTTCTTGTAGCGCTCTTCCATCTCGCGCACCGCCCACTTGAGCGCGACCACGGCCTTCTTCGGGTCGGTCACGACCGGCGTGAGCAGATGCGGGATGCCGTCATAAACGGACAGTTCGAGCATCTTCGGATCGACCATGATCAGGCGGCATTGGCTCGGCGTCAGCCGGTAGACCAGCGACAGGATCATGGTGTTGATGGCGACCGATTTGCCCGAGCCGGTGGTGCCCGCGATCAGCAGATGCGGCATGCGCGACAGGTCGACGATGACGCTTTCGCCGCCGATGGTCTTGCCGAGGCAGAGCGGCAGCTTGGCCGCGGTGCCGTTGTATTCGGTGCTCGACAGCAGTTCGCGCAGGTAGACCTTTTCGCGCGTCGGGTTTGGCAATTCGATGCCGATGGCGTTGCGGCCGGAGACGACCGCGACGCGCGCCGACACCGCGCTCATCGAGCGCGCGATGTCGTCGGCCAGGCCGATGACGCGCGACGACTTGATGCCGGGCGCCGGCTCGAGCTCGTAGAGCGTGACCACCGGGCCGGGACGCGCGTTGATGATCTCGCCGCGCACGCCGAAATCCTGCAGCACGCTTTCGAGCGCGACCGCGTTGGCGTCGATGATGTCCTTCGACAACGTGGTCCGCTCGGCGGAGCGTTGTGCCGAGAGAAAATTCAGCGACGGCAAGGTATAGCCGTTGCCGGCACGGCGCACCGGCGCCCGCGGCGTTGCTGCGCGGCGGCGCGGCGCGGTCTCCGACTCTTCTTCTTCGGCCTCGGCGTAATCGGGTTCCGCCGCCGGCGCACGGCCCGGGGCGTCGAAACGCGGCTCGAAGCGTCCGTCGGGCATGGGCCGCGCGGCGCGCATCGCGGGACGCGGCTTGCGCTTGAGCACGCGGCCGACGCGTGACTTCCAGCTCAGCAGTGCGTGCACGACGAGGCCGAGCCAGGCGGAGGCATGGTCGCCGTCTTCGCAGTCGTCATCCGTCTCGTGGTCGTCTTCATCCTCGGCCGCCGCGAGCGGCCAAACAAAGCCGCAGGCAATAGCGATTGCAACGGCGGCGCCGGTGCCGAGCACCAGCGCGGCGATCAACAGGCTCACCCCCGAGAGCGGTTCGCGCAGGATCATCGCCGGCATCCGCAGCACGGCATCGCCGACCACGCCGCCGAGCCCCGTCGGCAGCGGCCATGAGCCGATGCGCGGCAGCGTCGCCGCGAAAGCGGCCGCGAGCAGCGTCGCGGCGATCCAGACGAGGCTGCGCCATTTCTCGCCGAGCGAACGATGCGACAGCAATCGCCAGCCGAGCAGCGCCTCTGGCAACAGCAGCAGCACGGCGGCAAGGCCGAGCAACTGCATCGCAAGATCCGAGAAGATGGCGCCGGGGAAGCCGAGCAGATTGTGCACCGGCGTCTGCGTCGCGTGGCTGAGAGAGGGGTCCTGGACCGACCAGGTGGCGAGCGCCGCGGCGCCGAGCAGCGCCAGAATAATGAGCGCGAGGCCGGCGAGCTCGCTCACGCGACGGCGCAAGATGTCGCGGAAGTGCTCCGAGATGAAGGCTACGGCGTCGAGGCTGCGGTCGATGGCGGGCATTGTGTTCGGCTGCACCGGCGGGCTTCAGGCCCGCCTGGCCGACACAATAGGAATGTCGAGGTTAAGACCCGATTAACCATCGACCCCCGGTTCACAGCCCCTTGGGATCGGAGGGATAAAGCCAAAAAGAGAGGCCCCGATCCCTCTCAGGACCGGGGCCTCAACGGAAGGGACAGTGCCGGGTTTCCGCCCCTACCGCTAGCTCTTTATCTCAACCGCATGATCTTTCCCGAAAACCGGTATCCACTTTTCGGGATCATGCGGCTTTACTGAACGGCTTCGCCGTGCAGCGCGATGTCGAGACCTTCGCGTTCCACCTCGTCCGTGACACGCAGGCCGATGATCGCGTCGATGATCTTGAGCAGGATCAGCGAGACGATCGCGTCGTACACGATGACGATCACGATGCCCTTGACCTGGTTGATCATCTGCGCGGCATTGCCTTCGATGAGGCCGGCGGTGCCGCCGTACTCATTGATCGCGAACACGCCGGTGAGCAGCGCGCCGACGATGCCGCCGACCGCGTGGACACCGAAGCAGTCGAGCGCGTCGTCGATGCCATGCATGTGCTTGAGGCCGGTGACGCCCCAGTAGCAGACCACGCCGGCGGCGACGCCGATGGCCATCGAGCCGATCGGGCCGACATAGCCCGACGCCGGAGTGATGGCGACGAGACCCGCGACTGCGCCCGAGCAGATGCCGATGACGGTCGGCTTGCTGCGGTGGGCCCACTCAACGAGCATCCAAGTGAAGGCCGCGACCGCGGTGGCGATCTGGGTGACGGTCATCGCCATGCCCGCTTGCATGCCGGCGGTGACGGCCGAGCCGGCGTTGAAGCCGAACCAGCCGACCCACAGCAGTGCAGCGCCGATGAAGGTCAGCACCATGTTGTGCGCGGGGCCCGGGTCCTTGCGCTTGCCGAGGCAGATCGCGCACATCAGGCCGGCAACGCCAGCGTTGATATGCACGACGGTGCCGCCGGCGAAGTCCAGAACCTTGAACATCGCGTCGCTGTTGCCGTTCGACATGAAGCCGTCGGCGCCCCAGACCCAATGCGCGATCGGCGCGTAGACCAGGATCGCCCACAGTCCAATGAACCAGAGCATCGCGGAGAACTTCATGCGCTCGGCGAAGGCGCCGGCGATCAGGGCCGGCGTGATGATCGCGAAGGTCATCTGGAAGCACATGTAGACAGTCTCAGGGATCGTCACGGCCAAACCGTTCGGCGTGCCGATGCCCGTCGATATGTCGCTCAAGATGCCTTGCAGGAACGCGCGGCTAAGCCCGCCGATATAAGGCGAGCCGGTCGTGAACGAGAGACTGTAGGTGAGGATCGCGTAAATGATTGTGACCAGGCAGGTCACCGCGAAGCTCGTCATCACCGTGTCGCCGACGTTCTTCTTGCGCACCATGCCGCCATAGAACAGGCCGAGGCCCGGGATGGTCATCATGAGCACGAGAGCGACCGAGGTCAGCATCCACGCGGTATCACCCGAGTTCGGCGTGCACTTCTCGAGCACGGCCTTCTTCGGGTCCGGGTCGTTGGCGCAAGCTGCCGGAGGCGGCGGCGGCGCCGCCGGAGCAGCCGCCGGAGCTGGTGCTGCGCCCGGAGCGGGCGCTTGAGCGTATGAGCTCGACTGCAAGCTCACGCTCAGCACCAGCGCGAGCAAGATCCCGAAAACCAGAGCCGTAAGCCCCGCACGGGAGGGTTTCTTCAACGTCATGGTCTTAACTCCTGTCCGTATTGTTTGGCTGCGGGTTACTAGAGAGCCGCGGCATCGGTTTCGCCGGTGCGGATGCGCACCGCGCTATCCAGAGCGAAGACGAAAATCTTGCCGTCGCCGATCTGGCCGGTTTTGGCCGCGCCGGTGATAGCGCTGATGACTTTTTCGACCTGGTTGGTCGCCACAGCCACCTCGAGTTTCATCTTGGGTAGGAAGCTCACCGCATACTCGGCGCCACGGTAGATTTCCGTGTGCCCTTTTTGACGCCCGTAGCCTTTGACTTCGGTAACGGTCATCCCCGACACCCCGATTGAGGTCAGAGCGTCACGGACCTCGTCGAGTTTGAAAGGTTTGATAATGGCCATGACGATTTTCATGGATTCGATCCCCGCTTGGGCCCGTTTTATGAATCGCGCAGTGCGGGCAGTTCACTGAACAGCTGCCGCGGAGCACACTCCGCAGTCACTGCCGGACCTGTAGAATCAAACGCCGTGCCAGTTCCGGAAAAAGGAGCTATACTGCTGATTCGGCAGCTGTTTTTTGGAGTGGGCCACTGGCCGAGCAAGACCTTAGTCGATGGCAGCTTAAACTGACGCCACCCAGTTCCATGCGTGCACAAAAATTAATCAGAGATTCGGCCACAGCATCCAAATACCGGCGTCAGAGCGCGGCGAGGCCGGTTTCGCCGGTGCGGATGCGTAATGCGCTCTCAATGGATGTGACAAAAATTTTCCCGTCACCGATCTGGCCGGTTTTGGCGGCGGCGGTGATTGCGTCGATCACCTGATCGATCTGCTCGGTCGCGACGGCGACCTCGAGTCGCAATTTGGGCAGGAAATGCACCGCGTATTCCTTGCCGCGGTAGATCTCCATGTGGCCCTTCTGGCGGCCATAGCCCTTCACCTCGGTCACGGTCATACCGTGCACGCCGACGCGGATGAGCGCGTCGCGGACTTCTTCCAGCTTGAACGGCTTAATGACGGCGACGACCAGTTTCATGCCGCACAATTAAGCGGTGTTTTGGGGCTGGCCGCAAGCGGCGCCTTCAGCGCGTGCGCAGCCGCACAAGGCCTTCCTGGGCCACGGAGGCCACCAAAGTGCCGTCGCGCTTGAACACTAATCCTCGTGCAAGCCCCCGTGAGCCCTGGATGCTCGGCGTATCCTGGGCGTAGAGCAGCCAATCGTCGGCGCGGAATGGCCGGTGCAGCCACAGCGCATGGTCGAGGCTTGCGGCCATGAAATCCTTCTCGAACAGCGTGCGGCCGAACGGCACCAGCACCGTGTCCAGCAACGTGAAATCCGACGCGTAAGCCAGCGCGCATTGATGGAACGATGGATCGTCCGGCAGGCGGCTGGTGGCGCGAATCCAGACATGAAACTTGCCGTCCGGATATTTCTTACCGAGGTAGCGGTCGAACTCCACGGGGCGCAATTCGATCGGCCGGTCGCGCTCGTAATATTTGCGCACCGATTCCGGCATCAGCGGCAGCAGCTTCTCGCGCATCTCCGCATCGCTCGGCAGCTTTTCCGGCGGCAGCACGTCCGGCATCGTCGCTTGATGCTCGAGGCCGTCCTCGGGCGCCTGGAACGACACCAGCATCGAAAAAATCGGATGGCCGTGCTGACGCGCGGTGACGCGCCGGGTGGTGAAGCTCTTGCCGTCGCGGATGCGGTCGACGTCGTAGATGATCGGCACCTTGGGATCGCCCGGCAGCAGGAAGTAGGCATGCATCGAATGCGCGGGGCGGTCTTCGACCGTGCGCACCGCCGCGACCAGCGCCTGTCCGATCACCTGGCCGCCGAACACGCGCTGCCAGCCCGATTGCGGCGAACGGCCGCGAAACAGGTTCAAATCGAGGTTTTCCAGATCGAGAATCGACAGCAGGTCCTGGACGGCGGTGGAGGTCATGGTTGGGCCTTAAATGACCGCCCAAACTGCTATGCTTGCACAGGATTTACAAGGAAGCCGTGATGGCCGAGGGCAAGCGCAAGACCGATGTCTTGATTGGCGGGGCGGGCTTTGCCGGGCTGGCGCTCGCGATCGCGCTGCGGCAGGCGCTGGGTGACGGCTTTGCCGTTACGGTGGCCGATCCGACGCTTGGTGCGCCGAAATCGAACGACCTGCGCGCCTCGGCGATCGCGGCCGCGGCGCGGCGGCTGTTCGAGGCGATCGAGGTCTGGGACACGGTTGCGGGCGAAGCGCAGCCGATCCTCGACATGGTGGTGACCGACTCCAAGCTCGACGACGCCCTGCGTCCGAGCCTGCTCACCTTCGGCGGCGAAGTGGAGGAGGGCGAGCCGTTCGCGCACATGATCGAGAACCGGCATCTCGTCGATGCGCTGGTGGCCAAGGCGAAAGACCTTGGCGTCGAGTTGCGCGCTACGGCAGTTACAGGTTTCGATCGCTCCGCCCGCAGCATCGACGTCACGCTTGCCGATGGCGAAACGGTTTCCGCGCGGCTGCTGGTCGGCGCCGACGGCGCGCGCTCGAAAATTCGTGAAGCGGCCGGCATCGCGACGCACGGCTGGGACTATGACCAGGCCGGGATCGTTACCACCGTTGCGCACGAGCGCGAGCACCATGGCCGCGCCGAGGAACATTTCCTGCCGTCCGGCCCGTTCGCGATATTGCCGTTGACCGGCAAGCGTTGTTCGATCGTCTGGACCGAACGCAAGCGGGAAGCCGAGCGCATCGTCGCGCTCTCCGATGCCGACTTCCACGCCGAACTGGAAAAGCGTTTCGGCCTCAAGCTTGGCGACATCGAGGTGGTGGGGCCGCGGCGCGCGTTTCCGCTTGGCCTGTTCACGGCGCGTTCGTTCATCGCCGGGCGGCTGGCGCTGATCGGCGACGCCGCGCACATCATCCATCCGATCGCGGGCCAGGGCCTCAACATGGGGCTGCGCGACGTCGCCGCGCTCGCCGAGGCAGTCGCCGACGCAGCGCGGCTCGGCCTCGACATCGACGAAACGCAAGTGCTCGAGCGCTACCAGCGCTGGCGGCGCTTCGACACCATGACCATGAGCGTCGCGACCGACGGACTGAACCGGCTATTCTCAAACCGTTCCGACGCGCTGCGGCTGGTGCGCGACATCGGGCTCGGGCTGGTCGAGCGCGTGCCGGCGCTCAAGCGCGTGTTCATCCGCGAAGCCGCCGGCTTCACTTGCGACGTACCAAAGCTGATGAAAGGGGAGGCGCTTTAGAGCGTCGAGTCATGAGCGGTGTGCCAAGGCCAACCTTGAACACGCCGCTTGATGTCCGCTTTCGGACCAAAGCGGACAAAGATGAGTTTCCGATCGGCGATGGTTTGTCTGCTTTTGACCCAACTCCGACATTCGCAAGCATCGCATGTTGAGTACGGATGGGCCCAAATCGACGCCGATGACCCGGACCAGAAATCGAGGTGCGGATTTCAGCCCTGCTTTGCCACGCGATTCGCTGGAGTGTCGGGTGGCAATGCGACCCAGGGGTGGCGTGACTCCTCCCACACCGCAATGGTCGGCGCTGGGAATTTTGGATCGGCGAAGTTACCGATGGCTACGGCGACGTATCCGGGAAAGCCTTTGCTCTCCCAGTAAACGGTGGAGCCGCATGTCGGACAGAAATAAAAGGTCAGCGCGTTCCCGCTCTCGGCTTTCCGGCTCCACGCCGTAGCTTGACCGGCGAAGGTGATCTGCTCGCGGTGGAAGCGCGCTTGGTTGCTGATCACGGCACCAGTGCGGCGCTGACACTCCAGGCAGTGGCACATAGAGACGCGCGATGGTTCGCCCTCAATCTCAAGATGGAGCTGCCCGCAACTGCAGGCGGCACGTCGGGTCATCATCGCTTTGCTCCAGGGCTATCGATAGGACCCAGTATACTCCGAATGTCGGGTCGCTTCGGACTCTAATGACACGGTTCAGCGGAGCCGTCGAACGAAGTGAAGATCGAGGCCGGACAAAGGCGCGCCCACCTGATGCAGTGCGCCACCCTTGGCGAGGGACCCGAGGTCGATAGCGACGAACCCAACGCTATCGATCAGATCGATCACGGTTTTCTTAGCTTCGCTGTCGTCTCCTGACGTGAAGATGACTGTCTTTGGCTTGTTCGACGAAAAGTCTTGTATCCAAGCCATTGGCATATTGCTGATCGACTTCACAAGTCTTGCGCCTGCGGCCATTTCTGCGACCATCTCGCTCGAACTGCGCCCGTTCAAGGCGGCGATCGATCTATTCACGCCTTTGAGACTCACATCGGGTTTGGAATCCATATGGGCATTGGTCGCATCGATCAGGATCCGCCCATGCCAGTCGATATCCTTGAGTGCCTCGGGCACGTTCACCCAATTCGTGGCGAGAATGACGATATCGCTTTCAGCGGCTTGCCTCTTCGTACCAGCCGTTGCGCCGGGGCCGAGATCGGCGACGAGGCCTGTCAACGTCTCCGGCCCTCTCGAATTGGATACGACAATCGAATGACCGGCGTTGATGAGGTGACGCCCGAAAGTCTTGGTCAAAGTTCCGGCGCCTACGAAGCCCACTCGCATGATGGTGTTCCTGTCTGGACGTGGCGTTGGCCCGTGCTGTCACGCCGCGACAGCTGGCGTAGCCGCTGCGGCCGAATTGACATCGACGCCCGGACCTCTCAGGGCTTCACGAACCGATAGGCGAAGCGATCAGTCTGGTCCTTGATCGAGGGATCAAACACCTTGATCGAGTGCGCATCGTCCTTGTTCGCGAGCAGGGTGCTTTCCGCGTCCAGCACGAAGCCGGCCGCCTCCACCTCCTTGCGGACGGAGGCAGGGTCGATCCGATGCAGCGACTGGGCGTCGCCCGTGCCCGTCCCGGCTGCGGCTGCATGGTCGACGATGACGTAACACCCACCGGGCTTCAGCCGCTCGTAGACGGCTCGATTGAAGTCGGCAGCCGTCGCGCCCTTCTTCTGGATCAGCGTGGTGTGAAGATCGTGGTAGAACAGGTGCAGCCACAGGACATCCGCTGGTTCCGTCACCTTCGGCATCGCCACGAGGTCCGCCGAGACGGCTTCGACGTTCTCTCGGCCCAGCTCCTTTGCAAGCGTCCGCATGCGGCCGACCGGATCGTTCTTGAAGTGGTCGACTTCGGCCGGCACGAAGCTGTAGACCCGCCCTTCGGGTCCCACGATGTCGGAGAAGAGACGGGTCCAGTCGCCGTCGCCTGGGTAAACGTCGATGACGGTGGAGCCTGCCTTGACGCGTGCGAACCGGATCAATTCGGATAGCTTAGATTGGTCGTACATCGGAATCTTCCTTACGGTTGGGCAAACGACGAACTGGCGGCGTGCGAGGGGCAATCCACAGAGCTGATCCACCGTCTACCCCAAGCCGACGGCTGCAAAGGGCCAGCGCTACGCAGGTCCGGATGCGTCCATCTGCGAGGCCCGGGCCAGTGCTTGGGTGTCGACGTATTCCCGGATGTTGGTCAGTCTGCCGTCCCGGACCGTGATGGCGAAGATCCAGTCGTCCACAAACGTCTTGTTCGTAGCTTTGATCTTTCCGTTCGCGAAGCCGACGACGAGGACCCGGTCTCCTTGCGCCACGAATTCCCGGGGTTCCGTGGACGTTTCCACCGACTTAGATGCCGTCTCAAGCAAATCCGCCAGCCCGGCGTGACCGTGGCGCGTGCCAGCCAGCGGCCAGTCCTTGCCCGGAATGATCCACTCGATGTCTTCGGCAACCAACGCCAGCAGAGCCTCCCTGTCGCCGCGGCCGATCGCGGCAAAGAAGTCCTTCACGGTCTGGACGTTTTTGTCGGTGCTCATAGAATCTCCTCCATTTTCCTCGGATCGGATCGTGTCCGATCTACTTCATGGTCAGGCCCAGCGACTGGCCTCCTCAAAACTAAGGCGAGGATTGCGCGGAAACACAGAAGCTGGATCGCCGTAGCCAATGCTGCAGATGAAGTTCGACTGGATTCGCGTGCCAGAGAAAAAGGCCTTATCCACGCCGGCGTTGTCGAAGCCCGACATGGGGCCGCAGTCCAGTCCCAACGCCCGTGCAGCGACGATGAGGTAAGCGCCTTGCAGCGTTCCGTTCCGCATCGCCGTCACCTCGGCCACGCCGGGTGCCGCAAAGTACCGCTGCATGACCTCGGCATTGTGAGGCAAAAGCTTTGGTAGCTCGTCGGCGAAATCCAAATCGTGGCCGACAATGACCGTGACGGGAGCCTTCAGAATTTTCGGCTTATTCGGTTCCGCAGCCAGTCCGGCGAGCGTTGCCTTTCCGTCGGCGCTACGCACCCAGACGAAACGGGCGGGGCTGCAGTTCGCAGACGTCGGCCCCCATTTCATGAGATCGTAGATCTCGCGCACTTTTGCGTCCGCCACAGCACGATCGGCCCAGCCGTTAAAAGTGCGAGCGGAACGAAAGATTTGATCGAGCGAGTGGTCGGATAACGCGGCAGTCATGGATAGATCCTTACGCGAATTCAGATGGCCGAGAAGCCGCCGTCGACAGACAACTCCACGCCATTCACGAAGCTCGAATCGTCTGAAGCAAGAAACAGCGCGGCCGCCGCAATTTCCTCAGGACGACCCATCTTCCCCCGCGGGATCAGGGATTCGAACATCCGCTTCGCCTCGTCGGTGAGAACTTGGTCCTGCATCGGTGTGGCGATCGGTCCCGGGTGCAGCACGTTCACCCGGATATTCCTGCCCTTGAGTTCGTTGAGCCACCCGCGCGCGAAAGCGTGCAGCGTCGCCTTGCTCGCCGCATACACGCTGTAGCCAGGAAAACCTTTGATCGACGCAACTGACCCGGTCATGAAGATTGATCCGCCGTCGTTGAACAGCGGCAACGCCTTTTGGACGGTAAACAGCGTGCCGCGCGCATTCAGGCCGAAGGTCGCGTCGAAGTGCTGCTCGGTAATTTCGCCCAGTGGGACGGCTTCGCCCGTGCCAGCGCTCGCATACAGGATGTCGATCTTGCCCTTTACCCGCTTGACCGTATCGAACAGGCGATCGAGGTCATCGAGATTGGCCGCGTCGCCGCGAACGCCAGTTACGTTCCGGCCAATCACCTTGACGGCCTCATCGAGCGCCTGCTGCCTCCGGCCCGTGATGAAGACATAAGCGCCTTCGTCAACGAACCGCTTGGCGCTCACCATCGCCATGCCGCTCGATCCACCCGTGATGACTGCAACCTTACCGTCTAGCTTTCCCATGACTTTTCCTT
>Ga0265339_10001918_pt1 | contig 15257 bp, 16 predicted proteins | sample 4CB219metaG_FD_202085 | JGI IMG/M metagenome (GOLD analysis project Ga0265339, IMG submission 202085) | Rhizosphere microbial communities from Carex aquatilis grown in University of Washington, Seatle, WA, United States - 4-CB2-19 metaG | ecosystem: Host-associated > Plants > Roots >... | reverse complement strand
TCTGCCCAACGCAGATCAGGCTAGCACCGAAAGGCATTGTCGCGGCACGGACAAAAATGGCAGGTTCGCGGGCGCCGCTTCAGGAATTTCACCATGGCAAAGCCCTCGACCGCCGATAAGCGAAAAGCATTCCGCGAATTGCACAAGAGCGGCTGCTTCGTCATTCCCAATCCGTGGAATATCGGCACCGCGCGCTACCTGCAAAGCCTCGGCTTCAAGGCGCTTGCAACCACGAGTTCCGGCTACGCGCACTCGCAAGGCTGTCCGGACGGCGAGGTGACGCGCGACACGATACTCACGCATTGCCGCGAGATCGCTTTGGCAACCGATGTGCCCGTCAACGCCGACTTCGAGGCCGGCTATGCCAAGGATGCGGACGGCGTAGCGGAAAGCGTGCGGCTGTGCGTCGGGACCGGCGTCGCCGGACTGTCGATCGAGGATTTCACCGGCAACGACAGTAATCCGCTTTTCTCCTTCGACGAGGCGGTCAAGCGCGTGCGCGCCGCGCGCAAGGCAATCGATGCGGCCGGCGGCGACGTCGTGTTCACCGCGCGCAGCGAAGGCTTCATCCACGGCCGGCCCGACATGGACGAGACGATGCGGCGGCTGAGGGCTTTTGCTGCCGAGGGCGCCGATTGCCTCTACGCGCCGGGCATCCGCACACGCGAACAGATCGAGGTTCTGGTGAAGGCGGTCGCACCGACGCCCGTCAATCTGCTGATGTCGTCGGCCAGCGGGCTGACGGTAAAGGACCTCGCCGCCATCGGCGTGCGCCGCATCAGCGTCGGCGGCACCCTGGCGCGTGTGGCGATGCACGCCTTCATCAAGTCGGCGCGCGAAATCGCGCAGGAAGGCATGTTCGACAGCTTCGCCGGCGTGATATCGAACGCCGAGCTCAACAAGTTCTTTGCCGACGACCGCAAGCGCCGGCCGTAAACAACCACCATGAGTGTTTCGTCCGTGTCCCTGCCCGGCCTGACGCGCCAGCGGCCTTTCGTGTTTTTCTGGCTGGCGCGCGTGGCGTCGACCGTGGGCTACCAGATGCTGGCGCTGATGATCGGCTGGCTGGTCTACGCCATCACCGGCAGCGCTTTCGACCTGGGACTGGTCGGCCTCATCCAATTTGTTCCGGCGGTCGTGCTCACGCTGCTGATCGGCCATGCCGCCGACCGCTACGACCGCCGGCTGATCGTGCGCGTCGCGCAAGCGGTCTATGTGATCGCGGCGGGGCTGATCGTCGCCGGGCTGCTGACGCATACGCTGACGCGCAACCTGCTTTTCGGCGCGGTGTTCCTGATCGGCTGCGGCCGCGCCTTCGAGATGCCGACCGCGCATTCGCTGGTGCCGGCGCTGGTGCCGCCGGAACTCCTGCCGCGCGCGGTGGCGGCCTGGGCCTCCGCCAACCAGATCGCGGTCATTTGCGGCCCGGCCGCCGGCGGACTTATATTCGCGGTGAGCCCGCTGCTGGTCGGCTGCATCGCATTCGTGTTTTTCCTCGGCTCGATCACACTGATCACCATGGTCAAGACCGAACGGCCACCCCCGGCGCGTGACCCGCCGAGCTTCGCCTCGGTACTCGCCGGATTTGAATTCATCCGCACCCGCAAAAGGCTGCTCGGCGTCATCACGCTCGATCTGTTCGTGGTCATGCTCGGCGGCGCCACGGCGCTGCTGCCGATCTATGCCCGCGATATCCTGATGGTCGGGCCGAGCGGGCTCGGGCTGCTGCGCTCGGCGCCGGCGGTTGGCGCGCTGTTGACGACGGTCATCTTGTCGCGGCGTCCGATCGAACGGCATATCGGCCGCGCGATGTTCGCGGTGGTGGCGATCTACGGCGTCGCGACCATGGTCTTCTCGGGCTCGACAAATTTTCCGCTGTCGCTGATCGCGCTCGCCGTGCTCGGCGCCTCCGACGCGGTCAGCGTCGTGCTGCGCTTCTCGCTGGTGCAGATCGAGACGCCCGACACGATGCGCGGCCGCGTCAGCGCCATCAACTACCTGTTCGTCGGCTCGTCGAATACGCTTGGCGACTTCCGCGCCGGCGTCAACGCCGCGGAATTCGGCGCCGTGGTGTCCGTTCTGATCGGCGGGCTCGGATCACTGCTGGTCGCCGGCGCATGGATGATGCTATTTCCAGAGCTGCGCCACATCGATCGCTACCAGCCCGCGGATCAAAAGCGGGCGGAGCCAACGGGAGAAACGTGAATGCATATCCTGATCACCGGCGCCGCCGGCATGATCGGTCGCAAGCTCACCGCACGCCTCGTCAAGGACGGCGTGCTCAACGGCAAGCCGGTCGAGCGCCTGACGCTGACCGACGTTGTGGCGCCGGAGAAGCCGGCTGGCTTCACCGGCAAGGTCGGCCTGTCGACCGGCGACCTCGCCGCATCAGGCGCGGCCGACAAGCTCCTCGCCGGCAAGCCGGACGTGATCTTCCATCTCGCCGGCGTGGTGTCGGGCGAAGCCGAGACCAATTTCGAGAAGGGCTACCACGTCAATCTCGACGGCACGCGTGCGCTGCTCGAAGCGGTCCGCGCTGCCGGTTACAAGCCGAAGGTCGTGTTCACCTCGTCGATCGCGGTCTACGGCGCGCCGTTTCCGCCGGCCGGCATTCCCGACGACTTCCACCTGACGCCGCTCACCTCCTACGGCACGCAGAAGGCGATGAGCGAGCTGCTGCTCGCCGACTACAACCGCCGCGGCATCCTCGACGGCGTCGGCATCCGCCTGCCGACGATCTGCGTGCGGCCGGGCAAGCCGAACAAGGCGGCGTCCGGATTCTTCTCCGGCATCATCCGCGAGCCGCTGGCCGGGCAGGAGGCGATACTGCCAGTGGCCGATACCGTGCGGCACACGCATGCGAGCCCGCGCTCGGCGGTCGGCTTTCTCATCCACGCCGCCGGCCTGACGCGCGAGCAGCTCGGCCCACGCATCAACCTGGCGATGCCCGGCGTGTGCGCGACCGTGGCGGAGCAGATCGAATCGCTCAAGCGCGTCGCCGGGCCGAAAGTGGCGGCGCGCATCCGCCGCGAGCCGGACGAACTCGTCATGCGCATCGTCGGCGGCTGGGCCGAGCGTATCGAGGCCAAGCGCGCGCGAGAGCTCGGCTTCAAGGCCGAATCGTCCTTTGACGAGATCGTTCGCGCGCACATCGACGACGAGTTGGGCGGCAAAATCGCAAATTGACCGCTCAATCGCGGCTTTGTTCCCGCGCCGAGCGGGGTAACTTGCGCCGATTGCCTGAATCCTTACATTGCGTCTCATGACCTACGTCGACGCCGCCGTCGCACCCCTCCGCAAGACCGGCCAGATCAAGATCCACGGCCCTGCCGCATTCGAAGGCATGCGCAAGGCCGGGCAACTGGTCGCGCGTTGCCTCGACATGCTGACCGAACACGTCAAGCCGGGCGTGCCGACCGAGACCATCGACAGGCTGGTGTTCGAATACGCGTCCGACCACAACGCGCTGCCGGCGACGCTGATGTACCGCGGCTACAAGAAGGCGACCTGCACCTCGCTCAACCACGTCGTCTGCCATGGCATCCCCAGCGACAAGCCGATGAAGGAAGGCGACATCGTCAACATCGACGTGACGCTGATCCTCGACGGCTGGCATGGCGATTCGAGCCGCATGTACCCGATCGGCCAGATCCCGCGCCGTGCCGAGCGGCTGATCGAGGTCACGCACGAGGCGATGATGCGCGGCATCGCCACCATCCGGCCCGGCTCGACCACCGGCGACATCGGCGCCGCCATCCAGAGCTTCGTCGAGGCCCAGCATATGAGCGTGGTGCGCGACTTCTGCGGCCACGGCCTCGGCCGGCTGTTCCACGACGAGCCGAACATCGTCCATATCGGCCGCGCCGGCGAAGGCATCGTGCTCAAGCCCGGCATGTTCTTCACCGTCGAGCCGATGATCAACCTCGGCCGCCCGCATGTGAAGGTGCTGTCGGATGGCTGGACCGCCGTCACCCGCGACCGCTCGCTGTCGGCGCAGTTCGAGCACAGCGTCGGCGTGACCGACAAAGGCGTCGAGTTATTTACACTGTCGCCCGCGGGAATGGACAAGCCGCCCTACCGGGTCTGACGCCGAGCCCTCCCCTCGTAGATTGTCACCGAGTGAACTAAGCTTGCCGTCCGGGGCGTGCGGGCGGTTCATGGTTGCAAAGCGTAACGTCAGTGGGCGGAAAGCCGGCCTCTCCGAGGCCCCGCCGCATTATCACGGTCACCGCGAACGGCTGCGCGGCCGCTTCCGCGACGCCGGCAGCGACGCTCTCAGCGATTACGAATTGCTCGAGCTCATCTTGTTCCGCGCCATCCCGCAACGCGACGTCAAGCCGCTCGCCAAGGAGCTGATCGCCAAGTTCGGCTCGTTCGCCGAAGTGGTGGCGGCGTCTTCCTCGCGGCTGAAGGAGATCAAGGGTCTTGGCGACGCCGCGATCACCGAGCTCAAGATCGTGCACGCAGCCGCCAGCCGGCTGGCGCGCGGACAGGTGCAGAAACGGCCGGTGCTGTCGTCCTGGTCGAGCGTGATCGACTATTGCCGCACCGCCATGGCCTACGAGGACAAGGAACAGTTTCGCCTGCTGTTCCTCGACAAGCGCAACCAGCTGATCGCCGACGAACTGCAGCAGACCGGCACCGTCGATCACACGCCGGTTTATCCGCGCGAGGTGGTCAAGCGCGCGCTCGAACTATCCGCCACCGCGCTGATCCTGGTGCACAACCATCCCTCGGGCGATCCGACGCCGTCCCGCGCCGACATCCAGATGACGCAGGCCATCATCGAGGTGGCGCGGCCGCTCGGCATTGCCGTGCACGACCACATCATCGTCGGCAAGGAAGGCCACGCCAGCTTCAAGGGACTGCGGCTGATCTAGCGGGCTTTGGCCGCGCGCAACGACGTATTCAGCGCCACGGCGGCGCGAATGAGCGCCTTCAACGCCTTTGCATCGATCTTGTCGCCTTCGTGGAAATCGATGGCACGCCTGGTGTTGCCTTCGAGGCTGGAGTTGAAAAGGCCTGTAGGGTCCTTGAGCGAGGTGCCCCTGGCAAAGGTCATCTTCACGATGCTCTTGTATGTCTCACCGGTGCAGATGATTCCGGCGTGCGACCACACCGGTACTCCCTGCATGTTCGACGGCTTTCGCCATTTCACCTCCTCGACGATGTCAGGGTCGGCCTCTTTGAGGAGCGTTCGGATCTGCGCGAGCATCTCGCCGCGCCAGTCATCCAGCTCCTTGATTCTCGCATCGATCAGCCGAGAATCTCCTCCCTTTGCTTCCTTCGAGTCGCTCGTCTTCGTCTCGGCGGTAGCTTTCTTTGCGACTTTCGCCGGCTTCTCGGACGTCTTTTTGGCGACCGGGCGCATTCTGTTCACTGCCTCACCAGCAAAATCGGATCGGCGCTTTCCGGCACGCGCCGCCATGTATTGTCGTCGTCGGCCTCGAAGCGCCACGGATTGCCGCGCGCCGGATAGACCATCAGATCGTCGCGGTCCATACGCCATTGCCCGAAATTGAGCTTCGCGATGGTCGGATCGCAGCCCGGCTGGACGCTGAGCGTGAAATTGTCGTCGGCCGCCGTCGTCGTCAGCGTCAGCCGGCACAGCGTCGCGCCGCTCTCGCGCTTGAGCAGCCAGCTGCCGGCCACCTGCTGCGCCGATTTTTCCGGCGCCGGCGCGGAGGCGGCGTTCTGCAGGAACAGCACGCCGAGGCCGGGCGTCGGCGCCTCGTAGATGTTGTCCTCGACCGCGCTGAACTCGACCAGCGTCTTCTTGTGCGCGTCGACGAATCGCAGCAGATCGTTGTCGGGGAAGATCCAGCCGGCGACGTCGGCGATGATCGGAAACAGCGCCACGCAGCTCTTGTCGAACTCGACCTTGTAACCGACCGGCGTCGCGTCGCTCTTGAAGGTGGCGGTGCAAATCCTGTCGCGGTCGGCGTTGGAGAATTCCCAGGTGCCGATCATGCCCTTGGCGGACTCGCCGAGCGGCGGCGTCTGCGCGGCCGCGGCGCCGCTGATAGCCAACGCAACGGCGATGAGCCCAAGGCGGCCGATCATGCGCGTTTCGGCGGGTGCGGCGTTTCCGGCACCGGCGTCAGTGGCGGCTTGCCGGCCGCCCAGGCCAGAACGTTGTCGACCACGAGCTGATCCATCGCCGCGCGGGTCGCCTCGCTCGCCGAGCCGAGATGCGGGAACAGCACGACGTGGTCCATCTCCATCAGCTCCTTCGGCACCTGGGGCTCCTTGGCGAAGACGTCGAGGCCGGCGGAATAGATGGTGCGGTTCTTCAGCGCCTCGATCAGCGCCGGCTCGTCGACCACCGAGCCGCGCGCCATGTTGATGAGCACGCCCCTCGGCCCCAGCGCCTTGAGCACCTCGGCGTTGATCATGTTCGTCGTCGAGGCGCCGCCCGGCACGATCACCATCAGGGTGTCGACGTCGCGCGTCATGTCGATGAGGTTCGGATAATACTTGTAGCTGACGCCGGCCTGCGGCTTGCGGCTGTGATAGACGACCGGCACGCCGAAGGCTTCAAGCCGCTTGGCGATCGCCTTGCCAATGCGGCCCATGCCGACCATGCCGACGGTGCGGTCACGCAACGTCGCCTTGGTCAGCGGATAGGCCTTCTCCACCCACTTGCCGGCGCGCAGGTAGCGCTCGGCCTGCGGGAATTCGCGAAGCGTGCAGAGCAGGAGGCCGAGCGCGGTGTCGGCGACTTCCTCGTTGAGCACGTCCGGCGTGTTGGTGACGACGATGCCGTGCTCGCCCGCCCACTTGGCGTCGATGTGGTCATAGCCGACGCCGAAGCTCGATATCTGCTCGAGCTTAGGCAGGCGCTGCATGAACTTGGCGTCGAGTTTGTTGGACGTATAGGCGATGGCGATGGCGCGGACCTTGCCAGCGAGCGAATCGATGAAGGCATCCGGGTCCTTGGCATCGATGAGATAATGTAGCGTCGTATTCGACTCCAGGCCGCTCACCAATCGCGCCTTCTTGTTGCCGATCAGCAATACGTCCGGCTTTTCGCCAGCCATCGTAATTCTCCGTTAGACGAGCGCGGTGACCGGCTTCTCGACGAAGACCTTGAACGCCGCCAGCAACTGCGCGCCAAGCGCGCCGTCGACGACGCGGTGATCGCAGGACACGGTCGCAGTCATCTGGCTGATGAACTTGACGCCGCCATCCTCGGCCTCTACGGCTGCGCGCCGAGCGGCGCCGATGGCGATGATGGTCGAGTGCGGCGGATTGATGATGGCCGAGAACTCGCGCACGCCGTACATGCCGAGATTGGAAATCGCGCTCGCGCGGCCCTGATACTCGTCCGGCTTGAGTTTCCTAGAGCGGGCACGCTCGGCGAGATCGCGCATTTCCGCCGAGATCGCCGAAACCGATTTCGTGTCGGCGGCGCGGACCACCGGGGTGATCAGGCCGCCGTCGAGCGCGACGGCGACGCCGATGTCGGCGCGGGCAAAGCGCAGGATGCGGTCGCCCGCCCAGACCGCATTGGCGGCCGGCACGCGCTGCAGCGCCATCGCCCAGAACTTGATGATGAAGTCGTTGAGCGATAGCTTCATCGCGAGCGCGCCGTCCTTGTCCTGCGGCGCAGTGGCGTTCGCCTCCTCGCGCATCGCCATCAGCCGGCCGATGTCGAGATCGGCGGTCAGGTAGAAATGCGGGATGGTCTGCTTCGCCTCAACCAGCCGCTTGGCGATGGTCGCGCGCATTGAATCGAGCGGCACTTCCTCGTAGGGCGTGTCGGAATAAAGCGCCTTGACCTGCGCGGCGCTGGCGCCGGTTGCCATCGCCGGAGCCGACGGCGCCGCGCCTTCGACGTCGCGCGCAATGATGCGGCCATGCGGCCCGGAGCCGGATACGCGCGTCAGGTCGATGCCGCGCTCGCCGGCCAGCCGGCGCGCCAGCGGCGTCACGACCGCGCCGCCGGGCAGCTTCGCCGGCCCATAATTGCGCTCCGGCGTCATCACGACGCGGAACGGATCACGCGCGGAAAACGGAATTGTGGCGCGCTGCGCGCCCGCTGCCACGGAAGCGAATACCGGCGCCGGAACGATCGCGGGCTTTGCCGCAGGCGCTTCCTTCGGCGCAACGGGCGCTTTCGGCGGTGCGGCTCCCGGCGCTTGACCAACCCCGGCAATGATCGCCACCACCGCACCGACCTTGGCCACCTCGCCGACCTGGAAGCGGATGTCGGTCAACGTCCCGGCGCCGGTCGCCGGCACTTCCATCGAGGTCTTGTCGGTCTCGATCTCGAACAGGTTGTCGCCCGGCTTGACGGCATCGCCGGCCGACTTGAACCACTTCGTGATCTTGCCTTCGGCGACAGTCTCGCCGAGCTGCGGCATCAGGACGTCCATTCCAATTCCCGCCGCTTACCAGCTCACCGACACGTATTGTGTCTCGAGGAACTCCTTCATGCCTTCCGCCGCGCCTTCGCGGCCGAGGCCGGACTGTTTGACGCCGCCGAACGGCGCCGCCGGATCTGACACGATGCCGCGGTTGAGGCCAATCATGCCGAAGTCGAGCTTCTCGGAGACACGCATGCCGCGCGACAGGTCCTTAGTGTACAGATAGGCCACCAGACCGTATTCGGTGTCGTTGGCACGCTTGATCGCCTCGTCCTCGGACTTGAAGGCCTGGATCGAGGCGACCGGCCCAAAGATCTCCTCGTTCAACATCTTCGAATTGTCGGCCACGTTGGTGAGCACGGTCGCCGGATAGAAGAAACCGGGGCCGTCCGGCGACTTGCCGCCGGTCAGCACCTTGGCGCCCTTGCTGACGGCGTCGTCGACCAGCTCGATCACCTTGTCGCGGCCGTCCTTGTTGACCAGCGGTCCCAAGTTGACGCCCTCATCCAGGCCGTTGCCCATCTTGAGACCCGCCATCTTGGCGGTCAGCTTCTTGGCGAACTCGTCATGCACTTTCTCGTGCACGTAGAAGCGGTTGGCGGCGGTGCAGGCCTCGCCCATGTTCCTCATCTTGGCAATCATGGCGCCATCGATCGCGGCATCAATGTCGGCATCCTCGAACACGATGAACGGCGCGTTGCCGCCGAGTTCCATCGCCGGCTTGATGATGTTGTCGGCGGCCTCGTGAAGGAGTTTGCGGCCCACTTCCGTCGAGCCGGTGAAGGAGACGACGCGCACGCGGCTGTCGTGCAGCATGGCGCTGACGACCTTGCCGGACGAGCGCGACGGAATGACGTTGACGACGCCCGCAGGCACGCCCGCCTCCTCCAGCACCGGCATCAGCGCCAGCATCGTGAGCGGCGTATCGGACGCGGGCTTGAGCACGACCGGGCAACCGGCGGCGAGCGCTGGGCCAATTTTGCGCGTCGCCATCGCGGCCGGAAAATTCCACGGCGTCACCAACACGGCGACGCCCGCCGGCTTGTGCTGCGCGACGATGCGCGCGCCGGAGGCGGGGGCCGTCGAGATCTGGCCGAGATTGCGCACGGCTTCCTCGGCGTACCAGCGGAAGAACTCGGCGGCATAAGCCACTTCGCCGCGCGAATCCGGCAGCGCCTTGCCGTTCTCCAGCGTGATCAGCTTCGCGAAGCGCTCGGCGTCGCGCATGATCAGCTCGTAGCATTTGCGCAGGATCTCGCCGCGCTCGCGCGGTTTGCGCTTGGCCCAGCCCTCGAAGGCGCCCTGCGCGGCATCGACCGCGGCAATGGCGTCGTCGACCGTCGCGCTCGCGACCGACGCGATCTTGCGTTCGGTCGCGGGGTCGACCACGTCGAAACGGCCGTTGTCGGAGGCTTTGCGCCACTTGCCGCCGATCCACAGATCGGTCGGAACATTGGCGAGGAGATTTTCATACATGGGACTCTATCCTCATATTGAAGACGTGGCGGCGGCACCATTGAGATGTCTAATCTTCGAAAACATCCTTGACGCCGACACCAAGAAGATAATCGCGCTGTTTCCGGCACCAAGGGCCCACGCCTTCGGCTGAAACTTCCTGTTGCCGTCTCTTGAGCTCCGGATTGAATCCGTCGTCCGCCGCTTTCTGACTGAAGCTTTTGACAGCCACATCCATAAATGCATCCCGATAATCCTGCGCCCTTTTGACATCCACCTTAGCGACCTGGCCGCAAGACTGACCAATTAGGCTAAACAGACTCACCGATCTCAGCAGGCCCTCAAGAGTAATGTCTTGCGCGGACGCCGACGCGCCAACCGCCATCAGAAACGCTAACCCAACGATTAAACGCATCACGAAAGTTCTCACTCCTTTTTGGCCAGCGCTCAGCTCTGCAGCGACTTGCTCATTGTCTCGGCAATGCGCGCGGGCGTCGGCAGCACCATGTCCTCGAGGATATCGGCTGCCGGCAGCGGAATGTGCGGCGTGGTAATGCGAACCGGCGGCCCATCGAGATCATAGAAGGCCTCGTCCGCCACGATGGAGACGATTTCCGCGCCCCATCCGCACAGCCGAGGATTCTCCTCGACCGTGAACAGCCGGTGCGTCTTCGCCACCGAGTTCAAAATGGTCTGGGTGTCGAGCGGCACCAGCGACCGCACGTCGATCACTTCGGCATCGATGCCGTGCTCCGCTTTGAGCTTTTCGGCAGCTTCGAGCGCCCGCGGCACCATGAGGGCCAGCGCCAGGATGGTCGCGTCCTTGCCGGGCCGCACGATCTTGGCGGTGCCGAGCTTGTCGACGATCTCGCCGTCGGGCACCTCGCCCTTGGTCGGATAGAGCGACTTGTGCTCGAGGAAGATGACCGGATCCGGATCGCGCACCGCCGCAGCGAGCAGGCCGATGACGTCGACCGGCGACGACGGCGCAACGACTTTGAGCCCCGGAATCATCATGCACCAGTTCTCGACGCTCTGGGAATGCTGGGCGCCGAAGCGGGAACCCGCGCCGTTGCCGGTGCGTACGACCAGCGGGCATTTGGTCTGCCCGTCGGACATGTAGCGGCTCTTGGGGAATTCGTTGGCGATATAGTCAAAGCAGACGGCGAAGAAGTCCGAGAACATGATCTCGGCGATCGGCTTCAGGCCGGTCATCGCCGCGCCCATAGCCGCGCCAAGAATCGCCTGCTCTGAAATCGGGGTGTCGCGCACGCGCAGCGGGCCGAACTGCTCGTAGAGGCCCACCGTCGCCTTGAACACGCCGCCGGCCTTCGCCACGTCCTCGCCGAGGAAGACGACGTCGGGGTCGCGGCTCATCTCCTGCGCGATGCCGCGGATCACCGCGTCGCGATAGGTCAGTTCCGCCATGCCCAGCCTCCATCGGCGTAGACATCGGTGAACAGGATGTCAGTGGGCGGCGGCGGCGCGGCCTTGCAGGCCTCGGTCGCGTCGTCGACCTCCTTGCGGACGTCGGCGTCGATCTTCTCGATCGTGGCGTCGCTGATGCCGAATTGCCTGAGCCGCTCGCGATAGATCTTGATCGGATCGCGCTCCTTCCAGCGCTCGAGCTCGCCTTCGGGGCGATACTTGGCCGGATCGGCACGGGAGTGGCCGCTGTAACGGTAGGTCATGCATTCGATCAGCGACGGCCCATCGCCGGCACGCGCTTTGGCGAAGGCTTTCTGCGCCTCGCGATAGACGGCGTCGGCATCGTTGCCGTCGATGACGATGCGCTCGAGCCCGTAGGCCGACGCGCGGTCGGCGGCCGGATGCTCAACGGCGGTAACGTCGCCGATCGGGGTGTATTCCATGTAGAGGTTGTTCTCGCACACAAAGATGACCGGCAGTTTCCACACCGCGGCGAAGTTGAGCGCCTCGTGGAAGGCGCCAATATTGGTGGTGCCGTCGCCGAAGAAGCAGACCGAGACGTCCTTCTGTCCCTTGTACTGCGCGCGCCAGGCGGCGCCGCAGGCGATCGGCAGATGCGCGCCGATGATGGCGTAGGAGCCCATGACGCCGTGCTCCTCGGAGGTGAGATGCATCGAGCCGCCCTTGCCGCGCATCAGGCCGTTGTTGCGCTGCATGAGCTCGCCCAGCACTTTCTCGACCGGCACGCCGCGCGCCAGCGTGTGGGCATGGCCGCGATACGTGCAGAAGCTCAAGTCACCCTTGACCATGGCGCCGGCGAAACCCGCCGCGACTGCCTCCTGTCCGAGCGACAAGTGGCTGGTGCCCTTGACCAGGTTCTGCAGGAACAGGTCGAATGCCCGCTGCTCCGCCTCGCGCAGGCGCACCTGCGAACGATACAATTCGAGGCGCTTTTCTTCGCCGATATCGTCGTTCAACCCGACGCCGGTCGCGGGCGGACGCTCATCCAATTTGGCCATGGCTTTCCTTAAGGGGCGGATTTGAGGATTGAACTTAGCCCCGCGCCTGAGCCTTACGCAACGGGCGTGGAAGGCGCCGGTTTGCCCACCACGGCTTCGCGGTGAAGCAAATACAGGCCTGATGCGATGACGATAAGGCCGCCAACGATGGTCCAGTGGTGCGGCACGTCGCCGAACACCAGGAACCCGAGCGTCGTGGTCCACACCATCTGCGTGTAGATGAAAGGCGCCAGCGCCGAGGCCGGCGCCAGCCGATGGGCGCGGATCAGGAGGTAATGTCCGCCGCCGCCGAGCGCGCCGATCAGCACCATCAGACAGGCTGTCAGCGCGCTGTCGGGGCCGATCCAGATGAACGGGATGACCACGGTCATCGCCAAAGCGCCGACCAGGTTGGTGTAGAACTGCGTCGTCTCGTTGCTGTCGGTGCGCGACAAAAGCCGCGTCGAGATGACGTAGAAGGCGTAACAGACCGCGCCACCGAACGACAGCAGCGCCGCCGGATGCAGGCCGCCGAGCCCCGGCCGCGCCACCACCAGCACGCCGCAGAAGCCGACGATGATCGCCGCCCAGCGCCGCCGGCCGACGCTCTCGCCGAGCAGCGGCACGCACAGCAGCGCGACCATGAACGGCGTCGCAAAGAGGATCGACAGCGCCTCATCAAGCTGCAGCCAGCGCAGCGCGAACAAATTAAGGCCGGTCGACAACAGCAGCAGCGCCGAGCGCCCGATCTGCATCCACGGCCGCGTGGTACGCATCAGGCCCGGCTGGTTCACCGGATTGGAAAAGACGAGCGTCAGCATGAAGGCGAAGAAATACCGAGCCCATACCACCTCGGTCGTGCTCATGTGATGATTGAGATACTTGCCGGTGGTGTCGAGGCACGCAAACGACGCGACCGCGCAGCACATCAGCGCGATACCGGTCAGACGGGCGCGACGCGCAGCGTGAGGATCGGTCAATAGGTCGCCCGCCCGCCGGAAATGTCGAACACCGCGCCGGTCGTGAACGAGCAGTCGCTCGAGGCGCAGAAAGCGGCGAGCGCCGCGATTTCGTCGACCCTGACGAAGCGGCCGCGCGGAATCTTCGACAGCATGAAGTCGATATGCGATTGCGTCATCTGGTCGAAGATCGCGGTCTTGGCCGCCGCCGGCGTGATGGCGTTGACGGAGATGTCCTTGCTCGCCGTTTCCTTGGCGAGCGACTTGGTGAGCGCGATCACCGCCGCCTTCGACGCCGAATAGGCCGGCGCGTTGGGGTTGCCCTCCTTGCCGGCGATCGAAGCGATATTGACGATGCGGCCATAGTCCTGCGCGATCATTGTCGGCACGATCGCCTTGCAGCAATGGAACTGGCCGTCGAGGTTGATCGACATCACGCGCCGCCATTCCTCGACCGGATACTCCCACGTCGTGGTGTTGAGGCCGGCGACGCCGGCGTTGTTGACCAGAATGTCGATGCGGCCAAGCGCCTTCAGGGTCTCGTCGCGCGCGCGCTCGACCTCGGCATATTTGGTGACGTCAACGGCGACGGCGCTGACCTTGCCGCGGTTCGCCAATTCGGCGGCCGTTTTCTTCGCCAGCGCGGGATCGCTGTCCCAGATCGCCACCGCCGCGCCGGAATCGAGGAAGCGCTCGACAATCGCGCGGCCAATGCCCTGCGCGCCGCCTGTGACGACGGCGTTGCGGCCGCCGAGATCGATTGAATTGCCCACCATTTCCCCCGCAGATTGTTTAGCGTTGCTGGATGGTATAATTGGTTTGCGGGGGAAATAGCAGCCTCTCCTCGCGATGGCAGCCATCCAAGCGCTGGTCCCCGTCTCATGAGCGACCCATGGATGGCCTTCTACTAATTCCCTTTCTCGCCGTGGCCTTCGTCGGCGGCGTCGCCTCCGGCCTCGCCGGATTCGCCTTCGGCCTCATCGTTTCGGGCGTCTGGCTGCACATCATCACGCCGCTGCAAATGGCGAGCCTGATCGTCGGCTACGGGCTGTTCGTGCAGAGCTACGGCATCTGGAAGTACCGCCAGCACTTCAACTGGCGGCACGTCATCCCATTAATCATCGGCGGCACGATCGGCGCGCCGATCGGGACCTGGCTGCTGCGCTACATCAATCCAGGCTATCTGCGGCTCGGCGTCGGCGTGCTGCTGATCGCCTACAGCTCCTACGGACTGCTCCGGCCACGGGTGAAGGGCGTGCCCGCGAACGTACCGGTCGAGCTCGGGATCGGGCTGCTCAACGGCCTGCTGACCGGCATGACCGGACTCGCCGGCGTCTTCGTCACGCTGTGGTGCGGCATGCGCGGCTGGTCGAAGGACACGCAGCGCAGCGTCTACCAGCCCGTGATCCTGGCGGCCTTCGTGACCGCCGCGATTTCGCTGATCGCTGCCGGCGCGATCACGGCCGACTTCATCAAGCTCTATTTCCTCGCAGCGCCGGCGATGATCGCGGGCATGCTGCTCGGCTTCAAGCTCTACGGCCATCTCAACGACGACGCGTTCCGCAAGGTGATCCTCGTGCTGCTGCTGCTCTCGGGCGTCTCTTTGATGGTGCCGGAGGTGGTGGCAATCGCCAGCGGCTTGCCTCCCAGGGCGCGCTGATCTAATCTTTGCATGTGGGGCACGCGACGGTCGCCCCGCTTTCCTTCAAGGCTTGCGAGCCCAAGCACCGTCTCCTTCGTTCACGGAGGGGACTAATGCTGTCTCCGGCTTTTTCGATCTCACCCAAAGACCTCTGGAATGCCATCGGCACGCGCGACGAGCCTCAGATCGTCGATGTGCGGCGGCGCGATGCCTACGAGCAGTCGCCGCATTTATTGCCCGGCGCCGTCTGGCGAGATGCCGGCCAAGCCGGGCAATGGGCGGCTGAGTTCACGCGACCGATCGTCGCCGCGTGCAAAGCCGGACATGAAATGAGTCAGACTGTGGCGGCGCAGTTGCGCGCCGATGGCTTCGATGCGCGCTTGCTGGAGGGCGGCTACGAGGCGTG
>Ga0265339_10001915_pt1 | contig 15263 bp, 12 predicted proteins | sample 4CB219metaG_FD_202085 | JGI IMG/M metagenome (GOLD analysis project Ga0265339, IMG submission 202085) | Rhizosphere microbial communities from Carex aquatilis grown in University of Washington, Seatle, WA, United States - 4-CB2-19 metaG | ecosystem: Host-associated > Plants > Roots >... | reverse complement strand
TCGCGACCCGAAATTCCGCTTCCGGCCGGAGGATCGACACGACGACGTCGTCATCGTCGTCACCGACGTCGTCACCGGCAAGGATTCGTACGAGGTCGCCTACGAAATGCGCCAGGAGCAAGAACGCTGGCTGGCGACCGACATCGTCGTCGAAGGCATCAGTTTGACCAGCAACTACTCGGATCAGTTCACCAGCGTACTGAAGACGCGCTCGTTCGACGAGTTGCTCGATCTCATGCGGCGCAAGGTCGACAACTTCCGCGCGCCGACCGCCAAGTAACTCCCGGCGGCGGCTCAGCCCGCCGTCTGGCGTCGGCGCAGCAGCCACACGCTGACGCCGAGGCACAGCGCGCCCTGCACCAGCATGACGGCGATGGGCGGTGCCGCAGCGGCGAGACCGCGATCGCGCAGGATGAGGTCGGTCATGCCGTACATCGCCCAGGTCGGGAAAAAGCACTGGCCGAGACGCTGCAGCCACTCGGGCACCAGGCTGATGGGCCACCACAGGCCGGCCAGCGCCGACAGCGACAGGGTGGTCGCCAGGCTCAACGGCAGCGTCTGCTCGCGCGTCGAGGCGACGGCCGCGACCAGCAAGCCGAGCGCCGCCGCGGCGAACGCCAGCGCGGCGCTGAGCCCGATCAGCGCCGCCACGGACGAGCCGAGCGAGATGCCGAACAGCAGTCGGCCCCAATAGAGCAGGGCCATCGCCTGCGCGGCGCCGACGAGGAAGCGCACGGCGAGCTTGCCGATCACCAGACCGGAGAACGCGACCGGCGCCACCAGCAATCGCGTCAGCGCACCGCTGCCGAGCTCGTCGTGCATCGCCGACGCCGTGCCGAACACCGCCGCCAGCAGGACGAACATCACGGTGAAACCGGGGACGTTCTGCTCGAGCGCCTTGGGCGACGGCCGCGTCCCGGTCAGATTCTGCTCGCGGTAGACGAACGGTGCCTCGTAGAGCGGGTCGGCGATCTCGGCCGCCTCGTGATCCATGACCAGGAGAAGCGCGCGCACCGTATTGAGCGCCCCGGCCTGGGCGGGATCGGTGAGCAGGCTGATCTCACTCGGCCGGCCCTGCAGATAGCGTTTGCTCAAGCCGGCGGGAAAGACGAGCAGCGCCGGGGCGCGATGCTGATCGCGCACCACATGCTCGGCGGCGGCCTGGTCCATCTGCACGACCTCGGCGTGGCGGCTGAGGATCTCGACGAACTGGCTCGCCGCCGGTCCGCCGTCGAGGTCGACGACCGGCACCAGCGGCAGCGGCGGATGCGCGCTTTGATAGCGCGCCTGGGTGATGACGGTGATCATCAGCAGCGGAGCGATCACCGTGAGGACGAGCGCCGAGCGATCGCCGAGCAGCAGACGCAGGTCCTTCAGGAAGATGGCGAGCATGGCAGGCATCAGCGCAGCGCGTTGCGCGAGCGAAACAGCCCGATGCCCAGCGCCGACGCGGCGACCGCGTAGAGCAGCAAGGCGCCCACCGGCTGCGTCAGCGCCTCCAGCCCGCGACCGCGTAGCACGAGATCGTTCATGGCGTTCATCGCCCAGCTTGTGTAGGCCACCGACGAGACCAGCTGCATCCAGTGCGGCTGGGTCGACTCCGGCCACCACAGCCCGCCGAGGCCCGAGAGCAGCACGACCAGCCCGAGGCCGAGCGGCTGCACCTGGGCGCGGGTGCGCGTGAAGACGCCGACCAACAGTCCCGTCGCCACCGTCGCCAGGATCACCGCGCAGATGAGCACCGCCAACGCTACCGGCGCGTTGCCGAGCGGCACCTGAAAGACCAGATGGCTCCAGACCAGCAGAAAGGCCAACTGGCTCACCCCGACCAGGAAGCGCGCGCTGAGCTTGCCGAGCAGGACCGGCGTGATCCCGATCGGGGCGATCAACAGACGCGCCAGAGTGCCGCCGGCGCGCTCGTCGTGCAGCCCCAGCGAGGTGCTGAAGATCACCGCGATGAGCGCGAACATGATGGAGAAGCCGGGCAGATTCTGCTGGAAGGGCGTGACGGTGAGTTGATTGCCGGTCAGGTTCTGTTCCTTGACGACGATCAACTGCTGCGCGAGCGGATCGGCGTCCGCCGCTACCTTCTTCTCCATCAGCAGTAGCAGCAACTTGGCCGTGCGCAGACTGCTCTCGTCGGCCGGATCGGTCAGCAACGCGATCTCGGTGGGGACGCCGCGCGGGTAGTTCTCACTGAGCTGCGGCGGCAGCACGAGGGCGATCGGCCCGCGGCCGAGATCGCGCACGAAGTGCTCGGCGTCGTCGCGCGACAGCTCGACCACGTTGGCGTACTCGCCGAGGGCGTCCTTCACCTCGCGCGCCACCGGACCGCCATCCTGGTCCACGACCGCGATCGACAGTCGCGGCCCGCCGCGTCCCCCGAGCAGGGCCGAGGCGAGCAGGCTGATGACAATGACAGGCAGCACCAGCGTGAAGACGACCAACGTGCGGTCGCGCAGGATCAGTCGCAGATCTTTGATGAGGACGGCGATCATCGCGGCGCAACGGGAGCAAGAGCTAACGATGGAAGTTCAGAGACCGGCGCAGCCCGTCGTCGCCGGCTTGTGAGCCGCAGCCTTCGGACGGGAGCCGGACCGTTGCGCAGCGGCTTCGCGGGGCGCGGTGTGGCGGCGTGGCGCGGCTCAGTCGGCGACATAGCCGGGATTCGCATAGCCGAGCATCTCGGCGCTGCCGCGGCGCTGCCGATCGGCGATCGGATGGGCCGCTCCGGTAAGGCCGAAGGCGCTGTGATACGCGGCGAAACGCGTCGCCAGTCGATCCGGGTCGAGGCCGAAGTCGCGCGGTCCGTAGACGTGCGCACCGTGCGCGTTCTTCGGATGCTGCAACACTTCGTGGCGGTACGCGTTCTCTACGTCGCGCGGGAAATCGAGGCCGAGATCTTCGTAGAGGGCGCGAATGGTCGCCAGCGGGGCCCGGCTGAGGTCCGCCAAGCGGACATCCGCGAGGCGCCCATCGGCGATGCGCTGCCGACTCGCCAGGCCGCGCGCCATGCCCAGCGCGTAGTAGTTCTCCCAGAATGCCCCGTGCGCGCGCAGGTCCAGCCGCTTGACGAACTTCGAGGTCGTCATGGCCGACAGGCTGCAGTTCGACGGCAGCGCCTGGCGCACGTCGCGATGCGTCTGCACGCACAGGGCGTCGGGGTAGGTGAACAACAACGCATCGAGTGCCCACAGATGGAAGGGACACTTCAGCACCCAGCGCCGGCGCGGCTGCGCCAGCGAGAGAATCTGCAGTTGCAGCTTGTGCTCGGCGTAGACGGGTCGCAGGTCTTCTTCGAGCAGGGCCAACCCGTACTCGTACGCCTGGTAGGTATTGAACAACGTCGTCGAGCAGCCGGCATTCTCGAACAGGAAAAAGCACTCTTCCGGATAGTCGACTTCGATGTAGTGCGCGCTCGCCTGTTCGGGAACGATGAAGCGATTGGTCTTCAGGAGAAACGCCGTCGCCGCGCGGCGCAGCGCGCGGTCGCGCCGTGGATCGCGCGCGGCTGGCACCGGAAACCACATCTCCCAGGTTCGCGGGGCGCGATGCGCCGGATCCGCCGCCAGCAGCGAGTGCAGCAGCGTCGTGCCGGTCCGATACCAGCCGAAGATCACGAGCGGCGCCTCGATCGGCACCTCGTGTACTTCGGGGTGGCGGCGCACGAATGCCACCCGCTTCAAGTGGTTCATGAACTTCGTCTGCAGGTAGATACGCAGCGAAGCACGTCCCCAGGGGCTCAAGTTGTCGTTGTTCTGCACCGCCTCGGCGCAGCGGCGAAAGCGCGCGATCGCGGCATCGTCGCCCCAGTCATCGAGCCGCGTGAGGCGCTCGGCGACGCGCGCGAAGCTGGCAAACGAAACGTCCGGAAAGCGCGGCCCGAACGGCGCGAGGACGCGATTCAGCAGCTTCACCGGCCGGGTTGGCTCGGAGCGCAGCGAGGCGCCGACCGTTGGTGGCGCGGCATGTTCAGCGGTTCGCATCGACATCAACAAGGGAAGCGCACGGGCACTCGGGGCTGATGCGTCCCAGACGTTTTCTCGCAGGCGAGTGGCGGGAAGTACGGAAGGACGGCGGAAACTTCTGAGAAAGTCGCGACGGCGAGAAGAATGAGTCGATACGCACACCAGCCGCGTCGGAGCAAACGGCAAGGTACGCGTCGGCGGCTCAGCCCACCCGGTGGCCCTTGGGCGTCAACAATCGGCTTTCGGCGCCCGAGACGCAACAGACGCAGGGGTCTGACCGGTGGTTGCCACGCCGCAGGCTGGTGGCTGCCAGCATTGTTTCTCGGTCAAGCCGGCGTCAGACAGCGCATGGCGGCGTGCCGGCCCGACTCAGCTGGCTCGCCCGATACCGAGCTTTTTCATGCGTGAGCGCAGCGTGCTCGGATTGATGCCCAGACGATCCGCGGCGTTGCCGCGTCCGGTGATACGGCCGCCACAGCGATCCAGCGACTCGATGATCAGGATCCGCTCCGCCTGCGCCAGGGTCGGCGGAGCGGCGGCGGCCATGCCGCTCGCCGCGGCGCTCGACGGCGCGACCAGCGCGTCTTCAAGAATCAAGGTGCTGCCGGCTGACAAGATCATGGCCCGCTCGATGACGTTTTCGAGCTCGCGGGCATTGCCCGGCCAGGCGTACTCCATCAACGCTTGCATGGTGCGCTCCGGCACGCGCTCGATGCGCCGCCCGAGCTTGTCTTGCCGCAGACCGATGAAGTGCCAGGTGAGCAGCGGGATATCGTCGCGGCGCTGGCGCAGCGGCGGTAGATGGATCGGGAAGACGTTGAGCCGGTAGTACAAATCGTCGCGAAACGTCCCGTCGCGCATGGCGCGCGGGAGATCTCGGTTGGTCGCCGCGATGACGCGCGCATCGACTTCGATCGTCTGCGCCGAGCCGAGGCGCTCGAATTCGCCTTGCTGCAACACGCGCAAGAGCTTGGCTTGCAGGTCCGGCGCCAAGTCGCCGATCTCGTCGAGGAAGATCGTGCCGCCCTGGGCGAGCTCGAAACGACCGATGCGGCGGGTCAGAGCTCCGGTAAAGGCACCTGTTTCGTGCCCGAAGAGCTCGCTCTCGATCAGCGTGGCGGGGATCGCGGCGCAATTGACGCGGATGAACGGCCGCGCGGCGCGCGCGCTGCGCGCATGCAGCGCGTGCGCGATGACTTCCTTGCCGGTTCCCGTTTCGCCGAGGATCAACACCGTCGCATCGGTGCCGGCGACCTGTCCGACGCGCCGCAGAACGTTCAGCCAAGCCTCGGAGCGGCCGACCGCCTCGTCGAAGACGCCGATCTCCTCGCGCAGCACCACGTTTTCCGCTTCGAGACGTTCCTTCAGCGCCTCGATCTCGCGGAAAGCACGCGCCCGCGCAAAGGCGTTGGCGAATATCTCCCCGAAGAGTTGCACGCGGCGCACTTCGATCCCGGTCCATTTACGCGGCTGAACGGCAGTCACCGACAACGCGCCGAAAACCGCTCCCGCGACGCGCACCGGCACCGTGAGCAGGGCGCGAATGCCCGTCCGCGCCACTTCCGCGCGCTCCTCGGCGGCTGCCGCTGGCAGCTGCTCCGGCAAGTGCGAGTGCACGATCGAGCGCCCGGCGAGGATCTCCGCCGCGAGCCAGGGCAGGGCGCGCGACACGTTCGACGCCTGCAGCGGCTCGACGCCGTCTCGCGCCCACGACGAGATCAGGGTGAGCTGCACCGGCTCGCCGCGCAGCTCCGCCAGCGTAATGCGGTCCACAGCCAGAAAGACGGCCGCCCGCTGGAGCGCCGGCTCGATGCCGGCCAGCGCCTCCGCCGGGCTCATGCTGATGAACGAGCGCGACAGGTCGGCGATGAGATGCTCGAAGGAAAGGTCCGCGTTCGCATCAATCGACGCGAGCACATCGGGCATCTGCGACTGGCCGTTCTCGGCGCGCGTTCCTGCACTGCTCACCCGCTCTCTCTAGCAACTCGGAGGCACAAAAGCCGAGTGCGACGAGCGATCGGGCCGCGACATATCGCGACAGGTCGCGCCATGTCGCGACCTCACCGCGCACGATTGATGCGCCGGCGACTCCTGCCAAGCCGGGGGCCGCTGGCACGTCACCTGCGTAGGTGGGCGGCGTGTCGCGAGTCGTTTCAGGGGCAGCCCATCGCTGTCGAAGCAGATCAAACCGATGCGGAGGGACAGGTGGGTCCGTGAGCTTGCGAATCATCGTCGACGAAACGGCAACGAAGAATGTGGTGCGGGTGTGCGGGCGCCTCGTCGGCGAGGCGGCACTCGGCGAGCTCATCCGCGTGTGCGAGTCGCTCGATGGCGCACTGGTCATCGACCTCAGCGACCTGCGCCATGCCGACGAGGCGGCGCTCAGCGCACTGCGCGGGCTGCGCGCACAGGGAACGGAAATGATCGGTGCGTCGCCATATCTCAGCTTGTTGCTGGCGAGCCCATCGACATGAATCGCAGCGCAGAAATCGCGCGCGGCGCGGCGCAGCGCGCTGCCTGACCATGCGACCGGAGGGGCAGGCAAGCGGCCGGGACCTGTGGTGGCAGGCGATCCGCCGGCTCGGTTCAGGCCGTACGCCACGGGGTTTCAAGAAAGCGTTGGGTCCGCGCTCGCTTGATCGAGGCGAGGCGCCAAAAGGGAGAGAGGCAGTTATGCAGAGTGTTGTATTTAGAAAGATGAAATGGCGCGTGCTGTTGTCGGTCGCGGCCTTGGCCGTGATGGGCAGTGACATCGCGCACGCCCAGGCGGCGAAGAAGCCGAACATCCTGGTCATCATGGGCGACGACGTCGGCTGGTTTAACATCGGCGCCTACAACCAGGGAATCATGTCCGGCAAGACGCCGAACCTCGACAAGCTGGCGGCGGAGGGCATGCGCTTCACCGATTATTACGCTGAAGCGAGTTGCACGGCTGGGCGAGCCAACTTTGTCACCGGCGAGATCCCGCTGCGCACCGGCATGACGACCGTCGGCCAGGCCGGCGCCGACGTGGGGCTGCCGGCGCAAGCCGTCACCATCGCCACGGCGCTCAAAGCGCAGGGCTATGCGACCGGCCAGTTCGGCAAGAACCATCTCGGCGATCTGAACAAGTTCCTGCCGTGCGTGCACGGCTTCGACGAGTTCTTCGGCTATTTGTATCACCTCGACGCAATGTCGGATCCGTATTGGTACTCGTACCCGACCGATCCCGCCTACCGCCAGAATTTTGGACCGCGCAACCTGGTGCATTGCACGGCAAGCGACACGGACGACCCGACCGTGATGTCGCGCTGGGGTGTCGTCGGCAAACAGAAGATCGTCGACGAAGGGCCGCTGGCGCCGTTTCCGGACATGTCGAACGTGCAGAACATGCACGACATCACGCCGAAGGCGAAGTACGACATGACGACCTTCGACGATGTGCTGGTCAAGGACAGCAGCGACTTCATGGACAAGGCCAAGCAGGACGGCAAGCCGTTCTTCATCTGGCACAACACGACGCGCATGCATGTCTGGACGTTCCTGTCGCCGCAGTACCAGGCGATGATGAACAGCCAGTCGAACTACGGTCTCGAAGAGGCCGGCATGACGCAGATGGACGACAGCGTCGGAGCGCTGCTGAAGCATCTCGAGGACATCGGCGAGGCGGACAACACCATCGTCATCTTCACCACCGACAACGGCGCAGAGGTGTTCACCTGGCCGGACGGCGGCATGACGCCGTTCAAGTCGACCAAAGGAACGGTCATGGAAGGCGGCTTCCGCGTGCCGGCAATGGTGCGCTGGCCGGGGAAGGTGAAGCCGGGCACGGTCGAGAACGGAATCTTCTCCGGCCTCGACTGGTTCCCGACCCTGGTCGCGGCCGCCGGCAATCCGAACATCACCGATCAGCTGCTGAAGGGCGTGAAGATCGGCGATCAGACCTACAAGAACCATCTCGACGGCTACAATCAGCTGGATCTGATCACCGGGAAGGGCCCTTCGGCACGGCACGAGCTGTTCTACTTCGGCGGTCCGCAGCTCGGCGCGGTGCGGCTCGACGACATGAAATTCATCTTCTTCCAACAGCCGGGCGGCTGGCCGGGCCCGAAGACCTCGACCGATATGCCGATGCTGGTGAACCTGCGTCAGGATCCGTTCGAGCGTACGCCGATGCTGCTCGGCGAAACCTCGGCGACCGGCGCCTGGGGATACGGGAACGAGTTCTTCGGTCGCGAAGCCTGGCGCTTTGTCGCGGTCCAGCAAGCGGCCATGAAGCTGGCCATGTCGGCGGTGGAGTTCCCGCCGATGCAGGACCCGGCCTCGTTCAATCTGAGCGCAGTCAAGGAACAGGTTGAGAAGATGATCAAGGCGCACGAAGGCAGCTGAGCCGCATGCCGGGCGGCCCGCTCGGGCCGCCCGGCATTGTTCTGCGCCTCAACGGCGGCCGCAAACCAGGCGAATCCGATTCTCCCGCTGATGGATCCCTGGCTCAGCAGCTGCGCAGTGCCTGGCTTTCCGAGAACTTTCCTTTCGCCTTCGGGACTTGGTAGGGCGCCGGCGGCATGGTCCGCGCCATGACGCACGCCAAGACCGCAAACGATTCAGAGCAGCCGGCACTGCCGGCTTGGAAGGCGTTCGTAGTGCAGTTCAGTCGCGACACGGAAGACTTCGCCAGCGGCTGCAGCGGGCGGGTCGAACATCTCAGCTCCGGGCGGCGCGCACACTTCGAGTCGCCTGGCGAGCTGCTGTCGATCCTTGAACGACTGCTCAACGAAATGGGAAGGGCGGGGGCATGACTGCGCAGCGCACGGCCACCATCTGGCGCCGCACAATGCTCGCCGTGGCCACGATCGGCCAGCTCGGCGTGGCGGTCTCGTCGGCTTGGGCCGGCGGTCTGGGCCTCTATGAGATCGGTTCGCCGGATCTCGGCACGGCCAGCGCCGGACGCGCGGCGCTGGCGGAGGACGCCTCGACCGCCTTCACCAACCCGGCCGGCATGACGCGCCTGCAGGGCTCGCAGATCCAGGTCGGGTTGATGCCGCTGATCGTAACCACCGAGTTCGACGAAGGCACCGGTACCACCAACAGCGGCGGCAACGGCGGCAACGCCGGCGGCTTCATTCCAGCGGCGGGCCTATACGGCGTCTACGAGCCGATGCCGGATCTCAAGATCGGCGCGGCGATCAACTCGTACGTCGGCGGGAGCCTCAACTACGACGACAACTGGGCCGGGCGGTACTACACCACCGAGACCGAGCTGTTGACCTTCAACTTCAACCCAGTGGCCGCGTATCGCGTGCTGCCGTGGCTGTCGCTCGGCGTCGGCTTCTCAGTGCAGTATGCCAAGCTCAAGCAGGAAGCGGCGGTCAACAACGTGCTCGACTCACTGCCCGACGGCAGCTTGAAGTACCAAGACCACAACTTCGGCTTCGGCGGCAATTGCGGCATCCTGTTCGAGATCGACCCGCAGACGCGCCTCGGCTTCACCTATCGTTCGCCGGTCGACCAGAGCTTCAGCGACGTGCCGTCGTTCGGCCAGCTCGGTCCCGGCCTGCACCGCATCCTGCAAACCGCCGGCGTGCTCAACCACTCGCTCAGTCTCGGCATGACGATTCCGCAGGAGACGATGCTCAGCGTCTACCGCGACGTCACCGACGACATGGCGCTGATGGCCAACTTCGGCTGGCAGAATTGGAGCCAGTTCGGCCAGTACTCGGTGCAGCTCAATACCGCGCCGCCACGCGCCGCCGCCGCCAACGCCAACCTCGACGACACCTTTCAAGGCGCTATCGGCATGCACTACCGGCTCGGCGAGCCGACCATGCTGCAGCTCGGCTTCGCCTACGACAGCTCGGCGCTGACCGAACCGCATCGCGGCCCATCGCTGCCGATCGATCAGCAGCTGCGCTTCGGCGGCGGCGTCACGTACAACGTCACCGATACTTACACGCTCGGCTTCGCCTACGAGTACGCCAGCCTCGGCAGCGCGCCGATCAATACGACGCGCAGCGCGCTGTCCGGCACCTTGCAGGGTGACTACTCGACCAACTCACTCAACGTGATCCAGTTCACCGTCAACCACCGCTTCTGATTCGGGCGCGTGGCGAATGGCATGCTCGGCACCGCGCCGGTGGTATTCACCTGTCTGCGCAGCAGTAACGCGACCCGCGTCGTCATTGTCGCGCTCTTGGACGCTGCCGGAAGCCGACTCACCCTCTCGACTGTGGAGATGAATCGTCCGCTCAACGGCGCGGGAAAGGCATCGAGCGCGGCGCGGCCCCATGCGCTGGCGCATCTCGGCGCCAGTGCACCAACACACGTCACGATTGACGAGCGCGCCGCAGTGAATCAGTGGAGATCCCATGCGCCCATACATTCGGCTTGGACTTGTCGCGCTCCCGCTGTTGCTCGGATGCAATCCGTACATGGCGGCGATCGGCGCGGTATCACAAACCTATAACGTCGCCACCGACGAGCGCTCGCTGTCGGCTCAGGCCTCGGACGAGAAGATCGAGGCCGACATTCAGGCCAACCTGCTCGCTTCGCCGGTACCGGGTACGGCGAGCCTGACAACCTACGTGCGGCAAGGCGTGGTGGTCTTCGCCGGGGTTGTGCCACGCGGCTCACAGGCTGGGCGCGCCGCAGTCGACATCGCGCGCGCCGAGCCCGGCGTACGGCGCGTCGAGACCTTCTTCGTCGACTCCGAGCCTTCCAAGACCAGCGACATCGAAATCGAGGCGGAGGTCAAAGAGGCGCTCGTCGCCGATCCGAACGTCGTCGCCGGGCGGGTCGACATCAACGTGTTCAACGGCCACGTCATCCTGGTCGGTGTCGTCAGCGACGTCGACCAGGCCCAGCGCTTCGTCGACGACGCCAGCTCGGTGCAGGGCGTCGTGTCGGTGCGCTCCTACATCCAGGTCGAGAAATCGTAGCGGTCGCAACGCCGCCAACGGGCGCAACGAGCTGCCGGGCGCGACGGCCGGCGGTTCTATGTCGGAGGAGCGGGAGATGAACGGTCGGCTGTGGTTGATCTTCGTGGCGCTGGCGCTGGCCAGCGCGCTGCCCGCCTGCGCGGCGCGCGACAGCGCGTCGACTGGCGCATCCCCCGGCGCTGCGGCGAACGCTGCGCCGGCGAGTGTCGACCCGTGGCCGCGGCAGATTCAGCTGCAAGACGGGACGGCACTGGTCTACTCCCCGCAGGTCGAGAGCTGGCAGGGCAATCAGCTGACGTTTCGTTCTGCTGTGGCGATCACGCCGAGCGGCTCGAACGACAAGACGTTCGGCGTCGTCTGGGCGACGGCGCAGACCGATGTCGATCGCGTCATGCGCCGCGTCAGCCTGCAGAATCTCACCTTGACGCGCAGCAAGTTCCCGACGCTGGCAGACAACGGTGCGCACTACCTCAGCGAGCTGCAGGGCCAGTTGCCGAGCGCAGCGCAGACCATCGCGCTCGATCGCCTCGAGGCCTCGCTCGCCGCCTCCGGCACCGTGCACACCAAAGGCGTCGCGGTGCAGAACACGCCGCCGCGCATCATCGTCAGCTACACGCCGGCGATCCTGGTACCGATCGACGGCAAGACGGCGCTGCGCCCCGTATCCGGTACGGCGTTGCAACGCGTCATCAACACGCGGGCGTTCATCGCGCGCTCCGGCTCGACCTATTATCTGCACGTGTACGACGGCTGGCTGTCGGCCAGCGCCGTCGACGGTCCGTACAGCCAAGCGAGCAGCCCGCCGAGCGGTCTGAGCGACCTGGCGCAGACGCTGAGCCAGAACGGTACGGTCGATCTGCTGACCGGTGCCAACGCGCAGCCGCCGCCGTCGCTCGCCAACGGTGTGCCGACGATTTACGTCACGCATCAGCCGGCCGAGCTGCTGGTGTTCAAAGGGCAGCCGAACCTGCAACCGATCGGCAACACCGGCTTGCTGTGGGCGGCCAACACCACCGCCGACGTGATCGTCGATACCGCGACCAGCAACTACTACGCGCTCATTTCCGGCCGCTGGTACATGGCCCAAACGCTGACCGGTCCGTGGAGCTATGTGCCGAGCACCAGTCTTCCGGCGGCGTTCGCCAACATTCCGCCGTCATCAAAGGCCGGCGTCGTGCTCGCGTCGGTGGCCGGGACCCCGCAGGCGAAGGAAGCGATCATCGAGAACTCGATCCCGCAGACCGCGAGCATCCCGCGCAGCGGCGGTCCGACCTTCAATTCAAGTTTCTCCGGCGCGCCGCAGTTGCGCCCGATCGCCGGTACGCCGTTGCAGTACGTCGTCAACTCTGAGGCGCCGGTGATCCGCGTCGACGCGCAGACCTGGTACGCGCTCAGCGGCGGCGTGTGGTACGAGGCGACGTCGGCGCAGGGTCCGTGGGTGATCGCCGCCACCGTTCCGGACGTGATCTACACCATCCCACCGAGCGCCTCGCTGTACTACGTCACCTACGTGCGCGTGTATGGCTACACCAACGACGTGGTCTACGTCGGCTACACGCCCGGCTATTTGGGCACCGTCGTCACTCCCGACGGCACCGTCGTCTACGGCACCGGCTACGTATATCCGGCGTACATCGGGCCGGTGTGGTACGAGCCGCCGGTTACCTACGGCATCGAAGCGCAGCCGGTGTACAACCCAGCGGTCGGCTACGCCTACGGCTTCGGCATGGGCCTCGCGACCGCGGCGGTGGTCGATTCGTGGGATTCGCCCGCCTACTACGACACCGTCTACCACGGCTACCCGTGCTGCGGCTCGGCGAGCGCCAACGTGTATGGGCACTACGGCGACGTCAACACGTCCGGGACGCGCACCTGGTACGATAACTCGACCGGCTACGGCTCCAACGTCAGCGGCTCCTACAACAACAGCGCGACCGGCACGACCGGGCGCTATTCTGGCAAGACGAGCTACAACTGGAACACCGGTGTGACGACGGATGCTTACAGCCGCACGGCGAACACCGCCAACGGCGGCTCGGGCGACGTGTCTCGGCAAGCGACGTACGACAATCAAACCGGCGAAGGGACGTACAACGCCAGCGGCACGGCAACCGGCGCCGGCGGCAGCACCGTGACGCGCAACAGCGAAGCGGAAGGCTACGGCGGCGACGATTCCGCCGCGGCGCATCAGACGACGGTCGACAACGCCAAGACCGGCACGACCAACACCTATGACTCGGCGCGCGTCGGCAACAATCACTACGCCAGCGCCGACGGCAACGTGTACAAGAACACCGGTAGCGGCTGGCAACAAGCGGGTCCGAGCGGCTGGCAATCGTCCAGCGGCGACAACTCGTGGGCCGATCGCGAGCAGCAGGCGCGCAGCGCCTCGAGCAGCCGCTTCGGCGCATTCCAGAGCGGTGGCTTCGCCAGCCGATTCGCTGGCGGCGGCGCAGCGGCCGACGGGCGCGCCGGCGGGTTCGGCGGATTCAGCGGCGGCCGCTTCGGCGGCGGCGGATTCCGCCGTTGAGGCGTGCGCAACGCCGGTAAGCGTTCACCTTGCCCTCACCGGTTCCGGATGGAGCTGCGGCGCTCTGCGCGAGGACGTGAAGCACCAGCGCCCACCCTTGGCGTTCTTCACAGGTTGGCGCCGACGGGCCAGCTGCCAGCAGCGCATGAATCGCGCTTGACGCCGGCGCGCGACTGAAGCAGGGAAGGCGCGGCGCGCGCCGGCAATTGGGCGGCGCGCCCGTGATGCAGCGAGCCGCCGCTGGTCGGCGCGGAGATGCGATGGCAGGCCCTCTTCCAAGACTCTATCTGGCGCGACACGGCGAGACGGCCTGGAGCCTGAGCGGGCAACACACCGGGCTCACCGACCTGCCGCTCACGGCGCACGGCGAGGACAACGCGCGACGCCTAGGGGAACGGTTGCGCGGGCTGGGCGTCGCGACGGTGCTCGCCAGTCCGCTGCGCCGCGCCGCGCGCACCTGTGAGCTGGCCGGCTTCGGCGGTGTCGCGCAAGCCGAGCCCGATCTGGTCGAGTGGAATTACGGCCGCTACGAGGGCAAGCGCAGCGCCGAAATTCACGCCGAGCGGCCCGGCTGGCAGCTGTTCCGCGATGGCTGCCCGGACGGCGAGTCGCCGGCGCAAGTCGGCGCGCGCGCCGACCGCGTTCTCGAACGCACGCGCGCGGCGGGCGGAGACGTACTGCTCTTCTCGAGCGGCCACATCCTGCGCGTCTTGGCGGCGCGGTGGCTCGGCCTCGGCCCCGACGGCGGGCGCTTCTTCACGCTCGGCACCGCCAGCCTCAGCATCCTCGGCTACGAGCACAACACGGCCGAGCCCGTGGTGCAGCTGTGGAACGACATGCGGCACGTCGTCGAATGATCGACGGAGGCGCTTTGGAAGCGAAGATTCGGCGCTGTTTCCGGGAAATTGCCGGGATCCTTCCGGACTCGCCACGCCGCTCGCGGCTAGGTTCCGGCGCGCGCGGACATGTTGCCGCCGATTAAGGGGAGATCTGAATGAAGAGGGTGATCCTGTTTCTGGCATTCTTCGGCAGTGTCGCGGGCTGCGCCACGCACTCCAGCACCGCGAATCCGAAGGCGCTCGACCCGACCAAGATGACCTGCGCCGAGTACATCTCGCTGAGCGACTCGCTCAAGCCGCGCGCCATTGCCTACCTCGACGGCTACAACCGCGCCACGCATGTCACAGACGATGCGGTGGGCGAGGTCGACGTCGACCGCCAGACCGACGTGGTGGTGCTGTCGTGCCAGGAAAATCCGAAGATCACGCTGTGGGACAAGATCAAGGCCCACTTTCCCGGCGGCAGCAAGAAGGTCTCACCGACCAAGCTGACCTGTGCCGAATACACGTCGCTATCCGCCAGCGAGCAGGGCGAGGTGACGTACTTCATCGAAGGCTACAACCGCGCCAAGCACGTCGAGAGCGCGGCGGTCGATCAGGTCGATCTCGAACGCGATACCGCCGTCATCGTGCAGGTGTGCAAGGACGCGCCCAAGGAATCGCTCTGGGCCAAGATGAAAAGTCACTTCTAAGAGGGAGGATCGCCATGACCGGGTTGTCCAGACGGCTCGCCATATTCGCCTTACTGATGGCCGGTGGCTGCGCCACGCAGCAGCAGCAACTCGCGCAGCGCCAGCCCGAAGCGATGCAAGCGGCGTTGCAGCGCGGCCGCTTCGATCTCAATTGCCCGGCGGCGACGGCGACGGTGCTGTCGAGCGACTACATTCAGCCGGCGATCAACGGACCGTGGGTCGCCGGACTGAATCGCGTCGAGTACACCGTCGGTGTGGCCGGGTGTAATCAGCGGACGACCTACGTCGTGATGTGCCAGGAAGGCACGTCGACGTGCTTT
>Ga0265339_10001912_pt1 | contig 15282 bp, 13 predicted proteins | sample 4CB219metaG_FD_202085 | JGI IMG/M metagenome (GOLD analysis project Ga0265339, IMG submission 202085) | Rhizosphere microbial communities from Carex aquatilis grown in University of Washington, Seatle, WA, United States - 4-CB2-19 metaG | ecosystem: Host-associated > Plants > Roots >... | reverse complement strand
ATCGTGTCCTTCTGCTTCTGCGCGAAATTGCGCACCTGCGCCTGGGCGAACCTGATGTCCTCGAGGTCGCGCTTGGGCACTTGGGCGATGGCCGTCTCGATATCGGCAGGCGAGAGCTTGAAATCCTTGGGCGACCACTTGTCGAACTTCTCCGACAGCTCGCGGATCGCAGCGTCCTTCTTGGCGTCGACCTGCGCCAGGATGTCCTCGACCGTGTGACGCACTTGAGCGTCGGCGGCCTTGATCGCGCCCGCGTCCATGCCGCGTTTCAAATGACGGGCCATGGCGGTCCTCCTGTATTTACGCGTTGCGTGTTACTTTATCGCCTGCGGATTGATCGGCGAGCCGGTCGCGCCGGTGATGATCAGCGGCGGGCCGCAGAAGAAGAACTCGTAGACGCCGTCCTCGGCGCAATCCTGGGCCAGTTCCTTGAGGTAGAAGATCTCGCCCATGCACAGGCCCATCGCCGGGATCACAACCCAATGCCACGGCTGGTTGGCCTCGGTGGTCTCGTTCGGCCGTACCTCGACGCCCCAGGTGTCGGTGCAGATCGCGGCGATCTGCTTCTCCTGGCACCAGTAGCAGTTCTCGAACTTGACGCCCGGCGCGTCGCCGCCGGCATAGCCGCCCCATTCCTCTTCCTCGAGGCAGCGCTCCATCTGCCCGGTCCGCACGATGACGAAGTCGCCGCGGCCGATCGAGACATTGGCGTCCTTGGCACACTTGTCGAGCTCGTCGTTGGAAATGCTCTCGCCGTCCTTCATCCACTTGACGCCGCGGAAGCGGGCGATGTCGAGCAACACGCCGCGGCCGACCATCTTGCTCTTGGAGTGCTCGATGCCGAGCACCGAGAGGCCGCGCGAGTCGATCAGCTTGGCGTCGTAGCCGTTATAGGCCTTGTCCTCGTAGAACAGGTGGCCGAGCGCGTCCCAGTGGGTTGCGCCCTGCACGCACAACATCAGCGTGTCGTCGGCGTAGCGGATCTTGTTCCAGTCCTGCTGGCCGGCGACGGCGTCGGTTCCGGTGGCGAGCATCTGGTGGATCGGGTTGAAGCGGCCGCCGAACAGGCCGTTCTGCGGGCCGTCACGGTCGAGCGGGATGCCGAGCGCGAACACCTTGCCGGTGCGGATGAGTTTCGCCGCCTTGACGATATCCTCGGGGGTGACGTGGTTCAGCGTGCCGATCTGGTCCTGCTTGCCCCAGCGGCCCCAGTTCGACAGTTTCTTGGATGCCTCGGCGATGGCCGCTTTGCCGACCTTGATGTTCATGGCCCGTTTCCCTTCCCGTCGTTTCTTATCCGCAGCAGGCCGCTGTGATTGCAGGGCCGCCCTTCGCTTGCAATAGTGCGATGGACGCAGGTGTTACTTCAAGCGGGATGCGTCGCAACCGGCGTGTACAAGCCGGCAAGGTCAACCGGGAGGACTTTAATGAATCGCTATCTGAGCGCGGCGATAGTCGCCGCATGTCTGAGCGCGTGGGCGGTGCCCGCGCTTGCCGGCGATATCGTCGATGAGTGGGACAGCGTGAAGCTGCCGCCGGCACCTCAGCTCAAGGAGGTCACGGTCGATGCCAAGACAACGGCGCTGCTCGTGCTCGATATCATCAAGCCGGTCTGCAACATGGAGCGCTATCCGCGTTGCCCGGCCACGATCCCGACGGTGAAGAAGCTGATCGCCGAGGCGCGCGCCAAGGGGCTGCCGGTGGTCTACACCACCGTCATCAACATGCCCAAAACGGTGATCTACGAGGAGGTGGCGCCGGCCGAGGGCGATGCGGTAGTGCCGGGGCTCCTCGACAAGTTCCTGCACACCGATCTCGAAAAAATCCTCAAGGACAAGGGCATCACCACGATCATCCTTGTCGGGGCGGCGGCGCAGGGCGCCGACATCATCACCGGCTCCGAGGCCGCCCAACTCGGCTTCTCGGTGATCGTGCCGGTCGACACCATCTCGGGCAACGCGCCGTTCCCCGAGCTCTACGCGATATGGCACCTCGCCAATGCGCCCGTTGTCGCGCCGAAAGTGACGTTGACCCGATCGAGCATGATCAAGTTTTGAAAGCAGAGAGGAAACGATGAAACGCGCGCTCCTCGCCGCGATCGCGGCCGCCGTTCTCGCAGGCGTTGCGGCTCTGCCCGCTCGCGCCGGCAATATCATCGACGAGTGGGCGAGCGTTAAGGTGCCGCCGCCGCCGGAGCTCAAGCCGGTGACGGTCGACGTCAAGACAGACGCGCTGTTCATCATCGACATGGTCAGCGAGACCTGCAACGCCAAGGCGCGGCCGCGCTGCGTCGCGACGATCCCGGCGATCAAGAAACTGCTGAACGACGCGCGGGCGAAAGGAATGAGGGTGATCTATGCGCTCGGCACCTCGGGGAAAGAAATCTTGCCGGACTTGGCGCCGAAAGAAGGCGAGCCAACCGTGAAATCGGGGGCTGACAAGTTCGTCAACACCGACTTTGAGAAGATACTGAGGGACAAAGGCATCACCGGCATGATCATGGTGGGAACGCTGGCCTACGGCGGCGTGTTGCATACCGCCAGCCAGGCCGCGTTTCGCGGGTTCAAGGTCGTGGTCCCCGTGGATGGCATGTCGTCGTTTAACGAGAGTACGCTTTACACTGAGCAATACACGGCGTGGCATCTCGCCAATGCGCCCGGCCTCGCCGGCAAGTTAACGCTGACCAAAATAGACATGATAAAGTTCTGAGCGCCTTCGACCGGGAGAAAAAGATGAAGAAGTGCAAATTTGCTGCGTTCGCCGTTGTCGCGGCCGTGGCCATGGCTAGCGCCGTCGTCGTGTCGGCGCGCGCGGCCGACGTCATTGGCGAGTGGGACAACGCGAAGGCCCCATTACCGCCGGAGGTGAAGCAGGTCACCGTCGACGCCAAGACGACGGCCCTGCTGCTGCTCGACTTGTTGCAGCAGAACTGCGGCCGCCGACCGCGTTGTTTGGCCGAAATACCGGCAATAAAGAAGCTTCTCGACACGGCCCGAGCGGCAGGCGCGACGGTCGTCTACAGCGGGTTCGGCAAATTCCCGCCGTCCGACATCATCAAGGATGTCGCTCCGATTGCAAACGAACCAATGATCCACTCCGACGCCAACAAGTTTGAGAATACCGACCTGGACAAGGTGCTAAAGGATAAGGGGATAAAAACCGTCATCGTTGTCGGGACCGGCGCCAACGGCGCCGTGCTTACCACTGCCAGCGTCGCGGTAGAGAAAGACTACAACGTGATCGTTCCGGTCGATGGCATTTCGGGCAATGACATCTATTCCGAGCAGTTCACGGCCTGGAATCTGGTCAACGCGACTCCAACGTTCGTCAAGCTGGTGAAGCTCACCCGCAGCGACATGATCACATTCAAGTAGCTCACACCTTGCCAAGCGCCCGGAGAACCTTGCCGGGCGTGAACGGCATGTCGGTGAGTGGCGCGGCGCCCAGCGGACGTAGCGCGTCGTTGATCGCGTTCATGATGCAGGCCGGCGCCCCCGCGGTGCCGGCTTCGCCCGCGCCCTTGGCGCCGAGCTCGGAATCGGCGGTCGGCGACACCACATGCCCGCAGTCGATGTCGGGCATCTCCACCGCCATCGGCACCAGGTAGTCGGCCATGTTGCCGTTGAGCATCTGCCCGCGCTCGTCGTAGAGGCACTGCTCGAACAGCGCTGCGCCGATGCCCTGCGCCACGCCGCCGCGGATCTGCTCGTCGACCAGCTGCGGATTGATGATGGTGCCGCAGTCCTCGACGCACCAGTGCCTGAGCAGCTTGACGAAACCGGTGTCGGTGTCGACCTCGAGATAGCTCGCCTGCACGCCGTTGGTGAAGGCGAACGGCCAGCCGCGCGGCACGTAGTGGCGCGTCGCCACCAGCTCGGCCTGGATGCCGGCCGGCAGCGTGTCGGGACGGAAATAGGCGATGCGAGCGAGTTCCTCGAGCGGCAGCCGCTCGGTGCCGGTCGCGGCATCGACAACGACGCCGTTGCGGATGTCGAGCGCCTCGGGCTTGGCCTGCAGAATGCTGGCGGCCACCGCGAGCACGTTGCCGCGCAGCGCCTTGCCGGCCTGCCAGGCCGCTTCGCCGCCGATGCCGGCGGCGCGGGAGGCCCAGGTGCCGCCGCCGTACGGCGTATTGTCGGTGTCGCCCATGATGACGCGCACTTTGTCGAGCGCGACGCCGAACGAGGAGGCGACGCATTGCGCGATCACCGCTTCGGCGCCCTGGCCCTGCTCGCTGACGCCGCTGGCGACGATGAGCGCGCCTTGGGCGTCGAGCTTCACGGTGGCGCCGTCCTGCGAGGAAATCCTGGCGCCGCCGACGCCGTAGAACGCCGCCGACGGATTGGTCACCTCGATGAAGCTCGCAAAGCCGATGCCGCGGTAGATGCCCTTGGCGCGCAACTTCTTCTGCTCGGCGCGCAGCCCGGCGTAGTTCATCATCGAGTCGAGATGCGCGAGCGACTCGTGATGCGACAGCTTCTCGAACTTGAGGCCTGACGCCGAGCCCGTCGGATAGGCGTCGTCGGCGATCAGGTTGCGGCGGCGGATCTCCAGCGGGTCCATGCCGATCTTCGCCGCCGCCAGATCGACCAGGCCTTCGGTCACGGCGACCGCGATCGGATGGCCGACGGCGCGGTACTGGCACATGACATTCTTATTGGTGAAGACGACGCGGGCCTGCGCCCGGTAGTTCGGGCAGGTGTACGGCCCGCCGGTCAGGTTGACGACCTGGTTTGCTTCGATGCCCGAGGTGCGCGGATAGACCGAGTAGGGGCCGATGCCAGTGAGATCGTCGATCTCGAAGGCGGTGATGGTGCCATCCTTCTTGACCCCGATCTTGGCCTTGATGCGGTGATCGCGGGCGTGGATGTCGGTGACGAAGCTCTCGATGCGGTCGGCGACGAACTTCACCGGGCGCTTGAGCAGCTTCGACAGCGCCACGGTCGCCATCTCGTCGGCATAAGTGTGCACCTTGATGCCGAAGGAGCCGCCGACGTCCTTGGTCATCACCCGCACCTGGTGCTCGGCAAGTCCGAGGTGCTTGGCGAACAAATTCTGCATCATGTGCGGCGCCTGCGTGCCCTGGTAGACGGTGAGGCGTTGCTCGCCCTCGTTCCAGTCGGCGACGACGGCGCGCGGCTCGGTGGTGACGCCGGTGTGGCGGCCGGTGACGAATGTGGTCTCGACCACGGCGTCGGCCTCGGCGAACGCCTTGTCGACGGTGCCGGCGTCGAGCTTGCGCTCGAAGCACAGGTTGTCGCCAAGCGACGCGTGGATCACCGGCGTTTCTGCATCGAGCGCGGTTTCTGGATCGACAACCGCCGGCAGCGGCTCGTACGCTATCTCGATCAGCTCGGCGGCATCCTCGGCCTGCGCCCGGCTGCGCGCAACGATGGCGCAGACCGCCTCGCCCTGCCAGCAGGCGCGGTCGATGGCGATGGGCGGCTGCGGCGCCGACTTGAGGCCCTTGAGGTGCGTCAGCACGCCGACCCACGGCGTCATCACCTTGGCCAACTCGGCGCCGGTGACGACGGCGATGACGCCGGGCGCTTTCTTCGCCGCGGCGGTGTCGATCGAGGTGATTTTCGCGTGCGCGTGCGGCGAGCGCAGATAGGCGACGTGGGTCATGCGCGGCAGTGTGATGTCGCTGACGTATTGCCCGCGCCCTTGCGTCAGGCGATGCAAATTCGGCCGCGGCACCGAGCGGCCGATATACGAGTTCGGCCGGTCGAGCGCGGTCAGCACGGGGGGCGAGTCGTCGGTGATTTTCATTTTTTCGCTCCCGCGCGCGCCTGTGCCACCGCTTCCACCGCGTCGATGATGGCGTGGTAGCCGGTGCAGCGGCAGTAATTGCCGGAGATGTGTTCGCGGATTTCGTCGCGGCTGGGCACGCCGCCGCGCCTCAGGAGATCCTGCGCCGCCGCTAGCATTCCCGGCGTGCAGTAGCCGCATTGCAGGGCGTTGCGCTGCTCGAAGGCCGCTTGCAGGTCGGCGAGTTCGCCGGAATCCGACAGGCCTTCGATAGTTTCGACGCTGCTGCCGTCGCATTGCACCGCCAGCATCAGGCAGCCGCGCACGATCTCGCCGTTGACCCGTACCGTGCAGGCGCCGCAGACGCCGTGCTCGCAGCCGACGTGGCTGCCGGTCAGCGCCAGATCCTCGCGCAGGAAATCGACCAGCGTCTTGCGCGCCTCGACACGCTCGGCGACCGGCTCGCCGTTGACGGTGAGGGCGATGTCGAGCACGCGCTCGGTCATGGCGCGGGCTCCATCAGTTGCGTGGCGACGCGCCGCAGCAGCACGCCGGCGAGGTGCTTCTTGACCGCGCCGGTCGCCTGCACGTCGTCCGGTGGATCGAGATCGAGCGCGGCGACTGCGGCTTCGATGTCGCCTCCGGCCAGTGCCGCCTCGGATTTCCTCACCCGCAGCGGCGTTGCGCCGACGCCGAAATAGGCGAGCCGCACGTCGGCGAGTCCCTTGCCGGCGGCGCGGGCGCTCGCCGCCAAGCCCACAATGGCGTAATCGCCGTGCCGTCGCGCCAGTTCGGCAAAGCCGACGCGGCTGTCCTTGCCGGCGGCGGGCACGCGGATCGCCGTCACCATCTCCTGCGGTCCGAGCGCCGTCTCGAACAGGCCCTTGAAGAAGTCGCCGGCCTTGATGGTGCGCTTGCCCTTCGGGCCGCTGGCCTCGACCTCGCCGTCGAGTGCCAGCAGGCAGGCCGGCAGTTCGGCGGCCGGATCGGCGAACGCGATCGAGCCGCACAGCGTGCCGCGATTGCGGATCGCGGCGTGGCCGATATGCGGCATGGCGCGTGCGATCAGCGGCGCGTGCCTGGCGATGACGTCGGAACGCTCGGCCTGGGCATGGCGCGCCAGCGCGCCGATCTCGACCATGCCGCTTTTGAGCGCGATGCCGTCGAGCCCACCGATGCCGTTGATATCGATCAGCAGGTTGGGCGCCGACAGCCGCATGTTCAGCGTGGCGATCAGGCTTTGCCCACCGGCGAGCAGCCGGGCGTCCGTGTGCTCGCCCAGCAGCGCGACCGCATGCTCGATCGAACGCGCCTTGGCGTAGGCGAATGGCGCCGGCTTCACGCTTTGTCCTCCCCGACTTTTCTTTGCGCCTATTGTGACCGGGAACGGGGGCAGGTCAATCGCGCGATGCCACTCGCCCGCGCGTGCCGCGCCGCGTATAAGCGCGGTTTCGATTGTCGCGCGGGGAGTGAGACATGGCCGGAGAGTTTCAAGGGAAAATCGTGGTCGTCAGCGGCGGCAGCCGCGGCATCGGCAAGGCGATCGCGACGGCTTTCGCGCGCGAGGGCGCGCAGACGGTGCTGGCGTCGGCGAACGCCGACAATCTCGCCAAAACGGCGAAGGCGATCAGCGACGCCGGTGGCCTCGCGCCGCTCACCATCGCGGCCGATCTGCGCACGCTGGCGGGCTGCGAGCAGGTGTTCAAGGCCGTCAACGACAAGTTCAAGCGCTGCGACATCCTGGTCAACAACGCGGGTGCGACCCGCGCCGGCAATTTCTTTGAGCTGCCGGACGAGGCCTTCACCGATGGCTTTGCGCTCAAGTTTTTCGCCGCGGTACGCCTGTCGCGGCTGTTCTGGCCGCTGCTGAAGGCCGCGCACGGCTCGGTCATCAACGTCATCGGCGCCGCCGCGCGCACGCCGGGCCCCGAGTTTCTCGTCGGCGGTTCGGTCAATTCCGCCTTTTCCAATTTCGCCAAGGGCCTCGCCGCGATCGGCAACCGCGATGACGTCAATGTCAACGTCATCCATCCCGGCATGGTCGAGACCGATCGCGTGGTCACGCTGTTTCAGCAGTTGGCCAAGGCGCAGAACAAGGCGCCGGAAGACGTGCGCAAGGATTCCGTGACGAAGACCGGCACCCGCCGCATCGGCCAGCCCGAGGACGTCGCCGAGCTGGCGCTGTTCCTGGCGAGCCCGCGCGCGCGTCACATCCAGGGCACCGCGATTTCCGTCGACGGCGGCGCGACCACCGGGCTGTTCTAGACGAGGCGTTTCACGATATCGATCGCGCGGCGCAGCAGCGTCTGCGACGCCTCCAGCGTGCGGAAGGCGGCGTGCGCGGTCAGCGTCACGTTCGGAAGTTTCGCCAACGGGTGATCGGCCTTCAGCGGCTCCTCGTGGAACACGTCGAGCCCGGCGTGGCGGATGTGGCCGTTCTTCAGCGCGGCGATCAGCGCCGCCTCGTCGGCGAGGGCGCCGCGCGCGGTGTTGATGTAGATGACTCCCGGCTTCATGCGCGCGATGCGATCTTTGCTGAGAAAGCCGCGCGTCTCGTCGCCGAGCGTGAGATTCATCGACACCACGTCCGACGTCGCCAGCAGGGTGTCGATGTCCACCAGCGGCACCGCGATGTCGGCATGTTTGGTGCGGTTCCAGCCGATCACCTTCATGCCCATGCCCTTGCCGATTCGCGCAACCTCGCGGCCGATGCCGCCGAGCCCGATGACGCCGAGCGTCTTGCCGAGCAATTGCACGCCCTCGTGCGGCGTCCAGGTGCCGGCGCGCACCTCGCGGTCCATGCGGGCGACCTCGCGCGCCGCCGACCACATGAGCGCGACCGAATGCTCGGCGACCGCGGTGTCGCCGTAGCCCTTGATGATGTGCACCTTGATGCCGCGGCTTTCCAGCTCGCCGACGTTCATGTAGCTGGCCGGCCCGGTGCCGAGGAACACGATGTGCTTGAGCTCCGGGCACTGCGCCACCAGCGGGGTCGGCATGTAGGAATGATCGTCGATGGCGATGTCGTAGCCTTTGATGACGCGCGGCAACTCGTCGCGCGCGAAGGCCCTGTAGTTAACGTCGATCGCCGGATCGTCAGGACGCCGCACGCTTTTCCACACCGGCGCGAGCTGGTCGTTGCAGTCGAGAAAGATCGATTTCAAGGGCATCCCCCGGCTGGCGATTGTCTGTGACGAAAGAAACGCCCGGTCAAGCGGGGGCCCGCTGTTGCGGAGTTGGCAACATTGACGCCCCGCCGCGCGCGGCATAGATGCAGCGGTCTCAAAATCAGGACTGGCTAAAAATGACAAGAATAAGCGCGGCGGGAGCATGAGCGATCACGCCAAAGCCGTCTGCATCATCGCCTGGCCGGCGGGCCATTCCCGCTCGCCGCTGATCCACAACTACTGGATCAAGCATCACAAGCTCGACGCCGAATACCGCCGCGAGCCGACGCCGCCGGAGAAGCTCGCTGACTTCGTCAAGCATTTGCGCGAATACGGCTACATCGGCGCCAACGTCACGCTGCCGCACAAGCAGGCGGTGATGAAATTGTCGAAGCCGGACGAGCGCGCGACCGCCGTCGGCGCCGCCAACACACTGTGGTACGAGGGCGACACGCTGCGCTCGACCAACACCGACGTCGAAGGCTTCCTCGGCAATCTCGACATCGCCGCGCCGGGATGGGACCGCGGGCTGGAAAACGCGATGGTGCTCGGCGGCGGCGGCGGCGCGCGCGCCGTGATCTTCGCGCTGCTGGCGCGTGGCGCCGGCCGCGTCACCGTCATCAACCGCACCGTCGAGCGCGCCAAGGAACTGAAGAAGAAATTCGGCGCACGCGTGCAGGTGGCGGAGTGGAAGGAGACCAGCGGTCTGCTCGGCGGCGCCGGGCTGCTGGTCAACACCACGACGCTCGGCATGGTCGGCCAGCCGCCGCTGGAACTGAACCTGCGCTGCCCACCCTCGCTCGTGGTCGCCGACCTGGTCTACGATCCGCTGGAAACTGCGCTCCTGAAGATGGCGCGCGATCGCGGCCTGCGCACTGCCGACGGCCTCGGCATGCTGCTGCACCAGGCCGTGCGCGGCTTCGAGTTGTGGTTCGGCGTCCGCCCCGAAGTGACGCCGGAACTGCGTGCCATGGTCGAGGCCGACCTGAAGCTGAAGAAGTAGCGGTTCCGTCCTGACGCGGTGGAATAGGGTATGTCGCGCGGGGTTAGCCCCCGTGTGCTGGCCGCAACAAATGACGGCCGCTCGGGGAGGACTGTGATGTCGACGGTAACCTGGCGCGCGCTTGCCGCCGCCACAGCGCTGTTATTCGCCTGTTCCGCTTTCGCCCAGCAACCGGGCCGCATCCGCGCAGAGATCGAGAAGGCCGACGGCGGCATGCTTGTTTTGAAGACGCGTGACGGCACCACGGTGAACGCGAAGCTCGCCGACGATGTGCGCGTATCCGCTCTGGTCAAGGCGACGCTCGATGACATCAAGAAGGACAGTTTCATCGGCATCGCCGGCATCCCCGAAGCCGACGGCAGCATCAAGGCGTTCTCGATTCACATGTTCCTGCCCGCCCAGCGCGGCGTGGTGCCCGACCGGCACGGTCCGTGGGATGCGCGGCCGAACAGCACCATGACGAACGCCTATGTCGAAGACATCGTCACCGCCAAGGACGGCCAAACGCTGACGGTGAAGTACAAGGATGGCGAGAAGAAAATCTTGGTCACGCCAGAGACGGTGATCGCGGCGGCAGCACCCGGCAGCAAGGACGAACTCAAGGCCGGGGCGCAGATCATCATCTTTGCCTGGGACAAGCAGCCGGATGGTTCGGTGCTGGCCAAGACCCTCTATGTCGGACGCGGGATCACCCCGGCGATGTGACGGCGGTTCCGGGCTCGGCAGGCCCGGGGGGCGCAACGTGAAAGTAAAGTGAAATGAAACTGCGAACAGCCCTTGGCGCCTTGTGCGTGGTTGCAACGATCGGATCGGCCGCGGCCCAGCAGCAAGGCGTCCGCGTGCGCGGCACCATCGAGCAGGCCGACGGGCCGATGTTCACAGTCAAGTCGCCTAGCGGCGACACGGTGAAGCTCAAGATGGCGGACGACGTGAAGGTCACCGCCATGGTCAAGGCCTCGCTCGCCGACATCAAAACCGGTTCGTTCGTCGGCGCGACCGCGCTGCTCGAGGAAAACGGCCGCTGGCGCGCGGTCGAGGTGCACATCTTCCCGGAGGCGATGCGCGGCACCGGCGAAGGCGATCGGCCCAACGACTACCGGCCGAAGAGCACCATGACCAACGGCACGGTGAACAACGTCGCCAACGGTTCAGGGGCAGCGACGGTGACCAAGGAAGAAGGCACGACGCTGACGCTCAAGTACAAAGAAGGCGAAAAGACCATCGACGTACCGCCGGATGCGGTCATCTACACCTATGCGCCAGGCACCAAAGACGAGCTCAAACCGGGTGCGATCGTCAGCGCGGCGGCGACCAAGCAGGCCGACGGCTCGCTGATGACGGCGCGGATCAATGTCGCCCGCGGCGTCGTGCCGCCGATGTGATTATCCCGCGCGCCGGTTTGGCGCGTGTGCCGAGCCGCGCGCGGTGACGTCGAGATCGGCGGCGAGTTCCGGCATGTCGCGCATCAGCCGCACCAGGGCGCCTTGCCCGCTTTTGCCCGGGTGTTCGTTGACCGGGCGGCGCACCTCGTCGCAGCGCACGAGGCTGTCGATGTCGGCGCCGTGCTCGGCGAGCCGCGCCAGCAGATGGGTGAGATCCTCGAGCTGGTCGGCGACGACGTGGATGACGCCGGATTCCTCCTGCATCACGCCGGTCACCGCCACGTAGCGTGCGCCGAGCACGATCGGCCGTAGGCGCTCGAACACTTTCGGCCAGACGATGACGTTGGCGACCGCCGTTTCGTCCTCGATGGTCATGAACACCACGCCATTGGCGGAGCCCGGCCGCTGCCGGCAGGTGACCAGTCCGGAGATGCGCACGCGCCGGCCGGAGGCAATGCCGCGCAGCGCCTCGTTGCGCAGGATGCGGCGGTCGCTGAGGTCGCCGCGCAGGAATTCGCACGGGTGCGCGCGCAGCGACAATCGGAGAAAGCGGTAGTCGTTGACGACTTCCTCGCCCAGCGGCATCGGCGGCAGGGCAACATCGGGCTCGCGCGAGACAACAGGCAGCGGCGCAGCCGCGTTGTCTGCGGCAAACAGCGGCAGATCATCATCCCTGTCGCCGACGCGGCCGAGGGCCTTGGCCGCCCACAGCGCGTCGCGGCGGGTGAGGCCGAGCGATGAGAACGCGTCGGCGTCGGCCAGCCGCTCCAGCACGCGTGGCGCGAGTCCTGTGCGCAGCCAGACATCGCGCACGGAATCGTAAGCTGCGCCGCGCCTCTCCACGATCAGCCTGGCATCCTCCTCGCGCAAGCCCTTGATCTCGCGCAGGCCGAGACGAACGGCGTGCGTCGCGCGCACGTCCTCGCGCATCTCGCGATGCAATTCGTGCAGCCGGTCGGCGGCGCGCGGACCCGGCCCCAAGGTCGAATCCCACCGCGAATGGTTGACGTCCGGCGCGCGCACCTCGACGCCATGCTCGCGCGCATCGCGCACGATCTGCGCCGGGGCGTAGAAGCCCATCGGCTGCGCGTTCAGCAGCGCGGCGGCGAAAACATCCGGATAGCGGCATTTCAGCCAGGCCGAGGCATAGACCAGCAGCGCGAAGCTCGCCGCATGGCTCTCCGGGAAGCCATATTCGCCGAAGCCCTCGATCTGCTGGAAGCAGCGTTCGGCGAAGGAGCGTTCGTAGCCGTTCGTCAGCATGCCGTCGATCATCTTGCGCTGGAAGGTGCCGATGGTGCCGACGCGCTTGAAGGTCGCCATGGCGCGGCGCAATTTGTCGGCTTCCGACGGCGTGAAGCCGGCGGCGACGATGGCGATCTTCATCGCCTGCTCCTGGAACAGCGGCACGCCGAGCGTCTTGTGCAGCACCGCCTCCAGTTCTTTCGACGGGTAGGTGACGGTTTCCTTGCCGCTGCGCCGCCGCAGATAGGGATGCACCATGTCGCCCTGGATAGGGCCCGGGCGCACGATCGCCACTTCGATGACGAGGTCGTAGAAGTTTTTGGGCCTGAGCCGCGGCAGCATGGTCATCTGCGCCCGGCTCTCCACCTGGAACACGCCGAGCGAATCCGCGCGGCTGAGCATGTTGTAGACGGCGGGCTCTTCGGGCGGGATGGTGGAGAGCGTTAGCCTGTTTCCGTCATTGCCCGCGAAAGCGGGCAATCCAGCGTTGCCTGTCTCGGCTTTGATTGCTGGATGCCCCGCCTTCGCGGGGCATGACGAGGGAGAATAATGCTTCTCCACCAAATCGAATGCCTTGCGGATGCACGACAGCATGCCGAGCCCGAGCACGTCGATCTTGAGAATGCCGAGCGCGTCGAGGTCATCCTTGTCCCATTCGACGAAGGTGCGATCGGGCATGGCGCCGTTGCCGATCGGCATCACCTCGTCGAGACGGCTGCGGGTGATGACGAAGCCGCCGACGTGCTGCGACAGATGGCGGGGAAAGCCGTTGATTTCGTTGGCGAGCGCCGCGATTCTGCGCATGCGTGCGCTCTGCGGGTCGAGCCCGGTGCGCTTGACTGAATCCTGCGAGACATTGCCGCCGCCGCCGCCCCAGATCGAGGACGACAGCGCGCCAATGGTGTCCTCGGAGAGGCCGAAGGCCTTGCCGACCTCGCGGATCGCCGACCGGCCGCGATAGGAGATGACGGTGCCGGCGATGCCGGCGCGCTCGCGGCCGTATTTGCGGTAGATGTACTGGATCACCTCCTCGCGCCGCTCGTGTTCGAAGTCGACGTCGATGTCGGGCGGCTCGCGCCGCTCCGGCGAGATGAAGCGCTCGAACAGCAGGTCGGCACGGTCGGGATCGACCTCGGTGATGCCGAGGCAGAAGCACACGGCGGAATTGGCCGCCGAGCCGCGGCCCTGGCACAGGATGCCCTGGCTGCGGGCGTAGCGGACGATGTCGTAGACGGTGAGGAAATAGGGCGCGTAGGCGAGCTGCGCGATCAGCGCCAGCTCATGCTCGATCGCGGCGCGCACCTTGTCCGGCAGACCTTGCGGGTAGCGTTTCGCCGCGCCCTCGTAGGCGAGATGCTGCAGCGCCTCCTGCGCATTGGCAAAACCTTCGATGCTCTCGTCCGGGTATTCGTAACGCAGTTCGTCGAGTGAAAAGGTGAGCTGTTCGGAGAGGCGCAGCGTCTCCTCGATCGCGTCCGGCGCGTCGCGGAACAGCCGCGCCATTTCCTCCGGCGGTTTGAGAAAGCGTTCGGCATTGGCGGCGAGCTTGCGCCCGGCGCGGTCGATGACGAGCTTCTCGCGGATGCAGGTCAGCACGTCGGCGAGCGGCCGCCGGTCGGGGTGATGATAGTGCACGTCATTGACTGCGATCAGCGGCAGGCCCGCCTCACGCGCCAGCGCCGCCGTGCGCGTCAGTCGCGCGCGGTCGCGGCCGCGGTAGAGCATGGTGGCGGCAAGCCGCACGCGGCGAGGGGCGGCGTCGCGCAGGCGGGAGAGGAATGACGCGTTGCCCGACATGGCGATGAATTCCAGCCCGTCGACATGCGCCAGCAGATCCTCGAGATGCAAAATGCACTCGGCCTTCTCGCCGCGCAGGTTGCCGAGCGTAAGCAGCCGACAGAGCCGGCCCCAGCCGGTGCGGTCGCGCGGGTAGGCGAGGATGTCCGGGGTGCCGTCGGCGAACACGAGCCGCGCACCGGGGTGATAGCGCAGGCCCAAGTTCTGCTCGCGCCTGGCGAGATGCGCGCGCACCACGCCGGCGACCGAGTTGCGGTCGCTTAAGCCCAGGCCGGCGAGCCCGAGATGTGCCGCCTGCACCATCAGCTCTTCCGGGTGCGATGCGCCGCGCAGGAAGCAAAAATTCGAAGCGACGGCAAACTCGACGTAACGCATCACTCAACTCACAAAGCTCACGCATAAGTCCCGTGCAGGAACCAGCTCGGCGCGGCGGCGCCTTGCACGAGATCGCGGTAGAGGCCGGAGCGGAACAGCCAGAAGCGCAAACCGCTTTTGTCCTCGACGCGGAAATAGTCGCGCGCCGCGCCGCCGTGCTCGCTCCACCACGCGCCCTCGATGCGCTCGGGGCCTTCGGCGGCAATCACCTCGTGCAGCGCGCGCCGCCACCTGAACCGCAGCGGCGGGCCGTCCGGCACTTCGGCGACGGCCTCGATCGGCTCCGGCTTTGACAGCAGCCGCAGCGGCCGCGGCGCGAGCTCCGCTTCGGCGCGGAAGCGGCGGAACGCGTCCCAACCAGGCTCGGTGCTCATCTGCGCCGGCACGCTCACCGCGGCGATCTCAGGGATGTGGCTGTCCTGCGCGATCAGCCGGCGCACGCGACGCGCCCCCAGCCGCGCGCTCAGGCGATCGACCAGCCGGTCGATATCGGCTTCGTCCTCAGCCCCGCCGATGCCGATCTGCTGGGGCGGGCAGGGCTCGGCGACCAGCACCGACAGCC
>Ga0265339_10001909_pt1 | contig 15294 bp, 15 predicted proteins | sample 4CB219metaG_FD_202085 | JGI IMG/M metagenome (GOLD analysis project Ga0265339, IMG submission 202085) | Rhizosphere microbial communities from Carex aquatilis grown in University of Washington, Seatle, WA, United States - 4-CB2-19 metaG | ecosystem: Host-associated > Plants > Roots >... | reverse complement strand
GCGGCGCACTCAGATGCGTTCCCTCCCCCCTTGCGGGGGAGGGTTAGGGAGGGGGGTGGCGGCGACCGCCTGACTCGAACGGAAGACCTGAATGCGATAGGTACGCGAAAGACCTTAGTGGGTTGTGGATACCCCTCTCCCTGTCCCTCCCCCGCAAGGGGGGAGGGAACCCTCAAACAACGAACTGAGCAAGACGAGCGCGCACCCGAGCCCCGCAAGCGGGAGCGAGCACACGCTTGCAGGTGGTGACGTCCGTGACTGTCGATCTCACTCCCACTCCCTCCTTCCGACTCGACGGCAAGCGCGCGCTCATCACCGGCGGCGGCCGCGGCATCGGGCTCGCTGCCGCATCGGCGCTGGCGCAAGCCGGCGCGCACGTGACACTTGCGGCCCGCACGCAGGCTGAAATCGAAGCCGCCGCCGATGCCATCCGCGCCCGCGGAGACCAGGCCGATGCGCTGGTGCTTGACGTAACCGATGTCAAAGCCGTCCGCACGGCGATCGCCGCCGCCGAACCCTTCGAAATCCTGATCAACAATGCCGGCACCAACCGCCCTGCCCCGTTCGTCGACGTCAAGGTCGAGGACTTCGATCTCGTGCTCGGGCTCAACGTGCGCGCCGCATTCTTTGTCGCGCAGACCGTCGCCCGCAAGCTGATCGCGGCCAAGCGCGCCGGCTCGATTATCAATATCTCCTCGCAGATGGGCCACGTCGGCGCAGCGCGGCGCACGGTCTATTGCGCCTCCAAGCACGCCATGGAGGGCTTCACAAAGGCGATGGCGATCGAACTCGCCCCGCACCAGATCCGCGTCAACAGCCTCGGACCGACCTTTCTCGAAACACCGATGACGCGGCCGTTTTTCGAGAACAAGGAATTTCGCGCCGAGGTGCTGTCCAAGATCAAGCTCGGACGCCTCGGCCAGCTCGAAGATCTCACCGGCGCCATCGTCTTTCTCGCCTCCGACGCCTCCGCACTGATGACCGGATCGGCGCTCGTGATCGACGGCGGCTGGACCGCGGAATAGATGCTATGCTTGAGCCAACACGTCATCGCGGGAGAACAATCGTGCGCGCGTTCCTGATGGTTCTGTTGTTGCTCGTCGTCCCGGCCCATGCCGACGACAAATCAGCGATCGTCGGCACCTGGAAACTGGTTTCGGTGGTCTACGAGGATGCGGAGACCAAGGAGCGCACGCCGGTGCTCGGCGAACATCCCAGAGGCATTCAGATCGCGACTCCCGAGGGACGCTGGCTCGCGCTGGTCACGGCGGACGGGCGGCCAATCCCGAAGACCGACGACGAGCGCGCGCAGGCGCTGCGCAGCATGATCGCCTATACCGGTCGCTATCGCGTCGAGGATGGGAAGGTCATCACCAAGGTGGACGCCGCCTGGAATGAGGCCTGGGTCGGCGGCGAGCAGACCCGGTTCATTCGCTTCGAGGGCAACGATCTCCTGCACATCGAAAGCCCGCCGATGCCGCACCCCAACGTCAACAACAAGGTGGTGCGCATCATCGTGACCTGGGCGCGCGACAAATCCTGAGCGCGCTTCACCCCATCTTCACCGGATAGACCGGCTTCTCCCCGCTGAGCACGTGAGCGACGTCGGTGGCGGCCTTGGTCTGCAGCTCCTGCAGTGCTTCGACCGAATAGAACGCCGTGTGCGGGGTGAGAATGACGTTGTCACGCCCGATCAACGGGGAATCCTTCGCCAGCGGTTCGACGGTGACGACATCGAGCGCGGCGCCGCCGACCTGGCCGGCGTCGAGCGCGGCCACCAGCGCCGCTTCGTCGATCAGCGGACCACGCGCGGTGTTGATGACCAGCACGCCTTTTTTCGCTTTCGCGAACGCCGCCGCATTGAGCAGGCCGCGGGTTTCGGGCGTCAGCGGTGCATGCACGGAGATAAAGTCGGAGAGCGCCAGCAGGCGATCGAAGCTCACGCCTTCGACACCGGCCTTTTGCAGCACCTCAGGCGACGCATAGGGATCATAGGCCACAACCTTAAGACCGAACGCCTGCGCCTTCGGCGCGACCAGGCGCGGAATATTGCCGAAGCCGAGCAGCCCGAGCACCTGGCCCTGCAACCGGCGGATCGGCACGATCGGCGGCAATTCCCAGCGGCCGGACTGCACCAGCTTGTTGGCGAACGGAATCTTGCGCGCGAGCGCCAGCAGCAGCGCGACCGCGTGGTCGGAGACTTCGTGCAGGCAATAATCCGGCACGTACGTCACGACGATGCCGCGCTCTTTCGCCGCCGGCAGGTCGATGTTGTCGACGCCGAGACCGGTGCGCCCGATCACCTTGCAGCGGGTGAGTTGCCGCAGCAGATCGGCGGTCAGCTTGGCGTAGCAGACGATGACCGCGTCGGCGTCGCGCGCGACGGCGAGAATGTCCTCGGGCGAGGTGCTTTTCGCCAGCCGCAGATCCGGATCGAGGCGCTTGAGCGCCGCCGTCACCGGATCGAGCGAGGGAAACGGGCTGTCGGTAACCGCGATCAGGGGTTTGCTCATCACGCTGCTCCCATAACTCTCTTGCCTTTCCTGGCCCTGCAATTTGGGAAGGAACGCCGCGGTTCAATTCTATCCCTCCCCGACTTCGGGGAGGGTGGCGAGCGCAGCGAGCCGGGTGGGGTCCTCTTCCCTCTCATGGATCAGCGTCCGCAGCACGAAATCGCCCCACCCCGGCGCTTACGCGCCGACCCTCCCCTCACGGGGAGGGATAGTTTCCGTAACCATCTACCCCAGCACGTCCGGATTGACGATATTCGGCGGCCGCTTGCCGTCGAGCAGCGCCAGAATGTTGTCGACCACGATGTTCGCCATCTGCTCGCGCAGTTCGCCGACCGCGCTGCCGATGTGCGGCACCGCGACGACATTCGGCAGCTTCAACAATCCGGCGGCAACCCGTGGCTCGTGTTCGAACACATCGAGCCCGGCGCCGGCGATCTGCTTGGCCTTGAGCGCGCGCGTCAGCGCCGCCTCGTCGATGATCGCACCGCGCGCGGTGTTGACGATGAAGGCTGACGGTTTCATCAGCTTGAATTCGCGGTCGCCGATCAGGTGCCTGGTGTCGTCGTTGAGCGGCGGATGCAGCGAGACAAAGTCGGACTGCTTGAGCAGGTCGTTGAGCGGCACAAAGGTCATGCCGGCGCTGCGCTCTTCGGCCTCCGGCAACCGGCGCGGGCCGCTATAGAGCACGCGCATCGAGAAGCCGTGAGCACGGCGCGCCACCGCCTGGCCAATCCGGCCCTTGCCGCCGACCAGTCCGACGGTTTTGCCCCAGACCCAGGAGCCGGCGAGATGGTTCGACTGCGCGCCCGGGAAGATCCCGCGATGCACCAGCCGGTCGCCTTCCATCATGCGGCGCGCGACCGCCAGCATCAGGCCGAAGCAGATATCGGCGGTTGCCTCGGCAACGATCGGGGGAATCAGCGTGACCGGAATCTTGCGCGCGGTTGCGGTCGCGACGTCAATGCGATCCGGCGTGATCGCCATCGAGGTCACCGCGCGCAGGTCGGGATTGGCCTTCAGCACGGCGCGATCGACGGTATCGTGCAGCAGTGAAAACAAAACGTCGTGCTTCTTCACCGCCGCAATGAGCTTCTTCTTGTCGAGGATGCGGCTGGAATCCTTGTTCATGGTAACGTCGGCGACTTTGCGCAGACGCGCCAGCGCGCTCACGGCGATCGGCTGGGTGATATAGATCCGCGGGCGCTTCATCGAATCCACCGTACGATGCCGGCGACCCCGTCGACCGCGACCTGGGCACCGTCGGGAATCTTGGTGGTGGCGTCGAGCACCCCGAGCACCATCGGAATCCCTCGCTCGCGTGCGAGCGAGGCAAGATGGGAGGTGGACCCGCCGAGTTCGGCGACCACGCCGGCGACGCGCGGCAGGATATGGCTCAGGGCCGGGCCCGCGACCCTCGTCACGAGAATATCGCCGGGCGCGACGCGCGAGAGTTCGCATTCGCAATTGACCACCACGGCGCGTCCCGACCCCCAGCCGATGCCGGCGGGATGACCGTTGATGCCGGGATGCTGCAGCCAGATGTCGTCGGGCACATAAGCCGGTTCGACGTGCAGCGGGCGCGCCTGCAAGAGCTTGAACCCGGCATCGTCGAGCGCCCATTCGATCTCGACCGGCATGCCCATGTGCTGTTCGGCCTTGCGCAACAGCCGGCCGAGCGCAACCGCCTGGCCGGGATCGAGACACGGCTCGCTCACCATCGCCTGCGGGACCGCCTGCGATGCGGTGCCTTCGCCGTGCACGCAGGTCTCGCGGTGATCCTTGCGGCCGGCTTCGATCTTGCGCACGAACCCCTGGCGCGACAGCACGATGCGATCGGGCACCACCTGGCCCTGCGCGATCGCCGAGCCGAGGCCCCAGGTCGCGCTCAGCAGCATCTGGCCTTCCGCGGTCTCGCTCAGGCCGCCACCCGACGCGCGCGCCGCGATCGTCGGCTGCACGATCACCGCCATTGCGGTGTCGGCCGGATTGAGTTCGTGATTGCTCATGTAGCGGCGCGCGTTGGTCGTCCACAGCGCGGCCCAGCAGGCGCGCACCGCGGTCAACAACTCGGCCTCGTCGGTGAGCCCGAGAAAACTCTCGAACTGGCCGGCGAAATTGGCGCCGGCGCGATCCTCGATCAGCGCCGAGGAGCGCACCGCGCTGGGCTGGCCGCCGTCCTGCCGCTGCGCGCGCCACGCCGCCAGCAGCGGCTCCAAAATGCGCGGCTCGATCGGCGCCTGATAGAGCTTGAGCCTGATCTCGACCGACAGCCGGCGCTGCTCGGTCTGCGTGGCGTCGCCGAAACGCGCCAGCGCATCGCCGAGGCCGAGCGCAGCACATTGCAGTCGATAGGCGTCGGCGGTGATGCAGAAACCACCGGGGGTCGGCAAGCCTGCACGGGCGAGACCTGCAAGGTTCGCCGCTTTCGGCCCGACCCGCTCGGGATCGACCGCGTAGGGATCATCGAGCGCGATCACGAGGTCGCTGTCCGCGCTCATGGCGGCCGCAGCGCCGGCCACTGCATCGCGCAAAGCCAGGGGATCACGGTGGTGAGAATCAACCCCGTCCAAAGCCATTCATCCCCTTGCCGCCGGCACCGCGCGCCAGCGTTCCGCGTCCGTCACTTCACGTGATCGCCGTAGCCGGGGAGCGGGTCGACGACGGTGATCTGCTTCACCGGGAAGTTCGAGGTGATCTCGATCGAGTCCTTGTGCACGATCAGCATCTCTTCGATGCGGACGCCGTAGCGGAAGCGCTTGCCGTGCTGGGTCTCGAGCGCGAAGGTCATGCCTTCCTGGATCTCGACCGGATGATCGAGCGACCAGATGCGGGAAATCACCGGCTGGTCGTATTGCGCAAGACCAAGACCATGGCCCCAGAGATTGGCGGCCGCCTGGTCTTCGTCCTCGTAACCCCAGGTTTCCATGGCGGAGGGCCACTTCAGCGCGATGTCGCGGGTAGTGGCGCCGACCTTCACCGCGCCGATCGAATCATAGAGCCATCCGAGCGCGGTCGCGTAGGTGTCCTTCTGCTCCTGCGAGGGCTCCTTGCCGACGCAATAGGTGCGGTAATAGCAGGACTTGTAGCCGTTCCAGGTGAGCGCGGCCAAATCCATGAACACGATGTCGCCGGGCTGGATGATGCGGTCGGAGAAGTTGCGCCAGTTCGGCCAGGTGTTGGGGCCGGACGACACGATCACGTCCTCGACGTCTTCCATGCCGGGGAAATTGTAGAGATATTCCATCAGGTGCGCCGTCACCTGGTTTTCGGTGATGCCGGGGCGCAGGAACTTCATGCATTCCCAATGGGTGGCGTCGCCGATCGCGCCGACGATGCGCATGCATTCCTGCTCGTCGACATTCTTGACCGCGCGCGCTTCCATCATCGGCGTCATGCCGTCGACCCAAGTGATGTTCTTGTCCTTGAACACCTGGATCATGTTGATGTCGATGAAGTCGACGCCGAGCTTCTGGCCGGCGACGCCGTTGTCCTTCATCGCCTGCACCACCGCGTTGGCGAACTTGTTGACCTGCTGGGTCGACGCCGCTCCCGCCGCGCCCTTGATCCAGGCGAACGAATGCCGGACGTTTTCTTTCGGAATCCAGGGCGAGTGCCGCTCGATCTGGAAGCCCAGATCGCCCTGCTCGAACAGGATCGGAGCGCCGTCGCCGCACAGCATGGCGTAGCGCAGGCCGGGCTTCAGCCGGTTCCAGCCCGGCGTCAGCGTGCCGGTGATGTAGCGCACGTTCTCGTCGTACATGCACAGCACGGCGCCAAGGCCATGCTTCTTCATCATCGCCCGCGCGCGCTCGATGCGGTAGTTCCGCAGCCGATCCCAGTTGACCTTCTGCTGCCAATCGGTTCCGGCAATACCGAAATTCGCCACCATGACGCTCTCCCTCGCGCACGCGTTTGTCCCACGCGTCGACTTGCTAAACCGGCTGGAATGTAGCTTTGCCGGACCCGTAGAAGAAATGATATATCCTGCGCCGGGTCATAAGGAAACTTAATGGCTGGAATAGCGCTTCGGCAGATCAGAGCGGTGATTGCGGTATGCGAGGAGGGCTCCTTCACGCGTGCGGCGGCGCGGGAGAATGCGACCCAATCCGGCATTTCCCAGCATGTCGCCGCCGTCGAGCGCACCCTCGGGGTCAAGCTGTTCGAGCGCACCAGCGTCGGAGTGACGCCGACGCCGGCGGGCCTGCGCTACTACCGGCGCTGCGTCGAGGCGGTCGGGCTCCTGGAGTCGGCGGGCGAGGAAATGCGCGCGCTCGCCGGCTTCGTCACCGGCGATCTCCGCATCGGCCTGATGCCGACCTTTACCCGCGCCGCGCTCGCCCCGACGCTGGAACAATTCGTCCCGCGCCATCCCGACGTGCGGCTCCACATCGTCGAGGGCTATAGCGGCATGCTGACCGAGATGGTGCTCGCCGACGAACTCGACTTTGCCGTGGTCCCGACCTTCGAGGGACGCACCGGGCTGAAATCACGCCTCATCATCCGCGACCAGGAAATGCTGCTGTCGTCCCGCGGGCGCGGCCTCACGCCGCTCACGCCGGTGCGGCTTCAGGACTGCACGCCGCTGAAAATGGTGGTACCCGGTCCGGACAATATCCGCCGGCGCAATCTCGAGGTCTATCTGCAGACCCACGGCGTCGAAGTCGCGCAGATGATCGAGATGGACGCCATGATCGGCACCCTCGAATTCGTCGCCCGCACCGACTGGGTGACCGTGCTGCCGGGACTGATTTGCGTCAACGACATCAACGACGGCGACCTCGTGGTCAATCCGATCGATCCGCCATTGTTTGCGGAGTTCGTCGCCATCACCCCGGCACGGCGCACGCTGAGCACGCAGGCGCGGCTGTTTCTCGAACAGTTCGAAGCCGAGGTCGCCCGCATCGAGCAGATCTGGAGCGAGGCCTTGGCCGTAAACGATCGACCGGCGGCAAAGGCCGCGCACAAGCTGCGAGGCAAGAAGTCGGCCGACGAAATGCGTTAACTCTCCACTCGATTCCCGGCGTGTAGGATGGGTAGAGCGAAGCGAAACCCACCCTACAACTTCGCAAACCACTCTTTTAGAACCGGCTGATGCTGCACCGGGTTGAATTCCGTAATCCGGCAAAACCGCATCTTCTTGGCCTTCGTGAAGGGCTCCTCTGCCAGAAACGCCTGCAGCTTTTCCAACGACTCCGCGCGCGCAATTAGAAATCCGCCGCGTGCCGGTATCTGCGGCCCCGAGCACAAAAACAACCCCGCGTCATAACCCTTCCTGAGGAATTCGCGGTGCTCCGGGATCAATTCGGCGATCTCCTCGAACGGCACGAGATATTCGCCCTCGAGCACGAAATGTTTCACCGTTAGTTCTCCTGATTTTGCAACCGACCAACGCGAGTTGTTCTCACGCCGCGGCGACGACGTCGGCGAGAACCGACCGCAGTTGGGCCGCTTCCGCCGCACCGTAGGAATCCTCGAATTCTTTCTGGGCTTCCCGCCAGAGTATCAGTGCCGCTTTCGCCCGCCGTTCGCCCATCGGCGTCAGGTGGATGACACGTGTACGCCCGTCCTCGCCGGGTCCGATCGACACCAACTTGTCGCGTTCGAGCGGACGCACCGCACGACCGGTGGTCGTGCGGTCCATCACCATCATTTCCGCGAGTTCGTTGATCGAAAGCGGACCGAGACGCGCCAGCTTCGCAAGAATGCTATACTGGTTGGTGGTGAGCCCTTCCCGCGCCAGATACCGATCATAGAGTTGTGTCACCTGCCGCGCCGCCTGACGAAGCGCCAAGCAATTGCAGTGGGTGAGTTCGGTGTGCAACGACCGCTTCTTTTGCATAGGCTGTATTCCAAAATAGGTGCATATACACGCGACAGATGAGTGTATATGCACCTATCTAAAGTCGTGGTCAAGGATAAAGGTGGCCGCCATGGACCCCCGAACCCGCACCCTGCTCGAAGCCCCGATCGGACCGACGCTGCTGCGGCTGGCGTTGCCCAACGTCATCGTTATGGCGGTGCAGGCCTCGATCGGCCTGATCGAAACCTATTTCATCGCCAAGCTCGGCACCGACGCGCTCGCCGGCATGGCGCTGGTGTTTCCGATCCTGATGCTGATCCAGATGGTGTCGGCCGGCGCCATGGGCGGCGGCATCCTGTCGGCGGTCGCGCGCACCCTCGGATCCGATCGCCGCCACGAAGCCGGGACCTTGGTGTGGCATGCGGTGGCGATCGCTGTCGGCCTCGGGATCGCGACCAGCGTCGCGGCGCTCGCCGGCGGCGCAACCCTCTACGCCCTGATGGGCGGGCGCGACGGCTCGCTCGCCGCCGCCATGGCCTATTCCAATCTGGTGTTCTTGGGCGCCATCCCGCTCTGGCTTTACAATTCGCTCGCCGCCGTCATCCGCGGCACCGGCAACATGGCGGTCCCGGCGAGCGTCACCGCCGTCGGCGCGCTGATTCTGATCCCGCTGTCGCCGGCGCTGATCTTCGGATGGGGACCGTTTCCCCACCTCGGCATCACCGGCGGCGCGACCGCCGTGGTTCTGTTCTACACCATCGGCAGCGCGGTCTTCGCCTGGTTCCTGTGGTCCGGCCGCGGCGTGCTGCGGCCGCCGTTGCGCCCCGCGCGATTGCGATGGGCGCCGACTCGCGAAATCCTGCGCGTGGGCGCTGTGTCCTCGCTGGTCAGCGTCTCCACCAATGTGAGCATCGCCACCGCAACGGGACTGGTCGGCGGCTTCGGACCGGCCGCGGTCGCTGGTTTCGGCACCGGGGCGCGCTTGGAATATCTGCTGGTGCCACTGGTCTTCGGCCTCGGCGCGCCGCTCGCCGCCATGGTCGGAACCGCGATCGGCGCCGGCCGCCGCGAGCGCGCGCTGCGCGTCGCCTGGACCGGCGGGATCATCGCCGGCGCCGTGACCGAGGCGATCGGTCTTGCCGGCGCGTTCTATCCGCAAACCTGGCTCACCCTGTTCGGCGCCGATCCGACCATGAGCGCGGTCGGAACGCAGTATCTGCACATCGTCGGACCGTGCTACGGCTTTTTCGGTCTCGGCCTCGCGCTCTATTTCGCCTCCCAGGGCGCCGGACGATTGCGCTGGCCGCTGTTCGCGGCAGCGCTGCGGGTCACGATCGCGGCCGGCGGCGGATGGCTCGCCCTGCATTGGTGGGGCAATCTCGCCGGCGTGTTTGCGGCGCTCGCATGCGCGCTCGCTGCTTTCGGAATCGTCAACGCTGCTGCGATCGCTGGCGGCGTCTGGTTTGGTCAGGCGCAGCCAAAGCCCCAATCCATTGCGCCGGCCCTGGCAACGGCGAAAGGCGAACCGTGATCAATTTCGACACGCACGACCGCGCGCCGCCCGGCACGCGTCGTAGGGCGCAATAGCGACAGCGTATTGCGCCGATCCCGCCCAGCAACGGCGGATGACGCTTCGCTAATCCGCCCTACGATCCCGGCCGCTGCTCACACCGACGCCGGTGCCCCCGGCTGCTTCAGCGGGTGCGCGCGCGCAACCGCGTCAATGGCCTGGCAGGCTTCGTTGATGCGCACGACGGTCGGGTAAGGCGCCGTGTCGACCTGGAAGAACTTCGCCCCAACCGCCTGGCTCGCCAGACAAATATCCGCGATGGTGAGAGCATCACCGTGACAGAAGCGCCCGGTCTCGCGCCCGGTCGTGAGATGCGTTTCCAGCGCCTTGAGCGCCGCCGCGATCCAGTGCCGGCACCAGGTCATCCGCTGCGCCTCGTCGAGCTTGAACTCGTGCTCGAGAAATTCGCGCACCCGCGGCACCACCAGCGGATGGGAATCGCAGGCGACGATCTGAGCCAGTCCGCGCACCCGGGCACGCCCGCGCGGATCCTTCGGCAGCAACGGCGGATTGGCATAGGTCTCGTCGAGATATTCCATGATCGCCAGGGATTCGAACAGCACGCCGTCGGCATTGACCAAAGCCGGCAGCGCCATCATCGGGTTGACCGCGCGATAGGCGGCGTCGCGCTGCGCCCCCGTCATCAGGTTCACGTCGATCACCTCATCCGGCACGACGCCCTTCAGGTTGAGCGCGATGCGCACGCGATAGCTCGCGAGCGATCGCCAGAACGAATAGAATTTCATGATTGTTTCCTCCCCTCGTGACGACGGCGGTTACTTGCCGCCCGGATCAGCCTTGAGCCCCGCCGCTTCGATGCCGGCGATCGCGCACGCCTCGTCCTTGTCGGACGTATCGCCGGAAATGCCGACTGCGCCGATGACGTCGCCGGCGGCGTTGCGGATCAGCACCCCGCCCGGATTGGTAATGACGCGGCCGTTGCTTGCCGCCGCCAGCATGGTGAAAAATTGCGGCGTGTTGGCCGCCCGATCCGCCAGCGTGCGCGAGCCGAAGCCCATACCGAGCGCGCCCCAGGCTTTGCCGAAAGCAATGTCGAAGCGAAGAATGCCGGAGCGGTCTTCGCGCTTGAACGCGACCAGATGGCCGCCGGGATCGAGAACCGCGACGGTGAGCGGAGCGCAATTGGTCTCGCGGCCTTTTTTCAGGGCGACATCGACCATGGTGCTGGCTTGGGCGAGGGTCACGGACATGCTGGCTTCCTTCAACACAGTGTTGGACGAAACGGCGTCGGACGAAACGGCGTTGGATGAAACGACGTTGGATGGAACAGGCGTGCGTCGGCGGAACAATCTCATAACTCAGCCGGATTTTCGTTTCGACCAATAGACCGAGAGGCCGGAGCCTTCGCTCTCGCCGAGACCTTTGCCGCTGGCTTCCTCGAAACAGGCCAGCGTCTTTTCCACCAGCGGCAGGTCGACCCCGTGGGCCCTGCCCTCCGCCAGCATCGTGCGCAGATCCTTGATGCCATTGTCGAGGCTGAACGTCACCGGACCCGGATCGCCGCCCTTGAGCATGGTCGCGATCATCGGGCCACGCACCTTGAGCACGTTCGCGCCTCCCGAGGTATCGGCGAATAGATCCATGATGCGATCGGGTTCGAGGCCGAGCGACCGCGAGAGCGCCAGCGCTTCCCCCAGCGCCTGCCAATAGATCATCAACGGCAGGTTGATCGCGAGCTTCATGATCGCGCCCGCACCGACCGGACCGCAATGCTCCAGCCGCCGGCAGAGCTGGTCGAGGATCGGCTTTGCCCGCGCCGCATCGGCGGGCTCGGCGCCCATCAACCCGATCAGCTTGCCTTGCCGCGCCGGACCGGTACTGCCGCCGACCGGACATTCCACGAATGCCGCGCCTGTGGCGCGCACCTTGGCGGCCAGCGCGATTTCGGTCTCCGGCCGCACCGTGCTCATCTCGATGAAAAGCTTGCCCTTGACGTCAGCCGACAGCAGGCCCGACGGCCCGTGATAGACCGCATCGATCGCGGCGGCGTCGGTGAGGATGGTGAGCACGCATTCGACCGCGCCTGCCAGCGCCAACGGCGTCGCCGCAACCTTGGCGCCGGCATCGGCAAGCGGCTTGGCCTTCGCAGCGGCGCGATTCCACACCGTCACGGTGTGGCCCACCTCCATCAGCCGCAGCGCGACGGCCGCGCCCATCCGGCCAAGCCCGGCAACGCCAATGTGCATGGGAGCTTTTCCTTCCCTGATGACAACACAAACCCGCGGCGCCGAAGGTTATTTCCGCGCGCGGATGTGCGGCGCATTTTAGTTCGCCGCCGCGAATGATGTGTCGCAACACTAGGCGATTACCGCGCGGCGCGGAAGGCCATGCGTCACACGTGGGGGATGACCTCCAGGATTTTTCGCCGTGGGTCAAATCGAACTTGAAGTTCATGCGAAACTCTGTGGTAGCGTCGCGCCCGATCAACGCCACGGACCTGAGGTCCGTCCGGGATTTTCAAAACGGAGTCTGAGTATGAGCGCACGCAAACGGAAAGGCACGGTCGGTGTCGTCGGTCTCGGCATCATGGGCGGATCGTTTGCGAAGAACCTGGTCGAGGACGGCTGGCGCGTCGTCGGCTTCGACCTCGATGCCGGGCGACGCAAGGCGCTTGCGCGCGTGGGCGTCGAGATCGCCGCCGACACAAAGGCCCTCGCCAAGGAGGTTCCGACCATCATCACCAGCCTGCCGAGCCCGCAGGCGCTCGACGCGGTCGTCGCCGATATTGTCGCAGCCAACGTGCCTCAGCGGGTGATCATCGAAGCCAGCACCTTTACCCTCGCCGACAAGGAGCGCGCCGAACGCACCCTCAAAAAGGCCGGCCACATCGCGCTCGACTGCCCGGTCAGCGGCACCGGCGCGCAAGCCAAGGTCAAGGATCTGGTGATCTATGCCAGCGGCGGTTCCAAGAGCATCGCCAAGCTGCGCCCGCTGTTTCTCGGCTTTGCCAAGTCGGTTCATGATCTCGGCGACTTCGGCAACGGCAGCCGGATGAAATACGTCGCCAATCTGCTGGTCGCCATTCACAACGTGGCCTCGGCCGAGGCGATGGTGCTCGGCATGAAGGCGGGGCTCAACCCGCAAAAGATTTTTGACCTTGTGACGCCCGGCGCCGGCAATTCCCGTGTGTTCGAGCTGCGCGCCCCGATGATGGTGAAGAACCGCTACGACGACGCCACCATGAAGATCAAAGTCTGGCAGAAGGATCTGGCGGTAATCGGCGAATATGCCGCCAGCATCGGTTCGCCCACCCCCCTGATGAGCGCGACGCTGCCGATCTATGCGGCCGCCATGTCGACCGGTCATGCCATGCATGACACCGCGGCGGTTTGCGCCGTGCTCGAAGCAATGGCAGGATTCCACCGGCCGAAAAAAAAGCGGTGAAGAAAATGCGGTGATGCGTTCTGCCTTATCCCTCCCCCTTGTGGGGAGGGTGGCGCAGCGCAGCTGCGCCGGGTGGGGAATAGTCTTGAACGTTGCCCGTGCACGCGAACTGCGCAAGCGAATGACGCCGCAGGAGGTCAAGCTCTGGGTGCGGTTACGACAGTTGCGGGCTCTCGGTTTTCATTTTCGGCGACAGGCACCCGTTGCTCGGTACATCCTGGACGTTGTCTGCTTTCGCCATCGCCTGGTGGTTGAGATCGACGGCGGACAGCATGCGTTTGATGACAATCTGCCGTACGAGCGGCAGCGCACGGAAAAGCTCGCAAGGGACGGATTTCGCGTCATGCGATTTTGGAACTCCGACATCGATCAGAACCTCGATGGCGTACTTGAAACCATCGCCGTTGCCCTCGCAAATTCCCCCACCCGGCCGTCGGAGCTTGGCTCCGACGGCCACCCTCACCACAAGGGGGAGGGAAAAGACACGCGAGCATAACCGCGAACAAGCCGAAGCAATTGCACCTTGCGCGCACGCCCTTATCGAGCACAAATTGGTCCAGAACATCGGGAGTCATCAATGTCCTCACGCGAAGGCGAGGCCCGCATCGCGGCCGCTGCACAGCACAAGCCGACCCATCAGCATCGCTCGGAAATCCGCGACGGGATGCAGATCGATTGGGACGTGCCGATCACCATGGATGACGGCCTGGTGCTGCGTGCCGACGTGTTCCGGCCGATCGGCGACGGCCGCCATCCCGTGATCCTGAGCTATGGCCCCTATGCCAAGGGGCTCGCCTTCCAGGACGGCTACCCGAGCGCCTGGGAACGGATGGCGAGCAAGCACCCCGACGTGACCGCGGGCTCGAGCAACAAGTACCAGAGCTGGGAAGTGGTCGACCCGGAAAAATGGGTGCCCAAGGGCTATGCCTGCGTGCGAGTCGATTCCCGCGGCTGCGGCTGCTCGCCCGGCTTCATCGACCATTTCTCCCCGCGCGAAACCAAGGATTTCTACGACTGCATCGAATGGTCCGGCGTGCAGCCCTGGTCGAACGGCAAGGTCGGGCTGAACGGCATCTCCTATTACGGCATCAACCAATGGCATGTGGCATCCCTCGAACCGCCGCATCTCGCCGCCATGTGCATCTGGGAAGGCGCCGCCGACTGGTATCGCGACATGACGCACCACGGCGGCATGGTCTCTACGTTCTGGGCCAACTGGTACGACATGCAAGTCAAGACCGTGCAATACGGCGCCGGCGAACGCGGCAAGCGCAGCCGGGTGCATGGCGAACTGGTATGCGGACCGGAAACCTTGTCGGAAGCCGAACTGAAGAAAAACCGCAGCGAATTCGGCGACGATATCCGCGCCCATCCGCTCGATGACGATTATCACAAGGCGCGTTCGCCGGTCTGGTCGAAGGTCAAGGTGCCGTTTCTTTCCGCCGCTAACTGGGGCGGGCAAGGCTTGCATCCGCGCGGCAATTTCGAGGGCTACGGCCGCGCCGCCTCGCAGCAGAAATGGCTCGAAGCCCACGGTATCGAACACTGGACCCACTTCTACACCGACTACGGCCGCGAGCAGCAGCTCAAGTTCTTCGACCACTTCCTGCACGGCAAGGACAACGGCTGGAACCAGCGCCCGAAAGTGCTGCTGCAGGTGCGCCACACCGACCGCTTCGTCGAGCGCGCCGAGGACGAATGGCCGCTCAAACGCACCGCCTGGACCAAATTCTTTCTCGATCCGAATGGTACGCTGGACACCGGCCGTCCGGCGCAGAAGACCGCCCACAGCTTTTCGGCGCTCGGCGATGGCGTGACGTTCCTTGCCGCGCCGGTCGCGGAAGACACCGAGATCACCGGCCCTATCGCGCTGAAGCTGTTTGTGTCATCGTCCACCGCGGATGCCGATATTTTCGCGATCGTGCGGGTGTTCTCGCCCGATCTCAAGGAAGTGGTGTTCCAAGGTGCGATCGATCCACATACCCCGATCGCGCAGGGCTGGCTGC
>Ga0265339_10001902_pt1 | contig 15328 bp, 11 predicted proteins | sample 4CB219metaG_FD_202085 | JGI IMG/M metagenome (GOLD analysis project Ga0265339, IMG submission 202085) | Rhizosphere microbial communities from Carex aquatilis grown in University of Washington, Seatle, WA, United States - 4-CB2-19 metaG | ecosystem: Host-associated > Plants > Roots >... | reverse complement strand
TTCGGATTGTAGCCGCCCGGGACATTTCCTCCGATATCGGCCTGGTGACCCTTCACCGCAGTCCAGGCAACCAGCTTGTCCTCGAAGAAAATCGGCTTGTAGACCGCCACGTCGTTGTTTTGATTGCCGAGCGAGAATACGTCATTGTGGAAGATGACGTCGCCGGGATGGATGTCGTCGCCGAAATAGCTGCGAATATACTTGCAGACCGGCGCCAGCGAAAACGCAAGGATCGGCAGGTTTTCGGTCTGCTCCAGTATCCGTCCTTCGGCGTCGTACAGGCCGGTGACGAAATCCTTGGCCTCGCACAGAATTGGCGAGCGCGTCGTCTGCTGCATCGAGATCGACATCTCGTCGGTGATCGACTTGAAAATTCGAGCGTAAACCGACAGCAAAATTGGATCGATCTTCATGCGAAAGTCTTTTCGGGTTCGGTGTGCGGATGGGAGCGCACGAGATCCTCGCAGCCCTTGAGATAAACCACGACCGATCGGTAGCGGTCGACGATTGCATCGTAGCTCGCCGAGACGAAGATCGCCGTGGTGACGGATTCGACCAGCGCCGGTCCCATGATCCGCGCACCGTGTCTAAGTTGGTGGCCATCGTAGACCGGCACATCTTCGAATTTCGCCGCTTCCGGTATGTAGACCGAGCGCATGCCCTTGAACGCGTGGCTCGCGTCGGCGCCTGCGTATCGATCCTCCGGATAGACCGCCTTTTCGGTCGCACCGATCGCCTGCAATCGAATATTGATCAGATCGATCGGCACGTTCTCCGCCTCCAGCGAATATCCGTACAGACGTCGATGTTCAGCGTGAAAACTCGCCGCAATTTCGGCTGTCGAGCGATCCTCGATCGCGCTCCCGGACACCACGAACGACACCTCGTGATACTGCTTGGCATAGCGGCAATCGAACCGCACCACATGATTGCGGCCCGCCGGTGGCACGCGCTCCTGCTCGAGCATGCGATCCCCCTCAGCCCGCATCTGCGCGATGGTCGCATCGAGCAATGCCCAATCCAGCCTGTCGAGTCTCGATACGAAGGTCCGCACAAAATCATGCCTGAGGTCGGACAGCAGCATCCCGAAGGCGCACAGCACCGAGGACGACGGCGGTATGATTTGCAAGGGAATGGCGAGTTCGGAGCAGACCAGGCACGAATGGATCGGGCCGGCGCCACCGGCGGCGATCAGAGGAAACTCCCTTGGGTCGAAGCCGCGCTTGATCGTCACCTCGCGCACGCCCTGAGCCATGTTGTTGCAGGCGACACGATACATTCCGGCTGCCGCTTCCTCGATCGTCAGACCCATCGGCTTGGCAATGTGCGTCTCAATCGCGCGACGCGCGGAGGCCATGTCGAGCGTCATCTTGCCGCCGGCGAAGTAGGTCGGATCGAGATAGCCGAGCACCAGGTTCGCATCGGTCGTCGTCGGCAAGGTGCCGCCCTTGCCGTAGCAGGCGGGGCCCGGCGCGGCGCCGGCGCTCTGCGGACCCATGCGCAGGAGTCCTCCTTCGTCGAGCCAACCGATCGAACCGCCGCCCGCACCTATCGTGTGGATATCGAGCATCGGCAACGCGATCTTGTGCCGCGCGATTTCACCGTCGTTGACCGTCATCGGCGCGCCCACGACCGCGGAGGCTTCGAAACTCGTGCCGCCCATGTCTGTAACGATGCAGCGGTCGCTGTCGAGTGCGCGTGCATAGAACAGGCCCGCCGCGGGGCCGCCGGCCGGCCCGGAGAGAAGCGTCAGCGCCGCCCTTTCGCGCGCCAGCTGCGGCGAGATCACGCCGCCGTTCGACTGCACGATCAACAGTACGCCGTTGAAGCCCGCCACCTTAAGTCGGGTGACCAACTGATCGAGATAAAGGTTGAGCTTCGGTCCGACATAGGAGTTCAGGGCGGCCGTGCTGACGCGCTCGTAGAACCGGATCGATGGCAGAAGATCGCTCGACACGGTCAGGTAGGCGTCCGGCAGTTCCTCGCGCACGATCTCGGCTGCTTTCCGCTCGTGCTCGGGATTGGCGAACGAGTTCATGAAGCAGATGGAGACCGCCTCGACCCGCTCCTGACGAAACAGGTTGATCGCTGCACGGACGTCATCGAGCGATAGAGGCTCGACTTCCTCGCCGTCGCGATCGAGTCTGCCGCCGACCCCGACCCGCAAATAGCGCGCGACCAGCGGTTTTACGTTGGTGTAGCGGTTATCGTACTGTCGTTCTCGTATGCCACGCCGCATTTCCAGCGCATCGCGGACGCCTGTTGTCGTGATCAGCGCCGACTTGGCGCCGGTGCGGGTGAGCGTCGCATTGGTCGCAACGGTCGTGCCGTGAACAATGGTATCAATGCGCTTGACGAACGTGGCGACGTCGACCGTGGGATCGATGATTAGCGCGATCTCTCTAAGACCCGCCAGCACCGCAATGGATGGATCCTGCGGCGTCGACAGAACCTTGTGGAACAGCGGTTCAGGGCCGTGTCCGGCGACGATGAAGTCAGTGAAGGTCCCTCCGACGTCGATGCCCACCTTGACCTTCATGAGTCTTGACCTTCCAAAGCCGGTTCCCGCGACGTCAGTTCGGCGCGCAGCCGATCCTTCATGACCTTGCCCAGCGCATTGCGCGGCAGCGCATCGGCGAAGACGATTTCGCGCGGACGCTTGTAGCGGGCGAGGCGCCCGTCCAGCAGAGCGTACACCTCGGCCGCGGCAATTTTCGAACCGGGCGCCGGAACGATGACCGCAACGATCGCCTCGCCCCAGCGCGGGTCCGACCGGCCGACGACGCTCGCCTCGGCGATTGCCGGCGACTCGAGCAGGATGTTCTCGATCTCGGCAGGATAGACGTTCTCGCCGCCTGTAATGATCATGTCGTTCTTGCGCGAGACGACATAGAGATAGCCGTCCTCGTCGCAGTGGCCGATGTCGCCGCTATAGTACCAGCCGTCCTTCAAGGCGGCCGCCGTCGCTTCCGGAGCGTTGAGATACTCGCGCATGACGTTCGGACCGCGCACGAGAATTTCGCCGTCCTCGCCCTGGCGCACGTCGCGACCGCCGGCATCCACGATCTGCAAGTCGCAATGCAGCGCCGGAAGGCCGGCCGATCCCGACTTGCGCTCGGCGGAGTCCGCTCGCTGGTAGGCAGCGACAGGACAGGTCTCGGTCGATCCGTAGACCTGAATCATTCGCAGACCCCGTTCGTGCACCCTTTGAACGAACGAGGCAGGAACGATTGTCGATCCGCTCGTTACCACGCGCAGGCTCGACAGGTCCGCCTGCGTCCATCGCGGACACGCCATCATCGCCGCCAGTTGTGCCGGCACGAGAACCGTCAGCGTGATGCGCTCCTTCTCGATCGTATCGATCGCCTGCTCCGCATCAAACCTGGGGTGCAACGTGACACTGGCACCCGCATGCAGTGCGGGGGTCGTGAGGATATTGAGTCCCCCGACATGAAACAGCGGCAAGGTCGTCAGCACCCGATCCGCGCTGGTCAGATCGTGCATATGCGTGCTGTTGACCGCGTTCCAGAACAAGGACGCGTGCGTATGCACGACGCCCTTGGGTGCGCCCGTCGAGCCAGAGGTGTAGCACAGCAGGACCGGCGTATTGTCGGCATCCGGATAGTCCGGAAGCGTCGCCGCCGAAGCGTGCGTGCCATTCCAGGCCTGCCAACCCGCGGTCGGCCCGCCGAGAGTGAGCCAGCCGGTCCCTTCGAAAGCCGCACGCAGTGGCGCGGCATGGACGACGAACTCGTCCGCGACCACGGCGACGCGCGGCCGGCAGTCCCGCAACATGCGTTCGTGCTCCGGCGCGGCAAGGCGCCAGTTCAAAGGCGCCATGATTGCGCCGAGGCGCCCACAGGCGAACAGCAGCGCCAGCAACTGCGGGTCGTTGAGCCCGAGATAAGCGACAACGTCGCCGGGCGAAACTCCGAGCGAGACAAGTTTGCGCGCCGCGTTTTCGATATCGGCAGCAAGTGATCGATAACTGATCGACGCTCCAGCGAAGCGAATCGCCTCGCTGTCCGGAGCGAATGCCGCATGCTTATCGACCCAGCGGGAAATGTTCATGGCCCGCGGCCACCGTCATCGACGTGCAACACGGCGGCCATGGCGGAGTCGCCGGCCGCACAGCCCGTGAACAGACCCCAACCGCCGCCGCGTACAACGAGCTCCTCGATCAGCTCGATGATGCCGCGCGTTCCCATCGGCGCCTGTGGGTGGCCCCAGACCAGCGAGCAGCCGTAATTATTGAACTTGTCCAGCGCCACGCCCGTTTCGCGCGAAAACAATATGTCGTTCACCGCGAACGGATTGTGCGTCTTGATGGCGTCCATGTCGGAGAAGGTCTTGCCTGCAGCGGCCAACGCGTTGCGCGCGGCAGGAAGCGGCGCCTCCGGCATGTGGGCGAGCGCCGCGCGGGCCGACCCGAAGCCGTGCAGTGTGATCCTGATCTTGCCATCGGCGCTCAATTCCCGGGCGCGCTCCGACTTCGCAACAATGATGGCCGCATTGCCGTCCGCGGGATGCGTCTGGCCGCCGAAGGTCACGCTGCCGTCGCGAAGGACCGGCTTGAGCTTGGCCAGGCCCTCGGACGTAGAGAAGTTGATGCCTTCGTCGCCGTTGAGAGTCGCCGCGGTCTTGCGGTAGGCGGGATCGGGCACTTCGAAAGGCAGCGTCATGAAGCGCTTGAGAAACGCGCTGTCATCGGCGAGCGCCCGTTTGTATTGCGCCTCGCGCAGCAGAACCGCCTCGTGCTGTTCGGAAGTCGCGATTTGGTGCTTCACCGCGACATTCTCCGCGGTGCGGATCATGGCGTGAGGGCCAAGCGGGTCGCAATTGAAATTGTCCATGACCCAGTCTTCGGCCGTGCCGGTGCCGCCGGGACCGCGTGGATTGGGGTAATAGAGGTGCGGACCGTTCGACGTGCGATCGCAATTGATGGCGATCGAGACCGACGATAGTCCGGATTCCACCTCTTGCGTAGCGGCGAGCAACGTGCGCACGCCGGTGGCGCATGCCTGCATGAGCGTGGGCCCCGCGACTTCCTTCAGTCCCACGAGTCCCGCCAGCCAGGGCAACCCATAGAACGCGTGCTTCTGCGGCACACTGATGCCAAGCACGCCGTGATCGATCGACTCAGCCAACCCGTTGCGCCTGGCAAGCTCGCCCTTCGCCACATGCGCGGCGAACTCGACCGAATGCAGATTGGCAAAAGATCCCTGCCAACGCGCAAACGGCGTGCTCCAATAGGCGCGATAGGGTATCTCAGCGCGATAAGCCATTTTCGCTGTCATCCGGTGTCGTCTTCGCGATCTCGGCATGCATGATCCGACGCGCCTGCTCGAGGTGGGCGCGCATCGCCTTGGCCGCCGCATCGCCATCCCCGGCCGCGAGCGCACTCGTCAGCGCACGCAACCCTTTGATGACGATAGCGCGCGTCGACGCATCGCCGAGCGTGGTCACGCGCAGGTAGCGGACATGATCGGAGTATTGTTCTATGACCCGCAACAGCCGGGCATTGGTCTCGAGTTTCAGCCACGCATCGCGGAAGCGATAGTTCGCCTCCATAAAGGCGTTGACGTTGTCCGCCTCATCTGCGGCGACCATATTGGCGAGTTCAGCGCGGAACGCCTGCATCTGGTCGCGGCTGGAGATACGGCTTGCGACCTTCCGCAATACCTCCGGCTCGATCATCAGGCGAAGCTCGTAGATATCCTCGACGTCCTGGACGGAGAGACGCGGCACGACATAGCCCCGCCCCTCGGCCTGGATCATCCCTTCGCTGGCGAGCCGGGCCAAAACCTCGCGCACCGGCGTGCGCGACACGCCGAGATCGGCGGCGATTGTCACCTCTTGCAGGATTTGTCCGCTTTTCAGCCGACCGGAGCGGATCGAATCCCTCAGCGAGGCATAGACCTGATCGCTGAGCGACGGCGACCGTTTGATTGCCCTGAGGACTGGCGCCATGCAGCCTTTCTCCTGTAGACGGAGCCCCGTATACTGGATACAGTAGGCTGCTGTCCAGTCCATTGTTGCAGGTCCGAACAGAATGATGTCGAAACCGGTCGTCCAGCAGGTCGCTGGAGTCGCCTTCGCCGCGCGCTTCTGCGTGCGACATGGAGCGCAGGCGTGAGTTGGGCGCTGGAAATCGCTGCAACGGGAGACGCGAAGTTCGCGGCCGGATTGTGTGCCTGGCTGCACCGCGATGCCTTGCGTGTCCTCTTGTCTCTGCGCGGCGTGATTCACGTCGATATCTATTCGCCTGCCGCGGGCGGCGCGCACGATCCCTTCGTCGCAGCCGCGGTGGGCCCGCTGGTCGTCGCGATCGCATGCTTTCGAACGGAGAACGACTTGCGCACCGCCATCTCGAGCGAGGCATTGGACGATTGCTTGATGCGGATGCCGGTCGGGCCGATCCTCACAGCAACGCCGATGAGCGGAAGAGTCTATGCTGTTGATGAGCCTCGAGCCGAGGCGCGCCATCCGGCCTATCGCTATGTGGTGCGCTATCATGGGCCCAGCGAAGAGGTGGCGGGCTTCGCCGATCGCTATGAGCGCACCCACCCGCCCCTGCTCGCAAAACTGCCTCGCATTCGTGCCATCGAATGCTACCGTCCAATCGTCGCCCTGCGCACGCCGCGTTGCGAGCCGGCGGACTATCTCATCGGCAACGAGGTCGAGTTCGACTGCGCCGAAGATTTCAACATGGCCATGGCCTCGCCCGCGCGCGCCGCGTTGCGCGCGGATTTTGACGCATTGCCACGAGTATTTTGTAACAACACGCACTTCGCGATGCAGCGGGAGCGCCATCATGCATCATCCTAAGCGACGGCCTGGCGAGCATGGTCGGCCCGCAGAACGGCAGGCAAACTGATGGATTTCGAGCTTCTCAACGAACAGCGGCAGATCCAGGAAACCTTTGCACGGTTTTGCGACGAGGAGATCATGCCGAATGCCGCGGCGATCGACGAGGCGCACGCCTTCCCGCGCGAATTATTCGGAAAGCTCGGCGCGCTCGGCTTTTTCGGCATGCGCTATCCGGCGGCAGTCGGGGGTTCCGATCTCGATCTGATCTCGCTATGTATCGCCCTGGAGGAAATCGCTCGCGGTTCGATGTCGCTTGCCGGTTGCGCAACCATGCAGTCGCTGATGGGGACCAAGTTCCTCGAAATGCTCGGCGGTCCGGACATCCGCGAGCGCCTGCTGATTCCGGCGTTGCGGGGAGAGAAGGTCGGAGCCATCTGCATGACCGAGCCCGACGCGGGCAGCGATCTTGGCGGCATCGCCACGTCGGCACGCAGGGTGGAAGGCGGCTATCGCCTGAAAGGCCAGAAGATCTGGGTGACCTCGGCGCCGGTCGCGGACTTCTTTACGGTGTTCGCGCGTGCCGGCGAAGCGCGCAAGCTCACAATCTTCCTCATCGAACGCGATTTCGAGGGCCTGGTCGTGGGCAAGGCGATTCCAAAGATGGGTGTCTGGGCCTTGCCGACCTCGGAGCTTGCGCTCGACGATTGCTTCGTGCCCGACAGCCACCGTCTCAGCCGCGAAGAGGGTGACGGCGAGGCCCACCTCCGCAAGCTTCTGGCCGAGGTCCGCATCGTCACGGGGGCGCTTGCACTCGGCGGCGCACGCGGCGCGCTGGAGGAAGCGGTCCGCTACTCGGCCGAACGCAAGCAGTTCGGAAAGCCGATCAACGCCTTTCAGGCGGTGCAGACCAAACTCGCGGAAATGGCGACGGATCTCGAGGCGGCACGTCGCCTCGTTCATTATGCAGCCTGGCTCAAGGATGCCGGCAAACCGCACCACCGGGAGGCCGCCATGGCCAAACTCTTCGCCTCTGAAGCCGCCTCGCAAATCTGCGACAAGGCTGCACGCATACTGGCGTCCTACGGATACAGTATGGAATTCCCGGTGCAGCGCCATCTGCGCGACATACGCTTCACGCTGATCGGCGGCGGCACCAGCGATATACTCAAACTCATTATCGCCAAGGAAATCGCGCATGCATGATCATCAAGTCAAGGTGCTGGTCGCCAAACCCGGACTCGACGGGCACGACGTCGGAGCGAAAGTCATCGTACATGCGCTGCTTGATGCAGGTTTTGACGTAGTCTACACCGGGCTGCGCCAGACCCCGGAGGCAATTGTCGATGCAGCGGTCAAACAGCAGTCTGACGTGATCGGCCTGTCCATCCTTTCCGGTGCTCATCTGCCGTTGTGCCGGCGCGTGCGCGACCTGATGATGGAGAGGGGTCTTCACGACAAGCTATGGCTGGTCGGCGGCAATATTCCCGAGGAAGACCGCATGGTGCTGCGCCAGCTCGGCTTCCGGGGCGTCTTCCCGACCGGATCGCACACCGCCGACATCGTCTCCTTCATTCAGGAGAACGTGAAATGAACGATCAGTCGAAGCCGAAGAGCAAGATCAGGCCGGTCGTCAACGAATCCGGAATCGAGATCAAGCCGCTCTACACCCTGGACGACGTGATCGCGAGTGGGGGCGTCGATAGCAGTCCGCCCGGTGAAGCACCATTCACCCGCGGCATTCATTCCATGATGTACCGCCATCGCCCCTTCACCATGCGTCAGTACACGGGCTTCGCCAATGCCGCTGACACCAACGAACGCTTCAAATACCTGATTGCGAACGGCCAGACCGGCCTCAACGTCGCCTTCGACCTGGCGACGCAATGCGGTTATGATTCGGATGCGCCTGAGGCCGCCGGCGAGGTCGGGCGCGTCGGCATGGCGATCGACACGCTGCGCGACTTCGAGATCGCCTTCGACGGCATCGATCTCGACGCCATCACCGTGTCGCTGACGATCAACGGGTCAGCGGCCAGTCTCATCGCCATGTTTCTCGCCATGGCCGAGAAGCGCGGCTATGATCTTTCCAGGCTGCGCGGCACCGCGCAGAACGACATATTGAAGGAATTCGTCGGCCGCGGCACCTGGATCTATCCGGTCGAGCCGTCTGTAAAGCTTGTTGCGGACACCATCGAATATTGCGCCAAGGTGGCGCCGAAATACAGCCCCGTCAGCGTCTGCGGATATCACATACGGGAATCAGGCGCGAACCCGGCTGAAGAAATGGGTTATGCCTTCGCCATCGCCAAGGCGTATACCGACAGGGCGCTGGCGCGCGGCCTCGATATCGACGAATTCGCCGGGCGGCTTTCATTCAACTTCAACATCTTCGGCAATCTGTTCGAACAGGTCGCAAAGTTCCGCGCAGGACGCCGGCGCTGGTCGAAGATCATTCTCGATGAATACGGTGCCAAGCGGCCCGAATCGGGCTGGATGCGTATGATCGCAGGCGGCGGCGGCTTCGGGCTGACGATCGAGCAACCGGAGAACAACATCATGCGCGGCGCGTACTATGCGCTCGCCGCGGCACTCGGTGGCGCGCAGACCATGGCCCTATGCTGTTATGACGAGGCCTATACGATCCCGACGCCAAAGGCACAGCGCCTGTCCCTGCGCACGATGCAGATGCTGATAGAGGAGATCGGCCTTGCAGACACCGTCGATCCGCTTGGAGGCTCTTACTATGTCGAGACGCTGACAAATCAGACCGAGCAGAAGATCGTTGAGGCGATGGACTGGATCGAAGCCCAGGGCGGAATCATCAAGGCCGTGAGTGACGGCAAGATCCAAGCGAAAGTATCCGAGTATGCCTACCGCCGCCAGCGCGCGCTAGAAACCGGAGAACTGCGGAAAGTGGGCGTCAATTGCTACGAGGATTCGGACGAGGAGAAGCCGCAGGTCGACCTGCACGGTTACGACGAGATCGGCGCCATGCAGCAGATCGAGAACGTGCGGAAAGTTCGCGCCGGGCGCAGCGACGCTGCGGTCGAGCGCGCTCTCAAGCGACTGCGCGCCGACGCCGAGGCAGACCGCAATGTGATGCCGGCGCTGGTCGAGGCGGTCAAGGCCTATGCAACTGTCGGCGAGATGAATGGCGCTCTGGTTGATGTTTACGGCCGGTTCCAGGAGCCCACACAACTGTGGCGGCGTGCGGGGTGAGCACCAAACACGGAAGAGCGGCGGGACGCTTGGGGTCGCTCGATATCAAACGCAAGCAGCCGCTCCGGTGCCCGCATTCATGAACCCGCCCTGCCCCACTCCGGCGCTTTTGCCCGCGTCCTTCAAGGGCGAGCGGAGACCGGCGGCCGCGCCAATAGTCCGCACACCAAGCGCAGAATTTCACCCAAGGCTTTCGACTGCATTCGTCCGCAACGGAACTCGATCATGACGCCGCAAAATCCCCTTCTGCACAAACCGACCCGCCCCTTCCCAAAATCGATCGCCATCATCGGGGCCGGCACGATCGGGCCGGATATCGGCTACTATCTGAAAAGCGCCATCGAGGATCTGAGGCTGTATCTTGTCGACATTTCGCAGGACGCGCTCGATCGCGCGCGGCGGCGGTTCGAGGACTATGCCAACAAGGCGGTGGCGCGGGGCAGGATGCGCAAGGAGCAGGCCGAGAGGATTTGCTCCGATCTTTATACGACCCTGTCCTATGACGATCTCGCCGGCGTCGACTGGGTGCTCGAGGCGGCGACGGAAGACATCGCCATCAAGCATCGCATTTTCGCGCAGGTCGAAACGCTGGTGCGACCAGACGCGATCGTGACATCGAACACGAGCTCGCTGCCGGCGGCGACGATTTTTGCCAATTTGCGCAACAAGACACGGGCCACGGTCACCCATTTCTTCGCGCCGGCCTGGCGCAACCCGATCGTGGAGGTGGTCGACTGGGAATCGGCGGACCCGAGCCTCGCGAAGGATCTGAGCTGGTTCTTCTGCTCAACAGGCAAGGTTCCGCTCGTTACCAGCGACGCACCTTGCTTCATGCTCGATCGCATCTTCGACAATTGGTGCAACGAGGCCGCCCTCATGCTGGAAAAGGCGACCGCGGCGCAGATCGACACGATCGCCTCCGAATTCGTACATGCCGGGCCCTTTTTCGTTCTCAACATGGCGAACGGCAATCCGATCATTGTCGAGACGAACACATTGCAGGCGAAGGCCGAGGGCGCTCACTACAAGCCGGCCGAGATTTTCAACTCGGTCGATCGCTGGAGGACCGTCGCACCCGGCAAGCGCGTCGATGTTGACGCGGACGCTGCCGCCGCCGTGCGCGATCGCCTGATCGGCATCCTCGCGTCGCAGTCCTTCGACATTCTCGATCGCAAGATCGGCGCGGCCGCCGATCTGGAACTGGGCTGCCGACTCGCGCTCGGCTTCAGGCAGGGACCGCTCGATCTCCTGAAAAGCGTCGGCGAGACGGAAACGATGCGCATCGTTGCGCGCCTGCGCGCCGAGCGTCCGGGCATGCCGCTGCCGGTCAAGCCGATCGGCGACTATCAGGATTTTCTGCGCAATCTGCTGGTCGACGACGCGGATGGTGTCAAGATCATCACGATCCGCCGCCCCGAGGCAATGAATGCGCTGCATGACGAATTGACGGACGAGATCCTGTCGGTGCTGCGCCGCCACGAGTCCGACCCGGTGACGCGCGGGTTCGTGATCGTCGGTTACGGGCCGCGCGCATTCTGTGCCGGCGCCGATATCGGACGTTTTCCGCGTATGCTCGGCAAGGCGAATGAGGCGGCGCAATATGCACGGGACTGCTCGCGCCTGTTGATGTATCTCGACCGGATGGAGAAGCCGGTGGTCGCAGCGCTCAACGGCATGGCGCTCGGCGGCGGCCTTGAACTGGCGCTGCGCTGCCGCGCGATCGTGGCGACGGTCTCCGCCTCCTTGCAGTTGCCGGAGGTCACGCTCGGCATCGTTCCGGGCATCGGCGCGATGGTGGTGCCGTTCCGGCGCTGGCCGGCCGCCGCCGAGCCGTTCGCCGCCATGCTGCGACAAGCGAGAAAGATGGATGCGGCAACCGCCCACGGGCTCGGCGTCGTGGACGCACTGGCACAGGACTACGCAGACCTCGTGGCCAAGGCGATCGGACGCGTCGAGGCGCTGACCGGCAAGCCGCGAGCCAATCTGCACGCGCCCGTCGCACTCGCGACCCTACCGCCGGTCGATCCCGTCGCCGAGAGCGGCCAGCCCCTGAGCCGTGACATCATCGCCATCATGGATCGCGCCATTGTGGAAGCCGCCGCCGCGCCGTCTCTCGAGGCTGCGCTGGAAGTCGGCTATCGCGCGTTCGGTGCAAGTGCTTGCACGCCCGCGGCGCGCGAGGGAATCGAATCGTTCCTCGAGCGCCGCGCGCCGGATTTTGCCAAGACGGGCTAGCTGGGACGCTGAAGGCGCAGGCGGGCGTGTCCCCCGCCTCGCGCCGCCGCTATGCCGGAATGACCGCCGTCGCCTCGATCTCAAGCTTTGCACCGGCCTCGACGAGACCTGCGACCTGCACCAGCGACATGGCGGGGTAGACCGGTCCAATCACGCTCTTGTAGACCTTGCCGATCTCGGCGAGCCGGTTGAGATAGTCCGACTTGCTCGTGACATACCAGGTCATACGCGCGATGTGTTCGGGCTTTGCGCCGCCTTCGTTGAGGACCGCCACAATGTTCTTCAGCGCCTGCTCCGTCTGCTTCACGAAATCGTCGCTCTCGAATTCTTCACGTTCGTTCCAGCCCACCTGGCCGGCGACAAAAAGCAGTTTTCCTTCGGCCAGAATGCCGTTTGCATAACCCTTCGGCCGGGTCCACCCCTTGGGCTGGACGATCGTGTGCATGTTGTCTCCTGTTGACGTGCGTTTCCCTGCCGAACGCAAGAGCGATCGGATCATCAGTCGAGCGCCATGCGCCGCAACGCCCGCCGGCAATTCCCGACGCACAGGCCCTCCCGGCCAACATATATATACGGTATACAGGATTCAGTCTACAGGTGCTATCGTGACGCAGGTCGCCGTCAGATTGATCAAGACAGATTTGGCGACCTGTTTGCATCATTGCGCATCCGCGAGGAGCTTGGGTTCGACAAGCAGTCCTTGTCGTTCGTAACGGCGGCGGGTCTTGCTGAAGCGTACGACGACGGCATATCGGGTACTCTTCGCCTTCACACGTCGCGTAAGCAAGGCATCGCCCGCCGGCAGATATTCGAGATCATCGAGGCCGGCGCAGCGCAGGCATGCCGGGCCGGGAGGCTCCATCATCAGGAGATCGCCGGTGCCGCCGCACCGATGGCACGTCCAGTTCGCCTTCAATGGCTGGATAACCACCAATTCGGGGGCCCGGCTTGCCTTTTCCGACAGACGCTCACGCTTCTGCTCGGAAAGCTCCGGTGACACCCAATGTGTGCGATATGCCTCCTCGGTCGCCGGATCTCCGCTGCCGCTGAAACGCAACATCTGCCGACGCGGTGTACGTGCAACATACTCCGTCGGACTTGCAAGCAATCCTTGCGCGGTCGACCAAGACCGGAATAGCCGCATGGCTTCGGAGATCCGCGGCAGATTGGTCCGGACAACTTCCTCCAGGCATCCAACTTGCCCGCGGCGCCAGCGCTCGACCTCTCCAGGGTCAAGCCACCCGATCCCGACGAGAATGTCGATGGCGCTCACAAAGTGCCTGGCGGCAAGCGCGGCCTCAGCCGCTTTGGCGACACGATCAGCAAGTGAAACCTTATTCTTCCGACTCATCGCGAACTCTCGAATTCTGTCGACGCCCGCTCAACGGAACGAAGCGAGACCGGTCGACGACATGGTATCTTCGAGCAGGCGCTTCGCGAACCATCGTCGATTTGCTGGGCCTTCAGGAAACGATACGCCGCGAGCGCACGCGCGAAAAGTCGCGGTCATGCATTACCCCAGCGGTCGCGTCGATCGCCCGATGCGCTGGCGGCTTGAACGGATCGACGCCCGTCAGCGCCTCTTCGCGTCGCGACCTTCACCGCGCCGGGCTAAACTTGCGATCGACATCCGCTCGGGGTTCGCAGTTTTGTTCTGACTGGTACCAAATGGCGCGCCATTCAGAATAAAACTGCGAACTCATATGCGATTGAAATATCGTTATAATTTTAGGTACGAATGAGTCCCGTGCGCCGCGCAACGCCCCTCATCGGCTGCTGACGGAGAAGCCGATTAAGAAGGATGCGGTTAGGTTCTTTCGAGCCAGGCCTATTCCGGTACCCCAGTGCTCGGGCGGCTCCGGCTTGTGGCCCTGCGAGACAACCGATCAGAGCAGCGGATATATCGCTAGAATCCTCTTAATCTTGGTCCTCAGAAAGTGCAAAGGCGGAGAGAAGTGCCTGCACGATGGCAATCGAGGAAGGAAAAGGAGCCAGACGAGGCTGTGCCCTGCCCATTGAGCTGCTCAGCCTTCACGATGCACTCATCGGGATCGAACGGTATTTTCTCAGATGCAACCTGACAGTGCTAGGTTGCACGACTTCCCGCGATTGCGAGAATCGTCTACTGCTCGGCAATGGAATCAAATTGAAATGCGCCAATGAACCGTCGCGAGCGCCGGGTGGCTGCCAAGAACGCCAACGCCAGGCGGAATACCCCGGGAGCAAATGCCGCCGCCGCACTCTATGAGGCTGCTCTAAGCCAAATGCAGGCCGGTCGGCATCTCGAAGCCCAGCTCTGCTGCCAGCAGGCTCTTGCGCTGGACCCCGACCACGCGGACACCCTGCACCTCATGGGACGATTGTCGCTCCAGGCCAAGCAATACGATCACGCGTTCGAATGGATAAGCCGCGCGATCAGGCGGGAGCCCAACCCCGCCTATCTTGCGAGCCTCGGTTCTACGCTTCTCAATCAGGGGCGGCGCGAGGAGGCTGTCGCGGTCTTCGACAAGGCCGTGCAACTCAAGCCGGATGACGCAGAGTCCTCGAAAATTCTTGCCGAGGTTCTCGTCGACCTGAACCGATTGGATCAGGCGCTACGCGCCTTCCAGCACGTGCTCAAGCTCCACCCGCGCGATTGGGACGCCACGAAGAACAGTGCATTCATCCTGCTGCAATTGGGACGGGTCGAAGAGGCTATTTCCTGCTTGGACGTATGCGATCAAGTTTCTCCGGACCACGCGTCGACGCTGCAATTGCGCGCGATTGCGCTGCACCAGCTCAACCGCGTCGAAGACGGCGTGGCCTTCCTAAGAAGGGCGCATGAGCTCGATCCGGAGAATGCCGAGATCTGCAACAATCTTGGGGTATTTCTTCGGAAGCTCGGTCTAGGCGAAGAGGCAGTAGAGTGGTTCGACCGCGCGATCGAGCGTAAACCGGATTTTTGTGCCGCCTATACCGGCAAGGCTTTTGCGCTCAGTCGTCTTCACCGCTTCGCTGAAGCTTTCGCGGTTTACGAAACGCTGCTGGCCCTCAATCCCGGCAATGTGGAAGCGAGTTGGAGCCT
>Ga0265339_10001899_pt1 | contig 15338 bp, 11 predicted proteins | sample 4CB219metaG_FD_202085 | JGI IMG/M metagenome (GOLD analysis project Ga0265339, IMG submission 202085) | Rhizosphere microbial communities from Carex aquatilis grown in University of Washington, Seatle, WA, United States - 4-CB2-19 metaG | ecosystem: Host-associated > Plants > Roots >... | reverse complement strand
CCGTCGGGCTGCGCCTTCACCATCGCCTGTGCCATCAGGCGGCCGACGGAGATGTTGTCGAAGCTGAGGAACAGGGCATCCGGTGTATCGACCGGGGCGTCATAGGCGATGACCGGGATATGTGCCGCCTTGGCGTCGGCAATGGCCGGCAGAATAGCCTTGGAGTCCTGCGCGCAGATGATGATGGCATCGACGTGCTGGGCAACCAGGCTTTCCACGTCGGCGAGCTGCTTGACGGGATCGGCCTGCGCGTCTGTGCTGACGTAGGTGTAACCCGCCGGACCGAGGACCGACTTGATGCCGGCTTCGTCGATCTTCCAGCGCTCTTCCTGGAAATGCCGCCAGCTGACGCCGATCTTCATCGATGCGGCTTGCGCCAGTCCGCCCAACATCAGCGTTCCGGCGACGCCGGCTGCCAGCGCAAGTGCAAGAGCCTTGGACTTCATTTGGTTTTTCCTCCCAGGTTTGGCTCGGTACTCGTAGCCACGATGGTTTCTTATGGCACGGGTTGGCACAATATGGAATACATTGACGCAATATTTTGGGTCTGAATTCGAATGGCGATCGACCTGCATCAGCTGAAAAGCCCCGCTGGAGTAATGGTGAGCTTCATTGCCGTCGGCGGAGCCATTACCGCGATCGATGTTCCAGATCGCGTCGGCGACCGAGTCAATGTCGTGCTCGCCCATCGCGACCTCGAGGATTATCGCACGCAGAGCGTCTATTTCGGCGCCGTCTGTGGTCGGTACGCCAATCGGATTGCCGGTGCTGCCTTCGAACTTGCAGGTCGGCGCTACGCCCTGACGCCGACCGACGGGACGAGTTCAGTCCACGGCGGCAGGCGCGGCTTCGACAAAGCGATCTGGACGGTGGACAGGGGCAGTGACGCCGACGCCGAGTGGGCGGTGCTGCGCCATACCAGCCCCGATGCCGACGAAGGCTATCCCGGCACCCTCGACGTGACGATGACCTATCGGCTCGATGCGGCGGGCTGCCTGGAGATCGCTTACGAGGCGGTGACCGACCGGCCGACAATCGTCAGCCTCACCAACCATTCGTATTTCAATCTCGCGGGCGAGGGGAGCGGCGATATTCTGGGCCACATCCTGGAGATTCCGCTGGCCGCCTATACTCCCTCCGATCGTCACCTCATCCCGACCGGCGAGGTGGCGGCGGTGGAAGGCACGCCATTCGACTTTCGGATCCCGCGGCCAATCGGTGAAGGCATCCGCTCCGCCCATCCGATGATGCTCGCCGCCCGTGGCTACGATGTGAACTACGTCGTGGGCGGCAGGTCGGATGCCGCGCTCGTCCGCGCCTGCAGGGTGGTCGAGCCGCGTTCGGGGCGCACGCTCGAGATTCATACGAGCGCGCCGGGAATGCAGTTCTACAGCGGCAATAACCTGGACGGGATGCTGGTCGGCCCGAGCGCTCGCACCTATCGGCAGTCGGACGCCTTCTGCCTGGAGCCGCACCACTTCCCGGACACGCCCAACAAGCCGATGTTTCCCGCGGCGAGGCTCGATCCCGGCGAGCGCTATGCGAGCCGCACCCGCTACATCTTCGGTCTGGCTTGAGGCTTCGCGATCACGACCTCGACGCCGGCCTCCGAAATCGCAGTCCGCGTATGGGCGTCGACACCATCGTCGGTGACGATGATGTTGATGCGTTCGATCCCGCAGATGTCGCAGAAGGCAGGGTGAGTGAACTTGGAGGAATCGGCCAGCACCACGACGCGCGCCGCGCTCTCGATCATGCGCCGCTTCATCGCCGCCACCTCGATGGAGGTCTCCGAAAGTCGCGTTCCGGCCAGCGAGTGAATGCCGATAAATGCCACGTCGACATGCAGCCGCTCGAGAAAATTGAGGCCGGGCTCGCCGATGAGCGTCATGGAATCGGGGCGCACCGTGCCCCCCAGCACCACGACCTGAAGCTCAGGCGATGCGGCAAGTGCCTGCGCGGTTCCGACATCATTGGTGCAGGCGGTCAGCCTGATGCCGGCTTCCACCACCGCCCTGGCCGCCTCGAAGACCGTCGAACTGGAATCGAAGATGACGCTCTGGCCCTCCTGCAACAGCGCCGCCGCAGCCCGACCGATGGCTGCTTTCTGGGAATGAGAGGACTTCGCACCGACACGCTGCGGCGGCTCGTAGGTTGTGCGATGCTGGTCGTTGACGACCGCGCCGCCACGGCTGCGGATGACGATGCCGTCAGCTGCCAGAAAATCGAGGTCGCGGCGGGTGCTCGACCGCGACGTTCCGATCGCCTCGGCGATGTCGACGATGGAGCCGGCGCCATACTTGCGCAAATAGTCGAGGATCAGACCGCGACGCTGGGCAGCAATCAATTGAGTGGACCCTGGAGCCGTGAGTGACGATCGGTTGAAGCAAACTGGAGCCTTGCACAAGCCGAACCGCCAGAAGAGCAACCTGTCGTTGCATCCAGCCGGCGATCGGTGTCATGCTTTGGCGGTTTGCCGTGGATTGGATCATACCCGACACTGGTTGAGAAAATCTCACACTATCTCGTTCCAACAAGTTCCATTTCCTATCAATATATGCCAATAAGGTCTGAACTCGCCGGCGGAAGCCGGTATTGGATACCCCGCCCAACCCATGCACGACGTCGCCATTCTTGCTGATGACCTGACCGGAGCGCTCGACACCGGCGCCGTGTTTGCCACGGTGGCTTCGCCGGTGGTGGTCACTTGGCAGGTCACCGACGACCGCCGCTTGGCGGTCGATAGCGCGACGCGCGAGGTCGCGCCGGCGCAGGCGGCAAAGACCGTCGGCGCCTTCGTAAACTGGCTCGCCGGTGCCCGCATCGCCTTCAAGAAGGTGGATTCGCTCCTGCGCGGAAACAGCTTCATCGAGATCGCGACCCTCGTCCGCAGCCGGCGTTTCCAGACGATTTGCCTCGCGCCTGCCTTTCCGGCACAGGGCCGCACGACGGTCGGCGGCGTGGTGCGCGTCGCTGACGCACCCAGGGTCGCTTTGATCGACGGGTTGGCGGCGGAAGGCGTTGCGGCAACGCTGCTGGCCCCCGGCGATGCGCCGCACTCGCCCGGCGTTTTCGTCTGCGACGCGTCGACAACCGCTCATGTCAGTGCACTTGCGGAGAAGACGGACACTGTCGGTCTGCTGTGGTGCGGATCGTCGGGCCTCGCGCGGGCGCTCGCTCCGCCGCCGCAGCGCCTCGCACCGCGCGTGGAACTCGTCGTTATTGGCAGCCGCCACGACGTCAGCCGCGCCCACGCAGCGCAGCTCTTCCGCTCGCTGGGACCTGCGGCGGTACGCGTTTCTTCGCTACAGGACGTCGATGCGGTGCGCGCCGCGCTGGTCGAGCGCACACGCGCCGCGCTCATCTTCGATCTGCCGCCGATGTCGCCGGCGGCGGCCGAGCAATTCTACCGTGATGCCTTCGCCGTCCTGGTGCGCGCGGTCGCGCCGCCGGCAGGCATCGCCGTTGTTGGCGGCGATACGCTTTTCCGTCTCGCGAGAACGCTCGGCGCGACCGGCTTCGATGCGCTCGGTGAGTTTGCCGAAGGCGTTCCGGTGTCGAGCCTGCGCGGCGGCAGATGGCACGGCTGCACCGTAATTTCCAAGTCGGGTGCCTTCGCGGACGCCGGCCTATTCACTGATTTTGCAGATGGGGAACGTCAGAGTGCCTGATTTGCCGATTGGCATTACAATGGGTGATCCCGCCGGTGTGGGCCCCGAAATCGTGCTGAAGGCGCTTCGCGACCTTGCGGCGCAGGGGAAGGCGGTTCCCGCGGTCGTCTATGGCTCGCTGAGTGCGCTACGCTCGGCGGCGAAGCTTTTCGTCATCGACGCCGTGATCGACGGAGACGGCGTCGCGGCCACCTGGCCCCGCGTATCCGTTGCCCCGGTGCCCGAGCCGCCGCAGCTGCCGCCGCTTGGACAGACCACCGCCGCAGGCGGCGAAGTAGCCTATGCCGCGATTGCAGCCGCCGTCGCCGCCGCGATGGCGGGCACGATCAGTGCAATCGTGACCGCGCCGATTTCGAAGGAAGCGATCAATCTCGCCGGCCACCCGTTCGCGGGTCACACCGAAATGCTTGCCGAGTTGAGCGGCAGGTCGGGCACCTGCATGATGCTGGCGCATGGCGATCTGCGCGTGTCGCATGTTTCGACCCACACCGCGCTGGCCAACGTCCCGAAGCTTTTGACCGACAAGCGGCTGAGCCGCGTGCTCGATCTCACCCACGATGCCCTCTTGCGCCTCGGTATTGCGCGACCGCGTATTGCGGTCGCCGGCCTCAATCCACACGCCGGTGAGTCCGGCCTCTTCGGCACTGAGGATGCTGAGGTCATAGCGCCGGTCGTGCAGCGCTACAGGAACGCGGGATGGCTCGTCACCGGCCCAATCCCCGGCGACACGATCTTCGTCCGCGCTCTTGCTCGCGAATTCGATGCCGTCGTCGCGATCTATCACGACCAGGGCCACATCCCCGTGAAGCTGCTCGGCTTCCGCGTCGATCCCGCCAGCGGCCGCTGGCTCGGTCTCTCCGGTGTCAACATCACGCTCGGTCTCCCGTTCGTGCGCACGTCGGTCGACCACGGTACCGCCTTCGACATCGCCGGCAAGGGCATCGCCTCCGCTCAGAGCATGGTCGAAGCCATCGAGTTCGCGCTTGATCTGCTCGCTCGCCCTGCCGCCAATCATCAACTTGAGATCAGCGTCCATTCATGAAGTATATCGATCCCACACAGCTCTCCGCGCTCGGTCGCGCCGTCTTTCAGGCCGCCGGCTCGAGTGAAAACGAAGCGGCGATCGTTGCCGATCATCTGGTCGAAGCCAATCTCGCCGGCCACGACTCCCACGGTATCGTACGTGTCCACAAATACGTCGACTGGCAGAGCCGCGGCGAGGTGCTGCCCAACCAGCATGCCAGGGTGGTCAGCGACCGCGGTGCCGCGCTCCTGATCGATGGCCAGTTCGGATATGGCCAGGTCATCGGTCGCGAGGCCATGGACCTCCTGACTGGACGCGTGAAGCAGAACGGTTTTGCCGTCACCGCGATCCGCAATTCTGCCCACCTGGGTCGTATCGGCGCCTGGGCCGAACAGCTTGCCGTCGCCGGTTTCCCGTCGTTCCATTTCGTCAACACCTCGGGTTACGGCATTCTCGTCGCCCCCCACGGCGGCTCGGACCGTCGCCTTTCGGCCAATCCGATCGCCGCCGGCACGCCGACGCCGAACGGTCCGCTGGTCCTCGACATCGCGACATCCGTCATCGCCGAGGGCAAGATCCAAATGATGCGCAACCGGCATCAGCCGCTGCCGGCCGGCTCGGTCATCGACGGGCAAGGCAGGCCGACGACCGACGCCGAGGCGTTCTATGCCACGCCACCCGGCGCGATCTTCCCGTTCGGGGGCCACAAGGGATCGGGCATTTCGTTCTTCTGCGAGGTTCTGGCCGGCTCGCTGAGTGGCGGCTTCGCCAGCAACCCGGCCAGCCCGACCGCGAAGCGGCTGGTCAACAACATGCTGTCGATTGCTTTCGACCCGGCCGCCTTCGGTGGCGCCGACTTTTTCGCGGCCGACCTCGATCGGCTGATCCGGTGGACGACCGCTTCGCCGCCGATCGAGCCGGGTGGCTCGGTGCTGCTGCCTGGCCAGATCGAAGACAAAACGCGCGCCGAGCGCCGCAAGAACGGCATTCCGGTCGATCCTGAAACGTGGTCTCAACTGGAGGAAGCCGCGCGCAAGGTCGGCATCAAGGCTGCCGACTTCGCGTGAAGACGGACCAAGGGAGGTAACGATGGACTTAGCCAATCAGGAATGGCGAATGCTGATTGACGGCGAGCGCGTCGCCGGCGGCAAGACGCGCGAGGTCGTTAGCCCGACGACCGGTAAGGCGATTGCCGCAGTGCCGGAGGCAACCGCTGCCGACGCCGAGCGGGCGCTCGCTGCGGCGCGCCGCGCTCAGCGCCAGTGGGGCAGGCTGGCTCCGCTCGAGCGCGCCCATGTCATGCGGCGCATTTCCTCGCTGCTGCGGCGCGAGGCCGAGACGCTCGCGCGCCTCATCGTCGACGAGCAGGGCAAGCCGATCGCCGAGGCCCGCGGCGAGGCGGCGGGCGCCGCAGAGTTCTTCGATTATTTTGCGGAGTTTGCACGGCGCATCGAGGGGCAGATTCTTCCCTCCGACGTTGCCGACGAGCAAATCTGGATCCAGCGCGTCCCCGTCGGCGTCGTGGTCGGCATCATTCCGTGGAATTACCCGGCCGCACTGGTTTCGCGCAAGGTCGCGCCGGCAATGATCGCCGGCGACACCATCGTTCTGAAGCCGCACGAACTGACGCCCCTGTCGGCATTGTTCATGGCCGGCCTGTTCGTCGAGGCCGGAGTTCCGGCGGGCGTCGTCAACATTGTCACCGGCAGCGGGGCGGCCGTCGGCGAGACGCTGGTGCGCTCCCCCGTGGCCGATCTGGTGACCATGACCGGCAGCGTGCCGACCGGAAAAAAGATCATGGCCGCCGCCGCCGACAACATGAAGCCGGTGTCGCTCGAACTGGGCGGCAAGGCGCCCTTCATCGTCATGCCCGACGCCGATCTTGAGCTGGCCGTGCGCAGCGCCATCACCTCGCGGTTCGCCAATTGCGGCCAGGTCTGCATCTGCAACGAGCGCACGTTCGTCCACGCTGACATCTACGATCGCTTCCTCGAGGCCTTTGTCGAAGGAACCCGGGCGCTGCGTGTCGGCGACCCGCACAGTGACAAGACGGATGTCGGGCCGAAGGTCAGTCGCGGCGAACTCGAGAAGGTGGAGCGCTACGTCGCGGGAGCGGTATCCGATGGCGCCAGGGTCGTTCTCGGCGGCAAACGGCCGCAGACCGCCCCGGTCGATGGCGGCAACTGGTATCTCCCGACCATTCTCACCGAGACGCGGCCGGATATGAGCATCATGCGCGATGAGATCTTCGGCCCGGTTGTGCCGATCGCCCGCTTCAAGAGCTTCGACGAGGTCGTCGGCATTGCCAACGACAGCCGCTACGGCCTGTCCGCGTACATCTTCACCAACGATATGGGGAAGATCATGCGCACCGTTCGCGATATCGATTTCGGCGAAATCTACGTCAATCGCATCGGCCCCGAGAGCCTGCAGGGCTTCCACGTCGGCTACCGCCAGAGCGGGGTAGGCGGCGACGACGGGTCGGCCGGGCTCGAAATCTACCTCAAGAAGAAGACCGTCTACGTCAATTACAGCGGCCGCCCTGCAACGTCGCTGATGCCCTACTGATCGGAGCCGAAATGACTTTCCTGACGATGAAGAACCCGCTGCGCGCCAAGCTCGCGGCCGACAAGAAGCCGACCTACGGCGCCTGGGTGACGCTCGAGGATCCGACCGTCACCGAGGCGGTCGTGGACCTCGGCGTCGATTGGATCGTGGTGGACATGGAGCACGGCAGCCTGAGCTACAAGGACGTCGTCGCCCACGCGCGTGCCGCCCGCGGCAGTAACGTTGCTGTGTTGGCGCGCCTGCCGGCAACGACCATCGATTCGGTCAAACGCGGCCTCGACCTCGGCATCGATGGCGTGCTGCTGCCGCTCATCCGCTCGGCCGCGGAACTCGAGGAGGGCATGCGCTTCGCACGCTATCCTGACCGCGGCGTTCGCGGTGTTGGCGGCGAGCGCGCCGTGCACTGGGGGTTGCGCCTTCATGATTATCTCGACATCGCCAATCGCGAAACGATGGTCATTCCGCTGATCGAAACCCGCGGCGCTTCGGAGGACATCGAAGCCATCGTCAAGGTCGAGGGTCTGGAGGCGATCTTCTTCGGCCCGGCGGATCTGAGCGCGAGCTTCGGGCACCTCGGCCGGTGGGAGGGTCCCGGGGTTGCCGAGGACATCATCCGCATCACTAATATCGCGGCACAGCACAACGTCGCGGCGGGCGTCATCGGCTGGGACGAAGCCGACATGGAGCGACGCGCCGCCCAGGGCTTCAGGATGATTGGACTGGGCTCCGACATCGGGTTCATGACCAAAACGGTGAAGGCCCTGCTTGGACGATACAAGGGCATGACCTACTCGACGCGGTGGTTCTGACCTGGTTGGAAGCACCGGCAGGAGCAGGAGGCAAGCGACGGCTCGATCCAGAAGGTGACCGAGCCTCCCTGCGCCGCCCCATGCCGCGCATGATGGCGCGGCTGGGGACTGGGGAAAATCACCGGCGGTGACGCGCCGCGCTGTCGTGCGCGATGAGTGCAGCCGCCGAAGTCGGCGTGGTCGCAGAAGCCCGCTCCGGCTTGAGGCCACCTGGCACGTGGATTTCGGCGTCGGCCGTCGCCCGCCCGGTCTCCCGCCTTTATGAGATTCCTATAACGCCGCGCCTCCGCCCATCTCGAAAGGCTACGGCCTGGGTGCGAAATATTCCCCCGCCACGGCAAATCGCGACGAGGCCTGCGCTGGATCAAGGCAATCGCCGCGCACCCGTGGTCACCTTGAAGGTCGTTGACCGAAGGAGTGCGCGGGATGCTGGACATCGTGCTTGTGGCGCTCGGCCTCGGCTTTTTCGCCGTGACCGTCGCGTATTGCTTCGCCTGCGACCGGCTGTAGGGAGGCGGCGATGCTCTTCGACTATATCCTGGCGGGCGCCGTAACGGCCGGCCTGCTGCTTTACCTCGTCTACGCGCTGCTCAAGCCCGAAGAATTCTAGAGGCGGCCCCACAATGACGATCACCGGATGGCTCGAGATCGCGCTTTACTGCGCGGTGGTGCTGGCGCTGGTCAAGCCGCTCGGCGGCTACATGACGCGCGTGTTCAACGGCGAGACTACTTTCTTGTCGCCCGTGCTGCGACCGGTCGAGAACGGCCTCTACCGCCTCGCCGGCATTGACGCGAAGCAGGAGCAGAACTGGCTGAGCTACGCCGTCGGCATGCTCATCTTCCACGCCGGCGGCTTCCTGATTGTCTACGCGGTGCTGCGTCTGCAGGGCTGGCTGCCGTTCAACCCGGCCGGCATGACGGCGGTGCCCGAGGCACTGTCGTTCAACACGGCCATCAGCTTCATCACCAACACCAACTGGCAGAACTACGGCGGCGAGAGCACGCTCTCGTATCTCACGCAGATGCTGGGCCTCACCCACCAGAACTTCCTGTCGGCTGCCGCCGGCATCGTGCTGGCAGTCGCGATGATCCGCGGTTTCGCCCGTGGCTCGGCGCAGAGCATCGGCAGCTTCTGGGTCGATATCACCCGCTGCACGCTTTACATCCTCATTCCGCTCTGCGTCCCCTTCGCGCTCTTTCTCGTCTGGCAGGGCATTCCGCAGACGCTTGGACCCTACGTCGATGCCGCCACCCTTGAGGGCGCAAAGCAGACGATCGCGCTCGGTCCAGTCGCGTCGCAGGTCGCGATCAAGATGCTTGGCACCAACGGCGGCGGCTTCTTCAACGCCAATGCCGCGCACCCGTTCGAGAACCCGACGGCGCTGTCGAATTTCGTGCAGATGGTGTCGATCTTTGCCATCGGCGCGGCGCTGACCAACGTCTTTGGCAGGATGGTCGGCAACCAGCGCCAGGGCTGGGCGATCCTCGCGGTCATGGGCATTCTGTTCATCGCCGGCGTGTTCTTCACCTACTGGGCCGAATCCTACGGCACGACGCTGCTCAACACGCTTGGCCTCACCGGCGGCAACATGGAGGGCAAGGAGGTCCGCTTCGGCATCGCGGCATCGTCGCTCTTCGCCGTGATCACCACCGCCGCCTCGTGTGGCGCGGTCAACGCCATGCACGATTCCTTCACCGCGCTCGGCGGAATGATCCCGCTCATCAACATCGAGCTTGGTGAGATCGTCGTCGGCGGCGTCGGCTCCGGTCTCTACGGCATGCTGCTGTTCGTGATCCTGGCGATCTTCGTGGCGGGCCTGATGGTCGGCCGCACGCCGGAATACGTCGGCAAGAAGATCGAGGCCAAGGAAGTGAAGATGGCGATGCTCGCCATCCTCGTCCTGCCGCTGATGTTCCTCGGCTGGTCAGCGGTGGCGACGGTACTACCCTCCGCCGTCGCCTCGATCGCCAATCCCGGACCGCACGGCTTCTCCGAGATCCTCTACCTCTACACGTCGAGCACGGGCAACAACGGCTCGGCCTTCGGCGGCATCACCGGTAACACGCCTTTCTACAATGTCACCGGAGCCGTCGCGATGTTCGTCGGCCGCTTCTGGATGATCGTGCCGGCGCTCGCCGTCGCCGGCTCGCTCGCCGCCAAGAAACGCGTGCCCGCCTCGGCCGGCACCTTTCCGACGACCGGCGGCCTGTTCGTCGGGCTTGTCGTCGGCGTCATCCTGATTGTCGGCGGCCTCACCTTCTTTCCGGCGCTCGCGCTTGGCCCCATCGTCGAACACCTCGCGATGGTCTCCGGCAAGCTTTTCTGACCGGCATTACCTGCAGGAGTGATTTCGATGGAATCGACCTTGCGCAAACGGGCGTCAGTGACGGCGCTCCTCGACCCGAAGATCATCTGGCCCGCGATCGGCTCGGCGTTCGTCAAGCTCAATCCGCGCACGCTGATGAAGAACCCGGTCATGTTCGTGCTGGAAGTCGTCACCGCGCTGACGACCGTCATCCTGGCGCGCGATCTCCTCACCGGCGGTGCCCATCTCGCCTTCGAGTTCCAGATTGTGATCTGGCTTTGGTTCACCGTGCTGTTCGCCAATTTCGCGGAGGCGATTGCCGAGGGGCGCGGCAAGGCGCAGGCCGATACGCTGCGCCGGCAGCGCACCGAGACCAAGGCCAAGCTGCTGTTCACGACCGACCGGCCGGATTACACCGTGGTGCCGGGCACCAGCCTGAAGGTCGGCGACATCGTGCTGGTCGAGGCCGGCGACATGATCCCGTCCGACGGCGACGTCGTCGAGGGCGTCGCTTCGGTGAACGAGGCCGCGATCACGGGCGAATCGGCACCGGTGATCCGTGAATCGGGCGGCGACCGCTCTGCCGTCACCGGCGGCACGCAGGTGCTCTCCGACTGGATCAAGGTGCGCATCGCGGCGGCCGCGGGCGCGACGTTCATCGATCGCATGATCCGCCTTGTCGAGGGTGCCGAGCGGCAGAAGACGCCGAACGAAATCGCGCTCAACATCCTGCTCGCTGGAATGACCATCATCTTCGTGTTCGCCACGGCGACCATCCCGAGTTTTGCGGCTTACGCCGGCGGCAGTGTCTCCATTGTGATCCTGGTAGCGCTGTTCGTGACGCTGATCCCGACCACCATCGGCGCGCTGCTCTCGGCCATCGGCATCGCCGGCATGGACCGGCTCGTGCGGTTCAATGTGCTTGCCATGTCCGGCCGGGCGGTGGAGGCGGCGGGCGATGTCGACACGCTGCTCCTCGACAAGACCGGCACCATCACGCTCGGCAATCGCCAGGCTGCCGAATTCAAGCCGGTGCGCGGCGTGAGCGAGCAGGACCTCGCCGACGCCGCACAGCTTGCCTCGCTTGCCGACGAGACGCCGGAAGGCCGTTCCATCGTCGTGCTGGCCAAGGAAAAGTACGGCATCCGCGGCCGCGAGCTTTCCGACATCAAGGCGACGTTTATCCCGTTCACCGCGCAGACGCGCATGAGCGGTGTCGAGGTCGCGGGCTCGTGGGTGCGCAAGGGCGCGGTCGATGCGATCCTGAAGTTCCTCGGCGAGGGCGGTGCCGCCAGCGAGGCCGGCCGCGAGGTCAACCAGATCGCCGAGACGATCGCCAAGGCCGGCGGCACCCCGCTCGCCGTCGCGAAAGACGGGCGCCTGCTCGGCGTCGTCTACCTGAAGGACATCGTCAAGGGCGGCATTCGCGAGCGTTTCGCCGAGCTTCGCCGCATGGGCATCCGCACCGTGATGATCACCGGCGACAACCCCATGACCGCCGCCGCCATCGCTGCGGAGGCCGGCGTCGACGATTTCCTCGCGCAGGCCACGCCGGAGGACAAGCTTCGCCTGATCCGCGAGGAACAGGCCAAGGGCAAACTCGTCGCCATGTGCGGCGACGGCACCAACGACGCGCCAGCGCTGGCGCAGGCCGATGTCGGCGTCGCCATGAACACCGGCACCATGGCCGCGCGCGAGGCGGGCAACATGGTCGACCTGGATTCCAACCCCACCAAGCTGATCGAGGTGGTCGAGATCGGTAAGCAGCTGCTGATGACGCGCGGCTCGCTGACGACCTTCTCCATCGCCAACGACGTCGCCAAGTACTTCGCCATCATCCCGGCAATGTTCGTGGCGTTCTATCCGCAGCTGCAGACGCTGAACGTCATGGGGCTGAAGAGCCCGGAAAGCGCCATCCTGTCGGCGATCATCTTCAACGCCCTGATCATCATCGCGCTCATCCCGCTGGCATTGAGGGGCGTTCGCTACCGTCCGGTCGGTGCCGCTTCGCTGCTGCGTCGCAATCTGCTCGTCTACGGCCTCGGCGGCATCGTCATCCCGTTCGTGGGCATCAAGGCGATCGACCTCATCGTCGCCGCCTTGCATCTGGTCTGAAGGAGCCTCGCCATGCTGAGAGAAATTCGTCCAGCGCTGGTCCTGATCGTGGCGCTGACCGCCATCACCGGGCTCTTGTATCCGCTCGCCGTCACCGGGATTGCGCAAGTGCTGTTCCCGGCGCAGGCCAACGGCAGCCTCATCCAGCGCGACGGCAAGGTGATCGGCTCGGCGCTAATCGGCCAGGAGTTCGCCAGCGATCGCTATTTCCACGGCCGCCCGTCGGCGACCACCGGCACCGACCCCAGCGACGCCACCAAGACGGTCGCCCAACCCTACAACGCGGTGAACTCCATGGGCTCGAACCTCGGACCGACGTCCAAGGCGCTGTCCGACCGCGTCGCCGGCGACTTCGCCAAACTGAAGGCGGAGAACCCCAATGCTCCCGTGCCGGTCGACATGGTGACGACGTCAGGCAGCGGCCTCGACCCGGATATCACGCCCGAAGCCGCGGAATTTCAGGTGCCCCAGGTTGCCAAGGCCCGCAACGTCCCCGAAGACCGCTTGCGTGAGCTGGTGGCCGCGCATACTGAGGGGCGCTGGCTCGGCGTGATCGGGGAGCCGCACGTGAACGTCTTGCGGCTGAACCTCGCACTCGACGAGCTGGCGCAAGGGAAATAGGCCGGGCGCCGCCGGGTGGCGGTAGCCGCCGGCGCAACGCTGACGGTCCGAGAGGCCGATGCCGAGCGAACGATCCGAACCGGTTGGTCGTCCTTCCCCGGATGCCTTGCTTGAAGCCGCGCGCCGCGAGGAACCGTCGTCGGGGCGGCTGCGGATATTCGTTGGCGCCGCCCCCGGCGTCGGCAAGACCTATGCGATGCTGGAGACCGCGCGCGCCCGCAAGAAGGACGGCTACGATGTCGTCGTCGGCGTCGTCGAGACGCACGGCCGCAAGGAGACGGCGGCCCTGCTCGAGGGCCTCGAAATAGTCCCGCTTCGGCGCAGCGACTATAAGGGCCAGACCCTTGAGGAGATGGACCTCGACGCCATCATCGCGCGACGTCCGCAGATCGTGCTGGTCGACGAACTGGCTCATACCAACGCCGAAGGCAGCCGCCATCCGAAGCGCTACCTCGATGTGGAAGAACTCCTCAGCCGGGGCATCGCCGTCTACACCACCGTCAACATCCAGCACATCGAAAGCCTGAACGACGTCGTCGCCCAGATCACCGGCGTGCACGTCAGGGAAACCATCCCCGACTCGGTCTTCAATCGCGCCGATGCGGTCGAGTTGATCGACCTCACGCCCGAAGACCTGATCCAGCGCCTGAAAGAGGGCAAGATCTATATTCCCGAGCAGGCCGAGCGGGCGCTGGAGCATTTCTTCTCGCCGGCCAACCTGACGGCGCTGCGCGAGCTTGCCCTGCGCCGCACGGCCGAACGTGTCGACGAGCAGCTCCTCACCGAGATGCAGGCGCGCGCGATTTCCGGGCCCTGGGCCGCCGGCGACCGCATTCTGGTCTGCGTCAGCGAGGATCCGCGCGCCGCCGGGCTGGTGCGCTACGCCAAGCGCCAGGCCGACCGCCTGCACGCGCCCTTCACTGCCCTCTACGTCGAATCGCGAAGGAGCGCGGAGCTCTCCGAAACGCAGCACGACCGCATCGCCGAAACGCTGCGCCTGGCGCAGGCGCTGGGCGGCGAGACGATGACGGTGCCGGGCGCCGGTCGGCGCGTGGCCGAAGACGTCATCGCCTACGCCAGGGCCAATAACGTCACCCAGCTCATCATCGGCAAGTCCTCGCGCACGCGCTGGTTCGAGATGCTGCACGGCTCCGTCGTGCACGATCTGGTCAGGCTCTCCGGCAGCATCAGCGTCCACGTCGTGGCGGGCGACGAGGCGCCGGCGGATACCGGTGTCGCGAGGGCGGCGGCCGTAGCTCCGCGGCGCCCGGACGTGCGGGCCTATCTGCTTGCGGCGGTCGGCGTTGCAGCGACCGCGGGCATCGACTTTCTGCTGCGTCCGTGGATCGGGGTCGAGAACGTCGATCTCGTGCTGCTCACGGCGATTGTTGCGATTGCGGCTTCGCTTGGCCTCGGACCGTCGCTGTTCGCCAGCGTTGCCGCCTCGCTCTGCTACAATTTTCTCTTCCTGCCTCCGGTCTACACCTTCACCATCACCGACCCGACGAACGTCGTGGCGTTCTTCCTGTTCATCGTGATGGCGATCATCGTCTCCAATGTTGCCGCCCGCGTGCGCAGCCAGGCAATGGTGGCAATGCGCCGCGCCCGCACGACGGAATCGCTCTATGCCTTCAGTCGCAAGCTGGCCGCGGTCGGCACGCTCGACGACGTGCTCTGGGTGACCGCCTACCAGACTGCCTCGATGTTGAAGGTGAGGGTGGTCTTGCTGCTGCCGGAAGGGAGTTCCATCGCCGTGAAGGCCGGCTACCCGCCCGAGGACACGCTGGAGGAGAGCGAGCTCGCCGCCGCCAAGTGGGCCTGGCAGAGCAACCAGCCGGCCGGCCGCGGCGCCGATACGTTGCCCGGGACGCGCCGTCTGTTCCTGCCGATGCGCACCGGGCGCGGCGAGATCGGCGTCGTCGGGATAGACCGCGACAAGCCGGGTCCGCTGCTCGCCCCCGACGAGCGGCGCCTGCTCGACGCGATCATCGACCAGGGCGCGCTCGCGATTGAGCGCGTCCTTCTGGTCGAGGACATGGCGCGGGTTCAGCGCACCGCCGAGACCGAGCGCCTGCGATCGGCCATGCTGACGTCGCTGTCGCACGACCTGAGGACGCCGCTGGCCTCCATCCTCGGCGCCGCCGGCGCCATCCGCGACCTTTCGCCCAAGCTCGGCGAAGACGAAAAGGCCGACCTCGTCGCCACCATCGTCGAGGAGGCCGAG
>Ga0265339_10001892_pt1 | contig 15349 bp, 14 predicted proteins | sample 4CB219metaG_FD_202085 | JGI IMG/M metagenome (GOLD analysis project Ga0265339, IMG submission 202085) | Rhizosphere microbial communities from Carex aquatilis grown in University of Washington, Seatle, WA, United States - 4-CB2-19 metaG | ecosystem: Host-associated > Plants > Roots >... | reverse complement strand
GACCTGCACCACGCGCCATCCGGCCCTTTCGACTGCCGCGAGCCGCGCGCGATCACGCTTCCACGCCAGCCGGGAGCCGTGGTGCTCGAAACCGTCGCACTCGCACGCGACGCGCCGCGCCGGCCACGCGAAGTCGAGCCGGTAGCGCCCGACTGGATACTGGCGCAGGGGCACCGGCAGGACGCTTCTTCGTAGTAGTCGTGCGAGCTTTACCTCCAGCGGCAACTCGAGCGCGCGCTCGCCAACTCGTTGCGCCGACAGCAACCGACCGACGCGCGTCGAACCCGGTCGCCCTCGCCGGCAGAGCTCTTCGGCTCGTATCGCCGGCGCCGAGGGTGAGGTCAGTCCCATCCGCCGCGCGTGCTCGAACGCCGACTCGAGCGATTCGTCGTCGAGCAACGCCGCGCAGTCGATGATCGTCCGAGTCGCCGAGGTGCAGCGGATCCCGTCAACCAGCACAACGTCACGAGCGGCCAACGAGGAGTGGTGCAGGATCAAGTCGCGCCTGCGAAACCCCGACTGAGGCGGCACCGTCAAGTGCAATTCGCTCCTTCGAACCCCGTCGAACCGAAGCAACCGAGCAGCCGTCGTGTGCGAGACCGCCGCGTCGTCGCCGGCCCAGAGGACCGCGGCCATCGCCCGCTGGCGCCCGGTTCCCGGCGTGCCCGCCAGTCGATATACGGACGGAAAGACCCGTTCCCACGCGTCGCACATGACCCGCCTCGACATCGACTCCTCGGACATGCCCTCGGCGGCCGCCTGCTCGCGGGAGAACACTCCGAATTGCTGCTCCGCAATGCTCGCGATCGCGGCTTCCATCACGTTCATATTGCCAACGCCTCCGAAAATCGACGTCAATCGCAATGAGAACGGGGAAGTTCGGGGAAGCGGCGCGGGAAGAGGTGCGGAGAACGGTAACGGGGAGGTGCGACAGCGGGTTATGACAGGCGGGCGTCGAGGAGCTCGTTGACCACTTGGGCGTTGCCCTTGCCCTTGAGCTCGCGCATCACCTGGCCCATCAGGAACCCGCGCTTCTTCTGGCGGGCCTTGTCGTCCTCGGCGGTGCGGTACTCGCCGACGGCGGCCGCGTTCGCATCGAGCACGGCATCGACCACGGCGCCCAACTCGCCGGCGTCGCTCACCTGCGCGAGCCCGCGCTCCCCCACGATGTCTCGCGGCCACTTCTCCTCGGCCATCGACTCCGCCAACACGTCCTTGGCCTGACCTCGCGAGATGGTCCCGTCGGTGACCAGCGCGACCAGCTCGGCCAGCATCTCCGGTGCGAGCACCGCCGCCGTGAGCCCACGATCGTTCAGGTATGCGAGCACGTCCTGGCGGACCCAGTTGGCGACGTCCCTCGCGGTTCCGGTCTTCAGCGCGGCTACCGCCCGCTCGGCGTAGTCGGCGAGGCCCGGCACGTCGACGAGCACACGGGCGTCTTCGTCCTTGATGCCCCACGACTCGATCAGCCGGGCGCGCCGCGCCGCCGGCAACTCGGGCATCGTCGACCGAACCCGCGCGCGCATCTCGTCGGTGGGCGCGACGGGCACGAGATCGGGTTCGGGGAAGTAGCGGTAGTCGTGCGCTTCCTCTTTCGAACGCCCGGAGATCGTGCGGCCGCCGTCTTCGTCCCAGTGACGCGTCTCCTGCACGACCCGCTCGCCGGCTTCGATCAACGCCGACTGCCGCGCGGTCTCGTAGTCGACGGCCCGCAGGAGCGAGCGGAGCGAGTTCAGGTTCTTGATCTCGGCGCGGGTGCCGAACTCGGTGGTGCCGGCCGGCCGGACCGACACGTTGGCGTCGATCCGCAGCGAGCCCTCTTCCATCTTCACATCGGACACGCCGACCGCGAGGAGCGTCGCGCGGAGCTCCTCGACGTAACGCTTGGCCTGCTCGGCCGAGCGGATGTCGGGCTCGCTCACGATCTCGAGCAACGGCACGCCGGCGCGGTTGTAGTCGACGAGCGAGTGGTCGGCGTCGTGGATGCGACCGCCGCCACCCACGTGCAACGACTTCCCGGTGTCCTCCTCGAGGTGCGCGCGCGTGATCCCGACTCGCACGCCGTCGATGTCGAGCCAGCCGTCGATGGTGATCGGCTCGTCGTACTGCGAGGTCTGGTAGTCCTTCGGCATGTCGGGATAGAAGTAGTTCTTGCGGGAGAAGATCGACCGCTCCGGCACCCGCAGGTGCAACGCCTCGGCCACGCGCAACGCGTACTCGACCGCCCGCTCGTTGAGCACCGGCAGCGATCCGGGGAGCCCGAGGCAAACGGGGCACACGTGCGTGTTCGGCTCGTCGCCGAACTGGTTGGCGCATCCGCAGAAGAGCTTGCTGGAGGTCGCGAGCTCACAATGGACCTCGAGCCCGATCACCGTCTCCCAGGCGCGCGCGGTCGTGGCGGTCATGTGCGCGAACCTCCGGGCGACGCCATCTCGATCGCGCGCGCGACACGGAACATCACTTGCTCACCGCGTGCCGGCGCCAGCACCTGTACTCCGATCGGCAACGCGGGGGTCCCGCTCGGCGCGCCGGCGGGCAGGGCTTCGCCGAACGGGACCGACATCGCCGCGTGACCCGCCAGGTTCGACGGGATCGTGCAGATGTCGTTGAGGTACATCGTGAGCGGATCGGCGGTCTTGGCACCCAACTCGAACGCGACCGTTGGCGACGTGGGCGACAGCAGTACGTCGAACTGCTCGTAGGCGCGCTCGAAGTCGCGGATGATCAACGTGCGCACCCGTTGGGCCTGGCCGTAGTACGCGTCGTAGTAGCCGGCAGAGAGCGCGTAGGTGCCGAGCATGATGCGGCGCTTGACCTCGCGACCGAAACCGGCATCGCGGGTGCGCGCGTTCATCTCGGCAACATCGGCGCCGTCGACGCGCAAGCCGTAGCGCACGCCGTCGTAGCGCGCGAGGTTCGACGAAGCCTCGGCCGGCGCGATGAGGTAATAGGCGGAGAGCCCGTACATCGTCGACGCCACCGACACCCGCTCCGTCTTGGCGCCGGCATCGGCGAGCGCGCTCGCGGCCGCCTCGACCGCGGCCTTCACGTCGGGCTGGATGCCCTCGGTGTCGGTCAGCTCCTCCACGATCCCGATGCGCAGGCCGTCGACTCCGCGCTCGAGGTCGGCGAGCAGCGGCGGCGCCGGTTCGGCGATCGACGTGGAGTCACAGGGGTCGTGACCGCCGATCACCTCGAGGAGCAACGCCGCGTCGGCGACCGAGCCCGCAAACGGACCGACTTGATCGAGCGATGACGCGAACGCGATGAGGCCGTAGCGCGACACCGCGCCGTAGGTCGGCTTCACGCCGACGACCCCGCACAGCGAGGCCGGCTGCCGCACCGAGCCGCCGGTGTCGGAGCCGAGCGCGATCGACGCGAAGCCGGCCGCGACCGCAGCCGCCGAGCCGCCGCTCGAGCCGCCGGGAACGCGCGAGAGGTCGCGCGGGTTGCGCGTCGGCCCGAACGCGGAGTTCTCGGTCGAGCTGCCCATCGCGAACTCGTCGAGGTTGGTCTTGCCGACCGTGATCGCTCCGGCCGCGCGAACGCGCTGCACGACCGTCGCGTCGTACGGCGGGCGCCACCCTTCGAGTATCCGCGACGAGCACGTGGTGGGGATGCCGCGCGTGCAGAGATTGTCCTTGAGCGCGACCGGCACGCCGGCGAGCGGGCCGGGATCGTCGCCGCGCGCGACTGCTGCGTCGATCTCCTCCGCGCGCTTGCGCGCGTCGTCGGCGGTGACGAGGTTGAACGCGTGCACGTCGGCCTCGCGCGCCGCGATCTGCGCGAGGTGCTCCTCGAGCACGTCGCGGGCGCTGCGCCGGCCCGCGCGCACGTCGGCTGCGATCTCGAGCGCGGAGTCGTTCACGGCGCTTCGCCGAGGATCCGCGGGACGCGGAACCTCCCGTCCTCGGCCGCCGGAGCGCAGGCCAACACCTCGTCGCGATCGAGGCTCGGCCGCGTGACGTCGGGCCGGAACACGTTCACCAGCGGGAGCGGGTGCGCAGTGGGCTCCACGCCGGCAGTGTCGAGCGCGGACACCTGGGCCGCGTGCTCGAGGATCGCGCCGAGCTCGGGGGTGAGGGCGTCGAGCTCGTCGTCGGTGAGCGCCAGCCGGGCCAGCCGCGCCACGTGCTCCACCTCGGCTCGGGTGAGGGAGTGGTCGGTCACGGTGCCGACGCTACTTGTACGGATCGAGCTTGCTCAGCGGCAGCGACCACCACTCCGCCGGTCCGGGCGCCCAGTCGGGATCCGGGTAGATGCAGTTGACCGGACAGGCCGGGAGGCACTTGTCGCATCCGCTGCACAGCTCGGGCACGATCACGACGTCGGCGCCGTGGTTGAAGATCGCGCCGAACTGGGTCGGGCAGTGCCGCAGGCAGGCGTCGCAGTTGATGCACTCGGACATCTCGATGCGGAGCGGCGGGTTCTTCCACTTCGGGTTGCGCTCGTGCGCCTCGATGCGCTCCAACCTCGTCCCGGCGGCCATCACATCATTATGGAGCCTTCTCTCGCCGGCGCTCACCTGCGCTCGACGCCGGCGGCGGGGCTCCCCTACGATCGGGCGCCCGAGAAGCGTGCGCACGATCGAGGAGATTCGAGTGGCCGACAAATACGCGTTCCTCTCCGACCAGTGGTTCGACGCCGCGTCGAAGCTCATCGCCGAGCACGGCACCGGTGGGCCGCCCGCGCCGAACCTCGTCATGAACCTCGAGGTCTCCGACGGCGAGAAGAAGACCGAGTTCCACATGGGCGCCAAGGACGGAGCAACGCTCTTCGGCAAGGGTCACACCGACAGCGCCGACCTCACGCTCGCGACCGACATCGACACCGCCCGCGAGGTCTTCGTGGCCAACAACCCGGCCGCGGGCATGCAGGCCTTCATGGCCGGCAAGGTGCGCATCCAGGGCGACATGACGAAATTGATGATGGCGCAGGCCGGCGGTCAGGGCGGCAACACGCAACTCACCGACGCGCTGCAGTCGATCACCGAATAGGCGCGACGCGTCTCGCGGCGCCGGTCACGTCAAGATCCCGGGCCTGCCGGCCCGGCCCCCCTCAGGCGTCTTCGAGCGAGACTGCGAGGAGCCAACCGAAGTCACGCATCCGGGCCCGCGATTTCACCGCGTACGCCTGGAGTTGACTCGACGGGCCCAACTTCACGGGTCGCCCGTATCCACTCCCCGGTCGCGCCAGCGGCGGCCGGGTCGATGCGCCGTGCGGTACGCGCCGCATCAGCCTTCACTCCTGTAGATCCGCTCGATTCTCATCTCGACTCCCGGTCACTTACCCGCCCCCGGAAAGCCCCGCCCACATCTTGTCTTCCCAGGTTGTGCGCCCCACGTCGTTGTCCGGCGCACAACCTCTTTCGGACGATAAGTCCGCCACCTGTTGCAGAACAATGAGCCTAAAGCACCAAGTGCATGTGACATGTTCCACGTCTCGCGGCGCGAGACGGGACAAATGGGATGAGACCGGTCAGCTCTTGGGCGGTCGCGCGAGCTTGGTGGCTTCGGAAGCAAGCTCGGCGACCGTCCAGCGGTCGCCCTTGTCGATCTTCTCGGCGGTGGTCCACGACTGGACCCGCTGCACGGTGCCGCCCTGGACGATGAACGTCTCGCCGGTGAACGGGCACTCGGCCGAGGCGAGATACGCGACGAACGGCGACACGTTCGCCGGGTCCCACACGTCGAACCCGTCTTCGGGGGCCTTCACCACTTCCGACAGGCCCGGCGTCGCCTCGGTGAGCCGGGTGCGGGCCGCCGGTGCGATCGCGTTGGAGCGCACGCCGTATCGCGAGAGCTCCTTGGCGCAGATCTGCGAGAAGGTCGCGATCCCCGACTTGGCCGCGCCGTAGTTGGCCTGCCCGGGGTTCGAGAACAGCCCCGAGGTCGACGAGGTGTGGACGATCGAGGCGTTCACCGTGGCGCCGGCCTTGGTCTGCTCGCGCCAGTAGGCGGCGGCGTGGCGGGTCGGGCAGAAGTGACCCTTCAAGTGCACCGCGATCACCGCGTCCCACTCGGCCTCGGTCATGTTGATGACGACGCGGTCGCGCAGGATGCCGGCGTTGTTCACCAGGATGTGCAGGTCGCCGAACGTGTCGACCGCCTGGCGCACCAAACGCTCGGCGCCGGCCCAGTCGGCGACGTTGTCGCCGTTGACGACCGCCTCGCCACCCATGGCCTCGATGTCGGCGACGGTCTGCATCGCCGAGCTCGGGTCGCCGCCCTCGCCGTGCATGTCTCCGCCGAGATCGTTCACGACGACTTTGGCACCTTCGGCTGCGAACAGCAGCGCGTGCTCACGGCCCAAACCTCGGCCGGCTCCGGTGATGATCGCGACGCGTCCTTCGAGTGCACCCATGGCCGTCTCCCCTGGTCGATCTCGCCGGCGGCTAGTGGTGGCCGAAGAAGAGCGTGACCGTCGTCGTCTCGAGCGGAACCATCGCGTGCGGCTTCGGGGTCTGGTCGACCACGAGATCACCGGGATGTTCGGAGCCGCTGATCGTCATGCCGAGACCGCCGGTCTGCTGGATCGCGGCCTGCGCCTCCGCGAGGGTCAGGTCGGTCAGGTCGGGGACCTCCACGAGGATCGGCCCGTGCGACACGTGGACCTCCACCACCGATCCCTGTTTCACCGACTGACCGGCGGCGGGGATCGTCGAGATCACCTGACCCAACGGCACGGTGTTCGAGAACACATCGGTTCCGCGCTGCGCGGTCAGGTGGTCCTTGGCCAGGGCGGCGACGGCCTGCGGGTAGGTGAGGGTCGACACGTCGGGGACGGAGACCGGCGCGAGGCCCTTCGACAGCACGATCGCGAGGGTGGCGTCGGGGGCTTGCGAGGAGAGCTTGCCCGACACGGCCTTCACCCCGATCACGACGTTGGCCGGGAACCGCGTGTTGTACTGCGACGCCGGGGTGCCGTAGGAGAAGCCGATCGCGTCGAGCTGCTTCTGGGCGACCGGCCACGGCTCGCCCTTGATCGAGGGAACCGCTACCGGCGCCGGACCCGACGACACGATCAGGCGGACGTGGCGCGACGCGGTCCACGCGCCGGGACCGGGTGACTGGCTCACGACGACCGACTTCGGATCCGGCGAGACCTGCGTCTGCACGACGTACGACAGCCCGTCGTGCAGCGCCTTCTGCTGCGCCTGCAACTGCGTGAGCCCGACGAGCCCCGGAACCGAGACCGTGCTCGCGCCACTGACGCGCGTGAATGCCGACGCCGCGACCGCGACCGTCGCGAGGAGCACGATCGCGACGACGAACGGCACCAGGCGGCGCTGCCCGCGGGGGCGGGCCGCGCGGGGCGGCTTCTCGGTGCGCGACTTCGCGGCGCGCGTCTTCTCGCGCCCGGCCGGCGGGTCCGGGAGCGGCGCGAGCGCCGCGTCTTGATCGAACAGCGGCGGCTTCGCCGGCGCCGCGACGCGCGTGGGATGAGGATCGTGCTGGTCGATCATCCCCGCGAGCACCAGCGGACCGGGCGGGTTGAGGGCATCGCACACGTCGGCCAGCGCCTGGCGCATCGTGCCCGCGTCGGGGTAGCGATCGTCGGGTGCCAGCCGGCCGGCGCGATCGATCACCGCGGCCAGCGGGCCGAGCTCCTCCGGCGCGATCAACGAACGTTGCGTCCGAGCCGTCAGCATGCCGATCGTCGTGTCCGCGGCGAAGGGAACCCGGCCGGTGACCGACTCGACGAGCACCAACGCCAACGAGTACAGGTCGGAGCGCGCGTCGAGCTGCACACCGGTGGCCTGCTCGGGCGAGGCGTAGCGCGCGGTGCCGAGCATCCCGCCGGCCGGCTCGGTCCAGCTCGCCTCGGCGAGCGCGCGTGCCAGCCCGAAGTCGGCGACGCGCACCACGCCGTGCTCGTCGAACAGCAGGTTGGCCGGCTTCACGTCGCGGTGGAGCACGTCGCGCGCGTGCGCGTACTCGAGCGCCGAAGCGACGTCGCGCCCGATCCGGGCCGCCTGGGGCAGGGTGAGCAACGTTCCCTGGTCGAGCATCGACCGGAGGCTTCCGCCTTCCAGGAGCTCGAGGACCATGAACGGCACCTCGTCGTCGCCCCAGTCGTAGACGGTGACGATGTTGGCGTGCCGGAGCGACGCCGCGAGCTGGGCCTCGGCCCGGAACCGGCGCAAAAAGGCCGCGTCGTCGGCCAGGGCCGCGTGCAGCACCTTGACCGCGACCTTCCGCCGCAGGCGCTGATCGTCGGCAACGTAGACGCGACCGCTCGCACCGGTGCCGATCGCGCCGTGGAGCAGGTAGCGACCGGACAACACCCGGCCCGGGAGGAGATCGCTCGAAAGGCTCCCAGACATCCCGTCAACCGTACTGTCAACGGCCGACGGCCCCGTGTCAGGGCCGCCACGGAGCGGGTTCACGACGGTTCTTGCGATCCGACCACGCGGGAACGGGGCGGTACCGTGCGGCGTGGCGTTGCGTCGGCCCGAACATCCCGAACGAGTGGCGCTCGTTGCCGTGGTGCTGATCGTCGTCGCCAACCTCGCCTACTTTGGAACCAGGAACGAAGTGCGCGGAACGGTCGCGCCCGAACGGCCGGCCGCGATCGTGGAGCTCACGCCGCAAGAGGGCGACCACGTGATCCCGCAGACGTCCGTCGTGGTCGACCTGCGCGCCACCTACACCGGGCAGCTCTCCCTCGACGGTCACCTGATCCCCCAGGACCAGGTGGAGATCAGCCACCCAAACCTCTTCGAGCTGAGCTTCGAACCCACGCCGGCGCACGACGTGCACAAGTTCGCGCCCGGCTCCCACGTGGCCACGATCGAGTACTGGCCCCAGACCGTGACGTACGAGAAGGCACGGTCGAGCCAGGAGCTCGGCACCTACACCTGGAACTTCAAGGTCGGCTAGGGCGACGGAGATCCCGCAAGGAGATTCTCGAAGCCCGCCTCGTCGAGCACGGTCACGCCGAGCTGCTCGGCCTTGGCGAGCTTCGAACCGGGACTCTCGCCCACCACCACGTAGCTCGTCTTCTTCGAGACGCTGTTGGTGACCTTGCCGCCCCGCGCCGCGATCTCCGCCGCCGCTTCGTCACGGGTGTGACGCTCGAGCGAACCGGTGAGCACGAAGGTGAGCCCCGCGAACGAGTCGTCGATCGTCTCCACCGCGCTCGACCCGGGCTCGCCGGCCAGGTTCACGCCGGCCTCGTGCAGACGCGCGACGAGCCGACGGTTGCGATCGATCGTGAACCACTTGCCGATGCTCAAAGCGATGATCGGGCCCACACCGTCGATCGCGGTGAGCGCATCCTCGGGCGCGCTCGCGATCGCATCGAGGCCGGCGAAGCTGCGGGCGAGGGCCTGCGCCGCAGTGGGGCCCACGTGGTTGATGCCGAGCCCGACGAGCGCGCGCCACAGCGGTCGCTGCTTCGACGCTTCGATCGCGTCGACGAGGAGCTGCGCGGACTTCTGGCCGATGCGCTCGAGCGGCACGAGCGCGTCGACCGTGAGCGCGTACACGTCGGCGGCGTCCTCGAGCAGGCCCGCCTCCACGAACTGGTGCACGCGCTCTTCGCCGAGACCCTCGATGTCCATCGCGCCGCGGCCGGCCCAGTGCACGAGCCGCTGCTCGCGCTGCGCCGGGCAGTCGACGTTGACGCAGTGGTGATTCGCCTCGCCCTCGATGCGCACCAGCGGCTGACTGCACGCGGGGCACTGCTTCGGGAACTTCCAACGCCGCGTCCGCGGCGGGCGCTGGGCGAGCACCGGCCCGACCACCTCGGGGATCACATCGCCCGCGCGCCGCACCACCACGGTGTCGCCGGGCCGCACGTCCTTGCGGGCGACGTCGTCTTCGTTGTGCAGCGTCGCCATCCCGACGTTCGCGCCGCCGACGAACACGGGCTCGAGCACCGCAAACGGAGTCGCGCGGCCGGTGCGCCCGATGCTCACCATGATGTCCCTGAGGAGCGTCGTCTTCTCCTCGGGAGGGAACTTGTAGGCGATCGCCCAACGCGGCGCGCGTGACGTCACGCCCATCTCGGCGCGCTGGCCGAGGTCGTCGACTTTCACGACGACACCGTCGATGTCGTAGCCGAGCGCGTGGCGTTGCGCTTCCATCTGCTCGCAGCGCTCGTAGACGCCGGCGAGCTCGTCGACGGCACGGATCTCCGGATTCACCGGGAAGCCGAGCTCGGTCAGCCACGCCAACGTCTCCTCGTGCGTGCGCAATCGAGGGCCGCCGGTGACCGCGCCCACTTCGTAGCAGAACAGCGTGAGGTCGCGTGACGCGGTGACCCGCGCGTCCTTTTGGCGCAAGCTGCCCGCGGCCGCGTTGCGCGCGTTGGTGAACAGCCGGTCGCCCGCCGCGTCTTGGCGCCGGTTGAGCTCGGCGAAGGCGCCGAGGGGCATGAACACCTCGCCGCGCACCTCGATCGCCTCGGGGATCCGGCTCCCGCGCAGCCGGTCCGGCACCGCGGAGATCGTGCGGAGGTTCTCGGTCACGTCCTCGCCGGTGCGGCCGTCGCCTCGGGTCGCGCCGATCGAGAACCGCCCGGCCTCGTATTGCAGCGAGATCGCGAGCCCGTCGAGCTTCGGTTCGGCGACGAACCGCACGGCGCCGGGTACCAGCTTCTCGATCCGCACGGCCCATGCCGCGAGCTCGTCGCGCGAGAACGCGTTGTCGAGCGAGAGCATCCGCACGCGGTGATCGACCGGCGCGAACGTCGACACCGGGCGGCCGCCGGGCCGCTGCGTCGGCGAGTCGGCGGTGACGAGCTCGGGGTGCGCGTGCTCGAGCGCGCGCAGCTCGCGCACGAGCGCGTCGAACTCCGCGTCGGGCACCTCGGGCGCGTCGAACACGAAGTACTGCTCGTTGTGGTACTCGATCAGCTCCCGCAGTTGCTCGACGCGAAGCTGCGGAGCGCGCTCGTCGGCCGCGTCGGCCGGTTCATCGGCGGTCGCTTCCTCGGCCTTCGGGTCCTGCTTCTTCGCGCGAGCCACGCCGCGCAATCTACCGAGCAGTTGAGACAGTTACGCCCCGATGGCGAGCTTGGTCGCCGCGCCGTGATCGTGCACGCGCCCGCCGATCTCGCGGGCGAGGAGCATCGTGTGCTCCGCTTGGCTCAGCCCGTGGCCGGCGAGACCGCACGCCGGCGCGACCAGCGCCTGAGAACGCAGGCGCGAAGGATCGCAGCCGCGTCGGGTCAGCTCGCACCACACGTCGAGGAGTGCCTTCCAGATCGGCGCGGCGTGCTCGCCGACCGGCCGGTCCGTCGGGATGGCGCCCCAGATCACCCAACCGCCGCCCTCGAGGAACCGCGTGAGAATCACTGCGTCGTCTACGTCGAGCGCGCCGGAGTCGAAATGCACGAGTCGTGGACCGGCGTCGAGCGCGAGCCGGACGTCGCCGCGACCGCACACGTGCACTGCGGTCAGGCACGTGGGCGCGGCCAGCGCGGTGGAGAGCACGTCGGTCGCGTACTCACGGTCGACGAGGTCGCACACCACCGGGTCGAGGCGGCCGCCCGTGTAGGCGAGCGCGGGTTCGTCGAAGCACAGGACGAGCGCGGCCTTCGGGAGGCGCGTCGCGACGAGCGATTCGAGCGCTCTCGACCACGCACGCGCGGTGCGCGCGCCGAGCGCGAACGCGGCCTCGACGCCCACGCCGGCCTCGACCAAAGCCACGCCGAGCGTGAGCGGCCCCGCGCATTGCACCTTCACCCGTCGCGGTGGCATCGGCATGGCTTCCGCCGCGTCGAGGAACGCGAGGAGGCCGCCGTGCGCGAGCGGATCGAACAAGGGTGTGATCTCGGCTCGGGCGTCGAGGTTCGCCGAGACCGTCAGCGAGCCGTCGGCCTCCACGTGCAGCCCGTCGATCGCGCGCGCCCACTGTGCGATGAAACCTTCGAGCGGGGTGCGGATCGGCAGTTGCGGCGCAGCCGGGAAGTCCGGCAGGCATCGCAGCACGAGCGCGGCCGCGGCGCCTGCGTCGCGATGCGGGAGACTGCCGATCGCCGTCGCCATACCGGGCACGAAAACAGAGTCGGGCATGAGCCTCGTAGGATAGGGCTCCGTTCGCATGTCGATCGAAGCGGAGCGCGCGGTGGTGTCATTGTGGTGCGCGCGTCTCACATGGGTGCTGCTTCCGGTGTCCGCCGGATCCGCACTCGGCGACGCGCTCAACGGATGGTCCGACGCGCCGGCGCGCGTCGCGGCCGTACTGTTGTGGACGGCCTGGACCGTGGGTCTCGTGGCGTTGCTCGCACCGAGACCGTGGGGACTGACCGCGTTGCGGGTCGTCGCGCCCGCCACGGTCGTCGTGACGCTCCTCTCGCTCGGCAGCACCGGAGCCGGAGTCGGGGCGCTCGCGGTCACGTCGGCCGTGGTCGCCGCCGCCTTCGCCCTGTCGTCGCCGGTCGCGCAGGCAGCCGGCAACGCTTTGGCCTACGGCGACGAGGTGCGGTTCCCGTTGCGGATCCCGCTGTCGTTGTTCCTCGGGCCCGTGCCGCTCGCCGTCGCGCTGATCGGCGCCGGAGTGAGCGTCGGGCCGTTGCTGCTCGCCGATCGCCACTACATCGCAGGTGTCGTCGTGACCGTTGCCGGCATCGCGGTCGCCATCGCGCTCTTCCGGTCGCTGCACTCGCTGGCCGGGCGCTGGGTCGTGCTCGTTCCGGCTGGACTCGTCGTGGTCGACCCGCTCTCGCTCATTGATCCGGTGTTGATGCGACGCGAGCACATCGCCGGCATCCGTCGCTCACGCGATACCGGTGCCGGCACCGGCCCCGGTGGTCTCGATCTCCGGCTCGGCACGCTCCCGGGCACGATCGAGCTGACGCTGCGCGAGCCGCAATCATTCGCCCGCCGGCGCGGCCGCCGCGACTCCGAGCTGCGGGAAGCAGACGTCGTGCTCGTGTCGACGGTGAGCGCCGACGCGCTGGTGCGCGCGGCGAACGACCGCCGCATCGCGATCGCCTGATCGCCGGCTATGTGGCGATCCCGCCGCCGAGAACGACGTCGCCGTCGTAGCAGACGACGATCTGTCCGGGCGCCACGCGCGACTGCGGAGTGTCGAACAACAACGTGTTGTCATTTGCGAGCCGGGCGGGGAACGGCTGGCCGTGCGCGCGGGTCTGCACGATCACCTCGTCCGGCGGCGTCCGCGCGAACACGACATCGCGGAGCCGAACGTGGTCGCGGAGCAACGCCTCGCGCGGGCCGACCGTGATCGTCGCGGTGTCGGGCTCGATGTCGACGACGTACGTGCGCTCCCCCACGGCCACGCCGGTGCCACGCCGCTGACCGATCGTGAACTTCGACACGCTGTCGTGCGTTCCCACCTCGGCGCCCGAGGTGTCGACGATCGCACCCGGCCTCCGACCGATGCGGTTCCCGAGGAACGCGGCGCGCCCGCCATGCGTGATGAAGCAGACATCCATGCTCTCGCGCTTGTCGGCCGTTCGCAGCCCGAGCGCGTGCGCCCGCTCGCGCACCTCGACCTTCGTCATCTCGCCGATCGGGAGCCGCGTACGCGCGATCTCACTCGGGCCGAGCATGTACAGCACGTACGACTGGTCCTTCGCGGCGTCGACGCCGCGCGCGATCGCCGCGCCGTGCGGACGGGTCACGACGCGTGCGTGGTGACCGGTCGCGACCTCTTCGAAGCCAAGTTGCCCGGCCCGCTCGAGCACGCGACCGAACTTCATCGTCCGGTTGCACTCGACACAAGGGTTGGGAGTCTCGCCGGACGCGTACGCCTCGACGTAGGGCGCGACCACGTGCGCGTCGAAGTCGTCGGTGAAGTTGAACACGTAGTGCGGGATACCGAGCTGCGCGGCGACGCGGCGGGCGTCCTCGACGTCGGCGGCGCTGCAGCAACCGGAGTCGCTCTCGCCGCCCCAGAGCTTGAGCGTCACGCCGGTCACGTCGTGGCCTTCGTCGCGCAACGTCGCGGCGGCGACCGACGAGTCGACACCCCCGCTCATCATCACCATCACGCGACTCACGCGGCCGCTCCCAGCAGTTGCCGCACGGCGCTCGGCACCGCACCGAGCGCGACGTCGATGTCGTCGACGGTGGTGGTGCGACCGAGGCTGAATCGCACCGACGCCCGAGCGCGGTCGGGAGTGAGTCCCATCGCGAGCAACACGTGCGACGGATCGATCGCGCCCGAGGCGCACGCCGACCCCGACGACGCGTACACAGCCCGCTGATCGAGCGCGACGAGCAGGCTCTCGGCCTCGACGCCGGGGAACGCGCAATTGAGGATCCCGGGGACGCGCCGGCTCGGGTCGCCGTTGACCGCCAGCGCCGGGATCGCGCGTGCGAGCCCGTCGTGGAGCCGGTCGCGCAACGCGCCGATCCGCGTGCTGTCGACGACGCGCTCACGGTGCGCGGCGAGCGCGGCGGCGGCCAGGCCGACGATGCCGGCCACGTTCTGGGTGCCGGCGCGCAACTCGCCCTCTTGCCCACCGCCGTCGACGAGGGGCACGAGGGGCACGCCGCCGCGCACCACCAGCGCACCGACTCCCTTCGGGCCACCGACCTTGTGCGCCGAGATCGCGACGAGATCGGCGCCGGCGGTGACCTCGGTGAGGTCGAGCCAGGGCAGGCCCTGCACCGCATCGGTGTGGATCACCGCGTGCGGCGCCCGGCTCCGCACGACGTCGACGACGTCGGCGAACGGCTGCACGATGCCCGTCTCGTTGTTGACGAGCATCACCGAGACCACGGCGGTCCGCTCGTCGAGCAAACCGGCGAGGGCATCGAGATCGATCGTCCCTCCGGCGTGCACGGGCGCCTCCTGCACCCGGAAGCCCTCACGCTCGAGGCGCGCGCACGCGCCGAGCACGGCCTTGTGCTCGATCGCCGAGGTGACGACGCCATCCGCGCCGCGGTGATCGCGCGCGGCCCACGCGGCCCCCTTGACGGCCAAATTGTCGGCTTCGCTCCCGCCGCCCGTGAACACGACCTCCCGCGGCTCGCAGCCGCACGTGCCGGCCACGACCTCGCGCGCGACCTCGAGCGCCGACTTCGACGCCCGCGCGGCCGCGTGCATGCCCGACGGGTTCGCGAACTCTTCGGAGAGGAACGGCTCCATCGCCGACCGCGCCTCGGGGAGCAGCGGCGTGGAGGCCGCGTGATCGAGATACACCACGTTTTCAGGGTACCGAGAGACGCTTCGGACATTGGTCCCGGGGGGAACAGACCATCGCCCGGTTTCGTTGTCTCACCCGAGGAGCATGATCAGCACATGAGCAACGACACAGCCCGCCGGAGCGGAGTGGAACTCGAGCGGCGAGACGGAACGGTCCAGTTGCGATTGCTTCCGGGCGGCACCGTCGAGCCCGATTGGGTGCTCGACGAGCGCACTCGGCGGGT
>Ga0265339_10001891_pt1 | contig 15349 bp, 12 predicted proteins | sample 4CB219metaG_FD_202085 | JGI IMG/M metagenome (GOLD analysis project Ga0265339, IMG submission 202085) | Rhizosphere microbial communities from Carex aquatilis grown in University of Washington, Seatle, WA, United States - 4-CB2-19 metaG | ecosystem: Host-associated > Plants > Roots >... | reverse complement strand
CACCATGATCGAACTGCCGCGCGCAGCATTGCGCGCTGCCGAGATCGCCGAGACGGCGGAGTTCTTCTCCTTCGGCACCAACGACCTGACGCAGACGGCGTTGGGCCTCAGCCGCGACGACGCGGGAATGTTCCTGCCGGAATATCTGGCAAAGGGCATTTTGCCGCGCGATCCGTTCGTGACCATCGATCGCGACGGCGTCGGCGAGTTGATCAAGATCGCGGCTCAGCGCGGACGCTCGACCCGTCCGAATCTGAAGCTCGGCATCTGCGGCGAACATGGCGGCGATCCGGATTCGATCGGTTTGTGCCATGAAGCGGGCCTCAATTACGTCTCATGCTCACCGTTCCGCGTGCCTGTCGCACGCCTTGCGGCCGCTCAGGCAGCGCTCAAGAAAGTCGAGCGCGACGTTTAACATCATTAATCCGTGTAAAGAATAAAAAGGAATCCCTGGAAAAACTCCAGGGATTCCTTACTTTTTTAAATGTCCAGCGTGACGAGGTGTCACGTTTGTTGATTTTTTCATTTGACGATTCGGTATTTCTTAGTCACAAGGCGCGACCTTAGCGATGGGTGGGGGAAGAGACGAGACTGTTCGCGATTAACGCCGAATCAACACGAAACGAAATCCGAAAAGAGTCATTCCCGATGAACCAAAAATCCAAAGATGCCATGTCGCGTTCCGACCGCGTGCTGCTTGGCGCGCTGGCTGTCGTTCTTGTGGCGGTGAGTGCCGCCGTTGGAGCCGCCGCCGCTTATCGTCCGCATACGGAACAACTCCAGACGACTGTGGTCGTTGCCAAGGCGCAGACCCCGGCGCCCACGGTGGATGCCGACAGGCCCGCGACGACCGTGCTGACGGGCAAGCCGGCAGCGGACCAGCTCGTCATGGACAAGCTGCTGGCGGAACATCGCTGTCTTTCGGAGGCGATGTACTACGAGGCCCGCGGCGAAGGCCAACAAGGCGAGAAAGCCGTTGCCGAAGTGATCTTCCATCGCATGCGGACCGGCAATTACGGCCATTCGATCTGCGCCGTGGTCTATGAAGGGGCGACCCAGCAGGGCTGCCAGTTTTCGTTCGCCTGCAATGGCGATCGGACACAGCGCAAACAGGCGAGCGCCTGGATGCAGGCCCAGATGTTGGCCGCGCGCATTCTGACCGGCGAGGAACGGCTGAGCGACGCCACCGAAGGCGCCACGAGTTTCCACGCAGTCTCGGTCCAGCCCGACTGGGCGAACGACCTGGAACGCACCGTGCAGATCGGCAATCACATCTTCTACAAGGGTTCGCACGCCCGCTCGATGTAGGCGAAGCTAGAAATCCAACGCCACGTCGAGGCATCGGGCGCTGTGCGTGATGGCACCCGAAGAAATGTAATCGACGCCGGTTTCTGCGATGGCGCGAACAGTTGCCAGCGTGACGTTGCCCGAGGCCTCCAGCACCGCACGGCCACGCGCCAATTCCACCGCGCGCTTCATGTCGCCGACGCTCATATTGTCGAGCATGATCGTATCGACGCTGAGCGCCAGGGCTTCCTGAAGCTGATCCAGGGAGTCCACTTCGAGTTCGATCTTTGTCAAATGGCCGAGGCCGGCGCGCGCGCGCTCCACGGCACGCCCGATCCCGCCCGCCGCGACGATGTGATTGTCCTTGATGAGCACCGCGTCGTACAGCCCGAAACGATGGTTGAAACCGCCACCGCAGCGCACGGCATATTTCTCCAGAACGCGCAGGCCGGGCGTGGTCTTGCGCGTACAAACGATGCGCGCCTTGGTACCTGCGACGGCCTCAACAAGCGCTCGCGTGGCCGTGGCGATGCCGGACAGCCGCCCCACGAAGTTCAAGGCCACGCGCTCCGCTGCGAGCAGGCTGCGGGCCGATCCTTCCACAGTCGCCAGCCTCGCGCCCGCATTGACGGCCGCCGCGTCCTGAATCTCGAAGTGGAAGTCCGTGAGCGAATCGACAAGCCTGAATGCGGCTTCGGCGGCAATCAGCCCTGCGATCGTGCCGGATTCGCGTGCGACCACCAACGCCTTGGCGCGGCGTCCGGCCGGCACGACCAGGTCGCTGGTAATGTCGCCCGCGTTGCCGAGATCCTCCTCCAGCGCGCGTCGCACGAGTGATTCGAGCGTCAGCTTATGAGGAGGGCGCGCGTCGATCATGCGCGACTCCGCACCGGCGGCGCGATTGTCTTCTGGTCGGCGATCCTGTGCTCGGCCTCGGCCAGCGTGAGGAATGTGCGCACGCCCCGCGAATCGGTTTGCGGGTAGTCGGTGCGGAAATGACTGCCGCGGCTTTCCCGTCTTGCCAGCGCGCCCACTACCACAAGCTTTGCGGTGGCCGTCACGTTGAGCAGCGACGGATCGTTCGAACCTGCGCGTTCGACGTGAACGATGGTCTTCAGCGCTTCCTTCAGACCTTCTGCGTTGCGCTCGAGCCCGACCAGGCGGGTCATCGCTTCACGCAGAACATGCGGCGCGGCGGGTACCGTGAAACCTTCCGGCCCCGGCGGGATATGGCGTCCGACGCACGGCACCGCGCCGGAACGTACGTCTTCCGCCGCGCGCGCGCCGAAAACGAGCGCCTCCAGAAGCGAATTCGAGGCAAGGCGGTTGGCGCCGTGCAGTCCCGTCGCCGCACATTCGCCAGCCGCCCACAGTCCTTCCAACGAGGTGCGTCCGCGGACGTCCGTCGCGATCCCGCCCATATGGTAATGCGCGGCGGGCGCGACCGGGATGGGCTGCGTGGCCGGATCGATCCCTGCCTCCCGGCAATAGGCGTAGACCGTCGGAAACGCCTGGGCGAATTTCGCGCCGACCGCTTCGCGGCAATCGAGGTAGACCTTGTGCCCCGTCGCAAGCTTGCGATGGATGGCGCGGGCGACGACGTCGCGTGGTCCGAGTTCCGCGCTCGGATGAATTTCGGGCATGAAACGATAACCGGATTCATCGATCAGCGTTGCGCCTTCGCCGCGCAGGGCTTCGGTGGCCAGCGGCACCGGAGAGCTCCCGACGGCGATTGCTGTCGGATGGAACTGCATGAATTCGGGATCGGAGATCAGCGCGCCCGCGCGCGCCGCCATGCCGAGACCTTCGCCGCGCGTCTCCGGCGGATTTGTGGTGATGGCGTAGAGCGCACCGATGCCACCGGTCGCCAGAATGACCTGCGGGGCGCGGAACAAGACCAGCCGCGCATGTGCGCCAGTGCCCGTCCGTGCAAACAATCCCGCGACGCGGCCGTCTTCGACCGCGAGTTCGATCGCGTGGTATCCTTCAAGCAAGCTGATCGAAGGCGTCGCCAGGGCGCTCTCGGCAAGAGCACGGGTGACTTCCGCGCCGGCACGGTCGCCGTTGATGTGGACGATGCGCGCGGTGGAATGCGCCGCTTCGCGTCCGACCTCCAGCGAGCCGTCTTTGTGCCGGTCGAAGGGTGCCCCGTAGCGGATCAGATCGTCGATGCGCGCCGTGGCTTCGCGCGCCACCAGATTGGCGATTTCCGGATCGCACAGACCGGCGCCCGCTGCGATGGTGTCCGCGGCGTGGGACTGCCAGCTGTCGCCTTTGCCCACCGACGCCGCAATGCCTCCCTGAGCCCTGGCGCTCGAACCGGAAACGCCGGGATGGGCGTCGGCGAGCACAAGCGCGGGGTAGGGCGCCAGCTTCAGCGCGGTGAACAGTCCGGCGACGCCGGCGCCGAGGATCAAGGCGCCCTTCGTTTCGATGATGTTGTCGACGTGCCGGTTCATGGACCTCAAGCCGCCGCGCGGCGGGCCTTTCTTGCACCGACCGCCAGCATGCGTTCCACGCTGGTGCGCGCACGCGCCGCGATGGCGGGATCGACCGTCACCTCGACGCTCATGGTTTCGAGCGAATGCAGGATCTTCGGCAAGGTGATGCGCTTCATGTGCGGACACAGATTGCAGGGCCGCACGAATTCGGTGTTGGGAAATTCAACGGCGACGTTGTCGCTCATCGAACATTCCGTAACGAGCACGACGCGCCGGGGAAGGTTCCGTCCGACAAAATCGATCATTCCCGAGGTCGAGCCCGCAAAATCTGCTTCCGCGATCACCTCGGGCGGACATTCCGGATGGGCGAGCACGACGACACCGGGGCTGTTCTGACGGAACGCGCGGATGTCCGCGGGCGTGAACCGTTCGTGGACTTCGCAATGACCCTTCCAGGCGACGATCTTTATTTTCGTCTGCTTGGCGACGTTTTGCGCCAGGTATTCGTCGGGGATCATAACCACCGTATCGACGCCCCATTCGCGGGCGATGTCTTCCACCACTGCCGCCGCGTTGGACGAGGTGCAGCACACATCGCTTTCCGCCTTCACCTCGGCCGACGTGTTCACGTAGGTCACGATGGGCAAGCCGGGATATTTCTGCTTCAGCAGGCGCACGTCCGCGCCGGTGATGGAATCCGCCAGCGAGCAGCCCGCGGCAGGATCGGGGATGAGCACAATCTTGCCGGGCGAGAGAACTTTCGAGGTCTCGGCCATGAAATGCACACCGGCCTGCACGATCACTTCGGCGTCGGTCTTTGCAGCCTCGCGTGCGAGCTGCAGCGAATCCCCCATGACATCGGCGACGCAGTGAAAGATCTCCGGCGTCATGTAGTTGTGGGCAAGGACGACTGCGTTTCTCTCGCGTTTGAGCCGGTTGATGGCATGCACATAAGGCGCGTGCACGGCCCATTCGATTTCGGGCACGACATGGGCAACCTTCCGGTAAAGCTCACGCGTTGCGCGCGCGACCTCCGGCGTGAAGGCGACGGGCTCCCGGCGTTCGGCGTCCATGTTCGTCCCTATAGTCATCGCAGGCAATTATACTCTGTTTGAGTATATATATGGATCGAAAACACCGGCCTTCAAGGCCGGGACGCTCTTTATGCTACATATGAGCACAATCGGGTCAAGACCTACCCACGGGCGGTCGCCCCATGGATCGCCAAGTCCGCGGCAGAAAAGCCCGCCAAAGGCTCAAATGCAATTTCGGCCCCTGACCGGAAAAGATCGAATGGATTACTGACGTTGGAGTCATGTTGATGCATTCGCATTTCCGACTGAAATGAAACGCCCTAAGTCCACTGGTGCGTCCCCCGTCGAAAACTGATAATAAGTCGCATTGCCAAGTCTAGGGGGGTTGCAATGACCGGCATCATCATTGGGACGAGCGGCAACGATACGCTCAACGGCATGTCAGGCAACGTCGTGATCTACGGCGAGGGCGCCACCGGCACGCTCGCGGCGGGCGGCTTCCACTAGACCAACCGCTGCGGGTATCCGCAGCAAGCAGGAGATTACAGTGACGGTCAATTATTGGAAGACTGCCGCCAGCGGAGACTGGAACACCGCATCGAACTGTACTGATGGCCTTCCAGGCTCCAATGGTGACGGTGTGATTATTGGTCCAGCGGGCACCTACACCGTCACGCTTTCGGCGGCCGGATCGTCGTCCCTTTCGCTGCTCATGCTTGCGGCCGACGCAACCTTCTCCGAAACAAGTACGGGAACATTGAATCTCGGCGACGAGTTCATCCTCCAGGCCGGCACGGCCATCCTACGTAACGCCAATACGATCGCCAACGGCGTGAATCTTCAGGGCGGCCTGCTCGAAACCTCCAATGCCAGTGCGCTGGGGAGCGCCGCGTTCACCATATCCGGCGGGGAATTTGTCGGGCTGTCGACGGAAACCGTAGCCAACCAGCTCAAACTGTCCGGCGATTTCACGATCGCCGCGGCGACCGGCAAGACGCTGACGCTCGACGGCAGCTCGGGATGGAGTCTCGACAACGGCTCGACCCTCAATTTCGGCGACGCGGCGCACAAGGGCACCGTCGTCTGGTACACGCCGCTCTTCTCTTCTAATCCCTTCTTCACAAACTTCGTCGAGGTGCATGACGGTACGCTCAAAGCGGGCGACCAATCGTTTGAAAAGCTGTTCTTTGAAACTGACACCACCACCGTGGATGCCGGCGCGACAATCGACATGAACGGCTTTGGCACTCAAATCTACAATCTGCAAGGTCAGGGTGTCATCACCGACACGGGCGGGGGGAACTTGCTCATAATCAACAATGGGAATTTCAGTGGCCAGATCAACGGTCCCATCTCCCTGTTGATCGACGGCACGGTGACGCTGAGCGGCGGCGGCACATACACGGGCTTTGTCGAGATCGCCAGCGGCTCGACCTTGAATCTTTCCGGAACGACCACGCGGACGGTCAAATTCGACGGCGCCGGCACGCTGAGCCTGAGCAACGCCGCCCATGTCGCCGGCACGCTCAACGTGACCGCCGCGAGCGGAGGCAACGACACGGTCAACGGCGGGAGCGGCGACGACACCTTTGCCTTCGGCGCGTCGTTGAAGGCGAACGACAAGGTGAACGGAGGCGCCGGCACCGATACCGTGACGCTGAACGGCGGTTATTCGGGGCTGACGTTCACGTCTACCACGATGGTCAATGTCGAGAAGCTGAAGTTGGCGGCCGGCCACAGCTACACCCTGACGACCAACAACGCGACGGTGGCTTCCGGGCAGACATTGACGATCGACGGTTCGGCGCTGAGCGCAAGTAACGTGCTGACCTTCAGCGGCGTGGTGGAGATAAACAGCCACTTCGTCATCATCGGCGGTAAGGGCGCGGACAAATTGACGGGCGGTGTGTTGTCGGACACCTTTGTCTACAGTTCGGCGGCGCAATCGACGAGCACGCATTACGATACGATCACCGACTTCAAATTCGGTACAGACATCTTCGACACCCCCGGCGCCGCCGGCACGATTACCGGGATCAACACGAAAGTGAGCAGCGGCACTCTCTCCACAGCCAGCTTCGACGCTAATCTGACCACCGCCATGTCCGGCCATTTGACCGCCCATCATGCGATCCTGTTCACGCCGACCACCGGCACGCTCCATGGCCAGACGTTCCTTGTCGTCGATCTCAACGGCGTTGCCGGCTATCAATCGGGCTCGGATCTCGTCATTCGCATGAACGGCACCACGGGCACCCTCGCGGCGGGCGGCTTCCACTAGACCAACCGCCGCGGGCGTCCGCGGCAAGCAGGAGATTACAGTGACGGTCAATTATTGGAAGACTGCCGCCAGCGGAGACTGGAACACCGCGTCAAACTGGACTGATGGCCTTCCAGGGTCCAATGGCGACGGCGTGATTATTGGTCCAGCGGGCACCTACACTGTCACGCTTTCGACGGCCGGATCGTCGTCCCTTTCGCTGCTCATACTTGCGGCCGACGCAACCTTCTCCGAAACGAGCACGGGAACGCTGAATCTTGGCGACGAGTTCATCCTCCAGGCCGGCACGGCCATCCTGCGCAACGCCAATACGATTACGAACGGCGTGGTACTTCAGGGCGGCCTTCTCGAAACCTCCAATGCCGGAGCGCTGGGGAGTGCCGCATTCAGTATATCCGGCGGCGAGTTTGTCGGGCTGACGACGGAAACCGTCGCCAACGCGCTTAACATGTCCGGCGATTTCACGATTGCGGCGGCGACTGGCAAGACGCTGACGCTCGACAGCACGTCGGGATGGTATCTCGCCACCGGCTCAACCGTAAATTTCGGCGATGCGATGAACGCGGGCACTGTCGTCTGGTACACGCCGGGCAGTTCTGCGCTTGCCAGTTCCGGCACATCCTCCACTGAGGTGCATGCCGGCACGCTCAAAGCGGGCGACAGCCTTTTTGGCCATATGCTTGGCAACGATGAGAGCACCACCGTAGACGCGGGCGCGACGATCGACACAAACGGCTTCTCTACCGCGGTCGCCAACTTGCAGGGGAATGGCGTTGTCACCGACAGCGGCGCGGCGGCCGTACTCACCATAATCGACGGGAATTTCGGCGGTACGATCACAGGCCCATTGGCCGTCACCGTTGATGGTACGGTGGATCTGAACGGGGCGAGCACTTACACGGGCGGCACCACGATCAACTCAGGCGCCAATCTGTCGTTGGGCGGGACGACGGGCTCGATCGTCGGCTCTATCCTCGATAACGGCACGCTTACTGTCGATCGCAACAACACCGTGACGCTTGCCAATACGATCAGCGGCAGCGGCGCGCTGGTGCAGCAGGGCTTCGGAACCACGGTCATCAATCATGCCGACAGCTATTCGGGCGGAACGACAATCAGTGCCGGAAAACTGCAAATCGGCAACGGCGGGGCGCTTGGCAGCGGTGGTCTCGCCATCAATGGCGGCGAGCTTGTTGGGCTGGCGTCTGAAACCGTCACCAACGCGCTTACCATGTCCGGCAATTTTACGATTGCCGCAGCGACTGGTAAGACGCTGACAATCAACAGCACCTCGGGGTGGAATCTCGCCAGCGGCGCAGTCGTCAATTTCGGCGACGCCACAAACAAGGGCACCGTCGTCTGGTACACGCCGGCCGATTCTATGAGCCCGGTCGCCGGCACATACTCCGTCGAAGTGCATGGCGGCACGCTCAAAGCGGGCGACGACAATTCCAGCGTTTTGCTCGACAATAGCGGGCTTTTGACCGTGGATGCCGGCGCGACGATCGACACAAACGGCTTCTCTACCGCGGTCGCCAACTTGCAGGGGAATGGCGTTGTCACCGACAGCGGCGCGGCGGCCACGCTCGAGATTGACGACGGGAATTTCGCGGGTCAGATCAATGGCGCTCTCGGCGTGGTGGTGGACGGCACCGTAACGCTGAGCGGCGGCGGGAACTTCACCGGCGGTGTCGATCTTACCCAGAGCGCGACCTTGCATCTTGCCGGAACGACTTTGCAGACAGTCAACTTCGACGGCCCCGGCACGCTGAGCCTGAGCAATGCCGCCCATGTCGCGGGAACGCTCAACATTACCGCCGAAAGCGGGGGACATGCCACCGTCACCGGCGGTGCCGGCGACGACACCTTTGCTTTCGGTGCGTCGCTCAAGGCGAACGACACGGTAAACGGAAGCACCGGCACCGACACCGTGACTCTGAACGGCAATTACTCTGCCGGGCTGACATTTGGCGCCACAACGATGACCAATGTGGAGAAGCTGACGTTGGTGACGGGCCACAGCTACAAACTGACGACGAATAACGCGACGGTGGCTTCCGGCCAGACCTTGACGGTCAACGGTTCGGCATTGGGCGCAAGCAATGTGCTGACATTCAACGGTGCTGCGGAAACCAACGGCAACTTTGTCATCACTGGCGGCGCTGGTAACGATGTCATCACCGGCGGCGCCGGCAGCGACACCATCAATTCGGGATCAGGGAACGATACGGTGAACGCCGGCGCCGGAAACGACACGATCAACCTCGTCGGGTCGTTGACTGCCGCCGACAAGATTGACGGCGGGGCGGGCACCGACACGGTTGTGCTCAATGGCAACTACGCGGCGGGCGTGACGTTCAGCGCGACGACCATAGTCAATGCGGAAAAGCTGACGCTGGCGGCGGGCCACAGCTACACGCTGACGACCAACAATGCGACGGTGGCTTCCGGCCAAACCTTGACGATCAACGGCTCGGCACTGAGCGCCAGTAATGTGCTGACGTTCAACGGCGCAGCGGAGACCAACGGGCATTTTGTAATCACAGGTGGGCTGGGCGCCGACAAACTGACCGGCGGTGCGCTATCGGACACATTCACCTACACGTCCGCTGCGCAATCGACGAGCACACATTATGACACCATCACCGGGTTCAAGTTCGGCACCGACGTCTTCGACACGCCCGGCGCGGTCGGCACGATCACCGGCATCAACACGAAAGTAACCAGCGGGGCGCTGTCGACCGCCACCTTCGATGCCAATCTGACCTCAGCCATATCGTCGAGCCATCTGGGCACACATCATGCTGTCCTGTTTACACCGACGAGCGGCACGCTCGCGGGAGTGACCTTCCTGATCGTCGATCTCAACGGCGTGGCGGGCTATCAATCGGGCCACGATCTCGTCATTCGAATGAACGGCGCCACCGGTACCCTCGCGGCAGGCGGCTTCCACTGAGTCAATCTGGGGCACAGGAGCATTGGGATGCCTTTTACGCCAGGTGGAATTACAGACATTACTGTCCTCTCGAAAACTCCCGGGGCCTTTTCGACGATCACTTACGACTTCAAAGTCTCCAGCCTTCCCGCCGCGCAAAGCGGTTCCTACTATTACTGGGCACTGCAATTTGGTTTCACAAATTCTCCCGATGGGGGATACGTAGGTTTTCAGAACAATGGAAATTTGGTGACCCAACAAAATGTTGGGCAAGTGGCGAATTTTGCCGTTTGGGGAGCTACTTCCGGTACGGCCGGCCCCCACGGTGAGGGCGGGGATTTTGGCAACGAAGGCACCGGCTATCGCACACCGTCGAGATATGCCTTTTCTGTAGGAATTACCTATAGAGTAAGACTTGCAGAGGTCGGCAACTCAGTATCCGCGTACATTTTGAATACGCAAACTTCTGTTGAAACGTTTATTGGCTCAATTACGACGGGAAATAGAGGGAAGTTAACGGGCGAGGTTGTTCTTTTTTCCGAAGTTTACAACCAAGTGCAATCTGCCGCCTCCGTCGCAAGTGCGGATGTGACCTATTCAAACTTCCATTTTGACAACACAGTTGGAATTAGCTCCGATATCCCCGACAACTATTTTTATCACAACCCAGATTCATTGACCAATCGTGTTGATTTCGTAACCGTATACTCCAATGGATCCATTAGACTAATAACGGGAAACAATCCTGCGGCTACGAATATAGTTGGATCAAGTTTTGATGACCAAATGTGGCTTGGCCCTCTTACGAAATCCGTGCACGCGCTAGGTGGTAACGATACGTTGAGTCTCGGCGCATACCTGACTTCTGCCGAAAAGATCGACGGCGGGACCGGGACCGACACCGTGACGCTGAACGGCAATTATTCTGGGGGGCTGACGTTCACCGGCACCACGATGGTCAATGTCGAGAAGCTGACGCTGGCGGCGGGCCACAACTACACGCTGACGACCAACAATGCGACGGTGGCTTCCGGCCAAACCTTGACGATCAACGGCTCGGCGCTGGGCGCAAGCAATGTGCTGACCTTCAACGGCGCGGCGGAGACCAACGGGCATTTCGTCATCATCGGCGGCAACGGCGGCGATAAGCTGACCGGCGGTACGCTATCGGACACATTCACCTACACCTCTGCTGCGCAATCGACGGGCACCCATTACGACACGATCACCGGCTTCAAATTCGGTACCGACATCTTCGACATCCCCGGCGGTGCAGGCACGATCACCGGCATCAACTCGAAAGTGACAAGCGGCACGCTCTCCACCTCCACCTTCGACGCCAATCTGGCCTCAGCAATATCGTCGAGCCATCTGGGCGCACACCACGCGGTTCTGTTTACGCCGACAAGCGGCACGCTCTCGGGAGTGACCTTCCTAATCGTCGACCTCAACGGCGTGGCGGGCTATCAATCGGGCCACGATCTCGTCATCCGCATGAACGGCGCCACCGGCACCCTCGCGGCCGGGGGCTTTCACTGACCTGATCGCCACCAGATGAACGGCTGGCGGGACGGACCGATCGCATAACCACTCCGCTTACGAACCGATGCGCCGGGCGCCGAGCCTGACGCCGGGCGAGGGGCGCTCGCGCAGCACTTCGCGGCGGAAGCGAAAAAGTTCGGCGGGCCGTCCGCGCGCCAGCGCGGAGACCTTTCCAGTGCCTTCGACCAACCCCTGACCCTCGACGAGTCGCCGGAAATTCTGCTTGTGCAGGCGAATGCCGGAAATCGCTTCGACGCTGCGCTGCAATTCCAGCAGTGTGAACGAGGGCGGCATCAGCTCGAAGACCACCGGGCGATATTTCATCTTCCCGCGCAGCCGCGCGATCGCCGTAGCAAGGATTCTGCGATGGTCGAAAATCATGCCCGTGCCCAGGGGAAGGGTCTGCCCGGGGGTTGCACGCCCGTCGCGTGCGCTTTCCTGAACCAAGCCGGCCTCGTACAGCAGTTCGTAACGCTCCAGCACCTTTTCTTCGTCCCAGGCGAGGCCGTCGAAGCCGAAGCAGAGCCGCGCGCGGTCGCGCCGAAGTTCGGCGAGCCGCTGGTCCGGCGCGGCTTTGGCGAAAGCCTTGAGTGCCGGCGCGATGATGTCCTTGATCAGGGCAGGCTTTTCGTTGCGCCAATCTTCCCACGGGAAGTAGCGATACCAGTCGCGCCACAGCGTGTCCGGCGCCTTCAGCTCGCTGCACTGGCGCGTCAGCGCCAGATAGCCGACCGACACGATGCGCGGGCCTTCGCCGGATTTCGGTTCATGCCGCCCACGATCGCCGAAGGTATAGAGCTGCTCGGCATAACCGAGTTCCAGATAGGTTTGCTCGCCCACCCAGGTGCGCAGTCCGCTTTCCAGCGTGCGATGCAGGATCGGATCGAACGGACCGAAGGGAAGCGCATCGTCGCGATCGTCCGGACGATGAACGACCAGGACGCTGGGGCGCTCCTCCGCGACCGAAACGATAGCCGCCGAAAGGCCGATGGCGACGACATGTTCGCTTGCCGGGCTCATAAGGCGCCAAGCGTCAAAGGCAATTCGACGGGGAACCCTTCTTCGACCAGGATGCCCGGGCCCATAGCCTCCACCGCGCGCACCATCCGGCCGCCGCGATTCAGCGCATGGTCGGCCAGCCGCACAAGAAGGCGATTGGGCGATGCGTGCGGCGCGCGCGCTCTGATGGCCTGCGCAATGTCGTGCTCGGCGCCCGCTTTGGCGCGGTCGCACAGGATCATAAATGCCCCTGCCATCGACCGGCTGACGCCGGCCCAGCAATGCACGAGCATCGGCGCGGACCCATTCCATCCGCGGCCGAAGGCAATCAGCTGCGAAACGTGCACCAAGGCGGGAGGCGCCGTGGCCGCGACAGGATCGGCGACGTCGTTGATGCTCAGGCGAAGGTGACGAGGGGCGGGAAATCCCTCCGGCGTCTCGATCATGTATTCGGGCGACAGCATCGAGACGAGGTGCGACGGATGGTACGCACGAAGGGAGTCGGGCATCGCGGAGAGGGGGGTCACCAGAATCATGGACATAGGGGTATTCTGCTAGCGCAGCATTGTGGCACGCAAAGGCCATCGTCCGGCGATGTCGCTGGGCGCGTTGACGCACGTCAAGGCGACAGCCGCTGGAACCGTTCCAGGAACTGGGTCTGGGCGTCCTGCGTGGGAAGCGGCACCAGGCGAGGGGCCTTGAGGGTCTTGGGCGGGGTCCCGAAATAGCGCCTCGCCTCGGCCGGCTCGAAGCCCGCCAGCTGGGTCGCTTCATAGTATGCCGCCAGGATATCCGCCTTCTTGCACAGGGCCTGCAAAGCCGCCGGAGCCTTCGCAGGCAGACCGAATCGAAGATGAATTGCCGCAAGAAGTTTCAGCTCGAAGTCCTTGTAATCAATACCGACTGCCGCTTTGAAGGGACTAATGAGGTCACCGACAACATATTCCGGCGCGTCGTGCAAAAGAGCCATCAGGCGCAGCTCGCGAGCCAGCCTCGGGTTCAGCTCAGCGGTCAGCCGCTCGACCAGTACGCAGTGCTGAGCCACCGAGAAGGCGTGCTCGCCCTTGGTCTGGCCGTTCCAGCGCGCAACCCGCGCAAGACCGTGGGCGATGTCTTCGATTTCCACATCCAGCGGCGACGGATCAAGAAGATCGAGCCTGCGCCCGCTCAGCATACGTTGCCAGGCGCGCCGGGGCTGCTTCGTCAGCATTCGCATTCCCCTCAAACCAACAACTTGATGGCAACGACCACCAGGACGCTCGCCAGGATGCGCCGCAATAGCCGATCCGAGACTCGTGGCGCCAGGACGCTGCCCAGGACAATTCCCGGCACGGATCCCATCAGAAGCGTGCCGAGCAGTGAAGGGTTTATGTTGCCCAGATACCAATGTCCCATACCGGCCACCAGCGTCAACGGCACGGCATGGGCGATATCCGATCCGACCAAAGTGGCAATGGGCAGTTCGGGATAGAGAAGGATCAAGGCCGTCACGCCCAGCGCGCCGGCGCCGACCGAGGTCAGCGAAACCAGCGCGCCGACGACCGCCCCCGTCAGGATCGTGTAATTGCGCGTATGGCTGGCGTCGAGCGAACCGACCCGCGCCGCGTAGATGGAGAGCAACCGGCGCCGGAAGAACAGCGCCGCGGAAGTCAGCAACAACGCCGCGCCGAGCACTTTGGAGACCAGTGCATTCGCGGCACCACCGGAAATGCCGAGAAAATGCAGCGCCGTAATTGTGAGGATTGCAGCAGGCACGCTGCCGAGTGCCAGCCGGCCCACGATTCGCCACGCAATCGTGTGGTTGAAGCCGTGTATGGACGATCCGGCCGCTTTGGTCGCAGCGGCGTAGAGCAGGTCCGTACCTACCGCTGCAACGGGCTGAATGCCGAAAAGGAGAATCAGGATCGGCGTCATCAGTGAGCCGCCGCCGACGCCCGTGAGCCCCACCAACGTGCCCACTGTGAAGCCCGAGGCCACATACCCCCAGTTCACAGCATGAAGGAATTCCATGCTTCACTTTCTACACAGAGAATGCGGGATTATTGACGATTCACACCACTGCGGCGTGAGAAACGATTATTTCATAGCGCTACTGTGAGGACAACCGCGTGGCCCGCTCAGACGGCCATCTTGCGGAGGATTACGCTGCCTGCCGAGTAGCCGGCACCGAATGTGCAAAGGTGCCCGTAATCGCCGGGTGCGAGGTCGGCACTGAATTTGTCGAAGGCAATGATCGCGCCTGCCGAACTCGTATTCCCATATTCGTCGAGAATGAGGGGGGCTTCCCCCGGCGCGGGGTCGCGCCCCAGCACGCGGTGTGCGATCAACTGGTTCATGTTTGAATTTGCCTGATGCAGCCAGAGCCGCTTGAGCGAAGCGACCGTCAAGCCGTTTTCGGCAAGATGCCGTAGCATGAATTCCGATACCAGCGGCACGACCTCTTTGAAGACCTTGCGGCCCTCCTGCACGAAAAGCTTGTCGCGGCCGCCGATGCCTTCGGGCGCGGTGCGGTTCAGAAATCCGAAATTGTTGCGGATGTTGTTGGAGAATTTCGACTTGAGCTTGGTCGAGACGATTTGCCAGCTATTGCGTCCCTGCACCGTGTCTGCGCGTTCGACCACGAAGGCCGCCGCCGCGTCGCCAAAGATGAAATGGCAGTCACGGTCGCGGAAACTCACATGCGCGGTCAGGATTTCGGGGTTGCAGATGAGTATGGAACGGGCCTGACCGCTGGCGATCAGGCCGCAGGCGATCTGGGTCGCGAAAGTCGCCGACGAGCAACCCACATTCATGTCGAACCCGAAGCCCTCGATACCCAGCGCGCTTTGCA
>Ga0265339_10001889_pt1 | contig 15353 bp, 9 predicted proteins | sample 4CB219metaG_FD_202085 | JGI IMG/M metagenome (GOLD analysis project Ga0265339, IMG submission 202085) | Rhizosphere microbial communities from Carex aquatilis grown in University of Washington, Seatle, WA, United States - 4-CB2-19 metaG | ecosystem: Host-associated > Plants > Roots > Rhizosphere... | reverse complement strand
TTCGGCTGGCGCCGCAATCGGTGCAGAACGTCGTAACGTATGACGTGATTGTCAACGTCAACAACTCTGACCTTGCGCTGATGCCTGGAATGACTGCCTCGACCAAGATTGTCGTCGATGCCCGCGTCGACGCTCTGCGGGTACCGACGCAGGCGCTGCGCTATCGGCCGACGGGATTGGGCGCCTCTCCGCGCGCCGGCATGCATCCGTCCGGGACCGAACCCAGGCAGGGTGGCGGTGCCGGTCCGGGCTCCGCCAGGAGCGCGACGGACGGCGGCGCTGGGGTCAAAGGTCAGGTGTTCGTCCTCCGAAATGGCAAGCCCGTCGTTGTTCGGGTGCAAGCCGGCCTTGACGACGGCAACTTTACGGAGATCGTCAGCGGAAGCCTTGTCCCGGGCGATCAGGTGATCATCGGTGAGAACGCTGGCGCAGCTAGCTCCCCGGCACCGTCGACTGCGCCCCGGCTACGCCTTTGAACGTCGCAGCCGCCCGAACCAGTGTCACCCGGTCCCCTGTCATTCAGATAGAGAACCTGACTCGCACCTATCACGTCGGCGATGTCGACGTGCAGGCACTGCGCGGCGTCAGCCTAACGATCAACCGCGGCGAGTTTGTCGCGATCATGGGCGCCTCGGGTTCCGGCAAGTCGACACTAATGTCGATTCTCGGTTGTCTCGATCGGCCGTCGGGCGGAACCTATCTGTTCGAGGGGGTCGATGTCGCCAAGCTGGGCGAGCCCGGTCTGGCGGATATTCGTGGGCAACGGCTGGGCTTCGTTTTCCAGAGCTTCAACCTTCTCACCCGGACCAGTGCAATCGAAAATGTTGCGCTGCCACTTTTCTATTCCAACACCGCGCCACGTGGCAGTTCACTACGCTTCGAGCGGGCTCGCGCCTCGCTGGAGCTCCTCGGTCTCGGCGACCGCGAGCGCAATACTCCTGGGCAGCTTTCCGGTGGCCAGCAACAGCGGGTGGCGATCGCTCGGGCACTGATCAACAACCCGAGCCTGCTGCTGGCGGACGAGCCCACCGGCAACCTTGATACGCGCAATTCTCACGAGATCATGGAGACTCTCACGCGCCTAAACCGCGAGAACGGCGTCACCATTGTCGTGGTCACTCACGAGCCCGATGTCGCGGCCTACACCGATCGCATCGTCACCATGCGCGACGGCAAGGTTCTTTCGGACGAGGCCGTGTCGAAAGCGCCAGCAACGACTGGTGGCATTAACCGCATCGGCGCGCCAGCGGCCAACTTGGCACAGCCCAGCAAGGTCGCCGCGATCTCGACGATCGCCTTTGCACTGATGGTTCTTTCCGTCGCTGTACAGGCGCTCAACCGCAATAAGATGCGCTCGATCCTGACGATGCTCGGCGTGTTTGTCGGGGTGGCGGCGCTAATCGCAATGGTCGCCATCGGCCAAGGGGCAAATGATGCCGTCCGCAAGCAAATTGAGAGTCTTGGCACCAATCTGCTGGTCGTCCAACCCGGAGCGAGCACTACTGGCGGCGTGCGCGCCGGCGTCGGCAGTGCGTCGACACTGACGGTCGCCGACACGCAGGCAATTCGCGCCGACGATCCTGCTGTCACCAATGTGAGCTATCTCATCCGTCAATCAGGTCAAACGCAATACGGCAACCAGAATTGGACGACGAACATCCAAGGTGTGAGCGCCAACTACCCGCCGGTCACCAACTGGAAGATCGCTGCTGGCCGCGGCATCACCTCTGCGGATGACGACGGCGGCGCCCTCGTCGTTGTGATCGGTCAGACCGTGTACAGTCAGCTCTTTCCTCCCTACCAAAGCCCGATCGGCGCCCAGATTCAGGTCAAGGGTACTCCGATGGAGGTTATCGGCCTGTTGGCTGCGAAAGGCCAAACGAGCTATGGCCAGGATCAGGACGACGTGGTGATGGTGCCATTCACGACCGCCCAGCGTCGCGTGTTGGGCGTCGCAGCTCCCAACGCTCAGCAGACTCCGCTGGGCTGGATTTACCCAGCGCCGCCCAATCCCTACGGATTGCAGGCGCGTCTGCTCGGATACGTCAACCAAATCTATGTCCAGGCGGGCAGCGCCGATCTGGTGACGGCCGCGATGGACCAGGTTACGGAGACGCTCAGGCAGCGCCATCGAATCGGGGTCGGCGACGCAAGCGATTTTTCGATCCGCAATCTCAGCCAAATCGCTGACGCGGCACAAGGCAGCAGTCAGGTAATGGCGCTGCTCCTCGCCTCCGTTGCCTCGATCTCCTTGCTCGTCGGCGGCATCGGCATCATGAACATCCTGCTGGTGTCCGTGACCGAGCGGACGCGGGAGATAGGGCTGCGAATGGCCATCGGAGCGCGGCGAATGCATGTGCTCTTGCAGTTCCTTGCGGAAGCCGTGCTGTTGAGCGTCACTGGTGGCGTAGCCGGCATCATCGCAGGGGTTTTAGTTTCCTTGGCGATCTCAGCGATCGCCGGGTGGCCTGCGCCCATCTCCGTGGTCGCCATCTCAGTAGGCTTTCTGTTCTCCGCCGCGGTCGGAATATTCTTCGGCTACTATCCGGCGCGCAAAGCAGCCAGCCTCGATCCAATTGAGGCGCTACGCTACGAATAACACCACTGCGCACGTCACGGGTGCCACGCGGTCGGGGCGTCCGAAACTCTCGATGCCTTCATCGCTCTCCGCTCCTCCCGGCCTGGGAATCAGCGCGGAAAACTCTAAGCAAAAACGAACCAGTTTTGCGGCCTCAGATCAACCCGTTGCCGACTTCAACTACACGTGTATGTTTGGCGTCATCGCTCATCACACCATCGGAGCGCTTCACGGGAGACGTCTGCTCAAGGCGTTGGATCGCACGAAAGGAACGGCGCGCAAATCGCGCGGCCGCTCGCTCCCTCGCCCGCCCCTGTGATTACACAGGTGAGCCAATCACTCCATGCCTGCATTGCTCTGCGGCGGGGCCCAAGATTTTCTGCAAGATTGTAGACCCGCTCGGTGATTTCTTGCGGCGTGTGATTGAGCAACGCCCTTAGCACCTCGGGTGCGGTCTCCACCTCACCGAGTACCGTGGCGAAGGTCCTTCGAAGATCATGGATCGTCGCGTCTCCTATGCCGAGGACCTCTCGACTGCGGTTTAGCGCGCGAGTAAGCGCGGCAGGATCGAGCGGCTTCCGACCCTGCGTGGAGGGAAATAGCCACGGCGAAGGCGTCGGATCGAACGCACTCCGGTCCTTTCGCTTAGGCCGCGTCGGCATAGGCTTGACGCGCAATAAATCCGCCTCTCGCACAATCTGCATGGCCAGCGCGTTCAACGGTATTGAATTGGCGCGTCCGTTCTTTGTGCGATGCCCAGGCAAATTCCAAATCGCTTCCGCGTCGATGATTTCGTTCCGCGCGGCCCCGGCGACTTCCCCCCGTCGCTGACCGGTAGCTAGACAGAAACGGATCGCGAGCGCCGTGCGACGATCCATGTTGGCGTGATCAAGCCCGTGCCATAGCAACCGGATTTCCGCTGCGCTCAGAATGCGCGTCCGAGATGTCTCTGCCAGACGCTCAATGCCAACGGCGGGGGAGGCTCCAACTATCCCCCGGGTGACGCCGAACCTAAACATTTTCGAGAGAAGCGACGCAGTCCGGTTCCGCATGACGGGGCTTCCGCGATCCTCGATCCGGTCGAGGAGCAGTACGACGTCGCGTGCGGAGATTTCTTTCGCCTTCCGTCTGCCCCACTGAGGAATGATTTCGCGATCCAGCGTTCTCTCGTCTTGAGCTGCACTCCGCTTCTTCTTCCTGGCGTGCCGCTCAAGATACTCGCGCGATAAATCTGCGACGGTCTCCGCCTGGCGATCGACCTCATTGGCGGCGACTAGTTCGGCTCCAGGGTCGATCCCACGCTTGATCTTCTCCTTGGCTGTGGCGTCCGCGACGCGCGCGGCGGCCAGGCTCATTTCTGGATAACTGCCGTACGTTATCCGGCGCGGTCGGCCGGCAAAATGATAGAGACCCACCCAGGTCCGCTTTCCCGAAGTGCCCACACGGATGCCGAAGCCGCCGCCTTCCCATATCTCGTAACGTTTGCCCTTGGGCTTAAGGGCTGCGATCTTGACGTTTGTGAAGCTCATTGGCCACCTCGCGCGAAGCAACATCTTGCTACCCAGACCCCTGATTGGGTAGCAAAAATGGGGTGGTTGCGAGTGAACGTCAATGGCCGCCCACATACGCTAATAGACTGCAGCCACAGACACTTTCGCAGCTGCCTTTGTCCGCCGACGTTCGCCAGAGTTTGCCGAAGTGGACATTTCTTTGACTGGGGGTCAAGGGGTCGCAGGTTCAAGTCCTGTCGCTCCGATCATGATATTTGCAGCGGAGATTCCGCGCTCGTTTGGTCGGCGCGCCCGTGAGCCCCGTCAGCCGGCGAACGGCCGCTGGCAAAAATTCCCACGATTTCCACTCCCGCCGGCATTATTAATTCTTTGGACGTGCCCTCGCTCGTATCCTCTCAGCGGCGAATCGCTGTGGCGGCGGCGGGAAGGGTGGGGGCATCTTGGTTATGGTCGGATTTAGAGGCGCGGCATGGGCCGCGCTCTTGCTCGCCGCCGTTTGTCTGATCTTCGTCGCGGCTCCAGTGTCGCCCGCCCTGGCGGCCCCGTACCAGTTCACTGGCGGCGTCGGCGACGGCGACAACAACTGGGACAACACTGACAACTGGACGCCGAACGCCCTGCCGGGCAGCACCGACGATGTCACCGTTCCGACCGATCACGGTGCGGCGATCCTCGACGGCAGCACCGAAACCGTCCAGTCGATCGACCTCGACGGCGGCCTCAACGTCAACCGCGGCGGCACGCTCAACGTCATCAACAGCATCACCAACAACGGCGTGGACAGCGCCTATTTCATCAACGACGGCACCATCATCGTGAAGAACGGCGGTACGGTCGGCACCATCTTCAACACCTGCACCAACTGCAGCGATCCCGACACCGTCTATTTCGGCTACATCGGCAATACCAACGACATCACCGCCAACCTCGACAACAACGGCGGCGTGGTCAACGGCGACCAAGGCACGACCACCGGCGTCACCTGGACCGGCGACGCCATCAACGAGGCGTCGGGTCAGGTCATCAACGACGGTGCCGCCTGGATCGGTGCGGTCACCAGCAATGCCGGCGGCATCTTCAACGAATACGGATCAACCTGGGCGGGTAACGTAGAGTCCAACAGCAGCTACATCGAAAATAGCGCCGGGAGTTCCTGGTCCGGCAACGTAGTCGCCAACAGCACTGACAGCGTGATCGCCAACATTGGCGGCGCCACCTGGACCGGCGACGTTCAGTCCAACGACGGCTCGGTCGACAACGATGGCGGCACCTGGAACGGCAATGTCGTTTCCAACGGCGGCACGGTCTACAACACGCTGGGCAGCACCTGGAACGGTAACATGACCAGCGGCGGCTCGCTGGTGCTGGCCGGGACCGTCAAGGGCTTCATCGATAACACCGGCTATCTCTACGTCGACAATACGCTGTCGGGCGTGACCAGCCTGACCAACACCGGCACGTTCCTCATGGAAGACGGTGAGATCGATGCCCGGCTGAGCGCGCAGTCATGGTCGGGCACGGGCAATGCCACCTTCGATTTTGCGCCGGGCCTTGGGCAGAGCGACTATGTCGTTCTCTCGGACGCCTACACCGCCGATACCACGCTCAGCCTCAACCTGGTCGGGCCGTCCGGACGCGCGCTGGGCGACATCCCGCTGATCGAGGTCGGCGGCGCCGATACCGGCACGCTCGAAGTCTCCGGCCTGCCGGACGACGGCGTCATCTCCTACAGCCTCGTCCAGAATGGCAGCGGCTGGTTCATCACGACCACGCTCAACGATGCCCCGCCCACGCCGCGGATGCTGCCGCGCTGCTTGCCCGCTCTACCGTGGCCGCCACTCTGGTCCCGACCGATCACGCCGGCTCCTGCGGCGACGGGGGCTGGATTCGCGGGCTGGGCAATGCCCAGACCGGCACCGTCTCCGGAACGCAGTCCAGCCTCGCCCTCGGTGGCATACAGGTCGGCGGCGACATTGCCTGCATCCCGATGGGCGACGGCGCGGTCTTCGGGATTGGCGCGACCGCTGGCGGTCTTGGCGGCGGCCTGTCGCTGGACTTCGGCGCGGGCGACCGGCTGAATGGCTCCTTCGGCGAAGGTTTCGGCGGCATCTATGGCGATCTCGCCGCCGGCCCGCTCCACGCCATGCTGCAGGGCCAGGTCGGGCTCGCCGGCCTCGGCATCACCGATCCGCAATCGGCCGTCGATCACGCCGGGCTGACCAGCACGCGCTACGACCTGAGCGGCGATGCGACTTACGAGTTTGCCTTCGGGCGTGTCAGCCTCGTGCCGGAGGCCGGATTCACGGCCGCCAACGTCTCGACCACGTCGAGCGATTTCGCCGACGTTGGTGCCATGAAGCTGACCAGCGATCCGACGGTCGACGCCTACGCCGGGGCGATCCTCAAGGCCCACATGGCCCTGCCGGATGGAGCGACCGCGTTCGTGCCCTACGTCAGCCTGCTGCTCCATGACGAACCGCTGGCGCCGGCTACCGCCTTGTTTACCGATCTGGCCGGCGGCAGTGCGGATGTGCCGCTCGACCGGCTGGGGTCATACGGCGCGCTCGGCATCGGTGCCGATTTCCTCCGCGCGCCCGGCCGGTCCGGCCGGACAATGCGCGCCGGCTTCAAGGCCGATTTCAAGTTCGGTTCCGATGTCAGCGAAGACAGCTACGGCGCCTATGCGCAGATGAAGTTCTAGTCGGCCGCAGACGTCACACCGCGATTGGCTTCGGCCCGCGCTCGATTGCGGGCCGCGCTGGCTGGGCCCGCTCGATTTTTGGTCGCTGCCAGGCCCGTTCGATCGCCGGCGGCGGTTCCGCCACGAGCGGAGCCTCGCTCTGCCGCAGTCGTCGCGCCGCGAGCTTCTCCGCCGCAATCACCCCCCACAGCACGCCGTAGATCAGGTAGACGTGCCGCCAGTGGTCGTTGTCGATCACGTTGTGAATGAACACGTGCCCGAGCAGCGCCACGTAGGCGCACTGCACGAACGCCTGCCACGGTCGCGGCCTGAACAGGAGCGGCCAGCCCGCCGCCAGCGTCCACAGCGCAAGGATGATGTACGAGAAGCCGCCGAGCCAGCCGTAGGTGGTGAAGCCCTTCAGCCACATCTCGTGCTCGTCCTCGCCGTACATCTTGGCGAAGACCAGCGGCCCCAGACCGAGCGGCTTCTCCTGCATCAGGAAGAAGCCCGCCTTCTGCCGCTCGAAGCGGCCGGCGCGGCCGTCGTCGTAGCTCTGCACGACGTGCGCGCGGATATCGAAAAGGTCGTGCACCTTCGGAATTGAGATCGCCGCCGCCGCCAGCAGCGCGATCGCTACCATCCCGCCCGCCAGCGCGCCGATGAGTTTCATGCGCGCCATGCGGCTCTGCTCGTTGATGAAGACGAGATAGGCGACCGCGATCATCTCGAAGGCGACGAGGCCCCACGCTGCACGCGAGAAGGAGAGCAGCACGCCGAACAGGATGACGAGCAGCGCCGCCGCCTGCCACAGCGTACGGCGAAGCGGTCGCGTGATGATGTCTTGAAACAGGAACGCCACTGGCAGCGCCAGGAACGGGCCGAATACGTTCGGATCCTTGAACGTGCCCTTGGCGCGCGAATAAAGCTTGAACAGGTCGGCGTGCGGGATCGCGTTGAAGTAGGCGAGGATCGCGATCAGCGCCACCACCACCGCCGCCGCCACATAGGCGCGGCGGATGACCGGCAGCCGCCGCTCCGGGTCGGCGGAGACCACCGCCGCGAAGAAGATCGCCGAGACCACGAGATAGCCCGTCGTGATCATGTAGTTGGCCGCGCGCGCCGTGATCGCCGGCATCTGGGTGAGCGCGATCAGTCCGCCGGCGAGGTAGAAAAGCATCAGGACTGCCAGCGGCAGCATGTAGCGGTTGAGCTTGAGGCCGCCCGCCACCCACACCGCGGCCGCCGCAATCAGTGAGACGTCGTAAGGCGACGGCTCGATCATCACGAAACCGCTGAGGAACACGATCGCGCCAAGGCCGGCACTCGCCAGGCGCGCGCCGCCGATCCGGAGCGGCTGCTCCGTCGTCGCCACCGTCGCGCTCAATACGCGCTCTCCGTGCTCATCAGCGCGAACGGTGTCATCGCCAGGATCTTGAGGTCGAACAGCACCGACCAGTTCTCGATGTAGGTGAGGTCGTGCTGCACGCGCTGCTGGATCTTCTCTTCCGTGTCGGTCTCGCCGCGCCAGCCATTCACCTGGGCCCAGCCGGTAATGCCCGGTTTGACGCGGTGGCGCGCGAAGTAGCCGTCGACCACCTCGCCGTAAAGCCGGTTGGAGGCCTTGGCCTGCACTGCATGCGGCCGCGGGCCGACCAGCGAAAGGTTGCCCTTGAACACCACGTTGACGAGCTGCGGCAGCTCGTCGAGGCTGGTCTTGCGGATGAAGCGGCCGACCCGCGTCACCCGCGGATCGCCGCGCGTCACCAGCGTGCTGGCGTTGATGTCGGCCACGTTGGCGTGCATCGAGCGGAACTTGTAGACCTCGATCAGCTCGTTGTTGAAACCGTAGCGCTTCTGCTTGAAGAAGATCGGCCCCGGACTGTCGAGCTTGATCGCGAGCGCCGTCAGCGCCATCACCGGCGCCGCCAGCGCCAGGATCAGGCCGCCGATCACGTGGTCGAATATCCACTTGGCGACGTAGTCCCAGTCGGCGATCGGCTTGTCGGCGACGGCCAGAAACGGCACGTTGCCGACGAACGAATACGTGCGTGGCCGGAAGTGCAGCCGGCTCATGTGCGCCGACAGGCGGATATCGACCGGCAGCACCCAGAGCTGCTTGAAAAACTGCAGCAGCCGGTTCTCGGCCGTCAGCGGCAGCGACACAATCAAAAGGTCGATGCGCGCGATACGGCCGAAGTCGACGAGTTCGGCGATGGTCCCGAGCTTCGGATAGCCCGCCACGCTCCGCGGCGAGCGCTGGTCCTTGCGATCGTCGAAGATGCCGCAGATGCGGATGTCGCTGTCGGTCTCCTTTTCCAGCGCACGGATGAGCTCCTCGGCGCGCTCGCCGCCACCGACGATCACCGCCCGTCGCTCGAGGGCGCCGATCGCCGTCCAGTGGCGGATGAGCTGGGCAAGGCTGACACGGAAGACGGTCAGTACCGCGAGGCCCGCGACGAACCAGCCGCCCGCCCAGACGCGCGAATAGTTGTCGCCGGCCTTCGCCAGGAAGACGGTGAGCGCAAAGGCGGCGAACACGCCCGCCCACGCCACGTAAACGCGGCCGAGCGTCATCAGCGGCCGGCGCAGCGCCGGCAGCGTGTAGGCGCCGCTCGTCTGGATCAGGAACACCGCCAGCAGCGGCCCGCCGAAGAGTGACAGCCGGTACCAGCCATCGACCGCGACCGACGAGGACAGATAGAGGGCAAAGACTGCGATCCCGCTGACGACCAGGAGACCGAATTCGAGCAGGCGCGCCAAGCCGGTGACCAGCACCGGCGATATCGCCGCCCGCTTCAGGTTGGCGGCGGCGTTGCGCGCAGCCTCGTTCAGCCCGGCCGGGCGGCGGACCGGCACCACCGTTACGGAAGTATCGAGCGAGGCCGCGCTGGCAGAAATCTGGCGCGCCCCGGAATCGGGGTTAACGTGTTCGTTCATGGATTCAGCTGTGCGCCCACCGAGTTGGCCTCAACATGGGGGAATGCGCTTAAAGTTCGCTTTCAGCGATCTACTAAATTCAGAGGCATCTGTGGGTTAAACCGCTCGTTAGCCTTAACGCCGTCCATGTCGGCATCAGGCGGAACCGGAGCGTCAGCGGGTGGCGGTCGCCGCGCGATAGACGCGCTCTACCCCGCGCGCCATCGCTTCGATGGTGAATTCCTGGCGGATGTGGTCGGAGAGCTTGCCGGCAAAGTCGGCCGCCGCGTCCGGCCAGCGCTTGACCTCGTTCATTGCCTCGGCGAGACGGGACGGGTCGTCCGCCGGCACCAGCCGCGCCGCGTAGCCGCCGAAGATTTCCGGTATGCCGCCGACGTTCGTGGCCACGATCGGTTTCTGTGCGGCGATCGCCTCGAGCACGACATAGGGCATCGATTCCGCCCGCGACGGCACCACCACCGCCCGCGCCAGCCGGAAGGCTTCGCGTGCCGGCATCGGCGAGCGGAACTCGATTGCCTCGCCGAGGCCAAGTTCGCGCACCACCGCGCGATATTTGGTGAGGTCGGGTCCGGAGCCGACGATCAGCGCCGTCGGCTGCGGCCCGGCATGGCGCGCGATCAGCGCGATCGCCGCAATGAGAGTGTCCGGCCCCTTGAGGTCGCGCACCTCGCCGATGAAGAGAAAGTCGCGCGCGTCGGCGTCCGGCTTCACCGGCGCGAATTCCTCCGGCCGCAATCCGTTGCGTACGACCGCCGTCGGTCGTCGTGTGTGGCCCACCTTGGCCAGATACGCGTCCGCCTCGTAGCGGCTGACGAAGATGAAGGCGTCGGTCATCCAGCCGAGCACGCGCTCGGACGCCATGTAGAGGCGCCCGGAGGCCGATTTCGCGTCGAAGTGCAGGCTGCCGCCGTGCGGAGTGTAAATGCGGGCTACGCGCTGACCAGATGCCCGCAAAAGTGTGCCGACCGCCCTGGCGTAGGCGCCGCCTTTGGCGCCATGTCCGTGCAGAACGTCGGGCATGAGTGGCCGCGCGCGGCGCGCCAGCGCCAGCGACGCGGAAAGATCGGCGGGCGCGATGTCGCGCCGCATCGGGATGCGGATGAGACCGAGCTCGAGCAGGGGAACGAGCTTCTTCTCGCCGCCGTCGCCGGTCGAGGAATCGCAGATGATGCCGACCTTGTGGCCGGCCCGCGCCTGCTCGGCCACGAGGTCCTGCACGTGGCGGAACAGTCCACCGACCGGCGAGCGCAGACAGTGGATGATGCGCATGGCGCCTTCCTCCTGCCGCGGCCGGCCGTTCGGCCCCGTGTGCTGCGCACGATCAGGCTGCATGTCTCAGATGAGACGCTCGCGTACCGTAATGGTGTCGCCCGGCAGCACCGGGTCGGAGAGCTGCAGCTCGCCGCTTTCCACCCGCCCGCCGATGCTGCGCGTCACCTCGACCGAGGTGGTGTCGGCGCGCGGGCTGAAGCCGCCGGCGACCGCCACCGCCTGTTGCACCGTCATGCCCGGCACGAAGGCATACTGGCCGGCGACGCCGACTTCGCCCATCGCGAAGAACGGCCGGTATTTGTCCACCTGCACCGAGACGTTCGGGCGCCGCAGGTAGCCGTTCTTGAGGCGCGTCTCGACGTTCGCCGCTATTTCGTTGGTGGTGCGGCCGCGCGCCGGGATCGTGCCGATCAGCGGCATCGTGATCGCACCGGCCTGATCGACGACATAGGTGTTCGACAGGTCGTCCTGTCCGAACACGATCACGCGCAACTGGTCGCCCGAATCGAGCTCGTAGGGTGCGACCAGCTCGCTGTGCACGGCGTCCGGCACATCCGGATGCGTGGCGCAGGCGGAAAGAACCAGACTGGTCGATATCAGCAGGATGGCGGATAGGCGCATCGGAAACTCGGCCGCGGGTTGGCAGGACGCTGTCCGAGACTATCCGGCGCTTATGGTTAATCCGCCGTAAAGGCGATGCGCGTCATCGCCGCTTTGGCAACTTCGTGATGCAATCGCATCGCTGTTAACCGGGTGCTTACTATAAACCGCAATCATTGCTGGCAGTTCAGTTCATCAGGTTTGAGTTCTCGCCATGGATCGTACACCAGCGTCCCGCGACGATGTCGAAGTCGATGTCCGCGCACTCTTCGCCAGTCTCTGGCGCCATCTCCCGCAGCTCATCGTCTTTATCCTGATCGTCGCCGTGGGGACGTTCGTCGGGCTTGGCCATATCGCGCCGAAGTACAAGTCGGAAGCCACCATCCTGATCGCTGAGGGCGAGTCCGATTTGACCCGCACCGGCCAGTCGCAGACCGATGCCACCGCGCTCGATCAGCAGGCGGTGACCAGCCAGGTCCAGCTCATCCGCTCGCGCGATCTCGCCGAGGCCGTCGCGGCGAAGCTCAATCTTGCCGAGCGCCCCGAGTTCGATCCGAATGCCGAACCCGGTCTGCTCGCGCGCCTGATGATCAGGCTGGGTCTCGCCCGCGATCCCGCGGTCACCACCACCGGGGACCGCATCCTCACCCGCTATTATTCGGCACTGTCGGTGTTCGCCGTCGACAACTCGCGCGTCATCAACGTCGACTTCGCCTCGACCGATCCCGAGCTTGCCGCCGCCGCCGCCAACGCTATCGCCGAAGAGTATCTGGCACGCGAGAGCGCCGCCAAGCGTGCCTCGACGGCGAGCGCCGCCACGTGGCTCTCCGGCCAGGTCGACGAGTTGCGCCAGAAGGTCCAGGCCGCCGAGCAGCGGGTGGAAGACTTCCGTACCAAGAACGATCTGTTCGACACCACCGGCACCGACGGCGCCACGGGTACCGGCACCGTGACCACACTGTCGCAGCAGCAGCTGTCCGACATCAGCACCGAGCTCTCGCGGGTTCGTGCCGACCGTGCCGCCGCCGAGGCCAAGGCCGCACAGATCCGCGCCGGCATTTCGTCGAACTCCATCCCGAACCTCACCGACGTCCTGAGTTCGCCGATCATCCAGAACCTGGTGACGCAGGAGGTCGCCCTCCGCAGCCAGATCGCGCAGTTGAGCGCGACGTTGCTCCCCAACCATCCCAAGATGCAGGAGCTGAACGCCGAACTCGCCGATCTCGATCGTCAGATCGCCGGCGAGGCGCAGCGTGTCCTCGCGTCGCTGGAGACGGACGCCAAGACCGCCGCCGGCCGCGAGACCGAACTCGATCGCACGCTCGACACCCTCAAGCAGCAGGCCAGCGTCGCCAATGATGCCGGGGTCGAGATGCGCGCGCTTCAGCGCGAGGCGGCCGCCGATCGCGACCTGCTCAACACCTATCTTGCCCGTTATCGCGAAGCCGCCGCGCGCGAGCAGGGCGATGCGCCGCCGGATGCCCGCATCGTGTCGCGCGCCGCCGTCGCCGGCACGCCCGACTTCCCGAAGAAGACGCCGATGACGCTCGCCGCGACCTTCGCCGCGCTCATTCTTGGCGGCGCGTTCCTGCTGCTGCGCGAGCTGGCCAGCGGCCGTCCCATGCGCCGTGTGCCGATGGGCGGTCGCGCCACGGCCGGCGCCGTGCCCGCCGGCGCCAGCGCCCGCTGGGAGGACGACCGTGCCGTGCGGCGCATGATGCCGACCGCGGCCGCCACGCCGCCAATGCCCGACCGCGTCGAGGAAACGCTCCAGGACGTCGCCCACCAGATCGTCGCTGCCGAGCTGAAGCGCGTGCTGGTGACGCTGGCCGAGGGCAGCGACACCGATGGCCGACCGCTCGGCGCTGTCGCGCTCGCCCGCACGCTCGCCCGCCGCGATTCGCGCGTCGTCCTGATCGATTTCCGCGGCGACGGGGCCGATGCCCAGTCGATGGGCGAGGGCGGCAATCTCCCCGGTTTCGCCGACCTACTCGAGGGCGATGCCTCGTTCGCGCAGGTCATCTTCCGCGATCGTAAGTCGCGCGTGCACTTCATTCCCGCCGGCCGCCGCGCCTTGATGCCGCGCCTGATGGACACCGATCACCTCGAGACCATTCTGGCCGCGCTGACGCTGACCTACGACTACGTCCTCATCGACGCCACCGACGACATGATTCCCGTGGTCGGCGCGTCCTGTGCCGCGGCAATGGTGGTCAGCGAATTCGGCACCGACGATCCGCGCACGGTTCGCGCCTTCGACCGCATCAACGCGGTCAGCGAGGCGCCGATCCTGCTCCTGACCGTCGAGCCCGCCGACACCTCGGCCGAGCCGGCGATGCCGTCGGCGGACGAAGCCGCGGCGTAGGCGCCGCACGATCCGTCACCCTGGCGAAGGCCGGGGGTCGAGATCGAATGGCGCTGGCTATGGAATTTAGTCTCCGCTCATTCCCGCGAAAGCGGGAATCCAGCCGACGCAAGGCAGGGTTCGCGGCGTGAGGGGATCGCGTGACACGCAGATGGATTCCCGGTTGCCGGCTTCGCCGGCCCCGGGAATGAGCGGGGTCAAACAGCTACCCTACGTACCGCCGGGCGTAGCGGCGGCCGAGCCCGGTAAGGAGTTCGTAGCCGATGGTGCCGGCGTGCGCGGCCACCTCGTCCACCGGCATGTTCGCTCCGAACAGCTCGGCCCAGTCGCCGCGTTCGACGCCGTCGATTTCGGTGACGTCGACCGCCATCAGGTCCATCGAGACGCGCCCGATGAGCGGCGCGAAGCGCCCGCGCAGGAAGACGCGCGCCCCTGTCTGCCCGTCGCGCGAGGATGCCGCGCGGTGATACCCGTCGGCGTAGCCGACGCCGAGCACGGCGATCCGCGCCGGGTCCGTCCGCAGCTCCGTCGCGCCGTAGCCGACGGTCTCGCCCGCCGCGATCTCGCGCACCTGCAGCACGCGCGCCTCCGCCGTGACGACCGGTTCGAGCGCCGGCATTTCCTCGCCCGCCGCCGCGCCGTAGAGCGCAATCCCCGGCCGCACGAGGTCGAAGTGATAATCCGGCCCGAGCGCAACGCCGGCTGAATTGGCGAGCGAGGCGGGAACGCCGGGAAACGCCCTGACCACGGTCCGGAATGCCGCGAGCTGCCGCGCGTTCAGCGGATGGTCCGGCGTGTCGGCGCAGGCAAGGTGGCTCATCACCAGGGCAGGGTTCAACCCCGCAACCCGCGCCGGGTCGGCGCCGAGCGCGAGCGCCTCGCCGGGCGCAAGGCCGAGCCGGTTCATCCCCGTGTCGACATGCACCGCAGCGCCGCCGGCCGCGCCCGCGCGCCGCGCCGAGAGCCACACGTCGATTTCGGCGAGGGTATTGATGACCGGTCGCAGGTCGTTCCCGGCAAACGTCTTCACCGAACCGGCGTCCAGTCCCGCCAGCACGTAGATTGCGGCCGAGGGGAGCGCCTGTCTCAGCCGCACGCCTTCCTCAGGCAGCGCCACGAAAAATGTGCTGCATCCTGCGTCAGCCAGCGCCTTGCCTGCTGCGGCGAGCCCGATGCCGTAGCCGTCGCCCTTCACCGCCGCGGCGGTCCGCTCCGGTACGCCGACCCATCCGGCGATGGTGCGCCAGTTGCCCGCCAGCGCGCCGAGATCGACGGTGAGTCGTCCGCCGGCCAGCGCTTCCGTCGGGCTGCTCGGGTCAGGTTGGTTGCTCATCGCGTCCGGTGACGTCTCGCTGTGCGCCGGCTTTGCGCGCGCCGCCGCCTCGCCTCGTCCTGCTCTTTCGCATA
>Ga0265339_10001887_pt1 | contig 15357 bp, 14 predicted proteins | sample 4CB219metaG_FD_202085 | JGI IMG/M metagenome (GOLD analysis project Ga0265339, IMG submission 202085) | Rhizosphere microbial communities from Carex aquatilis grown in University of Washington, Seatle, WA, United States - 4-CB2-19 metaG | ecosystem: Host-associated > Plants > Roots >... | reverse complement strand
CCAGATCGGGCTGATCGCCTCGATTCCGATCGTGGTAATGGCCAATCCCTCGGTGCCGGCGAAATCGATGACCGAGATCATCGCGCTGGCGAAACAGCAGCCCGGCACGCTGACGGTCGGCACACCGCCGCCCCCGACGCTGAATTATTTCGGCGCCGAGCAGTTCAAATCGATGACCGGCGCCGACGTCACCATCGTCACCTACAAAGGCACCGGCCCGCTGACCAACGATCTCGTCGGCGGTCACGTCATGCTGGCGTTCAACACGTTGCCGCCGGCGATCGGCAACATTGAAGCCGGCAACCTGCGCGCCATCGCGGTGGCGGCGCCGCAGCGGCTGGCCGCAATTCCCGACGTGCCAACGGTCGCGGAATCCGGACTGCCGGGATTGGATGTCGTGCAATATTACGGGCTGGCGGCGCCATCCGGCACGCCGCGTCCGATCATCGAGCGCATCAACAAGGAGCTGCGCGCGATCGTCACCTCCGAGGACATCCGCAAGCGCATCGTCGCCGATGGCGGCGGTCCGCTCGCAAGCACACCGGAGGAATATGCGGTCAACATTGCGCGCGAGGAGGGACGCTGGGTCGCGCTGGTCAAGAAGCTCGGCCTGACCATCAATTGACCGGGCGCGCAAGTGCCGGATGAAACGGAGGAGGCGACGTGCGGGACATTGTCGGCACCTGGCGGCTGGTCCGGACGTCAGCGCGCAACGACGACGGCGGACCGATGCATCCGCCCTATGGCGACCAGCCGCGGGGCCTTCTGGTGTTCTACCCGGATCATCGGATGATGTCGGTGCTGTGCGACGGAAGCGACGCATTGGCGGCAGAGTCCGTCCGTGAATACAATTCCTATTGCGGACGTTACGCGTACGACGGCGAAACCCTGGTGACCCGCGTCGATGCGTCCGCCGATCCCGGCCGGGTCGGCGGCGAGCAGGTCCGCTTTACCCGTTTCGATGGTGAGCTCTTGGTGCTGACGCAAAAGCCGCGGCTGTGGAATGGGGTCATGCAACATCGCGAGCTGGTGTGGGAGCGGATCGCCGGCGCCTAGGCGAAAGCTGCGTGCGAGACCAATCTGCCGACGACAGGCGTGGCCGCCGAGTGCTTCAAGATCGCGACACATTCCGGCTTTAGGGCTATCGCTATGTTACGAACAGACTGCCATCGCAACAGGAGAAGATGATGTCGAAACTTGCGCTTTATGTTCGCCTGGAAGCGAAACCCGGCAAGGAGAAGGACCTGGCGGATTTTCTGCGTTCGGCGTTGCCCCTGGTTAATGCCGAGAGCGGGACGGTGTCGTGGTTCGCCATCCAACACGGGCCCGGCGTGTTCGCGATTTTCGACACGTTCGACAACGAGGCCGGACGCGAGGCGCACCTCAACGGCAGGGTGGCGGCCGCGCTGATGGACAAGGTCAAAGCCGGCGATTTGTTTGCCAACACACCCGCGATTCAAAAGCTCGACATTCTCGCGGACAAGCTGCCGTAGTCGGTCGTCTCACGCTGGGCGCCAGGGATGGCGCGGCGTCGATCGGCGGACATCGTTCCGCATCGGTGCGGTTCCGCACAAGGGTGACAGGATTTTTGGCCGCGTCGGCGGCAATGGAAGGATGGGCCATGACAACAACGCACGGGCGATACACGTGGTACGAATTGATGACCACGGACACCAAGGCGGCCAAGGTTTTCTACGGCAAGGTGTTGGGTTGGGGGACGCAGGAGATGCCGAACCCCGCGATGCCCTATACGTTGTTCACGCTGGCGGAGCGGCCGGTGGCCGGACTGATGACGCTGCCGGAACAAGCCCGAGCGATGGGGGCGCCGCCGAGCTGGGTCGGCTATGTCGGCGTCGACGACGTCGATGCCACCACCCAGGAGATCACGCGCCTGGGCGGCAAGATTTATATGAAGCCGACGGACATTCCCGAGGTCGGCCGCTTCGCCGTGGTCGCCGATCCGCAAGGCGCCACCTTCGCGCTGCTCACGCGCACCGATCCCGCTCAGGGCCAGGCCGCGCCGGGCACACCCGGGCGCGCCGGATGGCACGAACTAATGGCGGTCGATTGGGAACAGGCGTTTGCGTTCTACAGCAAATTGTTCGGCTGGCAGAAGGGCGAGCCGGTGAACATGGGCGAGATGGGCACCTATCAGCTGTTCACAATCGGCGGCGAGGCGATCGGCGGCATGTTCAACAAGCCGCCAATGCTGCCGGTGCCGTTCTGGCTCTATTACTTCAACGTCGCCGGCATCGACGCCGCGGCCGAGCGGGTGACGGCGGCCGGCGGCCACATCCTCAACGGCCCGATGCAGGTGCCCGGCGGCATGTGGATCGTGCAATGCGCTGATCCGCAGAACGCCATGTTCGCGCTGGTGGGGCCGAAGGGATAATCGCGACGCTGGCGCAGCCTGGATGCAGCGCAGCGCTATCCGGGGCTAGAATAAATTCGGGCCCGCATGTCGCTGACGCTCATGCGGGCTACGGCGTTGCCGCCGTGCGCCTTCGCGCCTACGGCTCCATTACCTGGGTGCTGGCTGCGTTTTCTGTTGGGCGATCTGGGTGCGCTTCTGCAATTCGGTTTGCACCTTCTTCATTTGATCCTGCACGGCCTTTGCGTCGGCGGGCGCACCTTCGTTCACCTTCTTGAAGTCGGCGAGCGGCAGCGGCAGGCTGAGCACTTGATTGGTGAGCGCAACGGCCTGAACGAACAGCGTCTGGCCGCTCTTCATCCGGGCGATCAATTCGGGGGATGCATCAATTTCGGCCAGGCAGCCATTGCGGTAACAGGTGGAAAACGGAATGGCGATCGGCGGATCCTGGTCAACCACGATACGCGCCCCCGGTGACAGCGCCACCGGCTCCGGCACGGTGATCCGTAGGATCTTCTTGTCGCCTTCCGGTTCAACCAACACGCCCGAGGCCAGCGCCATTCCACTATCCGCGAACGAGCCGCGACTGGTGGTGCACACCAGCCTGGCATTGGCCTCTTGCCCCTTGAAGCACTGTTTGAGCCAGGGCGAATAGTAGAGTTGTTCCTGCGCTCCCGCGGTCGGTTGAATTGGTGCGGGCGGCTGCTGCCCGAAGGCGACCGATGCGGCGATGGTCAGCAACCCCGACGCCGCACCCGTGATCAGCAGCCGCCAAGCCGTTGCGGATCCGAAGTTGGCAGTCATGACAATGTCCTCTTTTTGCGATGCCTCAACTCGGGTTCGCATTCTCGGCGCGGCCGACCGAAGCCGGGCGAATGCCAGTCGCCGCTACGCCAACCGACGCCCCCTCGGCGCTGCCGCGTCGCTGCGTTGCCGCGATCGAAGTCGCGACGAGTATGATAAGAGGGTGTCTCCGCGCTTGGCTACACTATTTAATTTTAATGTGCCTGCGCAGCGCGCGTTGCGCGATTGAAGCCGAAACGCGCGGCTAAAGTTCGCCTTTGCCGAAATGGTCGACCTGCTCGATCGCCACGCCGGATCGGCGCGACAGCGTTTCCACAAAAGCCCGCTTGGCGGCCTCGTTCGGATCGCTCGGAATCCAAGCGGTGGTCCAGCGGCCTCCGCCGGTGAAGCCGACGATATATTCGCGTCGGGACACCAGATTTCCGTTGGGGGCAATAAAATGCGCCGAGGTCTTGATGGTCTGGACCGCGGCGATCGGATAGCGGGCTTCCGTCAGCGAGAAATAACCTTGGACCGCGAGATGTCCGTCTCTGAGCTGCACGTAGGGCCGCAGCCCGAGACTGATGATGAGGATGGACAGGGTTGCGCAAATTCCGGCGACGACCGTGTTGGCTTTGACCGGATCCATTTTGCTCGATGCCGCCCAATAATTCAGGAATTCGTCGTAGCGCTCGCCGAGGCGCCATTGCACGACGCGCATCGCGACAAAGCCGCTGGCGGTGAGCGCCAGCAGGAGCGCCGGAAAGCCCCAATAGACCGGCACGATCGGTGCGAACGTCACCTCGGCCGGCGGCAGCAGGCTAGCGCGCCAATGCGCCAGCGCATTGAGAATGGTCCAAAACAACAGGGACAGCGGTACGGTCACCGCCAGCATCACCACCGCCATGACGGTGGTCCATTTCCGGTAGGTCGTCTTCAGCGCGTTGAAATACACTGTCGTCGGCGCCGGCGCCGGAAACAGCCGGCTCAACAGCGCGAGACCGGCCGGGATGGCGATGCCGGCGGCAATCGCGCCGGCGCTGGCTGCGTTCATCGGGATCACACGCACGTCTTATCGCCCCGGCGCGATTGTCGCCGCCGAGCGTTAAAAAAGCCATTACGATGGGCTTACAGAGTCGCGGCGCCGACCTCAGAGCCGGGAACCACGCGTAAAACATTGAAATTGCGATGGGGAAGTGATGTCCGACGTCAATACGCAAATGAAGGTGCGGCGGATCGAGCGCAGGCAGATTCTCGACCGGCGGCTGGTGATCGCAGCACTCGCCATCGCGATCGTGCTCGGCGGGTCGGCGGTGTGGCTCGCCCGCGTGCAGATCGCACTGTCGCGCAAGGGCGAGGCACAGCAGGCCTGGGGCGTGGCGCTGCTGCGTGCCGACGACGAACAATTGTGGAAGGCGCGCAAAACCCTGCGGGCCTATGTCGAACAGGTCAAGCGGCAGCGCGACGCCTTGAAGGATATGACCGGCGTCGACGGCTATCTCATTCGCACCAGCACCAAGTGCCTCGCGCTCTATGTCTATGCGACGACCGTGCTGGTTCCCGGCGCCGCCGATGAATGCCCGCCGAAGACCGTGAAGCCGGAGGACAAGGACAAATATTATGCCGACGTCGACGCGAGCCGCCGGCTGGTCAAGAGCTTCCAGGAGAACGTGATGCTGTTGGACCAGCAGGAGCTGCTGTCGGAGCCGCTGCGCCGGCGCTTCCTGCGCGACAGCACGGTCGAGTTCCTCACCAATGTCTGGCTGCCGGTCGAGCGGGGCCTGAACCACGTGGTGGAAAAAGACGCCGACGCCAGGGACAAGGGCGCGCAGGCGTTGCGCGACTGGTACGCGGAGCGGGTGAAAAAGATCAGGGATGAGGGGCGGGGGGACGCGGTGCCGGAGACGTCGGATTATTGATTTTGCCGTGACGCGAGGACCAAACCGGCGGTCGTTGCGGCATTGCTTCGTAGGGCGGATTAGCGCAGCGTCATCCGCCGATCAATGCTTCAAGGCGGCGGGTTACGCCTTCGGCTAACCGGCCCTAAGCGCGGCCCTATCGTAGTTCGTAGCCCGGATGAGCGCAGCGACATCCGGGGATTGAATGCGGATCGGTCCCGCATTTCATGCGGGCTACGCAGGCCTATTAGTTCGTGGTGTGCATTACCGACAACCACCTGTCGTCAATCTTTGTCAGCACGTGGCTGGATTTCCCGTCCCGAGTCTGTCCGGCATTGCCGCCGCTGCCGATCGCCGTGTAGTCACAGGCGACAAGAACGGCGCCGCTGACCAGCCGCGCGTGCACCACCTTGATGGTGATGCCGGTCCAGCCTTGATCCCGGATCGATTGCAGCAGCGCCGCGATGTCGGTTCTCCCGATGGCGATGCGGAATCCGACGAGCACACTGTCCGACGTATAAAGCGCGGAAACGTCGTCGTTGTCATTCCACAGCGTCTGCCAGCGCCTGATATAATCGGCGGCAAGCTGAGAGGGATTCTCGTTCATGGTGCTTTTCCTCGGGGCGCGGTAGCAGTCCGTGTCTTTCGCAAAAGCGGAGTTCGTAGGATGGGCGGAGCGAAGCGATACCCATCAACGTTGCTCGCAAAATCCGAAAGCCTATGCTGACGAAAAAACGTACGGACGGATTCGGTCGTTGGCGGCGTAAATCATCGTGCAGCTTTCGATGGGTATCGCTTCGCTCAACCCATCCTACAGGCTCAGCGCGAGCTGCAGTTACTCCGCCGCCGTCATCCGCTTTCGCTTTTCGCCCCGCCGCGCCAGCACCGGCTTTAAAAACTCCCCGGTATAGCTGCGCTTGACCTTGACGATTTCTTCCGGCGGGCCCTGGGCGACGATTTCGCCGCCGCCGTCGCCGCCTTCGGGGCCCAAGTCGATGATCCAGTCGGCGGTCTTGATCACCTCCAGATTGTGCTCGATCACGACAACGGTGTTGCCCTGGGCGACCAGCTCGTGCAGCACTTCCAGGAGTTTGGCGACGTCGTGGAAATGCAGCCCGGTGGTCGGCTCGTCGAGAATGTACAGCGTGCGGCCGGTGGCGCGCTTGGAGAGTTCCTTGGCGAGTTTGACGCGCTGGGCTTCGCCGCCTGAGAGCGTCGTCGCCTGCTGGCCGACATGGATGTAATCAAGACCGACGCGGTGCAGCAGCGCCAGCACGTCGCGCACGCGCGGCACGGCCTTGAAGAAATCCAGCGCCTCTTCGACGGTCATGTCGAGAATGTCGGCGATCGACTTGTTCTTGAAGGTGACCTCGAGGGTTTCGCGGTTGTAGCGCTTGCCCTTGCAGACGTCGCAGGTGACGTAGACGTCGGGCAAGAAGTGCATTTCGATCTTGATGACGCCGTCGCCCTGGCAGGCCTCGCAGCGCCCGCCCTTGACGTTGAACGAGAACCGGCCGGGCTCGTAGCCGCGCGCCTTGGATTCCGGCAGGCCGGCGAACCATTCGCGGATCGGGGTGAAGGCGCCGGTATAGGTCGCCGGATTGGAGCGCGGGGTGCGCCCGATCGGCGACTGGTCGATGTCGATCACCTTGTCGAGATGTTGCAGGCCTTCGAGCTTGTCGAACGGGGCAGGAGCGTCGCTCGCATTGTTGAGCCGCCGCGCCACCGCCTTGTAGAGGGTGTCGATCAGCAGGGTGGATTTGCCGCCGCCGGAGACGCCGGTAATGCAAGTGAGCAGCCCCAGCGGGATCTCAGCGGTGACGTTCTTGAGATTGTTGCCGCGGGCGCCGATGACGGTGAGAGTACGGCGCGGGTCGACGGGGCGGCGGGACGGCACCGGCACCACGATTTCGCCGGAGAGATATTTGCCGGTGAGCGAGGCCGGCGCGGCAATGATGTCGTCGACGCTGCCTTGCGCGATGATGTGGCCGCCGTGAATGCCGGCGCCGGGGCCGACATCGATGATTTCGTCGGCGGTGCGGATCGCATCCTCGTCGTGCTCGACCACGATCACGGTGTTGCCGAGGTCGCGCAGGCGCTTGAGGGTGTCGAGCAGGCGGGCATTGTCGCGCTGGTGCAGGCCGATCGAGGGCTCGTCCAGCACGTAGAGCACGCCGGTCAGTCCGGAGCCGATCTGGGACGCGAGGCGGATGCGCTGGCTTTCGCCGCCGGACAGGGTGCCGGAGGCGCGCGCCAGGGTGAGATAGGTGAGCCCGACATCGACCAGGAAGGTGAGCCGCTCGCGGATTTCCTTCAGCACCCGGCCGGCGATTTCGTTGTGCTTGGGGCTGAGCTGGTTCGGTAGTTCCGCGAACCATTCGCGCGCGCGCTTCACTGATAGCTCCGCGACTTCGGCGATGTGCAGGCCGGCAATCTTCACCGCCAGCGCTTCCGGCTTGAGGCGGAAGCCGTGGCACTCGTGGCAGGGAATGTCGGTGAAATATTTCGACAGTTCCTCGCGCGCCCACTCGCTCTCGGTTTCCTTCCAGCGCCGCTCGAGATTGCTGATGACGCCTTCGAACGGTTTCTTGGTTTCGTAGCTGCGCATGCCGTCGTCGTAGCTGAACTTGATCGGGTCCTCGCCGGAGCCGTACAGCAGCGCGTCCTGCGTCTTTTTCGGAAGGTCCTTCCACTTGGTGTCGAGGGTGAACTTGAAGTGCTTGGCCAGCGCCTGCAGGGTCTGGATGTAATAGGGGCTGGTCGATTTCGCCCACGGCGCAATCGCGCCCTGGCGCAGCGTGCGGTCCTTGTCGGGGATCACCAGATCGGCGTCGATACGCTGCTCGACCCCGAGCCCGCCGCAGGCCGGACAGGCGCCGAACGGATTGTTGAACGAGAACAGCCGCGGCTCGATTTCCGAAATGGTGAAGCCGGACACCGGACAGGCGAATTTTTCCGAGAACATGAGGCGTTGCGGGCCGCTCTGATCGTGGATCTTGGCGACCGCCTTCTCGGCTTGCACGCTGCGCTCCCTCTCCCCAGCGGGGAGAGGGGTGGGGTGAGGGGGCTCGGATAGTTCGTTCGTGCGCTTTCCCCTCACCCGACCGGGCTTTGCCCGGTCGACCTCTCCCCGCTGGGGAGAGGTGGAAGAAGCAGCATCCGCGAATTCCGCGACCGCCAGTCCATCCGCGAGCTTGAGCGCGGTCTCGAATGAATCGGCGAGCCGCGTGGTGAGATCCGGACGCACCACGATGCGGTCGACCACCACATCGATGTCGTGCTTGAACTTCTTGTCGAGCGCCGGCGCCTCGGCGATTTCGTAGAAGGTGCCGTCAATCTTGACGCGCTGGAAACCCTTCTTCATCCATTCGGCGAGTTCCTTGCGGTACTCGCCCTTGCGGCCGCGCACCACCGGGGCCAGCAAATAGAGCCGGGTCCCTTCAGGCAACGCCATGACACGGTCGACCATCTGCGACACGGTCTGGCTCTCGATCGGCAGGCCGGTCGCCGGCGAATAGGCGATGCCGATGCGCGCCCACAACAGACGCATGTAATCGTAGATCTCGGTGACGGTGCCGACGGTCGAACGCGGATTGCGCGAGGTGGTCTTCTGCTCGATCGAAATGGCGGGCGACAGGCCGTCGATCTGGTCGACGTCCGGCTTCTGCATCATTTCCAGGAACTGCCGGGCATAAGCCGAGAGGCTCTCGACATAACGGCGCTGGCCTTCGGCATAGATGGTGTCGAAGGCAAGCGAAGACTTGCCGGAGCCGGACAGCCCGGTGAACACCACCAGCTGGTCGCGCGGAATCTCCAGGTCGACATTCTTGAGATTGTGCTCGCGCGCGCCGCGCACCGCGATCACGCGGGTATCGGGTCGCCTGGCCTTCTTGAACAGATCATTCATGGGTCCGCGCCGCACCATTGGGGTCCGACGCGACGGCAGGCGTGCGACAGGACTCGAGAGGGAGTGAGAACGTAATAAGAACAGGGCTGCTCCGCTAGCCCCTTATATATGGGGGTTGGGAGCCGCAGCGGTAAGCGCCGGTGGAAATTTGGTGCTGCGGCCCAAAAATCGGCTTCGCGGGGGGTCCGGCAAGAGCTGCGCCGATCGACGTGACGGGGGGCGGGGAGGGGGGCGCCCCTCGTCCGGCTTGCGAGGTCCGAATCGCCCTGGACCGAGTCGCTGCCCCGGTTGGCTGACGTCGACCAAAGATCTCGCCGCGCGGGCCAAACAAAAATCGCGCGTTCACATATCCGATCACCGTTTTGTTCCCGACGCCTCGCTTTTGCCGGCAATCGGCCGCGCGAGGGCCGCAGGAGTTTCAATTTCGTGACGTTATGCGCTGCCACATTTTGCGGGAACCACAGCGTAAGTGGGGCGGGAGAGCAGTCAATTAGCGGCGGAAATGCCGCCTGGAGTTCCATGTCGACAGCATTGCGCCAAGGCGTACAGCGTCTTGAGGTCACCACGCAAGTCACGCTCGCCGTGCTTGCACTCGCCAGCGGGGTCTACACCTATCTCGGTGCCCGCCAATTGCTCAACGGATCCGCGAGCTATGTGTTCTTCGCCGCGTTGATGTACGCGGTTGCAGTCTCGGTCGGCATCTACGCGTTCTGGACGTTCGTGATGCGGCTGGCGCCGCATGCGCGCGATCTCACCAGCCGCGCGTTGCTGCTGGCGACCGTGCTGCTCGGCGGCGTCATGATCATCGCGATGTCGGCGTGGCTCAACGCCACGGCGCTCGCGGGATCGGCAGCGCTCGAACAGCATCTCGCCAAGACGCTGGAAGGCTATACCGGGGATCTCGACCGCGCCCACGCCCGCGCGCTCGCGGCCCAGGGCCTGCTGCCGGACATCCAGATGGCCTCGGCGCGGTTTGCCAATCTCGCCAATTCGGAAAAGACCGGATCGCTGACGGGTTCGTCGGGATCCGGCACCGTGGTGCAGCTGCTGCATCAGATGTCCGACCAGTTGAACGGTCTGGGGCAGAAGGTGACGGAATCCAACGATCGCGTGCAGGCGCTCTATGAAGAGGGCAGCAAGCATCTCACCAAGATGCGTGAACTGATCTCCGATCGCGGGCCGATCAATCAGCGCAGCGATGCGTTCGGGGCGGAAGCGACCGCGCTGATCGGCACCATCGCCTCGCTGCAGCAGACGTCGGTGGCGCCCGCAGTCAAGCGTGCCGCGGCCGATCTGTCGTCGGGCTTCATTGCGCCGTCGCCGGACGGCCGAAAGGGCGATCTCGCCCAGCGCCAGGCGGCCGTCGTCGGCCGCGTGCAGGCGGCGATCGCAGCGCAATCGACCGCGCTGTCGGAAGCCGCCGACAAGACCCTGACGCAGCCGACGGTCGAGCCTACCCGCTACCAGCCGATATCGACGGCGGAAGCGGTATTGCGTTACGGCGACGACTTCCTGCCGAGCTGGGCCGGAGCGATCTCGATCGACCTGCTACCGGCGGTGCTGGTGCTGGTGCTGTGCGTCGCCCATGCCGGGATCCGTCGCGAAGGCGAGATCGAGGAAAAAGAAGTCGCCAATGCCAAGGCCTATACGGTGTCCGACCTGATTGCGGTGGTGCGTCTGGTGCGCGAGGTCGAGCAGGCGCAGGCCCAAGAGGGGCAGTACGCGCCGCGCGCGCAACCGGTTCCCCAGCGTAGCGCCGCGGAGATGGGCAGCGTGAAGACGGACGGCCCGAAGGTCGATGGCCCAATCGTGGCAAGCCCGAAAATGGTGCCGACACTGGCGGTCGCGGAAGCCGGTCACGACAAGCCGGAGGAACTTGAGCAGCAGAAAGTGACGCAGCTCCTGCCGCCGCGTGCGGCCAAGAAAGAGTGAACGTAAGAGTGCGAGCAAAAAGTAAGACTACAAGTCGCGTAACAGTAAGCGTGAACGAAAGAGTGAGGGCGTCATGGGTGGGCTCAACGCACGAGTCGAGGCTCGTGGGCGGCTGAGGCGTTGGGTCGGCGACGCGCCGGACGATGTGGTCCTGCGGGCGGTGTTCGGCGTGATGCTGGCGATGACGGCGGGTCTGCTGGGGCTCGACTTCAGCACGATGGATGCGCAAGCGCCGGCGCCGACCGCGTCGCAGATCGCGCCGGTTCCCGCCGCCAACCCGGCATCGGTGCTGCCGGGGATGCGAAAGGCGAGCCGCGATCTGCCATCGGCGCCGCTGCCGCAATTCGACGACAAGCTGCGCGCGCCGATGACGTTCGATCTCGGCGCCGATGGGCGCCTGCTCGCGACCGGCGCCATCGTTCCCGGCACCGCTGACGTGTTCGCCGCCGAGATCGCCAAGCGCGGGAGCTATGTGACCACGGTGGTGCTGGCCTCGCCGGGCGGATCGGTCGCCGACGCGCTCGCGATGGGGCGCCTGATCCGGGACAAGAGATTCGCCACCGAGGTCGAGGCTGGACGTTACTGCGCCTCGTCCTGTCCGCTGGTGTTCGCGGGCGGCGACGTGCGGCGCGCCGGCGCGAATGCGGCCATCGGCGTGCATCAGGTGTCGGCGATGGCCACGGTGCCGTTGCGGGCGGAAGAGGGAATGCAGGATGCGCAGATCGTCTCCGCCGTTTGCCAGCGCTACCTGCGCGACATGGGGGTCGATCTCGAAGTCTGGGTCCATGCCATGGAGACGCCGAACGAGCGCCTGTTCTATTTCCGGCCGGACGAGCTCTTGAGCCTGAAACTCGCGACCGAGGTTGGCCTGCCGCGCACGGCGCAGGCCACGACCAAGCTCTCCAAGCGATGAGTCCGGGGGGTCGGCCAATCGTCCGGATCCGGTCTAAATACTTGGATTCCCGCTGGAATCAGCTTAGGCAGGCAGGGGAACAAATAAAGAATATCGCTGATGCTACTAAAATACCTCCAAGAACATAACGAGATCTGTTAAAGGGCGAATCAATTACGGTCGACTGTTACCATGTTAGTGCACCGCGTTGTTTTCCCACGCGTCGTCGGGGTCGGGGTCTTGATACCGACAGGTGAATTTGCTAGGAACAAACAGAGAACTTTCGCTCTCGCATCCATTTACCTCACGGAACGGGCGCTGCCGTGGATAATGCCGCGCGATCGGGCCATTTCAGGATCAAACGTCTGGGATCCATCGCGCAGATCGGATGACAGGGGTTGCAGGGCAATGCCGATCCGGCGCGCCTGCGACAGAGACAGGGCTTTAAGGCCAGGAGGAGTGCAGTCATGGCAGGTTCGGTAAACAAGGTGATCCTGGTCGGCAATCTCGGCAAGGATCCGGAGATCCGTCGCACGCAGGACGGCCGTCCGATCGCCAATCTCAGCATCGCGACGTCCGAGAGCTGGCGCGACAAGGCCAGCGGCGAGCGCAAGGAAAAGACCGAGTGGCACCGGGTCGTCATCTTCAATGAAGGCCTGTGCAAGATCGCCGAGCAGTACTTGAAGAAGGGCGCCAAGGTCTATCTCGAAGGCAGCCTGCAGACGCGTAAATGGCAGGACAAGGACGGCCACGATAAGTATTCGACGGAGGTGGTGCTGCAGGGTTTCAATTCGCAGCTGACCATGCTCGACCGCGCCGGCGGTGGGGACTCGAATTTCGACAGCGGCGGCGGCAACAGCGACTTCGGCTCGCCCGGACCGACGGCCGCGCGCGAGCGCAAGCCGGCGATGGCCGGCGGCAAGCGCGACGATCTGGACGACGAAATTCCGTTCTGATTTTGCGCGTTGAAAGCCCATGCGGGTGCTGGTGACCGGAGCCTACGGACTGATCGGCTCCGCGTGTCTGGCGCGACTGCATCAAGACGGCCACGAGCTGATCGGCGCGGGTCGTGACATCGTCGGGGCCCGCCGGCGGTTTGCGTTCGCCCAATGGGTGGAAGCGGATTTCAATCGGCTGACAAGCGTGCAGGACTGGCGGCCGTTGCTGACCGGGATCGACGCAGTGGTCAATTGCGTCGGCGTGTTGCAGGACGGCTTCGGCGACAATGCCGAGCGGGTCCATGTGCAGGCGACCGGCGCGCTGTTCGATGCCTGTCGCGCGCAAGGCGTTCGCCGCGTCGTCCATATCTCGGCGATCGGCGCGAGCGACAACGGTCCGAGCGCGTATTCGCAGACCAAGCGGCAGGTGGAGACTCATCTCGCGAACCTCGATCTCGACTGGGTGGTGTTGCGGCCGGCGTTGCTGCTGTCCACCGCGGTCTATGGCGGCACCGCCATGCTGCGCGGGCTGGCGGCGATGCCCGGACTGATCGTCATGATCGGCGGTCAGCGGCGGGTGCAGGTGATCGGCATCGATGACCTCACCGAAACGGTGGCGCGCAGCCTGCGGCCGGATGCGCCGGTGAGAGTGACGTGGGATCTCGCGCACCCGCAAGTCCTGACGCTCGCCGACATCGTGCGCGCGCTGCGCGATTGGCTGGGTTATCCACGCCGTCCGGTCGTTCAGCTTCCGATCGCGATGGAATGGATCATCACCCATGCCGCCGATGCGCTGGGTTGGCTCGGCTGGCGCAGTCCGGCGCGCTCGACCGCGATGGCGGAATTGTCCGCGGGGGTGTTGGGTGACCCGACGCGCTGGATGGCCGCGACCGGCGTGAGGCCGAAGAGCCTCGCCGACATTCTGGCGCAGCGGCCCGCGAGCGTTCAGGACCGCTGGTTCGCGCGGCTCTATCTGCTCAAGCCGATCGCGATTGCTGGCCTGGCGTTGTTCTGGGTCGTGTCCGGGCTGATCGCGCTGGGGCCCGGCCGCAGGGAGGCCATGGCGCTACTGGTCAATGCCGGCGTATCCGCTGCGATCGCGGGTGCTGCGGTGATGATCGGCGCATTGATTGATATTGTCCTCGGCCTGGCGATCTTGTTTCGGCCGGCGGCCCGCGCTGCGCTTGTCGCCATGCTGGCGGTGACGGCGGTCTACGCGGTGATGGCAACGCTGCTCGTCCCGCAGCTGTGGACGGATCCCTTGGGACCGTTGGTGAAGATGCTGCCGGCGGTGTTGGCGATGCTGTTCACCCTGGCAATCGTGGAGGGGCGATGAGCAATTACGTGCTGGCCATCACGTTCGTCCATATCGTCGGGGCCGCAGTGCTGCTCGGCACCGGCATCGGCATCGCCTTCTTCATGTGGATGGCCAACCGCAGCGGATCCGCAGCGACGATTGCCCAGACCGCCCGCACGGTCGTCATCGCGGACACACTCTTCACAGCGACGGCGGTGGTGGTGCAGCCGATCTCCGGGGCCGCGCTCGCGTGGATGACGGGATACTCGCTGCTGGAGCCGTGGATTCTCGCCGCGCTCGTGCTCTATGGGCTCGTCGGGGCGTGCTGGCTTCCGGTGGTTTGGATCCAGCTGCAATTGCGCGATCTGGCTGCCACGGCGGCCGCCAGCGGCACGCCGTTGCCGGCGCGCTATCAGCAGCTCTTCCGCATCTGGTTCGCGCTCGGCTGGCCAGCATTCGCCGGCGTACTGGCGATTTTTGTGCTGATGGTGTGGAGGCCGGCACTCTGGTGATCGGCGCGCGCTCGATTGCCGCGTCGACTATCCGTCGATCGTTTCGGAGGGCGAGAGCGCGGCGGCCGCAAGCCGTTGCAGCACGTCCGCGCCGGCAATGTAGACTGCGCAATTGCGCACTTCCTGGAAACCGTAGCGGCGATAGAAGTGGCAGGCCGGATTATCGGTGCGCACGTTGATTTCGAGAATCGGGCTGCCGCGTTCTGCTGCGAATGCGGCCACCCGCGCCACCAGGGCGGCGCCGATGCCGCGACGGCGGTGCGCGGTATCGACGAACAGGTCCTGCAAATAGACGGTCGGACCGGCCCAGCCGGTGACGAAGCGTTCGCTGCACGTCGCCATGCCGATGGCGATGCCGCCGCACTCGGCGATGAACGCCGCGAACCGCGGCGTGTTGCCGAACACGTCGTTCATCCAGTCGTCCGGTGTGGCGATGACGGCGTTGAGCGCGTCATCGGCGGTGGCAAGCGCAATCTTCATGCGCATCAGGTCGGTCAGATCCGCCGGTCGTGCGGATCTGACCAGGAAGGGCGCATCGCTCACGACGTTGCTCCTTTCGCTCACGGCTGGAGCATTGCGAAGGCCGCGGTCGTGCGCCGTCGGGCTCACAGGCAACGCGGGTGCTGTGAACACCAGCCCGGACGTCGCATGGCGCGGGCGCTAAGCGGAGACGTTGACATTGGTGCCGGTGCCGGCGGCCAAGGGCGCGGAGGTGTCGCTCGCGGATGTCGCGGTTGTCGATGTCGAACTGCTCGGCGGACGGCCGCCATGATGGTGATGGTGGTGTCCGGCCGGGGCCTGCTGGGTTTGCTGCGCAAGGGTTTGCA
>Ga0265339_10001885_pt1 | contig 15375 bp, 8 predicted proteins | sample 4CB219metaG_FD_202085 | JGI IMG/M metagenome (GOLD analysis project Ga0265339, IMG submission 202085) | Rhizosphere microbial communities from Carex aquatilis grown in University of Washington, Seatle, WA, United States - 4-CB2-19 metaG | ecosystem: Host-associated > Plants > Roots > Rhizosphere... | reverse complement strand
TTGGCACTTTCCCCGTGATCGTCAGTTGGAACACTGTACCTTCGTTGAACACTCCACCTTTGGACGTCGTGCCGTAGAGATTGCCGTCGGCGCCGAGAATCATAGGCGCCACGGTCGAAGACGGAGCCGTGGCGATGATCGAGAACGCGCCGGTGGCAGGATTCACTCGATAGATTTCTCCGGGGTTGCTGCCGTTGTTCGTTACACCGTAAACATTTCCATCCGGCGCCTGGATTGGAGTTGCCCAAGGATAGGCCCCATCAGCGCCGTCGGAGAAGGCATGGTATGACGACAATGCGCCGCCTCCGTAACTGAAAACCGTGCCGACGTTCGAGCCCCCTCCCCATTCCGTCGCCCCATAGAAATTTCCGTCAGATCCGAGGCTAAGGCCCGACTGCGGGGCACTTCCGTCTGGACCCTTAAAGTCATAGAGATCAGTCACAACGCCTGTGGGAGTAGAAAAGAAGATCGACCCATCCGTGGAAAGCTGAGTTTGTAGCGTGCCATAGATGTTTCCATCCTGACCCTGCGCCAACAGGGCAGGTGCATTAGGATTTGCCCCTTCTTTGTGCCAATCGAAGTTGTGAATCTGGGTATAGACTTGCGCCTGCATCGCAACGGCGAAGAGGGTCAACGTCAGTACGACACCGAGATAGACACGGGAATATTTCGCCATAAATCGCTCCTGGGGTATGGGAAGAGCCGAGTCTGGGTGACTCCTCCCCAGGGTCACCCATATCCGGCTTTGCAGCTGACGAAAGTCGAGGTTGAGAGCCGAAGCGTTCCGTTTCCCTCATGCCAAAAAATTCCGGAAGCGCCAGCCTTCAAGTCCCGCTTTCTATGTGTTCATGTGAGAAACGAGCAGAAACTAGCTCAAGGATTGAGAAGATTCTTTGCGCGGGTCGCGAATCGACAGTAACTCGTGTGTTTTCATTATATTGACAGGCGGTCGGGGAACCGCTAAGCTGTCGTCCATTCGGCGTCTTCCCCGGGCGCTTTGGGGCGGAACCCTGTCTTGCCGTACGAATCCGAAAGTGCAGTTACGCAGCTACTGGCTCGATGGCGCTCGGGAGATCAGCAAGCTCTCGACGCCCTGATGCCGCTCGTTTACGACGAGCTGCGGCGGCTTGCTCGTCACCATCTGCGAATGGAGCGCAGCGACCATACGCTGCAAAGCACGGCTCTGGTTCACGAAGCGTATATGCGACTAGCAGGGCGTAGCTCACCCGAATGGCAGAATCGCGCCCACTTCTTCGGGATCGCCGCGCACCTGATGCGCCAGATCTTGGTGGAACACGCCCGGGGCCGGGACGCCGCGAAGCGAGGCGGTGGCGCAACCCGCCTGACGCTCGACGAATCGCTGGTCTCGTCGCAACAGAAGGACGTGGACGTGATCGTCCTCGACAAAGCCCTGCAAGAGTTGACACAACTCGATGCGCAGCAGGGGCGGATCGTGGAGTTACGCTTTTTTGCCGGTCTCACGATTGAGGATACTTCTGAAGTTCTGGGAATATCTCCGGCTACGGTGAAAAGGGATTGGGTAACCGCTCGGGCGTGGCTGTTTCGCGCGATGACCGGTGAGGCACCGGTATGAAGACTGAGCGTTGGGAATGGGTAAAGCGATTACTTGACGAAGCGATCCTGCTTTCCCCGGCCGAGCGCTCTTCCTATCTTGAACTTGCCTGCGGCTCGGATCACGATCTCCTGAACGAAGTGAAGTCGTTACTCGCTGCGCACGAGCAGGCTGGCACAGAGTTCCTGAAAAGTCCCGCTGTGGATCTGAGGACCCAAGTTCCTGCGGCGATGACGCCCCGCGAAGGCCGCCGCATTGGGGTGTATCAGATACTGGAAGAAATCGGGCGCGGCGGCATGGGTGAAGTTTATCGAGCTGTCCGTGCCGACGGGCAATACACGAAGGAAGTTGCGATCAAGTTGGTCCGAGGCGGGTTCGACTCGCGCCTCGTGCAGGAGCGATTCCTGAACGAGCGCCAGATCCTGGCGTCACTCGATCATCCAAACATAGCCCGGCTGTTGGACGGTGGGGCCACGGATGAAGGTGTCCCTTACCTGGTGATGGAGCTGATCGAAGGCAAGCCGATTGATCAGTACTGCGACGCACAGAAGCTCTCTGTAACCGAGCGGTTGCGACTTTTCCAGCAGGTTTGTGCCGCCGTCCAATATGCTCACCAGCGCCTGGTCATTCACCGCGACATCAAGCCGAGCAACGTGATGGTCACCGAAGACGGCGTACCGAAGTTGCTGGATTTCGGAATTGCGAAAATCGTCAACCCGGTCAACGATGCGCAGACCACTCTCACGTTATCGATGACGCCAGAATATGCGAGCCCCGAACAAATTCGTGGCGAGCCAATTACCACCGCCACGGACGTGTACTCGCTGGGTGTGGTCTTGTATCAATTAATGACGGGCCGGTCGCCCTATCCGGCTGACACGCGCACTCCTCACAGACTAGCGCAGGCTGTCTGCGAAACCGAGCCCGGCCGTCCGAGTACGGTCGTCGTGAAAGCCGCTCTCCTTGTGAAAGGTCAGAAGACGGACGCGGAGCGGTTTAGTGGTACGCGCGAAGGGACACCGGCCAAGCTGCAGCGGCGGCTGGCGGGAGACATGGACGACATCTTGCTAATGGCGTTGCGTAAGGAGCCGGCTCGGCGCTATGGATCCGTAGATCAATTTGCGGAAGACATCCGGCGCCACCTGGCAGGCCTGCCCGTTGCCGCGAGCAAGGGTTCATGGAGATACAAAGCGCAGAAATTTTTGCAGCGAAATCGGTTGGGAATTACGGCAGCGGCAATTGTCACGCTTGCAGTGGTTGGGGGTGTTGGAGCGACGGTTCGCGAAGCGCGGATCGCGGCGGCAAATGGGCGGCGCGCAGAAGCGCGTTTCAATGATGTCCGGGTGTTGGCGAATTCATTGATCTTTGAAGTGGATGACGCCATTGCCAATCTGCCAGGTTCTACTCCCGCCAGGAAACTGCTGGTGGACAAAGCCGTGAAATATCTGGATACGCTGTCCAAGGAGGCGAACGGAGATCCTGCGCTGCAACGGGAGATGGCGGGTGCGTACCAAAAGTTGGCGGACGTCCAGGGCAATCCATACCGCGCAAATTTAGGCGATAGCGCGGCCGCGATGGAAAACTATCGGAAGGCACTGGCGATACGCCAGACGCTGGCAGCGGCGAATCCCGGTAACAAGGACGATCAGATCGCACTGGCGTACACCTCTAACTGGATGGGGGCGTTGATTTTGGTTACCAGCGGGAATCTCGAAGAGGGGCTCGCGTACTCGCAGAATGCGCTCAAGATCATGGAGCCATTGGCCAAGGCCAATCCCGATGACATACAAGTCCTCAGCGAAGTGCAGCAGGAGCACGAAGTGATCGGTGATATCCAAGGCGGGAATGGTTCGTCGGCGAACCTGGGGGATGTGGGTGCGGCACTCGAGAATCATCGGCAGGCGATCAGCACGGCCGAGCGGATCCTTCGCGCCCGGCCAAACGATATCGCGACACGCCGCAAGTTAGGTATCTATTACCGGAAGGTCGGGGATGACCTGGTCAAACTCGGCGACCGGACAGGGGCGATTGAAAGTGATGGACGTGCTCTGGAGATATACAACGCTCTGTCGTCCGGTTCTGTGAACACAAATTACATGCGTACGATTTCTTCCTTTTATCAACAAATGGGGAACGTACAAATGATGAATGGCGACAGCCCCGCCGCGCTCAAGACCTATCGCACATCCATCGATATTGCGGAAAAGCTCGCGACCGACGATCCGACCAACGCGCTCGCGAAGTTGGATCTGGGCTTGGGGTATTCACTGCTTGGGAACGCTACGGCCCACGCCGGTCGTCAGCAGGACGGTCTGGCGCTCCTGCAGCGATCCGTTGATTTGCTCAACAACGTGGTGGAGCACGACCCGAAGCTATCGTTCGCGCGACGCATCCAAGCCCTTGCCTATCAGCTCCGCGGGCAAATTTTATTCACGTCCGGGAAGCTGGACGCCGCCCTAACCGACTATAAGAAAGCCGCTTCGATTCTCGAAGCTATTGTCGCCTCCGACGCTGCCGATGTTCAAACGCAAATCATTTTGGCAGCTACCAACAGTAAAATCGCGGGTGTTCTGGCCGAGCAGGGAGAAGACGGCAAAGCAAGGGAGATATACGGGAAGGTGCTGGCAGTTGTTGAACCGCTTGCTCATTCTCTGCACCCTTCGGTCGAAGCGCAATATGCAACCGCAGACACTTACTCCGGGCTCGGCAATTTGCTCATGAAGCAAGGCTCGCGAAACGGAGTGCCTACATCGCAACAAATGGAATTCCTCACCCAGGCCCATTCCTGGCTGGAGCAGAGTTCGGCGGAGTGGCAACGGGTCCCAAATCCCGGGACTTTCAGTCCCAGTGGATTTGACACGGCCGGGCCAAGCCGCGTCGCACAGGAAATTTCCTCTTGTAACGGCCGGATGAAAGCCCTGAGAGAACGATCTCAGGCGCGGCGTCCCTAAAGGTGAATCGGTTCTATGGATGTTGAACGCTGGCAGCGCGTAAAGCACGTATTCGACGTGGCCGTTCTCCTGCGCGTGGAGGAACGCGCGGCGTGTCTTGATACCGCCTGCGGCGTCGATCGTGAGCTACGCACTGAAGTCGAGTCCCTCCTGGCCGCTCACGACCAGGCCGGTACAGGCTTCTTGAAGAAGCCCGCCGTTGATTTGAGCGCGGCCGCTCCCGCTTTGCCCTCCCGTACCGGACTTCGGATCGGCGTGTATCAGATTCTCGAGGAGATCGGACACGGGGGGATGGGCGAGGTGTATCGGGCCGTCCGCGCGGATGGTCAGTACACCAAGGAAGTAGCCATAAAAGTCGTACGAGGCGGTTACGACTCGCGCTCGCTATTGGAAAGGTTTCGCAATGAACGGCAGATTCTCGCGTCCCTCGACCATCCGAACATTGCGCGTTTGCTCGACGGCGGAACTACGGAAGATGGTATTCCCTACCTGGTCATGGAGTTGATCGAGGGCAAGCGCATCGATCGCTACTGCGATGACAAGAAGCTCTCCATCACGGATCGCCTGAAACTCTTCCGGCAAGTTTGTTCTGCCGTTCAATATGCGCACCAGCATCTGGTGATTCACCGCGACATTAAGCCGGGAAATATCCTGGTAACCACGGACGGCGTGCCGAAGCTGTTGGATTTCGGGATCGCAAAGATCCTCGATCCGTCGGCGGGTTCCGAAACTACCATGGCGCGACCAATGACACCGGAATATGCGAGCCCGGAACAGGTGCGCGGCGAATCCATAACCACGGCAAGCGACGTGTATTCGCTCGGCGTTGTCTTATATCTGCTCCTGACTGGGAGGTCGCCTTACCCGGGAGAGACGCGCAGTTCGCACGACTTGTCGCGTGCGATCTGTGATACGGAACCTACCAGGCCCAGTTCGTCAATTTTCAAGCCTCCGGTTCAGATGGAAGCTGTTCCTGAAATCACGCCCGAACAGTTGAGTAGTGCCCGCGACGCATCGCCGGCAAAATTGCGGCGACGCCTGGCCGGTGATCTCGACAACATCGTCTTGATGGCCCTGCGCAAGGAACCACAAAGGCGCTACCAATCTGTTGAACAATTCGCGGAAGACATTCGCCGCCATATTGAGGGGCTGCCGGTTGGCGCAACCAAAGGTTCGTGGAGATATCGAGCGGGGAAGTACGTGCGACGGCACCGCGCTGCTCTGGCCGGCTCGGCGTTGGTGGCTCTTGCGATTGCCGGGGGCGTGGCTGCGACCATCCGCCAGGCCAGGATAGCCACCGCCGAGCGGGTTCGCGCGGTGAAGCGTTTCAACGATGTGCGAACGCTCGCGAATTCACTGATTTTCGAGATTCACGATTCTATCCAGAACCTGCCGGGAGCGACTCCGTCACGAAAGCTCCTGCTGGATCGTGCGGTGGAGTACCTCGACAAACTCTCGCAGGATTCCGGTGGCGATGTTGACCTGCAGCGCGAGCTTGCCTGGGGCTACCAGCGCCTCTCGGCGGTGCAGGGCGACACATCCCAATCGAACCTGGGCCAGATCAGCGCGGCTGAAGTGAGCGTGAAGAAATCGATCGCCCTTTTTGAAGCGGTGGCTAGAGCCAATCCGCACAACCTGAGCGATCAGATGAACCTGGCGATGGCATACCGAAGGAGGGCATTCGTCGATGTCTACGAGCGAACGGGCCGTCAGGAGATCGAACAGGCGCTCGCGATCACCGCGCCCGTGATGAAGACGGACGGTGGGAAACCCGAAGTGCGTAATGAAAGGTCGCTGGAAGTCCAGATTCTGGCGTCGGTTCAGGACGCCACGGGCGAGCGGCTGAAAGCGATCGACACGTTTCGCAACTATGTCGAACTCCGGCGCGACATCTTACGCACGAATCCGGGATTCAAAGGTATTCAGCGGAGCGTGGCGCATTCCACCATCGAACTCGCGCATGAACTCGGACGCTTTGGCGATCGAGCGGAAGCCTTGCAGTTGATGAATGAGGGGATCGCACAAATGGAGTCTCTGGCGAAAGAAGCCGGCACACCGGACGTCATTCGCGACCTGGCCGCCTCGGAGCTGCGTCGGGGTGAAGTGGAAATCTTCAGCGGAGATACCGCGGCGTCGATCGCGGATTTTGAGCGGGCACGCGACAGGACCGCACGACTGGCCAAACTGGATCCCCAGAACACGATGTTGCAATCTGATATGTGCGGGTTTGATTGGGACGAGGGGCGTTCGCTCATCGTGAGCGGAAGAGCTGCGGATGGCTTGCGCCTGGTGCAAAAATCGTTGAAGTGCTTCGAGGATTTGCATCTGGAGGCGGACACAGGCCCGGGAGTGAGTTTGCAGGAGTCTTGGATTGGAGAAGCGCAAGTGCGCCTTCACAATCTTCCTGAAGCGCTGAAGCAGTTCGAGCATGCCGCGCCACCGCTCGCTGCGGATATTGGAAGGTACGATGACGCCCGCTGCGACCTCGCGATGGTCGAAACGAAGATCGGTAATACGCTGCTCGCGATGGGCAAGGCCAGCGAAGCATTGGCGCATTATGCGAAAGCTTTGGAAACTGCCGACCTCCATTTTTCGATCGAGCACATGGATATACCCTCTCTCTATGCCGCTGCTGAGGCTTATGCGGGAATGGGAGATATAGCTGCGGCACGAGGGCGGCAGGCTAAGGACGCTACTGAACGAACGGCGTCGCAGGCGGAAGCGCGCGCGGACTACGAGAAGAGTTTGAACATATTGAAACAGATCCCGTTTCCATCTCAGGTGACAGGGAACGGATATTTGGTGAGATCGTCACAAAAGGTCGCACAGCAACTGGCGAGCCTCGGGCGCTGAACGGGCGCGCACAGGAGCACCGACGTTGGCTGCCCCTAGTGCCCACTCTCCGACTTTGTTTGCGCGAGCATTTGATAGATGGTTGCGCGCGAAATTCCCAGGATTTCTGCGGCTTGTGATTTGTTCCCGCCTACCTGTTCCAGGACTCGCATCACGTGGCGTCTTTGCATTTCGTGCAGGGGAATCAAGGTGTCGTCCTGGGTCGCGACCACGATTGCCTCGCCGCGCACCGGTTCGGGCAGGTCAAAAAGGTCAATCACGGGGCCGTCGACCATCATGCAGGCATTGCCAATCACATTTTCTAATTCGCGAACATTGCCGGGCCACGAGTAGGCTGCCATGCGATGTTGGGCGCGGCGTGTAATGCCGGTCACTGGTTTTTTATAGTCCGTTGTAAAACGTTCCAGGAAATATCTTTCCAGCAGCGGCATATCCTCTCGCCGGTCCACCAACTTAGGCAGGGAAATCTCCACCATGGCCAGACGGTAATAGAGGTCCTCTCTGAACTTTCCCTCGGACACGAGCGTGCGAAGATCGCGATTCGTTGCCGCAATCACTCTCACTTCGACTGTCCTTGGTATCGGCGAACCGATTCGCTGGATTTCGTTGTTCTGGAGCACGCGCAAAAGCTTGCCCTGCGCCGGCAGTGGGAGCTCGCCCACCTCGTCCAGAAAGACGGTTCCGTGATTCGCAAATTCAAAAACGCCGATCTTGTCATGGTTGGCGCCGGTGAACGCACCCTTCACGTAGCCGAATAGCTCGCTCTCGAGAAGCGTCTCGACGATTGCCGAGCAGTTGCAGATGGCAAATGGACCGGCTGCCACGGGGCTGAGATGCCGCAGCGCGCGGGCTACCAATTCTTTCCCTGTTCCTGTCGGGCCACTTACCAGGACATTACGGAAATGCGGAGCCACTCTCCGGATCTTGGCAAACACGTCCAGCATAAGAGGACTGCGCCCCACGATGCCTTCAAACTGGCAGGCGTTCAAAAGTTCCTGGTCGAGTTCGTGGGTCTTACGGCGGGTCTCGGCGTCCGACAACAGGTCTGCAATGCGACGCCGGAGTTTGTCTATACTGAGCGGTTTATTGAGGTAGTCACAGGCACCTTTTTGAATTGCTTCGACAGCGGACTCCGTGGAATAGTGCGCCGTCATGAGGATGACTTCCGCACCCGGATCCGCCGCCAGAATCCATTCCAGCATTTGCAGCCCACGAATACCCGGCATCATCAGATCGAGCAGCACGATTGGCGGGCGAACGCGCTTGAAAGTTTCCAGGCCGGTCTGGGGATCGTTTTCGGTGAGAATTTCGAGCCCGTCGTGAGACAGAGCGTCCTTGATGAGTTCGAGACTCTGGACCTCATCGTCAATGACCAGGAGCTTCGGAACTTTCTGTCCGGGCATACAGACAACCTCAAGCCGGCCCACTTCGTTCGAGCTTCGCTAGTGCGATTTCCCTGGGTTCGACGCCAACAGCGGTATCAGTGGCAAGCCTAGCAGAGTCGATTTCGTGCTGTCACTTCCTGAACCTGCCACGCCCGGAACTAACTGCCGTATTCCCTTGATCTTATCGTCGCGGGACGACGGTCAAGCGGAGGCTAGTTGTTCAGTATTCTGACTGGTGTTCGCCAGGTGGACACATTCGTGAGTTGGAAACCTCGTGGATTGAGCCCCCACGGATAGCGCCGATACGGCCGATCGTCGAAAACCCCCCCAACCCCGCGACAGATGCCGCTTCAAACTTTGGAGTACCCCAGCCGGCAAAAAAGTTACTTACTGGCAGGCTAATTGCCTTAGTTCAAGCAGTTGCGCGTCAAGTCTGATGAATCGCGCGTTCAAAATACGCAGTTCAAAAGGAAGAAAAGCACTCATGAAACCCAACGCTGTTGAACAGAAGATCATTCATATTGCTGTGGTCGAAGACGATCCGCTCCGGTTGGTTGGACTACGTTCCATCCTGCACCCTCTTTCCGCCTTTCAGGTCTTGGCGCTAACCGTGTCTCAGGTTGCAGCCGACAAAACTGTCGATCTGGTCCTGCTCGGGAACTATTCCGGGGTGAAGTTTCTGGAAACCATGGCAAGTTTGCGGTCGCTGCGGCCCGATCTGCCAGTCATCGTGACCGGAGTCGGTGGAAACGACGAAGCGATTTTGCGAGCTCTCGGCTGTGGCGCGAAAGGTTATGTGGATGAAACGGCTCCCACAGCCCAACTCGTGCAAGCCATCCACACGGTTTGTGAAGGCCTGGTGTGGGCGCCCCGCCGCGTGCTTTCCATGTTTATTGAGCGTTCGCGCGAATTGCTGCGCAATGCCTGCCCGCCAGCCGGTTCGACTCTGACAGCGCGTGAGAAGCAGGTGCTGCAGATGCTGGTGGAAGGCCGCTCGAACAAAGAGATCGGGGCTCCGCTAGGAATTGAAGAACGCACTGTCAAGGCGCACATCGCAAAAATGATGCGCAAGGTCGGAGTGCAGAACCGTATTGCTCTGTCGGTTCACGCCATCAGCCAGTCGCTGGTGACGGCCGTCCAATAACCCTGGGGTCATCGAACAGCACAAGGACGCGAAAGCCGGTGTCAGGGAGTTTGCTTCACGTTGGGTATCGCCTTGGCGAGCCGTGCAAACCCGCTCCCCGAAATCTCCTCTGGGGAGTGGGCCTAGAACGTCACCTTTGCGGCCAACTGGAACGCTCGCGGTCCTCCCGATCCAAAGATACCGCCAGCCTGGCTCACGGGTGTGCCAAATTTCGACGAGAAATTCGGATTGTTGTTGTCGGGCACGAGGACGTTGAAGAATCCGGAATAGTTATTCTTGCTCGTCCCAAGAATATTGGTCTTGTTGAAAAGATTGAAAGACTCTCCGATGAGTTGTACGGTGCACCGCTCGGTCACGCGGAAGTCCTTCGACAGGCGGAAATCGAACGAATTGAACGTATCGTTGAAGCGGGCATCCGGAGAAACCAGCGGCAACTGCGTTCCGCCCTGCGCATTAAATTGATTGATGAATGCATTTAACTCAGCCCCGGTGTGGAACTGGCGTCCGCCGGCATTACGCCCGAGTTGCGGCACCCGAGTATTTCCGTTCCCGGTCGGATAGAGAATATCCATCGGCACTCCCGACCCGTAAGTCCACAGCGGAGAGAGCCGGAATCCGTGTGGAAAGTCGACGGTCCCCTCCATCACCAGCCGATGCCGCTGGTCATTCGGGGTCGGTCCATATTCCGCCGCCAAAGTTGTGACGGGCGGGTAGCCAAAGGGAATCTGATCGTAGTTTGCATAATTCGATGCTTTCGAAAATGTGTATGCGCTATGGAGTTGGAAGTGCCGCGCAAAGCGATGATCGACCGTTACCCAAAGCGCGTCGTAATGAGTATTCGCGGTCGATTGCAAGTCCGTGACAGTTTCGTCGCCGCCTGAGTCGGGGTTAAACACCGTCCCCACTGGAATTCCGACAATGAAGTGCGTGCCGAAGTTGTGAATTCCATCCACTTTCAGGACCCAGTTATGCGCGAATTCTGACTGGATGCCCAGATTGAACTGCTGCACCATGGGATTCTGGATGTCGTTATCGATGATGTTGATGCCTTCCGAAGCGCCACCAGCGCCCGGAATCACCATCCCGATAAAGGGATTCGAGAATGTGGGCGCCCCGGGGACGAAATTACCGGATCCATCGAGGTAGTTTGCGCTCCCCAGACTCACATTGATGGGCAGAGCGCGGCCGTCGAGTCCGCGTTCCAGCGACTCGATCTCGAGGTTGACCCGGTCGTAATAGATTCCGTAGCCACCATGGACACTGAACTGTCCGCCTTTGGTCGCCCAGTTAAACCCGATGCGCGGTCCAAAATTGTTTGTGTCCTTGTGGCGTGTGCCATGCAGGAACGGCAGCAAAATCGGGTTGATCTGGTTGTAGTGCCCCACGTCGTTCACGTCGGTATCAATCTCGTAGCGCAGCCCAAGATTCAAAGTGAGTTGCGGAAGCACATGCCAGTCGTCCTGGATGTACCCGGCGATGTGGTTGTTGTCGGCGTCGGGGATGATCAGGTCTTTATTCGGGGTACCGCTGCGAATTGCCACCGCGAACAGCAGGTCCTCATCGTTGATCACGCCATCGCCATTGCGATCCTGGTTGGCAAAGTCCTGAATGAATTCGATCGCCCCGCTGCGGAACACCCCCAAGTCGAAGTCCGCGCCAATGCGCTGGAACTCGCCCCCAAAGTGAAGGTTGTGCCTGCCACGGGTCCAATCGACGTCGTCATCCCACTGCCAGCGTTTCTGTCGGGTCAGCTGCGGAGAGTCATAAGACGCTCCATCGGCCATGCTGGGGAAATCAAGTTCCGGGCCTGGACTCACCGGGGCAATGCTGTTGATGAAGTTGTTGAAACTGAAACGAGCCCGGTTGAGTAGCGTTGGACTGATAATGTGCGTCCAGGAAGTCTGGAAAGCCTGGAAGTTATTATTCGACGTCTGCCGGAGTGACGTCGATCCAATCGGTTGCCCTGATAAAAACGGCGCGATTCCCGTAGCGTCCTGCCGCTCAATGCTGTAGGACATTGAGAGACGGTCCTTGTCGGTGATCGACCAATCTCCGCGCAACGTGCCCATGGGATCTGCTAAAGGTGCAGGCGCAAAACTGTTGGGGAAGCTCAGAGACTCGGGATCCCGCGTGGCCGCCAGCACACCTCCGAGTTCATCGCGATACTCGAAAGCGGCAAACCACCACGCCCTATTTGCGACCAACGGTCCACCGAGCGTACCTGCATATTGCTGGCGACGGAATGGGGGAGTTTCTCCTTCTGCGGAAGAGGGGTTGAAGGTAGCTGGCAGGGCTTGCAGGCTCTTATCCCTTTCGTAAACTGCGGCCGAACCGTGAATGACATTGGTGCCGGATTGGGTCACGACGTTCACGACCGATGACCCCGATCGTCCCGTCTCAGCAGAAAACCGGTTCGTAGCGACCTGGAATTCTTGTACCGCATCCTCGGGAACGTTCAGAAGCATGCCGCCAACGACATCGTCATTGTCGTCCATGCCGTCAATGCTGACGTTGCCGCCACGACCCAATTGCCCAGCCGATGAAATCACAACGGTATTAGTTTTCGTCGGATCAAAATTCGGAGCAATCGTGTTTCCCGGCATCAATAGCGCGAGTTCCAGGAAGTTACGCCCGTTCAAAGGCAGGTTCTCGATCTGACGAGCGTTGACCACACCGTCTACTACTGAGGAGACCGTGTTGACTCCCTGCCAGTGCGAGTCCTGTACCTCTAGCGTTGTCGTCGGCGCTTCCACGGTGAGCGCGGCACGAAGCCGCGCCTGCTGGCCAACTTCGAGAGAGATGCGTCCCATGAAGACAGCGAAGCCCTGCGCTTCTACCTGCACTTCGTACGCACCGGGCGCGAGATCGTTGAAGACAAACAAACCTTCCTCGTTGGTTACGGTGGTCCGCGCTACGCCAGTTGTGCTCCGCCGCGCGGTAACATGCGCGGCCTTGACGACCGCTCCCTGCGGGTCTGAAACGCTGCCGTTCAGGACGGCGGTTCCCAACTGTTGCGCGCTGGCACCGCTCGCAGTGAGTGCGAACGACAAGGCCAACAGAGCCACGCGCCGCCATGACAGTGCAATTGGTAATCCACAAAAATCAAGTAAACGCACGGGGGTGCTCCTCTAGCAAAAATGAGACCTGCCGGCAGTCGCAAGTCCGTTATCCGAATCAAGTCAAACTTGTCGGCAGAAATCCCGACGGGAGTCCACATCAAAAGTTCCGATAAGGTAACGGCGCGAAGGAGGGAACACAATAAAGCAAAAAGATTAGAAGAGAGAGAACCCGCCGGGCAGCAGTGCGGTTGCCGGCTTGGCGATATCAAAGCCTATCCGCCCCTGCCCTCGTTGGGGCGGGGCTCACGCGATTTCAGTCCGCCACAGTAAACCACCTATAACAATGAACCAGCTCACCTGTCCCAGAATGACCATGCTCATGGCGTGTTCAGCGCCCATGAATCCGGAAAACACGGCAGCCACCGCGAGCACGCCTAAGATCAGGCCGTAAACGCCAACACCTCGCCCCAGGACTGTCCCGCGCAGAATTGCAAGGGACCACATCGCGATCGCCACAGCGGAAGCCACCATCCCAACCTGTACAAAAGACATATCCAAATATCCGTTGTAGCGCATAATCGTGCGCCATCCATCGCCCGCGCTGGGGCCACCGGCGACAATCTGCCGCAAGATGCTGGGCGTTACGAGCCCGTCCGCGACAACTCCGCACAACATGGCAGTGATTGCAAAGCCATAAAATACGAGCGCGACCACTCCCAAGCGATTGGGAGCGGCCAGGGTGCGCGAGAGTCCCAACGCGCCGAGGAATAGAAATGGCAAACTAAACAGACCGATCGAGTGAACGGCGATCAGTTTGCGCACCATTTGTTCCACCTGCGCCGGGGAGATTGGACCCGAGGGATGGAGACTTAGTGTCAGAATCAAGCCGGCCGATCCAGCGATCAGTGCCAGTCCACTCATTCGATTGTCAGTCATGCGTGCCTCCTTAACGTATTGCGTCAACCACTCTTGGATTCGTGACGCGCGGTGTCGCATACGGCTTTGTCCATGCCTTAGAATCCGTCTCACCGGGCGTGCCTTTTTTTCGGCTCGTGGGCGGATGCTAGCTGTTGATACGGAAGCGCGTCCAAAAAGTTAGCGGCGCACCCGTCCATCCCGGACAAAGAGGGACCGAATGTCCAGAAACGTCAAGCAAGCCCCGCCAAAGCCTGCGAACAAGGCGGCACGCAAGCCCGACCGGCGCGTTCGTCGTTCCCGCGAAGTTCTCGGCGATGCCCTCGTAAAACTCATGCACGAGCAGCCCTTCGAAGACATCACGGTGAAACACATCCTTGATCGTGCTGAAGTAAGCCGGTCGACCTTTTACACGCACTTCAGCGACAAAAATGATCTCTTTCTCAGTGATGCCGAAGAATTTTTCGAAATGATGTCCCAGTATTTGTCGCAACATGATTCAGCTTCACGCCGGGTTGCCCCCGTGCGGGAGATGTTCACGCACTTGGCGGAATGGCGTCCTTTCTATGACGCGATGGTTGCCGCCGGTAAAATTCAGGATGTGATGGAGATCGGCGAGGAATGTTTCGCGCGTGGCATTGCTCAGCGACTGAAGGAGATCGCTGGCCGCAAGACCGGGACGACGACGAGGGCCCGATCCACAAAGAACTCAGTACAACCATCCGCCACGCCAGAAGCCCGCATGCTGGCTGGCGCTCTTACCTCATTAATGTCCTGGTGGATTCACGCGGGCCAAGTTTTCAGCCCCGCCCAGATGGACGACCGGTACCATAACCTAGTCTGGTCCGGCATCGTCACCTAGAGAGCTTATCTTCGAAGAAGCTGTCCACCACGCCGCTTGTAATCCCCAGTTGTCTTTTTGCCGTCTCCGTCCTACACTCCCAGATGCGAAAAAGCGCGCCTGGCGGCCCAAGTCGCCCATGACTCAATTGCAGTTGCACTACGAATTCGCGAGACGCAGACGAGATAAAAGAAGATAGTCGCTGAAACTAACCCACCGGAGAACTGGATGAAGCAGATAAGAAATACTTCGTCACGAGTGTATTGCCAAGCTATTTCAACTAGTGCGGCGGCCTTTCTTTGCCTCCTGTTTCTGGTGGCTTTATCGGGAACCGCTTCTGCGCAACCGGGGTTCAGCGGGATTTTCGGCGGCGGGCCGTTCTACAAAAACGCTGCGGCGAACATCCAGGAAATCGAAAGCTCTGGGTTTACCGAGGCCATCGTCTGGAGCGTTGAGGTCAACAGCGTTGGCGACCTGAATCTGAATGGCGAGTTTCCTCTGACATCGAACGGCGCCTATATCGGAGCCCAGACGCATCCTGATTTTGCCGGCAACATGTCGCTTCTGAAACAAGGCACGGTCAAAAGAGTGACCTTGAGCATCGGCTCCTCGAATTTTGGAGACTGGGAGAACATCACCTCGCTGGTCAAGGCA
>Ga0265339_10001884_pt1 | contig 15390 bp, 7 predicted proteins | sample 4CB219metaG_FD_202085 | JGI IMG/M metagenome (GOLD analysis project Ga0265339, IMG submission 202085) | Rhizosphere microbial communities from Carex aquatilis grown in University of Washington, Seatle, WA, United States - 4-CB2-19 metaG | ecosystem: Host-associated > Plants > Roots > Rhizosphere... | reverse complement strand
CAGCGAGGCGACAAGTTCGGCATCGAGATCGTAATCGAACCGGCATGCCTGAAAGGTGCGCGTCAGCGGACGCGCATTATCCAGCGGGAGATCCAGCACCGGCGGAATTTGAAGAAATTTTTCCTGCCAGTAGTCGTTATCTTTGTTTGAGAATTCCTTTGCATCCAGTTGTTCGGCGAATTCGAAAAATGAGTCCGCCGGAGCCATGCCTTCGGCCGATCCCGAGCGGCGATAAAGTTGAACCAGCTCATTGATCAGCATCCCGATCGACCAGCCGTCGCAGATGATGTGATGTGCCGCGATAATCAGTTCAAAATGCTTATCCGCGAGTTTCTTGACCCAGGCAAAAAACAGCGGCCCCTCTTCAAGATTCATCGGCGAAATAGCGATATTGCGCCACAGATTGCTGATTTCTTTTTCCTGGTCAGAGGGAGTGAGCAGGCTTAAGTCCTCAAAATCCAGACGGAACGGTTTTGTTTCTTGCAGGCAGATTTCCTGGCCATTCCGCGAGAACGTGGCCCGCAGGACGTCGTGCCGGTCTACCAGCCTGTTAAAGCAGGTCTCGAGCAATGCGACTTGCAGATCACCCTTGATGGTGATCGATACGGCTTCATTGAAAGCCGTATTCGCTTCATCGCTCATCTGCGCGGAGCCGATGATTTCTTTTTGCGGCCCCGTGGTCGGGCTTACCCGCAATAACTCCCCACCAGCAAATGGATCGAAACCTACTGAGCTCATGCTCTCCCTACCTCGATGTACTTTCCTCTGTTGTTTGCGTCCTCAATGAAATAAGCCGGCTGTCCCTCAGCGTTCTTTCCAAGTCGGGCCCCGGAAGGGATGGATTCGTTGTTGGACAAGTACTTCTTGGCCATAACCTCATTCCCACTGATCAACCCGTGGGCTATCAGTTCGGCGAGCGATCGCTTGAATGTTGTCAAAATCTTCTGGACATCGGCTTCACTATGTTCGGTAGTCAGGAAGTTGGGGCGATACTGCTGCATATGTATGCCGCCAAGGGTCATCAGAGTGAAAAGAAGGTGGCCCCAATGTGCATTATCGGGAGCTGCAACGTAAAACAGAGAAGCGAACTCCTCGAATTTCACGGATGCTTCCATCTCAGCAACAAAGGCCTTTGCTTCTTTCGTCATTTTGGCCGTCTTCTCTTCCAGCCTTTCATAAAGAGGCATGCCTTCGGACTTGATCTTCTGCAGAACTGCCTTGGCCGCAACAAGGGCAAGCGGATGACGTACGTAGGTTCCGGCAAAGAAGGTCACGCCAATTTCAGGTATCGAATTGTCGCCGTACTGCCAGTACCCACCGTCGAGCGCATCCATGTACTTGGCTTTGCCGCCGATAATGCCTATCGGATAACCGCCGCCGATAACTTTGCCATAGGTCTGCAAATCTGCATCAATCCCAAAGCGCTTCCGAATTCCGCCAGGATGTACGCGGAAGCCGGTCACGACTTCATCCAAAATTAGAGCCGCCCCATTGGCAGCAGTAATATCCCGCAGCGCCTGGATGTACTCAGGGCTGTGAAATTCGGGCTTGCGGCTCTGAACCGACTCCACCATTACGGCAGCAATATCGCGTCCAAAGCCCTTGATCGCTTCTAGGCTCTCCGCGGCGCCCCAGGGTACAACGAGCGTGTTGCTGGTTGCGTCGCGCGGAATTCCGGGGGCCGCCGGAAGCGCCTGGAAATTCCGTCCAGCGCGAACAATCACTTCGTCATAAATTCCGTGATATGCTCCTTCGAAAATCACGACTTTCGAACGCCCTGTGACGGTGCGGGCGAGACGCAGAGCTCCGATAACTGCCTCTGATCCTGTGCAGGCAAAGGCGCACCGCTCATTGCCCGTCAATTCGCAGAACAGATCCGCGACCTCACCGGCGAGCGGTGACTGCGGGCCTGTTTCAATTCCCTGATCAAGTTGCTCCTTTACCGCGTCCCTGATGAAATCGGGTGAGTGGCCAAAGAAAATGGGGCCGAAACCGTTGGACGTATCGATGAATTCGTTCCCATCGATATCCCACAGCTTGGAGCCCTTCGACCTGTTGACCACGATCGGGAAAATGATCTCTTTCCATTCCGGATTGAAGCCGGATACCGTTCTCGGATCCGCCAGAGTTCTCCTGTGCTTCTGTGTACTGGCTTTGGACCCGGCAAATTTCTTCTGATACCGCTCCAGCAGGTCGTGGATCCATTCTTTCTGGGCATTACTCAGATCCGACTTCGCCGCTTCCCGGGTTATGCGCGTTCCCGGCGAGTGACGGACCGGGGCCGCGGCTTGCGGATCGGCTAGAGCCGGCGCCGCGCTCGATTGCACCGCCGGTTCGGTCTTCGCGGGCGCAGCCGCGAAAACCGCGGGTACATCCTCCACCACTTGAGGCGCAGCCGCTACACTTGGCCCGCTTCCGCTCAGAACCTGAAGCTGCATCTGCATGATCTGCAACTGCGCATTCAGTAAATCCTGCACCGAATTCCCGGCAAGCGCAATTGGAAAGCTCCGTGGCGCGGACGCCGAAAGCGCCGAAGGGATGGCCGGGGCCGTCGCTGCGGCAACTGCGGGCACAGCCACAACTGCGACCGCAGTTTTCTTCGGTGGTATTTTATCGGCAACAAATCCGGTAAGGTCCTTGAGGCATGTGTACTCTTCCACCAGGTGACGGAATGTAATGCCCACCTCAAACTTGCCCTCGATCGCGGTCGCAATCTGCGTGAGCAATAACGAGTCCAGGCCAACCTCGCTGAATTGCGATTCCTCGTCTATGTCATCCAGATCGTAGCCGGTCACGTCCTCGATCACTGCTTTCAATTGATGCTTGATCTCGCTGTAATGCTCATTGGTGTCCACTTGGACCTCCTGAACTATTGACTCGATTGGTTGTTCTGTATGTTCCAGAGATTGCGTCTGCCTGACCAATCCAGGCATTTTAGGAGATTCCAGCCAGTGGGAATCCAATGCGAATCTGTACCCGGGGAGGCTCATCCTCTTTACCGCAAGACCGCGGAATTGTGCGTTCCAGTCAATCTGAAATCCCTTGACCCACAGCCTGCCGATGCACGTATCGAGTTCCGACAAGGCCTTCTCATCTATGCCACTTCCCGGCAATGACGCCAGGGCCAGCCCGTTGGTCAATTGTGGGTGACTGGTGACCAGGGCTGAGAGCATCGCCCCCGGCCCCACTTCGACGTATGCCGGGCTGCAATCGGAATAATCCTCAAGAGACTTTAGCACCGCCTTCGAGAAAAGAACCGGGTGCCGCATCTGCCCAGCCCAATAAGAGGGATCCGCCGCTTCTTCCGGTGACAACAACTCTCCCGTCCTTGTCGAATAGATCGGCATTGACGGAGACTTCTTCGGCGAAGCGGCAACGCATGCCGCAAACTCTGCGACTATGGGCTCCATCATGTGTGAATGGAACGCATGACTCGTGTGCAGAACTGTGCTGGCAATCTTGTTGCCAGCAAGGCGACGCTTCACGTCGTCTATCTGCGCCTCCGGACCGGCAAGAACGATAAGGCCTGGAGCGTTTGCGGCCGCGAGGCAGACATCGGGATTGAGATACTCCTGGCACTTGTCCAGGTCTGTCCTCACCACAAGCATTTTGCCCGGCGGCATTGATTGCATCAGCGCGCCGCGCCGCGCAACCAATGCAATCGCATCCTCAAAACTGAACACTCCTGCGATGGTCGCAGCCGTAAATTCCCCGACGCTGTGTCCAATCAGAAAATCTGGACGGCATCCCTTCTTGGCTAAAAGCTGTGCGACGCCATATTCAAGCAAAAACAACGCCGGCTGCGCGATCCTGGTCTGGTTAACTGCTGCCGCATTTTCAAGAATTGTTGGATCCGCAAAAAGAGCCGCGCGTAAATCAAAGCCTTCATTTTTCTGAATAACCTCGCAACCGAGGTCGAATATCTCTCTGAAATCTGGATCGTGTTCATACAGCCACTGACCCATGGAAATGCGCTGCGCGCCCTGTCCTGAGAAAATGAACCCGATCTTTGAATCTAAATGGCCGAAAGTCTTTCCGCTAGCGACGCTTTTCCTGTCCGAAAGCCGACCGGCAATTTCCTCTGCGTCTCGCCCGCTCACAGCGGCCCGATGCGCAAAGTGTTTGCGGCCAGTCGCCAACGTAAATGCGCAGTCCGCCAAAGAGAAGTCTTTTGACTGCGCTTGGAAAAACTGGCGGTAACTATCCACTTGCCGTTCGAGAGCAGCCTCGGAATTTCCGGAGAGCACGATTGAATAAGAAGCGCTGCTTCCGCCCTTCTGTTTCGTTTCCTGGTCCGCCCCAGGACGGTGGTCTTGATACTCCTCCACAATCACGTGTGCGTTTGTGCCGCCTACACCAAGAGAACTCACCGCAGCCCGTCTTGGTCCCGGTATCTTCCACGGAACGACGCTTGTGTTGACAAAAAACGGAGTCTTCTCAAGTTCGAGCCTGGGATTGGGCGTCTCGAAAAACAATGTCGGAGGAATGGCATTGTGCCGCACCGCGAGGATCGCCTTGATCAAGCTGGCAGCCCCGGCCGCGTGAATTGTATGCCCAATATTTGATTTCACAGAACCCAATGCGCAAGTCTTTTCAGCAACACCCGATTGCGCATAGGCCTTCCGAAGAGAAAGCACCTCGATCGGGTCGCCCAGCGGCGTAGCCGTCCCGTGCGTCTCAATAAAGCCCACGGACGCGGGATCGATCCCGGCACGTTGAAGAGCGGCATCATAAACCGCCACCTGGCCACCGACACTGGGCGCCGTGAAGCTCGCCTTCTCCTCGCCGTCATTATTGACCGCGAAGCCCTTGATGATCGCGTAGATCCGATCGCCATCCCGCTCGGCCAAATCGCGGCGCTTGATCACGACAACGCCCGCACCGTCGTTAAAAGTTGTTCCTGTGGCTGCTGCATCGAAAGGTCGGCAGTGTCCGTCTTTCGAGAGCATGCCGCCTTCCTGGTAAAGATAGCCGCTCTTGACGGGCGTGCAGATCGAAACACAACCGGCAACTGCTTGCTCGCATTGGCCTCTTTCGATCGCTTCACAGGCCTGGGCAACTGTCACCAATCCGGTAGAACAGGCCGTATACAAACTAATGCTCGGTCCCGTCAAATTCAGCCTGTATGAAATTCGCGTGCTCAGAAAATCGGACTCGTTCGCCAGCGCTGTATTCAAGACTCCAAATCTTCGGATCAGGTCCGGATTCGTCAGCACGTACTGCTGGTAGTATCTCGACCAGTTTTTCCCCGTGAAAACACCGGTCCGGAGTTTGTCGTCCCCTGGCGGAATCCCGGCATCTTCGAGCGCATGCCAGGTCAATTCAAGCAGAATCCGCTGCTGTGGATCCATGATTCCAGCTTCGATTGGTGAGACACCAAAAAACGGCGCATCGAATTTATCGAAATCCTCAACGATCCCCTTCGCCTTCACATAAAGCGGATGATTTCGTTCCGATGGATCTATCTCGTCACTCAGTTCCTCATCTTTGAAAAAGCTGATCGTCTCTTTTCCATCCAGAAGGTTCTGCCAGTATTCGCCGATGTTTCTGGCGCCCGGGAATCGGCAAGCCATGCCAATAACAGCGAACTCCCCCCCTCCCTCGGCGCGAGCGAAACTGGACTTGTCCGCGCGCACACTAGAGTCTCCCTGGAAGTAAGCGACCTGCTGCTTGATTGTCGAATATTCAAACACAAATGCAGGATTCAACTTGACTGAAAATCTCTTCTCGAGAAGCGACGTCAGACGCAGCGCTTCCAGCGATGTTCCTCCGGCATCGAGAAAGTTTGCCGTTTCAGGAACCCGCCGGCTCAGAATTTCTTCCCAGCAAGCCGCTACCTGGTTGCGATCCCGCACCGGTTCCGCGGAATAAACAAATGGATCGGGCAATTGGGACTCATCTAGCTTGCCATTCTGGTTTCTGGGGAAGGCTGGCAGCGCAATGATGAAGTGCGGAATCATGTAGTTGGGAAAGGCTTGGCCCAACTTGATCCGCAAGTCGTTTCGGTCGATGACCTGTCTTCCAACAACGTACGCAGCCAGCCGCTTTTGCCCGCTCGGTCCAACCCGCACAAGCACGCGCGCCTCTGAAATTTCCGCCATCTCGTTGAGAAAGATTTCGATTTCGCGGGGCTCGATCCTGTGTCCATCTATCTTTACCTGCTCGTCATTGCGCTGCAGGAAATCGTAGCACCCGTCCGCATTTCTCATGACCAGGTCGCCGGTCCGATAGCCTCTTCGAATCTGCCCGTCGGAGCATAAAATCTCAACGAACTTCTCTGAGGTCAATTTCGCATCGGAAAGGTATCCGAGAGCGAGACCGTCGCCAAACGCAATCAGTTCGCCTGAGGCGCCATTTTCCGTTACCGGCTTAAGATCCTTGTCAAACAGTTCACACGCGGTTCCGTGGATGGGATAGCCAATTGGAATTCGCTTTGTGTCCTCCGGCAATGTCCTGGGTATCGAGTATACCGTCGTGAATGTAGTGTTTTCCGTGGGTCCATATCCGTTGAAGAGGCGCGTATCCGGAAGCATCTTCAGCGCACGCCGAATGTGGGCCACCGACAGTACTTCCCCTCCCGTCAAAAGCTGCTTGACCTTCACCAGGGTTTCCGGATTTTCAGAGACAATGGTGTTGAACAGAGATGACGTCAACCACAGGGTACTCACTCCCTGTGTATCAATGCTCTCCTTCATCCCCTCGGGAGTGATGGCCCCGTTTTCGAAATGAAGCACGCAGGTACCGCCATTGAGCAAAGGACCCCAGATCTCCAAAGTTGAAGCGTCGAAACTCAGCGGAGAGAGCTGCAGAAAAATTTCCTTCTCCGAGAAGGAAATGAAGTCGGCATCTACGACTAGACGCAAAATGGCCCGATTGGGAACTGTCACGCCCTTCGGCTTCCCCGTGGATCCTGAAGTGAACATCACATAGGCGGCAAGTTCGGAGTTCGAAGGAAGCTCAGGCGCAGTCCCGTCCGCATATTGAGCCGGTATCTTATGCCAGTCAATTTCCAAATGTCCAAGCGGGTTGAGCGATCCTTCAAAAATCCCTATCCGCGCGCCAACCGCATCGCAGATGAATTTTTGCCGTTCGAGCGGGTACTCCGGATCGATGAAGACGTAATGTCCGCCCGCCCAAAGAATGCCCAGTATGTTGGCACAGAGAGACCGATCGCGAATGGAAGGCAGGATAACCGCATCCCCGCCTTGCACACCGTGCACTTTCAGATACGACGCAATCGCCCTGGCGTCCTGCAAGAGCTGCGCGTAGGTCCTGGACTCCCACTTGCCAGACTCTTTCCACCTGACAGCGATCCGCTCCGAACAGTGCTCTGCTGCGTAGAAGAACTGTTCAATGGCGGTATTTCTTTCGTGCTTTTCGCGTCTGCTAACCATGCAGTCTCATCTCTCACTACCGCCCATGCAAAACGCTGGAGTATAGCACGATCGGTTCAGTTTCAGTTTGATTCTTCGAGACAAGCTTTTGATAGTGGTTTTGTCTGCCGGCGTAGCCTTTTCCGCGCAGCGCGATATCTGGGTTCGAATCGCCCGAGGCCTGCAGGTTAATTCCCACAGTAGAGATTCCGCAGCCAGAGGCAGGCTCAACAACGAGCCGGTTCGGTGGATACGCTCGCCACCTGGATGAGTGTGCGTGGTGGGAGCACTTTTCAGAGTCACCTGAGGACGATGCCGCAGGGATCTCGGGTTGTCTGAGATGAGTTCGTGCGAGCAGAGAAACGGAAATGACAAACATGACAAACTCCGTATGTTGGGTTCTTGCTTCCAAGGTTCCCCAAGATAGGAACAATAGAGCGCAACTTGAAATGGCGGCAATCTGCCAAATACTGGAGAGAAGACTCGTAAGGGCCCAAAAGCCGCAGACTGTCGGAGCACCCTTTAGTTCGGAGCACCCTTTCGTAGCGAGCTTGTGTCTTGACTGTGACATCCAGCCAGTCGGCTTACAATACACCGAAAGAAGCATAACGCGATAGCACTATAGGGTTTGCGCGCCAGTGACAACCAGGCCACAGTGCGGCGCGTGTGCGGAGCCCTGCGGCGGAGTAAAAGCGTTCTTCATCACTTTTGGTGATGCTGAGTATCGCCGGTCGCTTCCACCACCATGAACCCCGTCTAGGTAACAGCCTGGGATGGGCTTTGGGTCAAGTATTGGAACCTTGGAACCGATTAAACAGTGATTAGGGCGGGTTTACAAGTCCCGATGTTCGTGGCCTTGTTGGACAACTGTCATTAGGGGCTTTTGGCAGCAGAGCCAACACTGGCGTTCTGCTCATCGAAGAAAACGATCAATTGATCCTTTTCAACGAACTCTTCAGCCTCAGATTGTTTGACCAATTTTCCATCACATTCAACGGTAAAGACGGCCACTTTAGCTGCTTTGGTTTGCAGCAAAAGTTTAGCAAACAAATAGCGAAGCTGCGGCTTGGAACTGCCCCAGCCAGCCCGTTTTGGATGGAAGTTGTAAATATATGATATTGAAGTCTTTATTGGTGGGCGGTACAGGATTTGAACCTGTGACTTCGTCCGTGTGAAGGACGCACTCTACCGCTGAGTTAACCGCCCGAATAAACCGCTTGACAACCTTCGATACTTTGAAAACTACTTTGAAACAAACATCGTAAAACGCTGATTCTACTACATCATTTCCACCGTGTGAAGGTGGCACTCTACCGCTGAGTTAAGCGCCCTTTTAGGTGGGCGAAAATGGCCGCGACCGCGTGCCACTCCGTAGGTTAGAGTAACACCAGCAGGGCTTTACGGCCAACCCTCGGCGCCCGGTTGGGGCGCGGGGCGGCTTGAACGGAATTTTACCTCAGGGGCTAAAGCCCGCTTTGATTTTGGTAGCTTTGTGCCGGGACTAAAGTCCCGGCCTACCGGCCGAAGGAGTTTTTCTGCGGCCTGTAAGACCCGGGTTGACTTGGATGCGTTTGCGGCACGACTAAAGTCATGCCGTCTCAAGACTTCGGCTTCGGAGATACCTCTTCCTGGCCGGTCAAGGCCGGTACGGAACAAGACGATGCGCTGGAGAACACGGTCAATACGCTGGGCGGGACGACGCGGCGACTTCCCCATGGAGGGGGAGGCGGCGCTGGGGGGCGGCGGCCTGTTGGGCGGGGGGCTGGATGCGGCGAGGCTGGAGGCTGGGGACGAGGCCGAATCGGAGCGCGAAAATGGCGAGGAAAACGCTGAAATAGCGCAACCTTCCAGCAAAACCGGGGTTTCAGAAGACATGGCAACCATGGTCCTGGATAACGGCGCCCTGGGGGCGGGGTCTGAAAGGCCGGACAGAAGACCGGCGGCGGGCGTGGGTGTGCACATCGACCTGGACCCGGCCAGCGACGCGGCGGTGATGCTGCGGGTGGCCGCGGGCGACGAGGCGAGCTTCAACTTCCTGGTGCAGAAACACCATCGGGCGATGATTCATTTTCTGTTCAGGATGGTGCGCAACCAGGCGGTTGCCGAGGAGCTGGCGCAAGAGGTGTTTTTACGCGTTTATCGAGCCAGGGACAGCTACCGGGCGGAGGCCAGGTTTACGACGTGGCTTTACCGGATAGCGACCAACCTGGCGGTGAACCATGCGCGGGATACGAAGCACGAGCGGACGGCGCAGACGGTGTATCTGGACGCGCCGGATGAGGAGACGGGAACGACTCCGGATGTGGCCGACGACGAACCGAGCGTGGAACAGAAGCTGATGCGCGATGAGCGGATGGCGGCTATTCGCAAACATGTGATGGCGCTGCCGGAGCGGCAGCAGATGGCTGTGTTGATGCATAAGTACCAGGGGATGGATTACCGGCAGATTGGAGAGGTGCTGAAGTTGAGCGAATCGGCGACGAAGTCGCTGCTCTTCCGCGCCTACCAGACGTTGCGGGACAAGTTGAAGGAATTTGTGTAAGTGGAGACACGCCGGACTGCACTGGCGGGAAGCGGGGTGGCAACCATGGAAAAGTCGATGAAGAATTGCACGGAGATGGAATCGAAGCTGGCGGATTTGCTGCTTGATGCCAAGACTGTGCCTGCCAAGGTTCAGACGCATGTTGCGGCGTGCGAGAGCTGCAAGACGGAACTGGCTGAGCTGAAGGCAACGATGGCGCTGCTGGACGAGTGGAAGGCTCCGGAGCCGAATCCATTTTTTGTGACGCGGATGAATGCGCGGATGCGGGAGGAGCGGGAGGCTGCTCCGGCGGGCTGGCTGGCGCGACGGATTGCGCGGCTGCGGGCGGGGTTTGCGTATGGGACTGCGTCGCATGTGCGGCCGCTTGCGGCGATGGCGCTGACGGTAATGCTCTTCCTGGGCGGGGGCGCTTATCTGGGCGTGACGGATTGGAATCATCCGGCGCAACCGCCGGCGCAGGCCGCGGTGGTGCATGACTTGCAGTTGCTGGACAGCAATGCGCAGATACTGGATCAGTTGGAATCGATCTCCGATAACAATGGCGGAGACTAACGAAGTGGAGTTTACGGCCGGGGGCTGGGAGAGACTGTTGTGACAAGGACACTGAATGCGCGAACGATGCGCGACGCGGCGATGGCTGCGGCGGTCCTGGTTCTCTGTCTGGCGTCTGGGCTGGCGAGCGGGCAGCGTCGCGAGAATGCGGCGCCGAGGGCGGAGGCGCCGCGTTACGCGGCACCGCAGGCAAGACAGCAGGAGAGACGTCAGGAAAGGCAGCAGTACGGGCAAGCTCCGCGCGGCCAGTACAGGCAGGCTCCGCAGGGGCAGTACCGGCAGGCTCCTCAATATCAAGGACGGCCACAGGGGAATCCGCAGGGCTACTCGCTGCAGCGGCCGCAGCCTGTGTATCCGGCAAATGGCGGCCGGCAGAATTATCCGGGCGGGGCTAACCCAGGTACGTCTGGCCCAGGTGCGTCGAGCGGGCGTCCGGCATACAACGGCGGACAACGGCCTGCGTATGCAGGTCCTGGAGCGACGCCGAGGGGACATCTTGAAGACTGGCTGAATCAGCACAGGAATGTTCCGGTGCAGGACCAGGAGCGGATGCTGAGCAGCGATCCAAGCTTCAGGCGCCTGGCGCCTGGCGACCAGCAGAGGTTGACGCAGCAGTTGCGGCAGGTGGACCGGATGCCGGCACAACAGCGGGAGCGACGGCTGGCACGCAATGAGATGCTGGAACGGCTGCCGCCCGCGCAGCGGATGAGCATCGCGCGTTCAGGACAGCAGTGGGCGACACTATCGCCGGATCGGCAGACGATGATGAAGCGCGCGTTCAACGATCTGCGCGGGGTTCCGCCGGATCAGCGTGAGACGGTGCTGAATTCTGCGCGGTATCAGGGTGCGTTTTCGCCGGAAGAGCGCGGGATTCTGTCGGACTTTTTGCGCGTGGAGCCGTACGAGCCGCGTTAGGGCCTCAGCGACAGCGTTTTCGCATCCGCTGATTCAGCAGGCGCAAAGATGAGCCAGCCGACGCCCGCGGCAACCAATAGCAAACCAATCCAAATGCGGAGTCCTACAGAGGGCTGTTCCAAGGCGATGCTGAGGAGGACTGCGATCATAGGCGCCAGGACGAAGCGGGTGGTCATGCGCGCGGCGGTCATGCGGGGCATCAACCAGAACAGAATGAGCAGCGCGGGCAGGGGGAGAAGCGCGGACCAAAAAGACTGCGTGAGGAACGCTGTGAGGCTGAGCGGCTTGCCGTGGATGAGCGGGCCAGCTATGAGGAGGGCTGCGGCGGCTGACGTGGCAATTGCGGCGAACGGAGCGATGGCGGCTTCTGGCTGGGTTGCACGCGCGAGGCGCACGGCAAAGCAACTGGCCGCGGCCAGGCTAAGTGCGGCAAAGAGCAATCCGGCGATGGCTGCGGCGGAGGGCATGGAGCTGGGAAGCTGCAGCGGGAAGATGCAGAGCGTGCCGGCGACTGCGGCGAGGGCACCGATGAGGCCGGCCATGGTGGAAGGTCTTGCTTCGCTATCAAGATGCGGGGAGAGGACAACGGCGAGGACCGGCACGAGTGAGAAAATTGCCACGCGGGTTGTGGCGGAGACCCATGAGGCGGAGAGCGAGACGAGCGCGGCGGGGACGGCAAAGAGGCCCAAGCCGACTGCGATCGCGCTCCACAATTGACGGCCGCGGGGCCAGCGTGCTCGGCGCACGGCGGAAAATAATGCTGCGGCGATGGCAAGCAGGAGGAAGCTTGCGGCTTCGTTTCCGAGGCTTGTTTCCTGGCTGAGCCCGGCGCTTGCGAAGGAATGAGGGAAGAGATCGGAACGCAGCGAATCGAGTGCCCACAGGAATGAAAGCAGGAGCAGGCCGGCTACCGGCAGCCAGTTCCCTTTCGCTCGCATGGACCTTTCAGCCATGCATTTGATGAGAACACAGCGGCTTGGAGTGGCGGTGGTGCAACACTGAAATTGCCTAAGCTACAATTGAAGTTGGGCTAAGGCCAGAATTTATTGCGCAATGAGCGCAAACAAAGCAAGGAGCTTCAAATCTTATGGCGATTCCCGCCACTCAAATGCGACCGGGCATGATTATCAAGCACAACGACCAGCTTCACCTGGTATTCAAGGTTGAGCATCGGACACCCGGCAACCTGCGCGCGTTCATCCAGGCGAAGCTGCGCAACCTGAAGTCGGGCGCGATGTTCGAACACCGGTTCCGCTCCGCCGACGCAATTGAAAAGGTGGTTGTGGATGAGGTGGACATGGAGTTTCTCTATGCCGACGGCGACGACTACTACTTCATGAATCCTGTGGACTACGAGCAGACGGTGCTGAAGGGATCGACGCTGGGCGATGCGGTGGAGTACCTGACGCCGAATTTGCTGATCAAGGTGAGCTATCACGACGGGCAAGCGGTCGGCATCGATCTGCCTTCGGCGGTTGAACTGACGGTTGTTGAAACCGAGCCGGGGTTGAAGTCGGCCACTGCGTCGAGCGTGACCAAGCCGGCAAAGACGGAGACGGGGCTTGTGGTACAGGTGCCATCGTTCATTAACGAGGGCGAGAAGATTCGCGTGGATACGAGCGAAGGGGCTTACCTGAGCAGGGCGTAGATTTTATGTTTTTGAAAGTGAAAAACCACCGCTGGTTGGCGGTGGTTTTTCATTTTGCGGGAAGCCGGACCACTGATTGATGTCAGAAGCCCGCTTCAGGCAACTGCACTGGCCGTGCTTCAAGCAGCGCTTCGATTGTGGCGAGCGCCTCCAACACCTTTTCTGAAACGGGTGCGTCGACTTGGACGACGGCGAGGGCCTTGACTGGCTTGGCGCCGGCGCGTTCGCGGCCCAGGGCAAAGTTGGCGATGTTGACGCCATGTTCGCCGAGCATGGTGCCGATTTTGCCGATGACGCCGGGGACGTCGAGGTTGCGGCAGACGAGCAGGTTGCCTTCCAGAGGGGTCTCGATGTCGATGGAATCGAACTCGAGCAAGCGCGGCTGTTCGCCATGAATCACGGTAGCGCTGGCGCGGCTGGTTCCTGAGGCTGTGTGCAGTTCTACGGTGAGCACGCTGGCGGCTCCGCCGCGATGGGTGTCGGCTTTTTGCTCGTGGATGCGGATGCCGCGCTCTTGCGCTACGGCGGCGGCATTGATGCGGTTCACATTCTCAGAACCCTGCAGCAGACCGGCAATTGCGGCGTTGCGGACCAGCTCTGTTTTGGCATCGGCGAGGGCACCACTGTAAACCAGATCGATGGACTCGATGCCGGACTTACCTGCCTGGGCGAGAAATGCGCCCAGCCTGCCTGCCATGTCGATATACGGAGCCAGAAGTTTGTATTCCTCGTGACTAAGCGAAGGGAGATTGACGGCATTTTGCACGACGCCGAGTTTGAGGTAATCGCGCACCTGGTGAGCGATCTGGACGCCAACGGCTTCCTGCGCTTCACCGGTGGAACCGGCAACGTGTGGCGTGAGAATCACGTTGTCCAATTCGAAATAGGGAGACTCTTTGGGGGGCTCGACGGCAAATACATCGAGTGCTGCGCCGGCGACTTGCCCGCTCTTGAGCGCTGCGACCAGATCGGCATCTTCAATGAGCTCGCCACGGGCGCAGTTGATGATGCGCACGCCCTTCTTCATCTTCGCGAGCGTTTTGGCGTTGATGACGCCGGTGGTTTGCGGCGTGAGGCCAACATGAAGAGTGAGGTAGTCGGAGCCGGCGATGAGTTCATCGAGCGTGACCAGCTTGATGCCTGCTTCGCGCGCCACGGCCGCGGAGACGAACGGATCGCTGCCCAGAATCTCGAGGCCAAAGCCCTTGGCGCGCTTGGCAACTTCCATGCCGATGCGGCCGAGACCGAGGATGCCGAGGGTTTTGCCGCGCAACTCCGCACCCTGCAGGTTTTTCTTTTCCCACTTGCCGGCGTGCATGGATGCGTTGGCCGCGGGCAGCTTGCGGGCCAAAGCAAGCATCAAGCCGATGGTGAGCTCGGCGACCGCAACGGCATTGGCTCCGGGCGTATTCATGACGACGATGCCGCGGCGGGTGGCGGCTTCGGCATCGATATTGTCGACGCCCACACCGGCGCGACCGATGACGCGCAGCTTGGGCGCTTTCTCCATGAGCGCATCGTCCACCTGCACGGCAGAGCGGACGACGAGCGCGTCAGTATCGGCGAGAGCAGCCGCGAGCCCATCGGGGAGTTGGTCGTGCGTTTTGACATCCCACCCCGGCTCGGCTGCAAACACGGCCAGCGTTGCAGGAGAAACCTTCTCTGCCAGTACGATCTTCATCGCGTCTCCCTTAGTTTTCTGCGTGGATTCATAACCATCAAATCGGATGCCCTGCTGTTCGCAGAGCAGATCGAACATGCGGACCACCGCCGCATGCGGTTTACCTTCGCCGCGCTCGTACTTGGTGATGGAGTTGGCGTGGACGCCAAGGCGCTCGGCCATTTCGTATTGGTAAAGATCAAGCTGCTTGCGAGCGATGAGCAGCTTTTCTCCGAAGGTAAGTTCTGCCATGGTGCCCTTCCAGTGCGTTTTGCTTTGGAGCGGCGTTAGCGCGCTCTGCGCGGTTAGCGGAGTTAGCGGAGTTAGCACGGCTCAGTCTGCTGCTTTGCTAACACCGCTAACCGCGCGAAGTGTGGCTGACGCCGCTAACTCCGCTACTGCTTGACTGCGTTTGCGTAGACCTTTTGGGCGGCGGCAACTGCCTGGCCATACTCGACCGGCAATCCGAGGGTGTCTTTGGCGATATGTTCGATGGCGCCGAGAAAGGCGACGGTGTCGAGGTAGTCGAAGAAACCGAGGTGCGCGACGCGGAAGATTTTGCCCTGCATCTCTCCCTGACCGTTGGCTGTGACCAAGGCAAACCTTGTCTTGAGCGCCTTGACGACGTCACCTGAGTTCATGCCCTCGGGTACCGCGACTGCGGTGGCTGCCGCGGCCGGGGCCGTGGGGGCAAAGAGCG
>Ga0265339_10001882_pt1 | contig 15400 bp, 11 predicted proteins | sample 4CB219metaG_FD_202085 | JGI IMG/M metagenome (GOLD analysis project Ga0265339, IMG submission 202085) | Rhizosphere microbial communities from Carex aquatilis grown in University of Washington, Seatle, WA, United States - 4-CB2-19 metaG | ecosystem: Host-associated > Plants > Roots >... | reverse complement strand
CGGCAGGAGAAGAAAACTCATGTCGGGCATCGAGATCTCGAGCAACGGCGTTATAGACGATCTCGTCTGAGTACAACGGTTTGCTGCCATCCGTGTATTCCTGCCGCAGCGGCGCGCTCGTGCTGAGAATTCCCAACAGCACCTCGTGCCATATGATATGTTGCTTGGGTTCAGCCTTATAGCGAGCGTCGGCATGGAGTGTTACGGCGGCGCCAATGCCCACAACAGCTATCACCGCGACGGCCGCGGGCCACAAGCTCGCACCGGGGTTCTTCGCCCGCTCCGCCGATTTCGGTCCGTATCTCCAGTCGTACAGCGCCACCGCTACCGCAGCTAAGGCAATCATGGCTATCTGCCATAGCGCCGGCGTACGGCATGCGATCAAGAAAGCGAGCAGAATCGATTGAATGACGACGGTGGTCACCGTGAGAGGTGAAACCCGCCGGCGCAGCCAACCGGTGAAAAAGATGTGCATCGACGGCAGGAGTGAGAGCGCATCGAACAAGCGGCTGTTGTAGATCGCGGCGAGCTGGACGCCCTTGGCCTGAGCGTAGTTTTCCAGAAAACACACCTCTGCCAGGTACACAGCGAGCAGAAACATCAAAAGACGTGATTCCCTAAATTCGATGATAAAGAACAGGCAGGAAATACCGAGAAGGGCGAAGTAAACATAATACAATGAGGACATCTTAAGTCCGAAAATCCGAAAGCCGAGATATACATAATCAGCATAGGCCAATTCGTTGGCCCGTAAGATCTCCGGCGGCAGGGTGGGATCGACGACGATGTCCTTTGCTTGCCGCAGCGCCCTGTCAAGCGCAGCGCTATCGGCAAACAGCCGCTCCCAACCCGATGGATCAAGATGCGGCCCTGGTTCGCCGTCGAAGATCGCAAACCCGTTCTCATTGAGGGCATCGACGACAGATTTATATGCCAGATAATTGTGCGCCGGCGGGTCGTGCAGGAGTGAAATGGCGATCGCGAGGGTTTGGCGCAATCGGTAGACCGGCTGGAAACCGACCCGATATGCCCCGATCGCAACGCCATGAACAAAATCCAACCCGAAAGTCGCGACGACCAGCAACAGCAAAGCGGCCATCCCCCACTTCCGGCGGCCTGGCGCCGAGCCGCGCACGGTGGCGGTAGCGCTCAACGGGCGACCGCGCTGCCAGCGGTCCCGGCTATTTCACGTCGACGGGCAAGATACGACGAACGGACTTTACTCACCGCAATATTGCTGGGAAGCCTCTCCCCGCGAAAGCCTGCCTTGTCGAGGATAGCAATCATTTCGGCTTCTGTGTAACGGGATATACCAACGTTCTGCTCAAGTTTACGGTAAGGAGAAAGAAACGTTAGGGCAAGTCCGCAAAGCGCTGCGGCGAAAAAGCGCTCGCGCCAGGCAAAAACCAGAAATGTCTTGATGTGATCGCCCATCCTCGATTTTGGATCGATTACGTCGCCGATCAAAAGCGCACCGTCACTCTTGAGTAAACGGTAAAAGATCTTCAACTGTCGCTCGAATTGAGCCCGGCTGAAATATTGGATGACCGAGTTTACCAAGATGAAGTCAATCGATTCTGATTTAAGATCGTCGACCCCGGCTTTGTCTACCGTCCGAATATTCGGATGATCGCGGTAGCGGCCGCGAAGCGGTTCGCGCGTATTCTCAGCGGCGTCAAACAATAGAATATTGCATCGGGCCGCCATGCGCGGCGCCGCAAGAGCATCGCCGCAGCCCCAATCTAGCATAACCCGGTCCAATCCGCTTGGCAGATAAGGCATGACGCCGGCGAATAGCGTCGCGTAGTGCGCTTCTTGGTGGCGACGGCTCACGTAAATCTTGTTCGAACCGTTCCAGTATTCCAGCCAGGAGTCCATTTCCCGGACCTTGGATTGTTGGGGATGTACGGCGGATACGACCTCGCTGTAGTAGCAAGATCCTACAACGTCAAGACAAGACAACGCTCAGCAAACGCCCACGCGTTGTCCAAACAGCGGCGAGGCAATCGGTTCCACGAGCCGCCGGCGCCGTCGATTACGACCTTCTGTTTTCCGCCTTGCCAAGGCGTAGGTGCATCCACCGCGACGGCGCAACCCACGATGCGGCAACAATCCCGGCGCTCAATAGCAGGAATGCGCCGCTCGTGATCGAATAAATTTCGGCGAGTCGCAGGGCGTTTGCATGAGAGCTCACGCTAAGGACTACGAACATAACGAGCGCGGCCGTTTGGGCGAGACCGACTGCGTACCGTTGCAAAGCGACTTCGATCACGACGAGAACCCGCACGATGCTCAACGCCACGGCGGCGATGGCCAGAATTCCCATCAGCTCGAAATCGAGGCTTCGGATGGCAAACGGTGTACGCTGAATGAATGGCATTACGAACCACAGGAGCCCAGCGGCAAATGCCGCTGCCACGCCCGCCATCGCGACGCCCTTCGCTGCGGAGAGCCGGAAGGAAATCCCGCCCGTCCGCTGCTCGGTGACCACCGGGAGCACGACCTGCGCGATGGCGAACGTGGCGGCAATGATCGCTTTCGGCAGCAGGGCCGACGCCGCGTAGCGGCCCAGCTCCTGCTGCGACAGCAGCCAATAGCCCAACAGCATGTCAACATTGTTGAACAAGATGAACAGGGAATAGCTGACGATCATGGGAACTTCACGTCGCAAATGCAGCCCGGGTACCGCGACTTCCTGGCGCCGCACTGCAGCGGCAAACCAAGGGAGACAAGCCGCAGACGCCAGTACGCCTCCGGCGAGAAGCCCCGCGATCCCGGTCCATACCGTTGTGAACAGGTACAGCGCCGCCAGTGAAAGAAGGCATTCTATGCCGGTTCCGGCCACCCAAAGCACGCTCGCACGAACAAAGAGCAGCATGCTTTGCAGCGAGGCGCGAATGACTTCAACAACCGTCAGGGCCAGTACGGTGATCGGAATGAGTAAAACGACTTGCCACCCTTGAATGCCGAACCACGGTGCTGCGATGGCCAGCACCACGCCGGTGGCAAGCGCAATCGGCACGGCTCGGGTACATAGGCTGATGACGCGCCAAGTCGTCGTCGCAACTTGCTGGTGGCCGAACTCGGCGCCAATTTCGGCGAACCGGCGCGCCAGCACGAGCGTCGCGGCCATCATCGGCGACATTGCAACGGTGAGGGTCACGAAGGCGGCATAGAACACGCCGAAGGCGGCTGGATTGAGAATGCGGTTGGCACCCCAGAGCAGCGCGTAATTGAACGCGTGTCCCGCTAGGAACGCGATTGTGAAGCCGCTCGAACGCCTGATGATGGAATGCCGCAAGGTCGCGTCTACCTTACCTCAAGCGTACCCAAAACCTCCCACTCAAACTGAGCGTTCGTTCAGGAACCACTTTACCGTGCGCTCAAGCCCATCTTCGAGCCCAACGCGCGCCGACCAGCCAAGACGCGACTGCGCCTTGCGCGTGTCAGAAAAATTACGCTTTACATCGCCGACCCGCGGTCCGCCGTGATGTATTCCGGCCAGGATAACACCATGACGCCTGAGCACATTCGCCAGCCTTTCGGCGAGTTCGAGCACTGTCGTCTCGGTATTGGTGGCGATCTGAAAGACCTCGCCGGCCGCTCCCGCACTTGCCGCAGCCAGCACAATCGCATCCACGATGTCGCCGACGAAGATGAAGTCGCGCGTCTGCTCGCCGCCGCCGTATATTTCCCACGCAGTACCGGTCATCGCCTCGCGGATGAATTTGGCGACGACGCTGCTCTTGTGGCTGGACAACGGCCCGTAGCAATTGCCGAAGCGCAACGCGACGGTATCGAGCTTGAAACTGCGGTTATAGGCCGAACAATAGGCTTCGCCGGCAAGCTTGCTGGCGCCATAGGGCGAGACTGGGTGCGCCGGCATTTCCTCGTGCAGCGGCGGCTCGCACTCCCCGACCGGCGCGCCGCTCGAAGCGAAAACGAATCGCGCAACCCCCAGATGCCGGCACGCTTCGAGATAATTCAAAGTGCCCACGACGTTGCTGAGACAATCATGCCGCGGATCGGCGACCGACGTGGCCACACCCGTATTGGCGGCCAGGTGGACGACAACATCGGCGCCCGCGGCGGCGCGGCGCGCCAGAGCCTCATCGCAAATCTCACCCACCATGAGGCCGAGCCTCATATTCGCACGCCAATCCTCGTCACCGGCCGGCTCCCCGAGCGGATGGATAGCCGCGAGCTCCTCACGCGTCCCGACCGACAGATCGTCGACAACGCGGACCAGCGCGTCCGGACGTTGCAGGAGCCGGGAAATCAGATTGCGGCCGATAAATCCGCAGCCTCCGGTCACGAGCCAGCGGGTCATGTCAATTCCACCGCACGCGCGGCAGGATGCGCTTGACCTCGATCCGGTCACGGTAGCGCAGTACGCGCTCGAGCATCGCCGTCAGGACGTCGTCGGTCATGAAGTGCGGCTGCAGGCCGAGTTGCAGCAGCCCGGAATGGGCGGGATTATAGTAATGCTCTTCGAGCTCCTTGCGCGGATTGTCGATGTGTTTCACCTCGACCGCAAGCTTGAGCTGGGCACCCACTGAGCGCACGCGTTCGGCGAGATCGTTCACGGAGAACGTCTCGGTGAACTGGTTAAGGATTCTAAGTTCACCCGGGCGCGGCGGATTGGCGGCGGCAAGGGCGATGCAGGCAAGTGTATCGCGAATGTTGAGATAGCCGCGAGTCTGGCCTCCCTTTCCGTACACAGTCAGCGGCACCCCCGCGACAGCCTGGACCAGGAAACGATTTACGACCGTGCCGAAAATGTCGTCATAGTGGAAGTTCGGCAGCAGCCGCTCGTCAAGATCGGCCTCGTCCGTGGACAGCCCGTATACCGGCCCCTGCATCAGGTCGGTGACCCGCAGGCCGTAAGTGCGGACGTAGAACCACAGCAGATCCGTATCGAGCACCTTCGTAGTGTGATAGAGACTACCCGCCTGCCGCGGATAGAGGAACTTGTCGCGCCGCCCATTGTGTGTGATCTCGATCCATCCTTCCTCGATGTCGATGTTCGGCGTGCCGTATTCGCCCATCGTACCGAGCTTGATGATGTGGCAATCACGCGCGTGCTTCAGCACCGCCCAGATCAGATTGAAGGTGGCAGTCAGGTTATTGGAGAGCGTCGTCCGCGCCTCTTGATAATTGATCATCGAATACGGCGCAGACGGCTGTTCTGCATAGTGCACGACGGCTTCGGGTGCGAATTCCCGCACTACCTTGCAAATAAAATCGAAGTCGCAGCAGTCGCCTTCTGCATGGGCGATTTCGCCGCCGGCCACCTGCCTGAAGATCTCGGATCGCTCGGCAAGGCGCGGGTTCGGCATCAGCGCTTCGGAATCCGTCTCAGCGGCGATCCGGCGGCGCAGGTAATTGTCGACCGTAAAAACATGGTGTCCGGCACGACGAAACGCCATGGCGGTCGGCCACCCCAGGTACCCATCAGCGCCAAGGATCAGAATCCGCATCGCCGCCTCAAGACCGCAGCACTGGCGGCGCGCCGCCATCGATCAGGCCGTTGGAGCGCAAAAAATCGGTCAGCTGGTCCTGCGACAACGGCGGTTCGTTGGCGGAATTGTATGGCTGCTTGACTGGTTGGTCGACGCCCTCGCCGTAACTCGTCTGTTCCACGCTCGGTGCCGAGAGGGCGGGACGCACCACGAAATAGCGATCAAGTTCGAACGAGCGGCGAGTCTCTTCCTCGTTCATCAACTCCTCGTAAAGCTTCTCGCCCGGCTTCTGTCCAACGACGCGAATCTCGATATCGTCGGGCAGACGGCCGTATAGCGGCGCATATTCCCGGACCATAACCGCGGCCAAATCGGCGATTTTGATCGCCGCCATCTTGGTGATGAGCACATCACCGGGTCGACCGAGGACCGCCGATTCGATCACCAGCCGCACCGCGTCAGCCAACGACATGATGAAACGCGTCATCCTAGGGTCAGTCAGCGTCACAGGCCCGCCATTGCGGATTTGTTCGCGGAAGATCGGGATAACCGATCCACGCGAACCGAGCACATTGCCGAAGCGAGTTGACAGAAAGACGGCACCGGGATGATTGCGATCGACGGCAGCCGCAGTGACGAGACGCTCGCCCATCAACTTGGAGGTGCCCATAACATTGGTGGGATTGACGGCTTTATCGGAACTCGTGAAGACCAATCGCTCTACTTCGTTTTCAAGCACGGCTTGGATAATGTTCTGGACGCCAAGCACATTGGTCTGGATGGCCTCAAGCGGCGAACGCTCACAGACGTACACATGCTTGTAACCGGCCGAATGAAACAGAATGTCGATATCGCGAGTCACGCGCAGCATCGCCGCAGGGTCGCGGATGTCGGCCAGCAAAAAACGTGCGCTCCGATGCTGTCCATGACGCCCCTCAAGTGTAGCGAGCTCTGACTCGTTGTGATCGAGTCCGGTTAACATCTTAAGGTCGAAACGGCTCAGTAACTGCGCGACGAGCTCCTGGCCAACCGTCCCGCAGGCTCCGGTCACCATGACACGCTTGCCACGCAGATATTCGTAGACGCGCTGCGGGGCCTCGCCTGTCGAGGACGTCATTTCGTTTCTCCGCGTTGTGCCGTCGCGGCTAATGGCGCCGGCAACATCCCTCATGCCGGCGCTGCCGTCCTTCGCGTTAGTGTGTCCAATGAATTCCAAAACGCTGCCGGTCGGCGTGTGATCGTTCGGCGACGCACACAGATCCCGATCACCATTTCGTGGCTCGTGTCTGCAACTTGGGATGGGACACGAGGCAATGCCAAATGACGGCCTGGAACGCCTCAGCATGCGGCGTTACCCGGGATTCTTCGACCGTCGGGATCACAACAACCACATCACCCATCTGCTTGGTGAAGCCTCCATCGCGCCCGACGATGCCGAGAACCCGCGTGCCGCATTTCTTTGCCTCTTGGACGGCCGCGACCAGATTTGCGCTCACGTTCTTCTCGATATTACCGCCGCCGACTGAAAACACCAGAATCGCATCCTTCGGCCCCGCTCGGCTGATTTTCAGCCACTCCGAGAATACCGTATTCCATCCTTCGTCGTTGGTACGCGCGGTGAGCTCGGACACATTATCGGTTGGAGCATAGGCCTCGATGCCGCATAGCTTGCGAAAGTCGTTGACGGCATGGCTACAATTACCGGCGCTGCCGCCCACGCCTAGAATGAACAAGCGTCCCTCGCGATCGCGCAGGACGGCAAGTTCGTCGCACAGCGCCTCGACGGCATCCGGCTCAATGCGGCTTGCCGTTTCGCGCACCTCCTCGAGGAATTTTCCTGCGTGACCCATAAAACCTCCCGAAAACGGCACAGCCGAGACATTCTTCTAGCAGGGACCTTTTGGCTGCGTCGAGAGGCCGTGCTGCTCTACGGTGAAGCCGTCGAAGCGTTGACGAAGGCGTTCGACGGTAAGGGCCTGACGATGAATTCGATTGTCAGGCTCGTCCACGTGGGCCTGTAGATGGTTGAATCGCGCCGTGCCGCACGCGCATTGGCAAGCCGAACGATCGGGGCCAGCAAGACCAGCGTGGCGCCGATCGTCACCGCGCGGGCTAGCGGCCTTGATGGAAACGAGCGCGACGCCCGCAGGTAAAGCCGCGCCAGGAGACCGGTACCGACACCTCCCCAAAAACGAATCTGCGAGACATCGACACTAGGAAAAACCACCTCCTGAAGGAGCAGATGGGCCCCCTCGTAGAGGCTTCCTTGTTTCGCGACGTAGATGAGGACGTGCCCGCCATCCTTCACTAAGGGGCGTAGATTGTTATAGAGCCTCTCGATGTTGGAAAGCTCCCGCAGGCTCAGCACACAAATACAGGCATCGTATGGGGGGCCTCCCTCCGCTTCCTTACCGACCTCACCGTCGAGCGCCTTGGCCAAATCGACGTGTTCGCCGCCGAGTCTGCGGAGCAGTAGCGAATGGCTCGAACTGACCAACAGGACCTTGCTCTGGCCGGCTTGGCGCCAAGCAGCGGTCGTCCGCGCCAAAGGCCATACATCGATCCAGAGCGGATGGAATGTGCCGACCTGCGGAGGAGCACCGAACGTGCGGCCGTAAAATGCGCGGAGCCTTTTCAGCAGTAAGCTATCTGTGCTTTCACGCAAGAGCCCCGCCACCTCGATAGCATTAGCTCCGGCAGATTGTGCTTTCGAACCCGCTGAAGGCGACGGCGGTGGTCCAACGCGGGAGGCATTACGTGCCGTCACCTCCCTAAACCATTGACCAAGCTGCGGGTGGTCGAGGTAAGAAGCGGGCATCGGCGACATCCGCCGGTAAATCTCCGCCATATAGGCGCGCGACTGCCCAATCAGTTCGTCTAAATCGCCGGGAAGCTCACCAGAATGAATCGTCAACAGCTGCTTGCTTGATTCCCGATGCTCCTTGGTCAGCCATAGCGACAAATCAGCCGCGACTTCGTCGGTCGAGACCCAGCCTATTCGGATCATCTCAGAGCCTGTCTCTCGGCTTTGCGGCTCTATCATAAAGAATTCATCAGAGTCGACGATGAAATGCGGGATCAACGTCGGCGCCGCCTCTGGGATGAATGCAAAATCCCACACCAAAACGGGTTCTTTGATCACTCGCTCCGGCTTTATTGCAACCAACGCGACGGGCGCCTGATAGCCGATCAGAGTTTCCTCGTCGACGTACCAGTAAAACTGATCCATCCATTTTTGATGGCTGAGCCGCTGATTGACTGTGCGTGCACGTACCGTGGGATGCTTATGCGTTAGTGCCAGCTTCGCCATTTCACGCGATGGAAGACTCAGGGTCCATGATTCAGGATCTACGCGTGCTTGCAATTCTGGCCAGACATCCTCAAGGATGACCCGGAAGCTTGGCGCATGGATGAGCCGCTTGCCTTGACACATGAGTTGGCCGAGATGCCGGAGCGATCCGTCGCTGACGATGAAGTCGGCATTGAGGAACAACAGGTAGGTCTCGGTCATGTGCTTCCCGAGATCGGCAAAACCTCGGAACATCGCATGTGTAAGCGTGATGCCGTAATCGGCGGCTGAATCCAAAACCAAATCATCGAGAGAGACCAATAGCACCTTGCAGAGTCGCTCCACCGCCGCGAACGCTGGCGCGCCGCGGAATAAGTCGAAAAGCCGACTCTCGGTGACAATCACAAGTTCTACCGCAAACGCGCGGCCCAGTTCCGGCAAGTTTCCCGGCGCAAGGACGGCAGGAAGCGTTATCGATAACACCTTTTTCGCGTATCGCTCCCCCCAAACCGGAATGATCAGGCGCGCCCTCTCAGTCATGCGATTACGGCTTCCGATGCGGACCGGCCTGAAGCGCGACTGGACGCAATGGCGCGGCGCTTGACCATGCATTCAATCGTCAAGTTCGTCCACCGTGATCTGAAAATCGACGGATCACGACGGGCCGCCCAGGCGTTGGCCAGCCACACGAACGGCCCCGACAAAATGAGAGCGCATATAGTCGCTCCGCGCACGACTGGACGCGTCGCAACCGGCCGCATCGCCCGTAGATAGAGTGTCCGCAAAACCGCGATGACGCCCCTGTGGAAATTGATTTTCGAAACGTCGACGTCGGGAAACTCACAGCGACTGAGAAAGAGTTCCGCTCCATCGAAGACGTTGCCAGTCTTTACCGTGTTGATTAGGACATAGCCTCCATCTCTGATTAGCGGGCGCACGGCAACATAGATACGATTGACCTCCAACAGATCCCTCAAGCTTAGCTCGCAGATACAACCATCATAGGGCGCTTTGTTGAAGTACCCATCCTGACCATCGGAGGGGCATCCACCGGCATTGTGCCGATTGGCGACCAGCTGCCAGTTGGACGAATTCAACCAAAGAACATTGGCAGGACCGGATTGCTTTGTCGGCGCTTTTGCGCGAACGGACGAAGCCTGCGTCCAGAAAGGATGGAATTTGCTGACGGTCGGAGGTGCGCCGAATGTTCTGCGATAAAACGCCCTGAGTGCCTCCGTGGCTGACACCAACACGTCGGCGGGGGCGACTGAGCCGGAAGGAGTAGCGCGGCGAGGAAATTCTCGATCGCTCGGTTGCGATGGAAGATCATTTCGCATGCCGCGCCGGCGGCGGCTAGCGTCTTTGAACCATTGGCCAAGAACCGGATTGTTGGCGTGCGATGCCGGTGTCAGCGACAGCCGCCGGCTGAGTTCGGCCATGAACTTCCGCGATTCTTCGACGACGCCGCTCATACCGGCTGGCAGATCGGCGGCGTGAATCGTAATCAACTGCTGGCTGGACCATCGATGTTCCTTGGTTGCGCGTAGTGAATCGGTCCGCGCCAACTCATCGAATGATGTCCAGCCCAACCGAACTCCGTCTTGGCCGGCGTGACGATCCTGCGGTTCAACCATGAAATAGTCGTCCGAATCGCCGATGAGATACGGTTCGGCGTTCGGTGCTGCCTCGGGTAGAAAGCCGTAATCCCAGAAGCCGACAGGTTCGCTGACGAAGCGTTCAGGCTTGACGGCCACAAGCGCCGCCGGAGATTGATAACCGATTAGGGTATCGTCATCGACGTACCAGTAATACTGATCCATCCATACCAGATGGCGGAGTCGCTGATTGACGGTGCGCGCTTTGACGGTGTGATGCTTGTTGGCCAGCGCGAGCTTCGCCATTTGGCGCGGTGTTACGCTTAGGGCGCACGAAACGCGATCGACGAATGCTTGTAGCTGCGGATCAACCTCCTCGGCGGCAACACGGAAGCTCGGCGCGTGGATGACGCGTTTGCCCTGCTGCATCAATGTGCCGAGATGACGGAGCGAGCCGTCGCTGATAACAAAGTCGCCAACGAACGGCAGGAGATACGTCTCGGTCACACGCGGCCCCAAATCCTCAAAGCCGCGGAACAGTGCATAGGTCAGCACCATTCCATAGTCGGTAAAAATGCTGGTCAACAGGTCGTCCAGCGGGACGAGCCGCACATTGCAGATCTTCTCGGCAGCTTGGAATGAGCGCGCGCCTCGAATCATGTCGAACATGCGCGTTTCGGTAACGATGATAAACTCGACATCGAACATCCCGCACAGCGTCGGCAGGTTGCCTGGCGCGAGAAGAGCGGGCAGCGTAATCGCCAGGAATTTCTTGATATAAGTCTCTGCCCAGACCGGAATAATAAGTCGCGCGGTCTTTCTCATTCGAAAGCCATTTAGTCCGCTGTCAAAAACCTGCCGTGGCTCGGGCATCGGCAACGTTGGATGCGCTGTTGAGCGGCAGAATCATCTCTGTTCGGCAGCCACTTTGGATTCGTACATAGAGGCCACGTCCTCAAACGGTCCGTAAGCGAGCATCTTCCCTTGCTCGAGAAGCATTCCCTTGTTGCACCACTGACGCAGCATACCCATGCTGTGACTCGCGATGACCAAGATCCCTGTCCTTGCAAGAAATGTCTTCAGGCGAGCATCAGCCTTGGCGATGAAGGACGCATCGCCAGCGCCAATCATTTCGTCCAGGACAAGAATTTCGGGCGTGATCGCAGTAGAGATGGCAAAAGCCAGGCGTAGCGCCATACCACTCGAATAAGCGCGGGCAGGCATGTAGAGATAATCTCCAAGTTCAGTGAAATCGATGACGTCGTCGAGCGCATCCTGAATTTGCTTCGTGCTCAGGTTGAGCATCTTTCCCCGCATCCAGATATTCTCGATTCCGGTGGCCTCCGGATCCATGCCTAGTTGCAGATCAAATAGCGGAAAAACGCGGCCATTGGCCTGAATCACACCGGTCGCTGGCTCATAAATGCCCGCGAGCACCCGCAGTAGCGTGGTCTTACCCGAACCGTTGTGGCCCATAAGACCTACACGATCACCTTCCGAAATTTCGAAGGAAACTCCGTCGAGCGCCTTCACCACGACTCTACCGGTCTCGCTTGCGCCAATCTGGCCGCCAACGTTCATATTTTTGGGAGCGATGCGGCTGAGTCCCTTGGCAATCTGCTTGATGCCCAACGAATATTTGAGCGACCGCGTGCGCGTGTCGTAAATTGGAAACTCGACATGGATGTCTTTGCTAATGATCGACAGCATCGCTGCGTTAAAGCCAATAGACGATGCGCGAGCGAAACCGGGCGAAGAACAGGAATGTTCCAATCCAACCGGCAACGGCAAGCACCAAAACAACCAGCCAATCGTTCAACGTAGGCGAAGCCCCCAGCAACGGCTCGCGCACGAGAGCGATCATATGTGTGAACGGGTTATAGTCGGCAATGAAGCGCTTCCTGCCGAGCTGTTCGGGAAAATATATCAGCGGAGTCAGCCAAAAAAGAACGGCAAAGATATTTGCAATTATCAGCGGAACATCGCGATAGCGGGCCGACACAACCGCCGCCACCAAAGCCATCCATGACAAACAGACCACGACGAGAAGCAAGCCTAGTGGCCACAGTATGAGGCTCGGGCTTGGGATGACAACAAAGTACAAAGCGATGGCTACATAGATTGCCACATTGTGACCGGCTATCATGATATTACGCCAAATCGCTTGTATCAGGAACACGCTCAACGGACACTTGATTTGCGTGATGTAACGTGCAGATGCGACGAATAGTCCGGCTCCATCTGATACTGTTGTTGTGATGAGTCCCCACAGCAACATGCCGGCGCAAACGTAAGGGAAAGATTTTTCAAGTCGCGCTCCGAAGAGGGCTGCACTCAAAAAGCCCATCGTAAAAATCTGGATTCCGAAGGACAACGTCATCCATATCGGACCCAACGTAGAACGCCTATATCTTTGCTTAATGTCCTGCCAAGCTAGAAAGTGACTAAGACGCCAGGAGGAAATGCCGGATTGCAGGTCATCGACAGCCAAATCCAGTTGTCTCGCGGTCAACGCCAACATGCGCAGCGGCGGCTCCCAATCCGCAGTTTCGCCGGTTGCTTAGCAAGCCAGCATTGGCCCGGCAAGTGCGGCGGATCGGTGCACAGAGTTCCGGGTGTGCCCCGCTCCGCGACTGCGTAATATCCAAAGGATACGGCTCCAAGAGCCGGCACCTCAGGTATTGTAGTATTCTCGGTACCAGGCGACGAATTTAGCCACGCCGGTCTCGATACCAGTTCGCGGCTGGAAATCAGCCTCGCGGCTCAGATCGTCGATGTCGGCGTAGGTCGCCGGTACGTCACCCGGCTGCATCGGCAAAAATTCCTTTATGGCTTGGATACCAAGGCAAGCCTCCAAAACCGCGATGAGCTGCATCAGCGGCACCGGCTTGCTGTTGCCTATATTGTAAAGTCGATAGGGCGCAGCGCTGCGGCCGGGATCAGGCGCGTCGCTGTTCCAATTTGCATCGGGTTGCGGCAGCCGGTCGGTCAGTCGAAAGACTCCATCAACGATATCATCGATATAAGTGAAATCGCGTTCCATGCGACCCTGATTGAAGATCTGGATCGGTTTGCCCGCTAGCATTGCGCGCGTGAAGATGAACAGCGCCATGTCGGGGCGACCCCAGGGACCATATACGGTGAAGAAACGAAGTCCCGTCGTCGGCAACCGGAACAAATGACTATAGGCGTGAGCCAATAGCTCGTTGGATTTTTTGGTCGCCGCATAGACGCTCAGTGGATGATCGACGTTCTGGTGGACGGAAAAAGGCATCTTAGTGATGCCGCCATAGACCGAGCTTGAAGATGCATACAACAGATGCCGCGTGCCGTGATGGCGGCAGGCTTCGAGTATGTTCACGAAGCCGACGAGATTGCTCTCCACATAGGCTTGTGGATTGACCAGCGAATAACGCACGCCAGCCTGCGCCGCAAGATTGACCACCACCTCAAATTTGTGCCGCGCGAACAGTGACGTCAGCGCCGCCGCATCGGCAATGTCGGCGTGCACGAATTGGAAGTCCGGCCTTTGCCGGAGCACATCCAGCCGAGCGCGTTTCAAGGTCACGTCATAGTAGTCGTTAAGATTATCCAGACCGACAACCGCACGGCCGGAATCAAGATATCGCAGCGAAAGATGGAAGCCGATGAAACCCGCAGCGCCGGTTACAAGTATCGGAGTCATCGCGACCTCATCATCGGGCGATGTGTGACTTAGCGAGGCTTGTGTTAGCGCGGCGCTGGGACTGGAACAAGCGCAAGTCACGGCTCGCCCCAAACGGAGTTGATCGACGGCGTCCGCGATCGCTTAAATGCTGGTATTGTTCGGAAAAACCGCATGCGTTACAAGGTGCCGATGCGGAAGTTTCGGACACGAGCGAAGTCACGGCCGGCCTGCTTTCCCGGTAGCCATCGCTAGGCCTGTATGTCTCGCCCTCGCCTCATTGCGGTCATTGGTCTCGGCTATGTGGGCCTGCCGGTCGCCACAGCGTTCGGCCGCGCCGGTTTCAAGGTAATCGGCTTTGACGTCAATGCCGAGCGCATCGACGAGCTGCGCAACGGCACCGACCGGACCCGCGAGGTGTCGGCTGAGGATATCGGCACCTCCGGCATTACATTCACCGCCACGGCTGGCGATCTGCGGGCCGCGGATTTCTACCTCGTGACCGTACCGACGCCGATCGATCTCGCCCACACCCCGGATCTGTCGATGGTGCTCGATGCGTCGCGGACGGTCGGCGGCGCACTCAAGCGCGGCGACATCGTCGTGTACGAATCAACCGTCTATCCGGGTGCAACCGAAGACGCCTGCGTTCCGGTGCTGGAGCAGGCGTCGGGACTGAAGGCGGGAAGCGATTTCACCGTCGGCTTCTCGCCGGAGCGGATCAACCCCGGCGATCGGAAGCATAAATTCGAGTCGATCACCAAGGTAGTGTCCGGCCAGGACGCTGCGACGCTCGAGATTATCGCCGACACCTACGGAGCTGTGGTGAAGGCCGGCATCTACCGTGCGCCATCCATCAAGGTCGCCGAAGCCGCCAAGGTCATTGAGAACACGCAGCGCGATTTGAATATCGCCCTGATGAACGAGCTGTCATTGATCTTCGACCGCATGCAGATCGACACGCGCGACGTGCTGGCTGCCGCGGGCACCAAATGGAATTTCTTGCCGTTCACGCCCGGCTTGGTCGGTGGCCACTGTATCGGCGTCGACCCCTATTATCTGACGCATGCGGCTGAACGTCTCGGCTACCATCCACAGGTCGTGCTGGCGGGGCGCCGGGTCAACGATTCCATGGGCCACCTTGTCGGCCGCGAGTGCGTACGGCGACTCGTTAAGCTCAGCCGCGGTAAGAACGGCGTCATAGTTCTGGGCATGACTTTCAAGGAAAACGTGCCGGACGTGCGCAACAGCAAGGTCGTAGATCTCGTTTCGGAGATTGAGTCGTTTGGGATTCGCGTGCAGATCACCGATCCGGAAGCCGACGCGGAGGAGGCGAAACGCGAATATAGCGTCGCCCTCGTCCCGTTCGAGAGGCTGACGGCGGCCGATG
>Ga0265339_10001877_pt1 | contig 15427 bp, 14 predicted proteins | sample 4CB219metaG_FD_202085 | JGI IMG/M metagenome (GOLD analysis project Ga0265339, IMG submission 202085) | Rhizosphere microbial communities from Carex aquatilis grown in University of Washington, Seatle, WA, United States - 4-CB2-19 metaG | ecosystem: Host-associated > Plants > Roots >... | reverse complement strand
GTTCTGGCGGGCCGCGAAGGTTACGAGATCACGGAAGGCAGCATCACCTATGGCGGCAAGGATTTGACCGCCATGAAGACTGAGGAACGCGCGGCCAAAGGCATATTCCTGGCCATGCAGTATCCGGTGGAAATCCCCGGCGTCACGACACTGACCTTCCTCAAGACGGCGCTCAACGCGCAACGCCGCGCACGCGGCGAAACCGAACTGGACGCCATGAGCGTGCTCAAGCTGGTGCGCCAGAAGGCGACCGCGTTGCAGATCACCGAAGAGATGCTCAAGCGCGCGCTGAATGTCGGTTTCTCGGGCGGCGAGAAAAAGCGCCTCGAAATTCTCCAGATGGCGCTGTTCGAGCCCAAGCTCGCCATTCTCGACGAAACCGATTCCGGCCTCGACATCGACGCGCTGAAACTCGTGGCCGACGGCGTCAATGCGCTGCGCGCGCCGGACCGCGCGATGCTGGTTATCACCCACTATCAGCGGCTGCTCGACTTCATCGTTCCAGACCGCGTGCACGTGCTGGCTGGCGGGCGGATTGTCGCCGAAGGCGGCAAGGAACTGGCTCTCGAGTTGGAAGCCAAAGGTTATGCGCATTTCACGAAGGAACCCGCATGAGCGCGGCTTTGCCATCTCGTGAGGAACGGCGCGCGGACGCGCTTCAAAGCTTCCGCGAGCGCGGCATGCCGCACCGCCGGTTCGAGCATTGGCGATACAGCGATCTGCGCGCCGTTCTCGATGCCGGCCAGGTGGCGCAGGCCGGCACGGCGAAATGGCGGGCGGAACCCCTTCCGGAAGGCGTCGAACTGTTCGATCTGGCGTTGCAGGTTGGCGTGCCGGACTGGGTGGCGCAGAATCTTGGTTCCATCGGCAGCCGGCCGACCATGAAGGAAGCCTCGCTGGCGTTTGCGGACGGCGGCGTTGCTTTGCGGGTGCCGCGCGGCCGCAAGATCTCTGAGCCGGTGCGCCTGCAGATTTCCGGTGTCGGCAATGAGCGCCTGCTCATCGTCGTGGAAGAGGGCGCATCGCTCGCGCTGGTGGAAATGCACACCGGCGATGCCGGGCTTCTCAGGAACGTCGGCGTCGAAATCGCGCTCGGTGCGGACGCGGAACTTTCCCATGTCCGCATGGCGGCTGGTGCGCCGAAATCCATCGTTGTCGAGCATATCGCCGTGGCCGAGGCGCGCGGCGCGCGTTATCGGGCCCATTTTGCCAATTTCGGCGCCAAACTTTCGCGCACCGAGCTGCACATCGTCCTGCAAGAGGAAGGCGCCGAGGCGCATCTCTCCGGCGTCAGCGTCCTTGGCGGCGAGCGCCATGCGGACGTGACCTCGCATATCGAGCATGCGGCGGGCGACACACGAAGCACTCAGTTGTTTAAGAACGTCGCGGGCGGAAAGTCGCGCGCCGTCTATCAAGGCAAGATCACCGTCCGCGAGGGCGCCAACGGTTCCGACAGTCGCCAGACGGCGAAGGCCTTGCTGATCGGCGGGCGGGCGGAAGCGGATCTGAAGCCGGAACTCATCATCTTTGCCGACGACGTGAAATGTTCACATGGTGCGGCGGTGGGCGAGCTGGATGCGGAATCGCTGTTCTATCTGCGCTCGCGCGGCATACCGGAGCGCGAAGCGCACAATATGTTGATCCGCGCCTTCCTCGAAGAAGCCGTGGCGGAAATCGAAGGCGAAGCATTGCGCGCCGCCATCTGGCGCGACGTGGAAACCGCATTGGCGGGTGCCATGGAGATCGCTCGATGATGGCGCAGACCAAGCTCAGGCCGGTGGCTGGCTTCGATCCGCGCGCTGCGCGCGCCGAATTCGAAATCCTCTCGCGGGAGGTGTACGGCAAGCCGCTGGTTTATCTCGACAGTGCCGCCTCGGCGCAGAAACCGCGGGCGGTGCTCGACGCGATGAACATGTTCGCGTCCAGCGAATATGCCAACGTGCATCGCGGCGTACATTTTCTCTCTGCCGCCTCGACGGGGCGCTACGAAGCGGCACGCGAAACCGTTCGGCAGTTCCTGAATGCCGGCTCCGCCGAGGAGATCGTCTTCACCAAAGGCGGTACGGAAGCGATTAATCTGGTGGCGTCTTCTTTCCTTTCGCCGCGCATCCAGCCGGGTGACGAGGTTGTGCTGACGGTAATGGAGCATCACTCCAACATCGTGCCGTGGCATTTCCTGCGCGAGCGGCAAGGCGCAGTCTTGAAATGGGTCGACGTGAAAGACGACGGATCGGTCGATGCCGATGCGTTCGAGGCCGCCATCGGTCCGCGCACGAAGCTGGTCGCCGTCACGCACATGTCCAATGTGCTCGGCACCGTGACACCGCTGAAGGACATCGTCGCGCGCGCGCATGCCAAGGGCGTTCCGGTGCTGGCCGACGGCTGTCAGGGCGCGGTGCATGAAATTGTCGACGTGCGCGACCTCGACATCGATTTCTATGCCCTGACCGGCCACAAGCTTTATGGGCCGACGGGTATCGGCGCACTCTTCGCCAAGCGAGCCCACTTGGACGCGATGCGTCCGTTTAGTGGCGGCGGCGAGATGATCCGCGAGGTTACGCGCGACGTCGTCACCTATGCCGACCCGCCGGCGCGCTTCGAGGCCGGAACGCCGCCGATCGTCGAAAGCGTAGGCTTTGCGGCGGCGCTCGATTACATCACCTCGCACGACCGCGCTTCGGTCAAGGCGCACGAAGCTTCGCTGCTGGCCGATGCGCGCGAGGCCTTGCGCGAGTTCAATTGGCTGCGGGTGATCGGAGATGCACCGGGCAAGGGCGCGATCCTCTCCTTCGAAACCAGCGGCATGCATGCCCATGATGTGGCGACCGTTCTGGACCGTGAAGGCATTGCCGTGCGTGCCGGACATCATTGCGCGCAGCCGCTGATGGAGCGCTTCGGCGTCGAGTCCACCACGCGCGCCTCGTTTGCGCTGTATAATACGCGTGACGACGTGGATGCGCTGGTCAAGGGACTGCATAAGGCAAGAAAGATCCTGGGTTGATGGCGATGGACGACAGTTTGCGTGAACTTTATCAAGAGGTGATCCTCGATCACTCGCGCCATCCGCGCCATTTCGGCGCGTTGGACGCGGCCACGCACACGGGCGAGGGCTTCAATCCGCTGTGCGGCGACCGGGTGAAGATCTATCTCACGCTGGATCCCGAGGGCCGCATCGCCGACATCAAGTTCGAGGGCAAGGGTTGCGCAATCAGCCAGGCCTCTGCCTCGCTGATGACCGATATGCTGGCCGGGCGCAGCCTGGCCGAGGCGGAAAAGCTGATGGACGGGTTCCTCCATCTGGTGAAGGGCGAGGACGCGAGCGACCTAAAGGGCGACGACCGCGAACGGCTCGACGTGATGGCCGGCATTTCCGAGTTCCCCATGCGTGTCAAATGCGCGACGCTCGCCTGGCACACGATGAAATCGGCGTTGGAGGGCGGCCCCGCCGCGGCAAAGACCGAATGAGCGCCGAACTGCTGAACATTGGAGAAGTGGCCGCCCCTTCGGCGCTCCCGCCGGAAGAGCTGGAGGCGTTCACCGCCACGCTCATCGCCGCGATGAAAACCGTTTACGATCCGGAAATCCCGGTGGACATCTACGAACTTGGGCTTATCTACAAGGTGGACGTGGCGGACAACAAGGACGTATCGGTCGACATGACCCTGACTGCGCCGGGCTGTCCCGTGGCGGGCGAGATGCCCGAAATGGTCAAGGGTGCGCTGGAACGCGTGGAAGGCATCGGCGCGGTGACCGTAAACATGACCTTCGATCCGCCTTGGACGCCCGACCGCATGAGCGAAGAAGCCAGACTAGAATTGAACATGTTCTGATGGAAACACCGCGATGAGCATGGCAACGAAACCGAGACGCGAACGCCCCAAAGCCCTTCGCTTGAGCGAGGCTGCGGCGGCGCGTATCCGCGAGATCATGGCGAACTCCGACGGGCGCTATCTTGGCGTTCGCGTCGGCGTCACCAACGGCGGCTGCGCCGGCATGAGCTATACCATGGACTACGCCGAAAGCGCCCAGCCGATGGAAGAAGTCGTGGAAGACCAGGGCGTGAAAATCTTCATCGACCCGAAAGCCATCTTGTTCCTGATCGGCACGGAGATGGACTTCGTGCGCGAGAAGTTGGGCGCGCGCTTCGTCTTCAACAATCCGAACCAGACGGCGGCCTGCGGCTGCGGCGAATCCGTGTCGATCACACCGGCTAAAGTGGACTAACATGCGCGCCGAGGCGCAGCCCTACCGCCCGGACCTTTTCCAATATTTCGGTACGGTTTACGCCCGCCGTATGTTCGGCGGCGCGGGGCTGTTTTCGGGCGACGTAATGGTCGGCATCGTCATCGACGACCTCATCTACCTCAAGACCGACGAGAACACGCGCAAAGACTTTGTCGCCGAAGGCGCGGGCCCCTTTGTCTATCACAAGCGCACCGGCGAAGGCGTGTCGATGTCCTATTATGAGCTGCCGGAGCGCCTGTACGACGAGCCGGAGGAATTCGCCGAATGGGTCCGCCGCGCCTATGCGGTGGCAGAAAACTCGCCGACTGTCCGGCGCAAACGCAACCTTGTTAAACCGGCACGAAAAAAGTCCGCCCGCGCCTGATCCACCGCGGCGCAAAACCGGCTATCATCCGGTCATGCCCCTGAGTTTTTTCAGCGACGTCAAAAGCAGGATCTTGCCGTTTCCCGTGGGGTGGAAATACGCCCAGGAGAGCGGCCCCGGCGCGCTCGGGTCGTTGTTGTTTCACGGTCTTGTCCTGCTCCTCGTTATACTTTGGGCTACGCAGCGCACCTCACAGTCGCCGCCCGCCGCGATGCACTTCGTGCCGGTCGATTTGATCCGCCTCGGTGAGGAAACCACGTCGCCCGACGCGGCGCAGAAATCCGTCATCCCGCAGCAAAGAGCGTCGCGGGCCGCACAGGCGTCCAACCCCACGCCGCCGGAAGGCGTGGCGCCGTCGAAGACGAAGCCCGAACCGCTCGACGACCTTGACGCCAAGCTGCGCGCCCTGGCGAAACTCCGCCAGCCGGATACCAAATTGCAGCTCAGCGACAGCCCGGGCGTGTCGAACGTCGATGCGGGCAACGGCGTGCTCGGCGATCGCGCGCTCTACAGCGTCAGGGACTATGTGCTGGCCCAAGTGCTGCGCCGCTGGAGCCTGAACCTCTCCAAGGCGGGCGGGCGCAAACTCGTCATTCCGATCCGCGTAGCGATGAAGCGCGACGGCACCATCGTATCCGCCGAGATCGTGGAAGAAGCGCGCGCCAAGAACGATGCCTTGTACCGCGACATCGCGATCAGCGCGCGCAACGCTGTGACTCTGTCGTCACCCATTGCATTGCCGCCCGGCGATTACGCCGCGGTCATGCATTTCACGTTGAACCTCGATCCGCGCGCCACGCAGCGGTAGTTTTGCCTCCCCACAAGGGGGAGGTAGTGAATTTTCTTACGTCGTTCTCGACAGACTCCTCCCGCCCAACATTCTGGGTTTTTTTGAATAGTCCGTCCAAATGTGCGTCACGCCGAGGTGCGCGGCCATCCTTCGAGGCTCCGTTTCGCGGAGCGCCTCAGGGCGTGCGCAAATGTCGTGATTTAGGGGAAATGGTAATTCGACCTTGTCGGTTCAAGGGGCGGTAGTGTCCTAATTTGAATTTTCCGCCTGCCGCACCGTTGACATTCTGACGCAGGCCTCTTGCCGTCGCCGCATGGGCGACAAGCGCATCAAATCTGTGAAGTGGAAGTGCCGGTGGGGTTGGCATGAGAATTGGACGCGGGCCGAGAAGGGCCACACGCTTGCGGTTCCCTTCTCGAACTTATTCGTCATCCGCTCAACTGACCGGATCGAATTGCCCTCGACCAAGGCTCCGATGATTTGGCTGCGGCGATTGATGGAAAGGTGGTTGACCATGTAATCCCCCTCGAACTGTGCATGGAGCCTATCAAACCCCTGTCGATAATGTAAGCACAATATGTTTTCTTCTTGCAAAATACGTTTATTTTTGGATAATGCAAGGAGAGTTGAGTCGAAAGGACACATAAATGGACGATCAAACACCCGTGGGCCGGGCAAAGGGCGGCATTGCAAGAAGCAAGTCCCTTTCTCCAGAAAGGAGGCATGAAATCGCCAAGATTGCCGCTGCCAAGCGCCATGAACGGGCGATCAAGGCAACACATGGCTCGCCTGACCATCCCGTCCATATCGGCTCGCTGGAGATACCCTGCTACGTCTTGGAAGACGGTCGCCGCGTTCTTGTTCAAGGGGGAATGCTCACAGCTCTCGATATGAAGCAGGGAACTGCCGGCCGCGGAGGTGGTGATCGAATAGCCAAATTTACGGCGACGAAGGGGCTTTCCAAATTTATTTCCAAAGACTTAGAGGAGATGATCAAGGAGCCTATTAAATTCGTCACGCCATGGGGGAGCACGGCATACGGCTACGACGCGACCGCCCTCACCGATCTTTGCGATGCCGTTCTTGCGGCTCGTAAAGAAGGCGCGCTGCATTACCAGCAGGAACACATTGCCGCTCAGTGTGAGGTCCTCGTTCGCGGCTTAGCCAGAGTTGGCATCATTGCCCTCGTTGACGAAGCGACTGGATATCAGCGTGACCGGGCTGCTAACGCGTTGGCAAAGATTCTGGAGGCATTCATTGCCAAAGAACTTCAGCCTTGGGTGAAGACATTTCCAAACGAATACTATCAAGAAATGTTTAGGCTACGGGGGCTGGAGTACTCGCCTGACTCCGTGAAGCGGCCACAATACTTTGGGACACTCACCAATGATGTTGTTTATGATCGCCTCGCGCCCGGCGTAAGACACGAATTGAAAAAGGTCGTTCCAAAGCGTGAGGATGGAAGGCCAAAGGCAACGTTAGCGCAAATGCTCACGCGTAACACCGGCTATCCGAAATTGCGCGAACATCTTGGCGCGGTGGTAGCGACCATGCGCATGAGTAACGATTGGCACGACTTCAAGGCCAAGTTGGACAAGTTTTATCCTAGATATGGCGATCTTCCTCTATTCGATTACGCGATAGAGGACGACGGTAAGGGGCTCTAATGTATTGGGCCACAGAGGTTTGCGGCCTCTGTGGCCCTTCACACCAACCCGGCCTGCCAAGGCTATCCGAGAGGAGGTGTTGCGCTGTGCGGAATGACCACGCGAAAAAACCATACTATACTGAGGCACCATGAGCGAGGTTGATTCCAGCGAACCAAAACGCGCCGTCGAATCGCAACACGGCGGGACGGCGACGTTTGTGCAATCGGTACCGATCCGAGAGGAGCGCGAGGGGCAAACCGTTTGGGACGGCACGGTCCACGTCTTCGACCTATCGGGCCATCCCAAGGCCACCGGGGCCCACGCCTGGTCCTATAAGCTCCCAGACGGCAAGCGGCGGTTCTTTGCCGTGCTGCATGTACCGACGATTGCAGGACCACGGGAGGCTGTACGGGCGGCTATAGTTGCGGAAGCGAAATCGCGCGATGAATAAGCAACACCCAGAGCTCTCGCCAGAAGAAGAGCTTAGACGAGCATGGGGATATGCCAGCCATGCCGATATGCTGCTGGTGGGCCGCCTGAGCTACGGTCTTCTTGCTCAGTCAATGTTACTCGCGGCATTTGCGGCCGTGTTCGGACTAGTTGGCAGCTCCGACAATCATCTAAAATGGCAAGCAATCGCAATCGAAGTCGCATTCTGTTGTTTTGGGATTTGGTACAGCCTCTTTTTGATAAGTCTTTTCCGAGCTCTGGGCATTCGTATGAAGCATATGAGGGAAATGTACCTTGAGCCACTAGACCCGGTATATCGAGCCTATATTCGATGTACGCCGATACCGAGTATCACGCAGGCATCGATAGCTATTGCGCTTGCAGTTTTGTGGACGACCTTATTGGGAGTTACTTTCGTCGGCGTATTTTTTTACTGAAATTCAGATTAGGACACTACCCAAGGGGTGCGGCAAATTTATTTTCGTTCAGTGTAACGCATTCTCACGGCAGCGTCCGCGCCACGCGGAATCCGGCCAGGCTGGAATAATCGTATTCTCCGCCGTCGGGACTGCCGCCGCTGCGCGCAGCCGAGCGCACGAAGAGCGGGACATTGTTCCACGATCCGCCGCGCAACACGTGCTTGGAGCAGACCGCCTCCTGCCAGGCGCTGCCATCACTCGGGGCGCCGACATAGGAGCGGTGCCAGCAATCTGTCGTCCATTGCCAGACATTCCCCAGCATGCCGTACAGCCCGAACGGATTGGGGGCAAAGCTGTCCACCTCGGCCAGTTCTTGATTGTCCCATTTGCTGCCGCAACCGTTGCAGTCCGCGTTGCCTTTGCCGATGTCCTCGCCCCACCAGCGTGCCGTGGTGGTCCCGCCGCGCGCCGCATATTCCCACTCCGCTTCCGTCGGCAGGCGATAGGGGCCAGGCCCTCTCGCCAGCCCGGGATGTTCGAGCCTCGCTTTCGCATTCAGCCACGCGATGTAGGCTTGCGCGTCTTTCCAATCCAGGCACGAGGCAGGCCAGCGGTGCGGCGTCACGGTGAACGGCGCGTAGGCATGGCCATCGCCAAGCGAATGCCACTTCTGGTCCAACAGCGTGTTGCAGGGCACGGGCTGATAGCCGGTATCCTTCAGGAAAGTCAGAAACTCCTCGCTGGTCACAGGATATTTACCCAGCGCAAAGGCGCGGATCCTAACGATATGCTGCGGACCTTCGCTCTCGAAGCGACCCGGCTCATTCGCCGGGCTTCCCATCACGAATTTCCCCGCCGGGACGCCCACCATGACGGGGCAATTGACGCATTCCTGGAATTCGCGGGCCTTTTGTTCCTGCGCTGCGGCAGGGACGGAAAAGCCAAGCAAACCCGCGATCAGCAGGGCGGACAGAACGGTCTTACGGCACAAAGGCATCGTGATCCATTCGGAGCGATGAACGAGGCACGTCCTATCACGAGCTTCGCACGAACCTGATCTTGCCGCATCCGCTGGGGATGGGCAAATTCACGAGCCGGAAACGCCGGTCACGTTGTCGTCCGAGTTGCGGTCGATCCATTCGTTGTAGGGATCGATGCCGGCGAAGGCTGGCGCGTGGCTGGTGACCAGATGCTCCCTACCGATCCGTGAGTTCCAGTGGCAAACGGGAGAGGGACGTCAAAGCGGCCTGATTTGCAGGTTCGCGCGCGTGGAACGCGTTGATCGCATCGGAGCACGTCCTGCCCGCAGCGGAGCGCTTTCGACGACGATATAGCCGATGGATTCTATGCGGCGGACATAGGGTTCTGCAGAATCCTCGTCTGCAACGAACATGCTGCAGGTACTGGCGGGTGCATCGGTGCGGCGGAACCGAATGATCTGACTCACAGAGCACCTCGGTGAAAAGTCGAAGCCCCCGGCCGGTTGTGGGGGGCCGGTGCAGCCGGGGGCTTCTAGGTGTCGCTTCTGTTCGAGTTGGGGTTACGAGCCAGAGCGTAATAGATGCTTTCATTATCGTTTGTCATCGGAAAGCTTCGGAATCTACCTAGCGGAAGCTGACGTCGAAAACCCGCCGCGGACGCGGGTTTTTGACGGATTTCCGCCTGTTACGAGTGGTAAGGCCGGCTTTCCCCCTGGGACCGCACGTGCTCCCGATATCCCGGTCGCGCAAGGATGGCGTCGCAGGTGTAGGCGGTGCGCCAGGAAGTCGGCGAATGGGGTGCTGACCCCATTCGCCACGTTCCGCATCGGTTTCTATTTCACCACAATTTCGCGCGTTGCTCCGGCGCAAGATAGTACTTGTCGCCCGATTTGACGCCGAAGGCGTCGTACCAGCCATCGACATCGCGCGATGCTCCGATCACGCGGAACGGAGCAACCGTGTGCTCGTTCGACATCGTCTGCGTGCGGATGGCGTTCTCGCGATACTTCGAACGCCAGATTTGACCAAAGCCGAGGAACAAGCGTTGGTCACCGGTGAAGCCGTCGAGCACGGGCGCGGGCTGGCCATGGAGCGACAAGTGATAGGCCTTCAGCGCGATCGTCAGGCCTGCGATGTCGGCAATGTTCTCGCCCAACGTGTTCTTGCCGATGACATGCAGGCCTGGCAACGGCTCGAAAGCGTCGTACTGGCTGACGACCATCGCCGTCTTGGCGTCGAAGTTCTTGCGATCGTCGGCCGTCCACCAGCTTTCGAACACACCCTTGCCGGTATATTTCGATCCCTGGTCGTCGAAGCCATGGCTGATTTCGTGGCCGATTACCGCGCCGATGCCGCCGTAATTCACGGCGTCGTCCGCATTCGGATCGAAGAATGGCGGTTGCAGGATGGCGGCCGGGAACACGATTTCGTTCCATGACGGATTGTAATAGGCGTTGATCGTCGGCGGCGTCATGCCCCATTCGGTCTTGTCTGTCGGATTGTCGAGGCGCTTGGTCTCGCGGTTCCACTCGAAGACGTTGGCGCCCTGGATGTCGCCGATCAGATTGTCGCGTGCCACTGCATAGGCCGAGTAATCGCGCCATTTGTCGGGATAGCCGATCTTCGGCGTGAATTCGTGAATCTTCTCCAGCGCCTTCTGCTTGGTCGCGTCGCTCATCCAGGTCAGAGTCTGGATGTCCTGCTCATAGGCCTTCAGCAGATTGGCCACGAGCGCCTCTGCCTTTGCCTTGGCCTCCGGCGGGAAATACTTGGCCGCGTAGACTTTTCCGAGCACTTCGCCGAGGTCGTTGTCCAGCAAATGCACGCCGCGCGTCGGCCGGTCGAGCTGCTGCGTCCGCCCGCCCAGCACCGTGCCGTAGAAGGCGAAGTCGGTGTCGTCGAATTTCTTGGGCAGATAAGCGGCGTAGGTATGCAGATAGTGGACGGTCAGATAATCGCGCCACACCGAGACCGGCGTCTTGGCGAAAATCTCGGCCAAAAGCGGGAAGGCGGATTTCTCTGCGACGATGACCTGGCGTTCGCCTTTCGGGCTGGCCGTGGGGATGCCGGCTTCTGCAAAATAGGCGTTCCATGCGAATTGCGGCGCCAGCTTTTTGAGATCGCTGTAGGACATCGGGTTGTAGACCTTGTCCTCATCGCGGCGGTCCGCGCGGGTCCAGTGCGCTTTTGCGATTTCGGTCTCCAGCGCAAAGATTTGCGCAGCGCGCTTGTCGGCATCCTTGAAACCCGCCAGCGTCAACATGTCGGCGAGGTATTTCTTATAGGCATCGCGCGTGGTCACGAGCGCCTTGTCGTCAAGCAGGTAATAATCGCGGTCGGGCAGTCCAAGCCCACCTTCCAACAGATTCACCGAATAGGAATCGGGATTTTTGTCGTCGATGCCGATCCCGATATTGTAGATGCTCTCGGTGCCCAGACGAACTGAACCCATGACACGGGCGACGTCCTTGAGGGATTTCAGGGCTGCAATACGGGCAAGGTCGGCTTTCACCGGCTCCAGCCCGCGCTCGTCGATCTGTTTCTGATCGACAAATGCATCGTAGAGATCGCGCAGTTTGCGTTCGTCGGCCGAAAGTTGGCTGTACGGGCGCGCTTCCAGTTCGTCGACGATCGCGCGCATGCGCTTCTCGCTCAGGATCTGGAGATTCTGGAACGAGCCTGTGCTCGAACGATCGGCCGGAATGACCGCCGTCTTGACCCAGTTGCCGTTCACGTAGCTGAAGAAGTCGTTGCCGGGTTTGACGCTCGTATCCATTCCGGTGAGATCGACACCCCAGGTGCCGAGGGTCGCTTTCGCCGCGGGCGGCGGTGCGGCAGGGGGGGTGGCGTGTGCCGTACAGACGGCCAGGATGAGGCCGGCGAGTGCGAACAGACTCCTTCGCATATGTTCACTCCATTTTGTGCTGATGGCGCAGGCGATCGCCCCGCCGCAGATGTTTCAAATGGATTTGCCCGCAGACGCCTGCCCAATGCAAGTCACGCCTGCGCGATTTGGGACCGGTAGCCTATTTTCCTTTGAAACTAGCGGGGCGCTTCTGAAGGAAGGCGCCGACGCCTTCCATGAAATCCTGTGTTTTACCGGCCTCCTGCTGGCCACGGCGCTCCACTTCGAGCTGTTGCTCGTAGGTGTTGTGCGGACTTTCCCAATACATCCGCCGCATCGCGGCAAGCGCGACAGTCGGCCCTTCTGCAAGTTTGGCGGCCAGCTTCAAGGATTCATCGAGAAGAACGCCATCGTCGAAAACACGGTTAATCAGACCCCATTCGAGCGCTTTTTCCGCCGGTAGCTTTTCCGCCAACAGCGAAAGTTCGCGTGCCCGCGCCAACCCGATCAGCCGCGGCAGGATCCAGGTCGAGCCGCCGTCCGGCACCAGGCCGATGCGGGCGAACGCCTGGAGGAAATACGCCGAGCGCGCCGCCGTCACGAGATCGCCCATCAGGGCAATGCTCATTCCGATTCCAGCAGCCGGTCCGTTGACGGCGGTGATAATCGGAAGGGGAAAGTCCCGCAGCTTGCGCAGGAAGGGGTGGTACAACGTGTCGAGTCTTATCCCGATCGCAGTCGGAATGTCGCTGGCACCTTCCGCCGGGCCTTCGGCGAGGTTGGCGCCGGAGCAGAACCCGCGGCCTTCGCCGGTGATGACCAGCGCACGGAATCCATTGTCGTGGCGTGCCACGAACTCCAGCGCCTCCGTAACGCCCTGGATCATCTTCGCAGATGCCGCATTCATGACCTCGGGATGGTTCAGCGCCAACAGGGCGGTGGCGCCATGCTTGTCGACATAGGTGCGTTCGAATTCGGTTCGCATGGTAGCTCCGCGGTTCGCAGAGCAGCATGGCGAGCATTTTCGGAGTTGGAAAGTACTTAGGCGGCGCTGATTTCTGCCGGTGCGGCAAGTTCGAGTTCGCCGACCACCCGGTTCCGTCCGGTGTGCTTGGCCTGGTACAGGCAGGTGTCGGCGCGCTGCACCAGCAATTCGGGGACGTCCTCGCTCGAAAGCTGGGCCACGCCGATGGAGATCGTGATCGTGCCCAGGATATCGCCTGTCGATTTCTTGACAAGCTTCTTGCCTTCCACCGTGCGGCGGATCTGGTCCGCGAGGTTGACCGCGTCGCCCAGCGACGTCTGACGCAGGATCACCGCGAATTCCTCGCCGCCATAACGCGCGGCGGTATCGCGACCTTTCACGTTCTCCGACAGGCAATTCGCAACAAGGCGCAAAACCTGGTCGCCCGTCTGGTGACCCCATGTGTCGTTGAACCGCTTGAATTGATCGATGTCGCACATCAGAAGCGTCATCGACACGCCGCTTTCGATCGAGTCCCTGACGGCCGACTGCAATTCTTGGTCGAAGGCTTTGCGGTTGGCGATATTCGTCAGCGGATCGATCCGGCTTTCCTTGCGCACATTGTCTAGCTGCGTTTTGAGCTCGTTGACCTGTTGCGACGAGACCTGTAGTTCGCCCTCCAGATCCTTGGTGCGCACCTGCATCGCACGCGTTGCGCCGACAAGGCCGTCCACCAGCTTGCGCAGGGCATCCGGCGACTGGTCGTCGCCAAGTTCGCCGCTCGCCGCCGACAAGGTGCGGCCGTAATCGCCGGCGTCCTTGCCCGCCGCTTCCAATTTGCCGAGAACGGCATCCAGAGTTTCGCGGATGCTGCTGCCGACGTCTTCCATCGTTTTTGCAGTGCGTTCGCGCAGCAGGCACCGCGCGCGCAATTCGTTCAACGCCTCCGGCGTAAACGGAAGGTGTTGGCTGATCATTTCGCCGATCACGCGTGTGATCGCGATGTTCTCACGCGAGGCATAGATATAAAACAGTTCGAAATTATCCGGCGTCGGCGCGACGTCGCATTCGCCCATCAAGCCGAGTGCCGTTTTGGCCAAAGCCTGTTCGCGTTCTTGCTTGTGCACGCAGGTCCCCGAATTCTTGCCCAAGGGTCCCGTTACGGAAGCCCAAGTCGGCAATTTAAATCCGGCGGATCGTAAGAAAGCGTTAAGGCGAGGATTGTGGACGCCGCCGACCGCTGCTTTACTTTAACAAATTATCGGCCCTGGAAGGATTCGGATGAGCGCGGCTGAAGCAAGAACGGCAGTCCAGGATTCGGACGGCGTGATGCGGGCGGTTCTCGAGCGCCAGCGGGATGCTCAACGGACCGAAGGTCCGCCAAGCGTCGAGCAGCGTATCGACCGGCTCGATCGCGCTATCGGCCTGCTCGTCGGCTACAAAGACGCCATCGTCGACGCGCTGCGCGAGGATTTCGGCCACCGCTCGATTCACACATCGCTGCTGACCGATGTCTCCGGCTCCATCGGCCCGCTGAAGTTCGCCAAGGAGAATATTCGGGCCTGGATGCGCCCGGAAAAGCGCCGGGTTAACCCCTCAATCCTGGGACTGTTCGGCGCGCGCGCGCGCGTGGAATACCAGCCCAAGGGCGTCGTCGGCATCATCAGCCCATGGAATTTCCCGGTGAATTTGACCTTTGCACCGCTGGCCGGCGTGTTTGCCGCCGGCAACCGCGCGATGATCAAGCCCAGCGAGTTCACGCCGCGCACCTCGGAGCTCATGGTGCGGATGTTCCGTTCTGCCTATGACGAAACCGAGGTCGCCGTGTTCGCCGGCGGCCCGGATATCGGCGCGGCTTTCTCCAAGCTGCCCTTCGACCACTTGCTGTTCACAGGCGCGACGTCCATCGCCTATCACGTGATGCGCGCCGCGGCGGAAAACCTGGTGCCTACCACGCTGGAGCTAGGCGGCAAGTCACCCGTGATCATCGGCCGCTCGGCGAACATCGATCTGGCCGCCAAACGCGTGATGTTCGGCAAGACCATGAACGCGGGCCAGATCTGTCTCGCGCCGGATTACGTTCTGGTGCCGAAGGAGAAGGCGCAGGAATTCGTCGGTGCGGCACAGAGCGCGGTTGCCGCGATGTATCCGACGTTGAAGGACAATCCGGACTATACGTCCGTCGTCAACCAACGCCATTACGACCGCCTGATGGGCTATCTCACCGATGCCAGGGCAAAAGGTGCTGAGATCGTGGAACTGAACCCGGCCCGCGAGGATTTCCGCCAACAGCCGTTCCGCAAGATTCCGCCGACGCTGGTTCTCGGTCCGACCGACGACATGGCGATCATGAAGGACGAGATCTTCGGGCCGCTCTTGCCGGTGAAGACTTATGAAACGGCGGACGAAGCCATCGGTTACGTCAACGACCATGCGCGGCCGTTGGGTCTTTATTATTTCGGGACCGATGCGGCGGAGGAAAAGCGCGTGCTGACGCGCACGACTTCGGGCGGCGTGTCGGTCAACGATGTCGTCATGCATGTCAGCATGGAAGATTTGCCGTTCGGCGGCATCGGTCCGGCCGGCATGGGCGCCTATCACGGCATCGATGGATTCAAGACGTTCAGCCACGCCAAGGCGATATTCCGCCAGGCCAAGCCGGACATCACCGCGATGCTTCGCCCGCCTTACGGCGCGAAGTTCATGAAGACGGTTGGGGGG
>Ga0265339_10001876_pt1 | contig 15428 bp, 11 predicted proteins | sample 4CB219metaG_FD_202085 | JGI IMG/M metagenome (GOLD analysis project Ga0265339, IMG submission 202085) | Rhizosphere microbial communities from Carex aquatilis grown in University of Washington, Seatle, WA, United States - 4-CB2-19 metaG | ecosystem: Host-associated > Plants > Roots >... | reverse complement strand
GACCACTACCGGCGCGGCGCGTGCGGTCGGCGAAGTGCTGCCCGAGCTGAAGGGCAAGCTCGACGGCATGGCGATTCGGGTTCCGACGCCGAACGTCTCGATCGTAGATCTGACCGCCGAGCTGAAGGATTCCACGAGCGAGCAAAAGATCAATGGTGCGCTGCGCAGCGCTGCCGCGGGGCCGCTGAAGGGCATTCTGGCCTGTGTCGAAGAAGAGCTCGTTTCCATCGACTTCAACGGCTCGCCCGCATCATCGACGGTCGACCTGTCCCTGACCAAGGTCATGGACGGCAACTTAGCCAAAGTGCTGGCCTGGTATGACAACGAGTGGGGCTTCTCGAACCGCATGGTCGATGTCGCCACATTGATCGGGCAAGGCCTGTAAGCGCGGCAGCGTCGGACGATGACGCTGCTGGACCAGTTGTCGCTGCGCGGCAAACGCGTCTTCATCCGCGTCGATTTCAACGTGCCGCTGAAAGACGGCGCGGTAACGGACGCGACCCGGATCGACGCAGCGCTGCCGACGATTCGCTGTGCGATCGAACGCGGCGCCCGCGTCATCCTCGCATCGCACCTCGGGCGCCCGAAGGGGAAACGCGACCCGCGTTTCACCTTGGCACCGGTGCGCGCGGCGCTCGCTGCGACGCTGGGACAGCCGGTGGCGTTTGCGGACGACTGTGTCGGCCCAGCGGTCGAGCAGCAGGTCTCCGAGTTGCGCGATGGGGAAGTGCTGTTGCTTGAGAACCTGCGCTTCCACGGCGGCGAAGAAGCGAACGACGCGGATTTTGCCCGCGCCCTGGCACGACTCGCCGATGTGTATGTGAACGACGCGTTCGGCACCGCCCATCGGGCGCACGCTTCGACTGTCGGGATGGTGCCTCTTGTCGCGGAGCGAGCGGCCGGCTTCCTGCTGCAGCGTGAGTGCGAATACCTCGGCAAACTCCTGCGCACGGCGGAGCACCCGTTCGTAGCGATTCTCGGCGGCGCCAAGGTTTCCGACAAGATCAAGGTGATCGAGAGCCTGCTGTCGCAGGTCGACGACCTGCTGATCGGTGGAGCAATGGCCTACACCTTTCTACGCGCGCAGGGCATCGGTACGGGAGCGTCCTTGGTCGAAGAGGAGCAAATCGACTTGGCGGCAACACTGCTCGCAACCGCACGGGCCAAGGGCGTCAGACTACTGCTTCCTTCGGACCACGTGATCGCAGCGAACCCGAAAGCGGGAACGCCTAGTACGATTCAGTCCGGTTCAATTCCTGACGGTGCGATGGGATTGGACATCGGCCCAGCCACGATCTCGACGTTCAGTGCGGTGATCGCGTCCGCGCGCACAGTCTTTTGGAACGGGCCGCTTGGGATGTTCGAAGTAGCGCCCTTCGATGCCGGGACGATGGCTATAGCCGCCGCGGTCGCGGACAGCGCGGCGGTGAGCGTCATCGGCGGTGGCGATTCGGTCGCAGCGGTCATGCGGTCTGGACGCTCGCACGACATCACCCACATCTCGACCGGCGGCGGAGCGTCTTTGGAGCTCTTGGAAGGCCGCCCGCTGCCAGGCCTAGTGGCGTTGGGAGCGAACCTGTGAGCCAACGCACGCGCCTCATCGCGGGCAATTGGAAGATGCACTGCACCGCCGACGAGGCGCGGACATTGGTGGACGCGCTGCTGCCACAGATCGTTGATGCCGGCGACCGCGACGTGCTCGTCGCTCCGCCGTTCACCGCGCTGTCGACCGTCGCCGAGTGTCTGCGCGGGAGCTCGGTGTTGTTGGCGGGTCAGAACCTTCATTGGGAAGACCGCGGCGCGTTCACCGGTGAGGTATCGGCACCGATGCTGGCGGCGGCCGGCTGCAGTCATGTCATCGTGGGCCACTCCGAACGCCGGCACCTCTTCGGAGAGCCCGATGAGGTCGTTGGCCGAAAGGCGGCCGCCGCACTGCGCGCCGGATTGCGTCCGATCGTCTGTGTCGGAGAAACGCTGGCGGAACGGGAAGCAGGCACGACACTGGAAGTAGTCGACCGACAGACCCGCGCGGCGCTCGCCGCACTTGAGCCGGCCGGTCTTGAGCAGGTCATCCTTGCCTATGAGCCGGTCTGGGCTATCGGCACCGGCCAGGTCGCAACCCCAGAACAAGCACAGGACGTCCACGCCGCGATTCGAGGCCTTCTCACTTTGCTGGCAGGCTCCCGCGTTGCCGCTGGGGCAAGAATCCTCTATGGAGGCAGCGTGAAACCGGACAATATCGACGCGCTCATGCGCCAGCCGGATCTCGACGGAGCGCTGGTCGGCGGAGCGAGTCTACAGCCCGCCGACTTCGCGCGTATCGTCCGATTCGCCGCCTAATTCCACCGCAGCAAAGGGGCCTCCGTTCAATGTACACTGCCATCACGATCGTCCACATTTTGGCGTGCATCTTTCTAGTGCTCGTCGTGCTGCTCCAGACCGGCAAGGGTGCTGATATGGGCGCCGTATTCGGCGGCTCGAGCTCGACGGTCTTCGGCAGCTCCGGAGCCGGCAACTTCCTCACCAAGCTGACGACCGCGACGGCCATTGTCTTCATGCTCACCTCGCTCGGCCTCACCTACTTCTCTGCTGGGCGAAGCACGTCGACCGTCTTCGACTCCGCTCCGGCCAGCGCCCCTGCTCCAGAGGCTGCACCGCCCGTAGCGCCGGATGGCGGCGCCGCCGCACCTGATGCTGGCGCGCCCGCTGCGCCCGCCCCAGCGCCTGCTGCGAACTAGTCTTTTTCTCTTCAGTCTCACCCGCACGCGAGGATGGCGGAACTGGCAGACGCGCTAGGTTGAGGGCCTAGTGGGGTAACACCCGTGGGGGTTCAAATCCCCCTCCTCGCATTCCCTCTCAGCACCTTGCCTCCCCTGCTGGTCGCTAACACCAGCACTTCCCTCTTCGTCTCCAGATCCATCGTGTACTCTCTCGCCATAGGAACCCGACGCGAGCAGATCCACCGGTTCTCTCCGCCGGTTTCTCTCCGCGTACTGTCCACGCCCAGTTCCATCTGCGGCGACGCCCGGCTTCTTCGGGCGAAGAAGCCTGGCCCGCGCGCCGGTCATCGGAAGATATAGGCCCGACTTCCCTGCTACTCCCGCCAGCTTCGCCGCGCGGCCGACGCCTTCGGGCGCGCGGCGAACAAGATTCCGCACGCGCTGATTGCGGAGAGCCGGCTCTGCCCCAAAGGCCACATTGAGCCTGGAGCAGTCAGCCCTCCGCTTCCGGAAAACCGACAGGTGCAAGGACTTGCGTTCTGACTGAACACTGAAGGCCGATCGCGAACGGCACTTTTGAGCAAAAGCCGCTCTCGATCTCGCTTCTCGGCCCTTTGGACAACGTCAGGGATGGGGACGGCACTTGGAGCAACCAATCAAAGGAGACCTGCACGTGCAGGACTCAACTCCCGTGGCCCCATTCCGTTTGGCCAAAAAAAAGGGGAGGGCTCTCGCCCTCCCCTTTGACTTCCTTGCGTCTTTGCTTACGGCAGGACGATGAAATCTGGATCCGTTCTGTCGCCTTGGAAGTGCACGTTGAAGTCAGCCAAGCCGGCTTCCTCGTGAAGCTCGTGCGCTACCGCCAGCAAACCGCCGCCGATCGGATTGATGCGCGTCTGGCCGGTTAGCGTTCCCGCCACACCTGCGCTCCAAATCGACCGCTGATTCTGCGTCGTGTCGATGCTCGACAACACCTGGAACTGGTTGCACTGCATAGGCCTACTAGTCGAGAACCTGTTCTCGAATTCGTTGTAGACCAAGTACTGCACCACCGCGCTACCCGGGATCTGATGGAGGTAGTCTTCGGAACACGGTACCAGGTTGAGGATGGTGACAACCTCGGATCCGTCGTCGATGATCGGATCCTCGGCAAAGTCGAAGAAATGGTTCAGGATCAACACGTTGGGACAGCCGTTGTACTCCGGCTCCGGGCCGCCGAGCACGAGCACGTTGTCGTCGTTGACCTGACCTTCGATTGCCTGGATTCCTACCGCGTTGCTCTTACCGACGTTGATGAAATCGTCGCCAGGGGTCGGGCTATCGAAGAAGAAGCCCAACGTCGTCTCGCCTTTCAGGACGTTACGATCAACCGGGACACCATCCTCGTCGACGGCGATGCACCGGAGCGACCCGAGGAACGGCTCTTCCGGAACACCCGGAATCCGGCTGCCAGCATTGCTGCTGCCGCCGATTCCGAAAGAGTGAACGCCATCCAGCGGGAACGTGCCGAGCGAAACCGGCGGAATGCTATCAAATCCCGCCACACCGTCCGACGCCAACCAGCCAAGCGGCTGGAAAGGCGTGATCTGGATGTTGAAGTCAGTCTCGTTCCAGCCCGGCAGGCAGACCCCGCAACCCGTCATCGGATCGCAGCAGTCTTCCGCTGCCGTGCAGATCTCACCCGAATTCGTGCAGTGAGAGTTTGCGTTCTCGTAGAAGCAATGCACGTGAACCGGATCGCTCGACGTGTTGCTGAGCTGAATCACGGTGTTGATACCGACGCTGGAGAATTCCTCAATGAAGCTGGACTCCGCGTAGATAACCGTCGGCCAATCGAGGATCGCCGCGGCTTGGTCCGAGGTGACATCAGCGGCCACCGGCCTCACGCCGCCAATCGCGAGCGCCATGGCCAGTCCCACCATCCAGCTCGCCCAACGCACCTGTCGCATGATTGTCTCCTTTCCCCTACCTTTGCGCACTCTGCACCCAGCCACGACGGTTACTGGACCTGCTCCGGCGGGATCGTAATGATGTCTGCAGTCTGGCGCGCACCCTCGATGTGATAGTTCACATCGGCGGTCGAGAGATTGCCGGAAGGCGCGAAGTGCGTCTCGGTGCCGACCATCATGAATGATGCGGTCGAGGCGGTCGTCGGCGTCAAGCGCGACTGCATGAAGGTCGATCCGCGAACGCCGTAGAGGAAGACCGTCCCGAAGCGCTGCGTGTCATCGAGATGGAGCTCGTCCCAGCAGGTAACCGAGGTACCGGCCGAGAGAACCTGCTCGAACTCGTTGTAGGCCAGGATGTTGATTCCGACCGTCGACGGAGCCTGCGTCTCAAAGTTCTGCGTGCACGGGACGACCGTCCACGTCGTGTCGACCGCCGAATCAGGATTGCCGTCGAAGAACGGATCAGGCGCCCCCTCGGAGAGGTGGTTCGCAATCCACACCGACGGACAGGCGTCATACTCCGCGCCGAACGGACACTCGTCGGTCGGCTCGCCACCGAGGCAGAGCACGTTGTCGCCGTTGTTGTTCTCGTTGCCGAGAACGCCGATCGCGTTGTACTTGGCCACGTCGTACAGCTCATCGTCGCAGTCCGCGTCCGTGGCGCAGCTGTTCTGGCCGACTGAGCACGTATCCTCGATGCAGTGGTCGGCGATGATCGTCGTTGCCTCACCCTTCAGGTGATTGCCTGAGAGCGGAGCACCGGAATCGTCGACCTCGATGCACTTCAGCTCACCGGTGAAGGTGTCGACCACCGGCGGAACGCGGCCGGGATCAAGCCCCGCCTCGTTGCAGCTGAAGTTCGACGAAGAGCAGTTAGAATCCGTCGGATCGACGAGACGCCCTTCCGAGACGACCCAGTGAGTCGGCTGCTGCTTGGTCAGCGTGATGTCGAAATCCAGTTCCTGCCACCGAATTGTCTGCGTCTGGGGATCGCGCGCGCCGTCCACGTAGAAGCAGTGCGCGTTCACCAGAGAATTCGAGGTGTTGGTGATCTGGATGACCGTATCGCGCGTGCCGTCGGCGATCACCTTCGGGAACACCAGGATCGACGCACTCTTTTCGGTGGTCACCTGTGCATTCACACTCCCGACCGCCATACCCACCAGAGCCGCCGCCATGAGCCCGACTCGCCCTCGCTGCCTAAGCATTAGCCTCCTCCTTTCGATCACTACCACTTCGATCACTTCCGCGCCGTAATAGCCGTGGCGGACTTCTCCCAAATAAGTGCCGGCCTTATATCCGTGAGCCTTGTAGATGTCAAGTCAAAACAAGCGACTTTGTGCGCACCCCAAAATGCCTCAGTTGCGGGCCGGCAGATAGATGAAGTCGCTGACGGCTCGCCGGCCCTGGAAGTGCAGGTTCTTTGCGTTCCCGCTCACCATCCGCTGGGCATCGACGAAGTTGCAGAGCGGGAAGTCGTACGACGGACCGGCGCAGCGGAACTCCTCAGCGACGCCGATGAGCGTGTTCCCCGTAAGACCGGTGTTTACCTTGCTGACGACACCCCTGATACGAGATTGGCCGGTCAACGTGCCGGCTACGCCAGCGCTAAAAATGGAGAATTCGTTTGGCTTGCCGACAATGTCGGAGAGCTGGATCTCTTTGAAGCAGTCGACTGGAATCGATGTCGAAAAGCGCTCTTCGAACTCGTTGTAGACCAGGAATTGAGTGGTCGTCGCGAGAATATCGGAGTTCTGTTCCTCGAAATCCTCAGTGCATGGAACCAGGGTAAGGGCGGTAGCAACCCTTACCTGGAAGTCCGCTGAGGGGCAGTCGTCGCTGCTTACGCAACTGCCGCCGGAAAGCGAGCAGAGTTTGCCGTTACAGACATTGTCGCAGTCGGGATCCGCCATGCACGCGGTTCCAGTAACAGTGCACAGATCGTTGACGCAGCGGTTGTGCAAGCAGTCGGCGTTCGATGTGCATGCAACGCCATCAATCGTGCAGGTGTTGTCGGCTTGGCAGGAATTGTCGAGCACCGGATCGACTGCGCCGTCGAAGTAGTGGTCGAGGATAAGGACGTTGGGACAGCCTTCATACTCGGCGACATCAGTCGGACCGCCGAGGACGAGGGTGTTGTCGCGATTCCCGGTATTTGGGATCGCCGGAATGCCGACGGCATTGTAACCCGCCACCTCAATACGCTCATCTGGACCAGCCTGGAGACGGCCGATGAGCGCGCTACCGATGAGGTCGTTGCGCGCCGCGGGAGCTTCCGAGTCGTCTAGTGCGATGCACTTCAGCTCGCCGACAAAGGGGTCTTGGGGAGCAATAGGAACTTTGCCTTGGTTCAACTGCATGTTCGGACCGCTGCGTCCAAGGGGAGGACCATCGAGCGGAAGACACGCGGGGCGCACACAGCGGTTCCCAGTGCCACACGGAGTGTCGGTATCACAGACGGTAGTTCCATCGTTGGAGCACACCCCATCGATGAGACGACAATCAACACCTTCGCCGCCGGAAACCAGCCAGCCCGTCGGTTGGTCGAGAGTGAGTCGGAAGAGGAAATCCGTCTCCTGCCATTGCGGCAAACAGGTTCCTGGCTGCTCTATGCCACCAACGATCCCCGTGCAGGAGAGTTGGTTGGGGAAGCACGAACCGGTCGGCACCGAACAAGTCGGGGTGGTGTTCACGTAGAAGCACTTCACGTTGATCGGACTCTGAGAGACATTCGTGATCCGCACCAACGTGTTGAGGCCATTCGACGTATCAACCAGCAACTTTGGAAAGACCAGGATCGCAGCCGGGTGCGACGAGGTGATGTCTGCTGCGACCGGCCGCGACTGCGCGAAGAGCACAGAAGCAAGCACCGCCGCGCCGGTAGCCAACGCGCGACACGCGATGTGCACTCGACGTGCCCCCACTGCGCTCACGGCCCCTCCGGCAGGAAGATAAAGTCAGTCTGCGCACGCGAGCCCTGATCGTGGAGATTGAAGGCGGCGCGCGCCGTTTGATCGCCAAGGTGGTGGTACTCTTCAAAAACGCCGACAAAACCCGAGTTTGCCGACTGGGACGGCCTCACTGAGCTGACCATGAAGCGGGTCTGGACCGTACCGACATTGAAGATGTTGCTGATTTCGTCAAGAAAGAATGTGCGCCAGCACTCTATCGTAGTTCCACCGGATATCTGGTCTTCGTACTCGTCGAACGCGACGAAATTGACGTTGATCCGAGTGGGCGTCTGAGTCTCATAGTCGGAGCGACACGGGACCAAGGTTACTTCGGTCTCCACCGTTGAAGTCGGACCGAACAAGAGGTCGTCGGCACCTTGCGAGAAGGTCTCGATGAAGGCGCGATCCGAGCAGCCCTCGTACTCGGCGCCGCTTGGACATTCGTCGCTCGGCTCGCCGCCCAGACACAGAACATTGTCGCCGTTGTTGGCAAACGGCTCGCCGAGCAATCCCACGGCGTTGTATTTGGCGGAATCGCCGTTGGTATTGATGATCGTCGCTTCGCCCTTTAGGTGATTGCCGCTCAAGGGCGCGCCTGACTGATCAACTTCGATACAACGAAGCTCGCCCTGGAACGGAAAGCGGGAAACCGGTGGCACCCTGCCGGGATCTATCCCGGCACCGTCGCATTCGTAGTTGTCCAAGATGCGATTGCAGCCAGGATCTGACGGATCGGTGAACCGTCCGGCGCTTACTGTCCAATGCGTCGGCTGCTGCTTGGTAAGAAGGATGCTGAAATCGACCTCTTGCCATCGCGGCTGGCATTGGCCGGAGCACGTTCCCGCGAGACAATCGCCGGCGCCGATGCATTCCGGCGTCGCATCGACGTAAAAGCAATGCGCGTTGACGATCGAGTTGCCGGTATTGCTGACCTGGATGAACGTGTCGCGACTGCCGTCGTAGACGATCTTCGGGAAGATCAGAATGGAGGACGATTGCTCGGTGGTGGTCTCGGCATGAGCTCGGCCGACAGCAGCGACCGTGAGAAGTACGGCCGCCGCGCAAGCGCAGATTATGCGCGCACGTGCAACCTTCCTTCGCAGCGCGCGGCTCGCGCGCAACCGGGCTGTCGTCGAAAACACCGCCTCCCCCATCACGTCTTTTGACCGTCGCCGGACCCGATGCTCCCGCAAGTTGGACGCTTATAAAGAACCACCCCAGAAGTGTCAAGGAAAAACGCCGGGAGGCGCTCAACCGGGGCGACCACCTGAAGCTCGATCATGCGAGCACGGTCAACCATTTCTGATACCGACGATCTTCACCATGAACCGCGCCGGCATAGGTTTGCTGGACCGCCTGTGTCACCGGGCCGGGGCGACCGTCGCCGATGCGCCGGTCGTCGAGCTCGCGAATCGGCGTGATCTCCGCAGCCGTACCGGTAAGAAACGCCTCGTCAGCGATATAGACTTCGTCGCGGGTAAAGCGCTCCTCGCGGCAGGGCATGCCCTGATCGGCCAAAATGGTCATCGCGGCATCGCGGGTAATGCCCGGCAAGACGGACGTCAGGGGCGACGTTTTCACCCGTCCGTCCTTGACGATGAAGATGTTCTCGCCGCTGCATTCAGCCACGAACCCATCGCAGTCCAGCAGGAGCGCCTCGTCGTAGCCGCTGCGGCGCACCTCGACGCTGGCCAGGATGGAGTTGACGTAGTGCCCGACGACCTTGGCCTTGCTCATCAACGAATTCACTTGAAAGCGCTGAAAAGACGAGGTCTTGACGCGAATGCCGTTGCGCACGCCGTCATCCCCGAGATAGGCCCCCCAAGGCCAAACGGCGATTGCGACGCGCACCTTGTTGACCGCGGCAAGGCCCATCTCGCCATCGCCGAGGAACACCAGCGGTCGGATGTAACAGGACTTGAGCCCGTTCCTCTCGACCGCTTCGAGACACGCCCGGTTGATCGTGTCTTGAGAGAACGGAATGTCGAGACCGACAATATGCGCCGAGGCGAACAGCCTGGCCGTATGCTCGGGCAGACGAAAGATCGCTGACGTGCCGCTAGTTCCTTCGTAGCAACGCACGCCCTCGAAGACTCCCAAGCCGTAGTGCAACGTGTGGGTCAGGACGTGCACCGTGGCGGCTTCCCACGGCACGAATTCGCCGTCGAGCCAAATGTGGTCGGTGCGCTGCATCAGACGGCGGACTGCTAACGAAGCAGCGCCGCCAAGTCAATGAAAAGGCAGGGAGAACCGCCCAATCAGCGAGATTCAGCCGGCCGGAACAACACCGGCCGGCGCCACGGATCGCGATGCCAGTCCCGTCGCTCCTCGCCACACGCTCGCTTCGCCGATCGCCCGCGCGGCGAGAGCCTCGCGACGCGCCCGTCCGCGCCCCGGCGCATCGATGGCCGGGAACAATCCGTAATTGGCGTTCATCGGCTGAAAGTCGTGCCGCGTCCGGTCGGTGATGTAGGCGACCAGGGAGCCCAGTGCAGTCGAAGGCGGCGGTACCACCAGCGGTTCACCCGTCAACAGACGCACAGCGTTGATGCCGGCGAGTATGCCGCTGGCCGCAGACTCGACGTACCCTTCGACGCCGATCAGCTGGCCAGCAACAAACAAATGCGGATCGTCATGCCACTGCAGGGTTGGCCTCAAAACGCGCGGCGAGTTGATGAAGGTGTTGCGGTGGAGACTGCCCAGACGAACGAACTCGGCTCCCGCAAGGCCCGGGATCATACGCAACACGCGGCGCTGCTCCGGGTAGGTCATCTTGGTCTGGAAGCCGACCAGGTTGAACAGCGTCGCGCCCGCGTTGTCTTGTCGCGCTTGAGCGACGGCAAAGGGTCGTCGCCCGGTGCGCGGGTCGATCAAGCCCACCGGCCGCATCGGACCGAACGCCAACGTATCTCGACCGCGGCGAGCCATTTCCTCGATCGGCATACATCCTTCAAAGTACACGCAACGCTCGAAATCGCGCGTCGGGACCTTTTCTGCCGCGATCACCGCGTCGACGAAGGCGTAATACTCGTCGCGCGTGAACGGCAGGTTCAGGTAATCATCGCCGCCCTTGCCGTAGCGTGACGCGGCAAACGCAATCGTCCGGTCGACCGAATCCGCGGTCACGATCGGGGCGATGGCGTCGTAAAAGTAGAGGTGCTGCTCCCCGCAGCGCTGCTGCAGCTCTTGCGACAAGGCTGGCGACGTCAGCGGACCTGTTGCGATGATCGTGACGCCGGCGACGGGGATCGCGGTCAGCTCCTCGCGACGTACCTCGATATTCGGCTCGGCTGCAATCGCGGATGTCATCCCAGCGGCAAACCCGTCGCGATCGACGGCAAGCGCCGCGCCAGCGGGGACGGCATGCTCGTCCGCGCACCGCATCACCAGCGAGTCGAGCCGGCGCATCTCCTGCTTGAGAAGACCGACCGCGGTCTCGAGCGAATTATTTCGGAACGAATTGGAACAAACGAGCTCGGCAAGGTTATCGGACTGATGCGCTTCGGTGCCACGTTGCGGGCGCATCTCGTACAAGACGACTTCGCAGCCAGCGCGTGCGGCCGCCCACGCAGCTTCGCAACCGGCGAGCCCACCGCCAACGACTGTGAGCCGCGGCTTCATTCCTCGCCCGGCTCGGCAACCGTTTCTTTGTACGTGCACCCCTCGGCGAGACAGCGCCGCACCGTTCCATAGCGTTTGGTGGTCTTCTCGACCACAAACGGGGCAGCGCATTGCGGGCATGGCTCCGGCACCGGTCGATCCCAGGTCGCAAATCGACAGTGGGGGTAGCGGCCACACGAGAAGAATGTCTTCCCGGCGCGGGACCGCTTCTCCATGATCTCGCCTTCTTTGCAGTCCGGACACTGAATGCCGGTCGGTACCGGACGGATCAGCGAGCGGACCGTCTTGCACTCCGGGTACCCAGAACAGCCGAGGAACTTGCCGAACCGACCGAAGCGTATCTGCATCGGCTTGCCGCACTGATCGCAGACCTCAGTGGTCGTTTCCTCGTTCGCGACTTGAATATTGCCGTCCGCGTCGCGCTCGAAGTTCGCCGTGCTCTTGCACTCCGGGTAGCGCGAACAGGCCAGAAACTCGCCGCTGCGTCCCCATTTCACCACCATCGGCCCATCGCACTTGGGACATTTGACATCGGTGGGCTGGCCGGTGCGCTTGACGTCGCGCATGTGCGTCGCCGCGTGTTCGAGATCGCGCGCGAACGGCTCATAGAACCGGCGCATGGCCGCGATCCAGTTCTCTTTCCCGTCCTCGATTTCGTCCAGCACGTTCTCCATACCGGCCGTGAACTCAACGTTGAGAATGTCGGGAAACGATTCGACGAGCAGGTCGGTCACAAGAAACCCCAGCTGACTCGGCAGCAGCCGGCGCTGCTTGTCTTCGGTGACGTACTCCTTGTTGAGAATGGTCGACATGATCGCCGCGTATGTCGACGGGCGGCCGATGCCTTTCTCTTCCAGCTCTTTGATCAGCGTGGCCTGGCTAAAGCGCGGCGGCGGCTGCGTGAAATGCTGCTCCGGCACCAGTTGGTGCAAGGCCAGCGCATCGCCCTCGGCGAGCGGCGGGAGCGCATGCTCGTCATCGTTGTCGTCCTCTGCCGGCTCTTCGTCGCGCCCCTCTGTGTACACGCGAATGAAGCCGTCGAACTTCATCACCTGCCCGGAGGCGCGAAAGACGGTGTCCGACGCGCTCACGTCCACCGTGGTCTGGTCGAACACCGCCGGCATCATCTGACTGGCGACGAAGCGGTTCCAGATCAGCGTGTAGAGCGCGAGCTCCTCCTTCGACAGGTAGGTAGCGACACTCTCTGGCGGACGATCGAGCGCGGTCGGGCGAATCGCCTCGTGTGCGTCTTGCGCGCTCTTCTTCGTACGGTAGGTGACCGGCTGCTCGGGAACATAGGTCTTGCCGTACCGATCTCCAATGAGCTGGCGCACATCCGCCAAAGCATCGTCCGCGATGCGCACCGAGTCTGTGCGCATATAGGTGATCAACCCGATCGGTCCGTCCGCACCAAGCTCGATACCCTCGTAGAGATGCTGGGCGATGCGCATGGTCCGGCTGGGCGCGTAGCCGAGCTTGCGCGACGCCTCCTGCTGCAAGCGCGACGTGATGAACGGCGGCGTCGGAAAACGTCGACGCTCTTTGCGGTCGACTTTTGTCACACGCCACTCGGCGCCCTGCAGGCGATCTACGAGCGCATTCGCCGCGGCGGCGTCCTCGACGCGGAACTTTTCGAGATCGAGCTTCTGCCCGTCGATGCGCTGCAAGCGAGCCGTGAAACGCGGCGGCTGCGCGCCGTCCAAATGCGCGGTGATCGACCAGTACTCGACCTTCTGAAACGCTTGAATCTCGCGCTCGCGTTCACATACGACGCGCACCGCGACCGACTGCACGCGGCCCGCCGACAAGCCGCGCCGCACTTTCTGCCAGAGGATCGGGCTGATCTGGTAGCCGACCAAGCGGTCGAGGATGCGTCGCGTCTGCTGGGCCTCGAACAAGTTCTGGTCGAGATCCTTGGGGTGCTTGAGCGCCTCTTGCACCGCTTTTTTGGTGATCTCGTTGAACAGCACGCGTCGGATGTTGCGATGCTTGCCGTCGAGCTTTTGCGCGATGTGCCAAGCGATCGCCTCCCCCTCGCGATCGGGGTCCGGCGCCAAATAGATATTCTCCTTGCCCTTGGCCGCTTGGCGCAGCTCGGTGATGATCTTCGTCTTGCCGTGGATGACTTGATACTCGGGCGCGAAATCGTGCTCGACGTCGACACCGAGCTTGCTCTTCGGCAGATCGACGACGTGCCCGACCGACGCCTTCACCTGGTAGTCGCGGCCGAGATACTTGGTGAGCGTGCGCGCCTTGGCCGGCGACTCAACGATAACGAGATTCTTGGCCATTGATCTCGATCTAGTGCGCCGCGCGGGGGGTGCCGCCGCGTGCAAACTGTTGCCCCGGGAGCTGTCGCACGAGGCCTCGCAGCTCAAGCAGGAGAAGGGTTTCGAGCAGCGCGCCAGCGCCGAGTTTGGCACGCGCGATCAGCTCATCGACGTGACGCGGGGTTTCATCCAAATGGGCCAGCACGTCCGCTTCAACCGAGGTGAGCGTCGGCACTGGAGAGGATTGCGCGCTGCGGATATGCGGGGCGATCTCACGCAGCACATCGTGCGCGCTCTCGACCAGGCCGGCACCTTGGCGCAGCAGCTGGTGCGCACCGCGACTGCGCACCCCCACAGGCCCGGGCACGGCAAACACCTCGCGTCCCTGCTCAGCCGCAAATTGCGCCGTGATCAGCGAGCCACTGCGCTCAGTCGCCTCGATCACCACCGTCCCCAATGACAGACCGCTGATGATGCGATTGCGCCCGGGAAAGTTCTCGGCGTCGGGTGGGGCACCCATCGGATACTCGGAAACGACGGCGCCGTTCTTCGCAATTTGCATGTGGAGGCGATGATGCTCACTCGGGTACACCACGTCAATCCCGCTCCCCATCACGGCGATCGTGCGACCGCCGGCGCGCAACGCGGCCGCATGCGCGGCCGCGTCGATGCCGCGCGCCAGCCCGCTGACGATCGTAATTCCGCTTGCCGCAAGGCCTTCGCCGAGTTGCGCTGTCATCTGGCGACCGTAGGCACTGGCATCGCGCGACCCGACCAGCGCCACGCCGTACGCGTCCGAAGCGGCGAACTCACCCAAGACGTAGAGATACAGAGGCGGGTCGTGAATGTGGCGCAACAGCTCGGGATAGCTGGCGTCGGTCCACGTCACGAGTCGGCCGCCAATGCGATCGAGCCGCGCAAGTTGCCCATCGACTTCGCGCCAACGGTCGAACCGCCGCAGCGCGGCCCGCACCTCGCGCCGCACGCCGGCAGACTGCAGCGCCCGGTCGCTCGCCGACAAAACGGCTTCCGGGGTCGCGAAGGTGCGCACCAAGCCGACGCCGAGGATGTTTCCGATCCCCGGAATCATCCGCAGTGCGATCCAGGCACCCCATCCCGTTATCGACATTGTTCGGATTACTATTTCTTGATAGATTATTTGTCTAGTGTATATACCTCTCCCATGCTGGCAACCGTCCTATCGAGCGCCCTGCACGGCATCGACGGCCTACCGGTCGAGGTCGAGGTCGACCTCGCAGTCGGCTTGCCACATTTCGGCGTCGTCGGGCTGCCTGAAGGTGCAGTAAAGGAGGGTAAGGACCGCGTGCGCTCAGCGGTCCGCAACGCCGGTTACGCGTTTCCGAAGCACAAGGTGATCGTCAATCTCGCGCCGGCAGATCTGAAGAAGGAGGGGTCGGCTTTCGATCTGCCGATCGCGATTGGCATCCTCGCCGCCTCCGGGCAGTTGCCGCGCTCGTCGTTGGCCGCGTACGCCATGCTCGGCGAGTTGTCGCTCGACGGACGCGTCAAATCCGTGCGCGGCGCACTGCCAATCGCCGCCGCAGCGCGTGCGCGCGGCCTGCGCGGCCTCTTGCTGCCGTCAGCGAACGCCGCCGAGGCGGCGGTGGTGCAGGGCATCGAGATCCTGCCAATCGATTCGCTGATCGACGCGGTCGAGTTCCTCCGCGGCGACCGGCCCCTCGCGCCGACACAAGTCGATCTCGATGCCGTGTTCGAGCGCGCACGATCTCCCGAGGTCGACTTCGCCGACGTGAAGGGACAAGACGGCGTCAAGCGTGCGCTGGAAGTGGCGGCCGCCGGCGGCCATAACCTGTTGATGGTTGGGCCGCCCGGCGCCGGCAAATCGATGCTGGCCCAACGGCTGCCCGGGCTGCTGCCACCGCTGGATCCAGCGGC
>Ga0265339_10001875_pt1 | contig 15431 bp, 12 predicted proteins | sample 4CB219metaG_FD_202085 | JGI IMG/M metagenome (GOLD analysis project Ga0265339, IMG submission 202085) | Rhizosphere microbial communities from Carex aquatilis grown in University of Washington, Seatle, WA, United States - 4-CB2-19 metaG | ecosystem: Host-associated > Plants > Roots >... | reverse complement strand
TCGAGTCGACGTTAGCCCGCCCGGCAGGGGCAGACTCGAATAGCTCCCGGGACTCTGCCAATGCCTTGTCCAGTTCGACCGTTTATGACTTAAGGCCACCCGATCCCGCTGACTTCGACTGGAGTTATCTAATTCTAGCAAGGTGCGAAGACGAGAAATACGCGGGGGGGGGCGTAGGGTTGACCTGCAAAGAGAAGATGGTCGAGTGACATGAAAGGCGATTGGCTCTCTACCTCCATTGGCAATCGGGCGTCAACACCTGATTGCAGCCGCAATTCAGCTGAAAGTCTCCCTAGGTGCAGACAGCGGGGGGGGCGTCATATAATGGCCCAAGTACGTATTCGGCAAGGTTCTTGTGTATGTCCTCCGGCGGGAGTACCTTGGATGCTCGAAGATGCACTTCGGTCCGCTCGTAACTGCTGTAACAAAGAGGAATTCTGCAATGGCGAAGAAACGCGGCGTTCAATCGGCCCCATCGCTTAAGAAATGTCCCACCGGCATAGCCGGCCTGGATGATGTTACCGAGGGCGGCATCCCTCGCGGGCGGCCGACGCTCGTCTGCGGCGGGGCCGGGTCGGGCAAGACGCTGATGGCGATGGAGTTCATCGTCCGCGGCATCATGCAGTATAACGAGCCTGGCGTCTTCATGGCCTTTGAGGAGACGGCTGAGGACCTGGCCAAGAATGTGGCCTCCCTGGGCTTTGACCTGAATAAGCTAATCGCCTCAAAGAAGCTGGCCATCGACCACGTTCACATCGAACGCAGTGAGATCGAAGAGACGGGCGAGTACGACCTTGAAGGCCTGTTCGTGCGCCTCAACGCGGCCATTGACGAGGTTGGCGCCAAGCGGGTGGTTCTGGACTCTGTGGAGGCGCTGTTTGGCGGTCTGCCCAACGAGGCGATCCTGCGGGCTGAGTTGCGGCGGCTGTTCCGGTGGCTGAAGGAAAAGGGCGTCACGGTCATCATCACCGGCGAGCAGGGCGACAAGACGCTCACCCGCTACGGTATCGAGGAATACGTCAGCGACTGCGTGATCTTCCTGGATCACCGGGTGCACAACCAGATCTCGACGCGGCGGCTGCGCGTTGTGAAGTACCGCGGTTCCAAGCACGGTACGAACGAATACCCCACGCTGATCGATGAACATGGCCTGTCGGTGCTGCCGATCAGTTCTATCGGCCTGAACTACTCCGTCAGCAACGAGCGAGTCTCCACCGGCGTGCCACGTCTGGACGCGATGCTTGGCGGCAAGGGGTACTACAGGGGCAGCAGCATCCTGCTGTCTGGCATGGCCGGCACGGGCAAATCGAGTCTGGCCGCCGCCTTTGTGGACGGCCTGTGTCGCAAGGGCAAGCGGTCCATGTATTTTTCATTCGAGGAATCGCCCGATCAGATCATGCGTAACATGCGGTCCATCGGGTTTGACCTCGCCCAGTGGGTCAAGAAGGGCCTGCTTGAGTTCCATTCATTGCGCCCGCAGCTTTACGGCCTGGAGATGCACCTGGCGACCATGCACAAGCTGATCAAGAGCTACAAGCCCGAGGGCGTGGCGGTCGATCCTGTTACCAATCTCACCAGCGTCGGCGACGAAGATGAGATAAAGGCGATGCTGACGCGGGTGATCGACTTCCTCAAGGCCCAGAGCATCACAACCATCTTTACCAGCCTGACGGCCGGCTCCAGCGCACTGGAGCAGAGCGAGGTGGGGATTTCCTCGCTGATGGACACGTGGCTGCTGCTCCGCATGCTCGAGAGCAGCAACGAACGTAACCGTCTGCTATACGTGCTCAAGAGCCGCGGCATGGGGCATTCCAACCAGATGCGGGAGTTCCAACTGTCGGACAACGGCATCAAACTGGTGGATGTGTACGTTGGCCCCGGCACTGTGCTGACAGGTTCGGCCCGGGTAGTCCAAGAGGCCAAGGACCAGGCCCAAGGGACCATGGACCAGCAGGTGGCCGATCGGCGCCGGCGCGAGCTTGGGCAGGAGCAGGTCTCGCTCCGGGCCCAGTTGGAGGCGATCCAGTTGCGTCTGGAAGGCCTCAAGGCGGAGGCCGCCTTCGTAGAGAAGGCCGACAAGCAGCGCCAGGACGCCCTCCGCATGGAGCGAGCGGGACTTTCCAAGATCCGAAACGCCGATTGAAGGAGTTTAATATGACCCCGAAGAAGAGCCCGAAAAAGGCTGTGAACAAGACGATCAAGAAGGCAGTGAAAAAGGCTGCACCCAAGGAAGTAGAAGGCCAATGGGATATGAAACTGTACGTCGCCGGGCAGACAGTCAAATCCCTCGCGGCGTTTGCGAATCTCAAGCGAATTTGCGAAGAGCACCTGGCGGGACTGTATCGTATCGAAGTAATAGACCTGCTCAAGCATCCTCAGCTCGCCAAGGGCGACCAGATCCTGGCCGTGCCGACACTGGTTCGTAAACTGCCTCAGCCGGTACGGAAGATAATCGGGGACCTTTCCAACACCGAGCGGGTACTTGTGGGGTTAGACCTGCGGCCGCGTAGCTAAGGAAGGGGCAGTCTGATGGCTAAGAAACAGACCAAAGACGACACGACGGCAGCTTTCGAGAAGGCCGTGAAATCCGCGACTACGAAACAGAAGTTCGTTCTGCGGCTGTACGTGGCCGGCATAAACCCAAAGTCTTCTGCGGCCATCCGCAACATAACTGCCCTTTGCGAGGAGCACCTCCAGGGGCGCTACGAGTTGGAAATCATCGACATTTATCAGCAGCCGACGCTGGCCATGGGGGAGCAGATCATTGCCGCCCCCACGCTGATCAAGAAGTTGCCTCTGCCCCTGCGTCGATTCATTGGCAACATGGCTAACGAAGACCGCATGCTCGTAGGCCTGGACCTTCGACCCAAAAACAAATAGGCTTGCACCCGTAGATAGGCGATTATTTATGCCTCCCAAGAAACCAGCAGCAAAGTCTCAAAAGAAGTCAGCACAAGCGATTGAAGAGATTGATGAACTCCGGGCCCAATTGGCCGAGGCTCAGGACACCCTTCGCGCCATCCGCGAAGGCGAGGTCGACGCACTGGTCGTCTCGGGCCCTCAGGGTGAGGAGCAGATCTTTTCGCTCGTCGGCGCCGACTCGGTCTATCGTTTGATCGTCGAGACCATGAAGGAAGCCGCCTTCACGCTCACATTCGACGGCACCATCCTCTTTTGCAATGCCCAGTTCAGCAAGTTCCTCAAGCGGCCTCTGGAGCAGATAGTCGGCCACCGAATGCAGGAGTTCGTCGCCCCTGACAACCATGCAGCGGCCGACGCCTTGCTGATCATCAGCCAGAGGCAGCCCGTGAAGCAGCGGCTGGTCCTGCGGGATTCAAACGACCAATGGGTGCCGGTGCACGTATCGGCCAACCTCCTGAGCCAGCCCGACGGAATAAGCATCTGCATCGTCGCCACGGACCTGACGGACCTGGAGAACTCCACGGAGATGATCCAGAAGCTGCGTCGTCAGCAGGAGGCCCTCCAGGCGGCCAACGAGGAGTTAGCCGCGGCCGAAGAAGAGCTTCGCGTCCAGAACGACGAACTGGCAACTTCCCGCGCGGAACTGGACCAAACGCGGGCGCGGTATGAGGACCTGTTTGAAACCGCCCCTGACGGCTATATAGGCACCGACGCCGAGGGGATCATTCAGCAGGCCAATCAGGCGGCGGTGAAACTGCTTGGCCGCACAGCGGCCGAGCTATTGGGCAATCCATTTTCGGCCCTCTTGCCGATGTCGGAGAGGAACGCTTACCTGCAACTCCTGACGACCCTCAGTGCCGAACAGACGCCCTCCCCGAAGTGGGAGACGGAGCTGCGCCCGCTCCAAGGCGAGCCATTCTGGGCGGGGATCACCGCGGCCGCCTCCCGCGACGAGGAAGGCAACATCGTCGGACTGCGATGGCTGGTGCGGGACTTTACCGATCGCCGCGAGGCCGAGCTGGCGATTCATCGTCAAAATGCCGTGTTGGAAGGCATTACCACCGTGCTGAGCGCAACCTTGACATCCCAGACGGAGCAGGAGCTTGGCCTGGCCTGCCTGCAGGTTGCCGAAAAGATTACACAAAGCAGGTTCGGATTCATCGGCCAGACCAATGAGAATGGGCTTGAGGACGTTGCCATCAGCAATCACGGCCGGGACGCCTGCAACATCCTTGATGATCAAGGCCATCGTGTGCCGCTTGGGAGCCTCAAGATTCACGGTATATACGGCCGTGTGCTTGCCGACGGCAAGAGCCTGCTGACGAACGACCCGCCCAGCCACCCGGATCGCATCGGGCTGCCCGCGGGCCACCCCTCGGTCGAATCATTCCTGGGCGTGCCTCTGATTCGGCAAGGAAAGACCGTTGGCATGATCGCCGTGGGCAACCGTCCCGGGGGCTATACGGCGGCCGACCAGGAAGCACTCGAAGCCTTGGCCCCGGCCGTCGTCGAAGCGTTTCTTCGCAAGCGGGCCGAGCAGGCACTCAGCGAGAGCGAACAGCGGTTCCGAACGATGGCCGAGTCTATCCCGCAGCTTGCGTGGATGGCCAAACCCGATGGATTCATCTTCTGGTACAATCGCCGATGGTACGAATATACGGGGACGACACCCCATCAGATGGAAGGCTGGGGCTGGCAGAGCGTGCATGATCCAAACATGCTGCCTCAGGTGCTGGAGCGGTGGAAGGCCTCCATTGCCTCCGGAGAGCCGTTTGAGATGGTCTTCCCCCTGCGGGCGGCAGACGGTCAATTCCGCCTGTTCCTGACCCGCGGGCAGCCGCTGAAGGATGCCCAAGGCCAGGTAGTGCAGTGGTTCGGAACCAATACCGATGTAAACGAACTCAAGCGGGCCGAGGAGGTAGCGGCTCGGCTGGGAGCCATCGTCGAATCTTCTGCTGATGCAATCCTCTCCAAGGATCTGGAAGGCACCATCCTGACGTGGAACGCCGCAGCCGAACGAATGTTCGGCTATCGAGCCGAGGAGATCGTGGGTCAGCCGATCACCCGAATACTGCCTCCCGAGCGTATCGAGGAGGAACGCCAGATTATGCACCGACTGGTGCATGGTGAGGGAGTCGAGCATTTCGAGACAGTGCGTTTGACCAAGGACGGCCGGCAGTTGGAGGTTTCGGTAACTATCTCGCCTTTGAGAGATTCTAATGGCAGGGTTGTGGGGGCCTCCAAGATCATCCACGATATCGCCGAGCGCAAGCGGACTGAGGAGATGTTGCGACATACTACCCAAGAACTCGAGCGTTCCAATAAGGACCTCGAGCAGTTCGCCTATGTCGCGAGCCACGACATGAAGGAACCGCTGCGAATGGTCAGTGGGTTTCTCAAGTTGCTGCACGACAGATACAAGGGCCAGTTGGATGCCACGGCACAACAGTGGGTGACCTTCGCGGTCGACGGCGCCAATCGAATGGACAGCTTGATCGGCGATCTGCTGGAGTATTCACGGGTGGGAACAGGGGGCGGCGCACCCGCTCCGGTGGATCTTGCCGGCATCGTGGAGTACGTGAAGGGCAACCTGCGAACCACCATTGATGAGTCCAGTGCCCTGATCATGGCCGACCTATTGCCCACCGTGATGGCCGACCCCGCGCAGATGCGACAGTTGTTCCAGAACCTCATCGGGAACGCCCTCAAGTTTCACGCCAAAGGTCGCCAGCCCGAAGTCCACATCAGCGCCATGCAGGATAACGGCTATTGGAAGGTACAGATCAAGGACAACGGGATCGGCATTGATCCCAAGCATGCCGAGAAGGTCTTCAACGTCTTCCAGAGACTGCACACGAAGGAAAAGTATTCCGGCTCGGGTATCGGGCTGGCCATCTGCAAGAAGATCGTTGAACGCCATGGCGGGCGAATCTGGGTGGAGTCTGAGCCTGGCAAGGGTTCGACATTCTGTTTTACGATTCCTGCACCCCATTAATGAGCAGGCGAAAGAGAGTTGGTGACGTGTGGGCGATGAGAGGCCGGTAAGAAACACGCGGCAAGGCTTCGATGTGGCTGCTGGCGAGGGCGTAAAGCCCAAAGCAGTTCCTACCGGTGGGCAGGCCGCCGGACCGGCCAACGGCTCTAACGGTATCCCTGTGATCGGTCTGGGCGGGTCCGCAGGCGCGTTGGCACCCTTCGAGGCTTTCTTCGATGCCATGCCTGCTGACAGCGGTGCGGCGTTTGTCGTCATCCAGCACATGTCGGCTAACAACGAGAGCTACCTGCCGGAACTTCTGGCCAAGCACACGCCAATGCCGGTGGTTCAGGCCCAGGAGGGGATGCACGTAGAGCCCAACCGCGTCTACGTCATTCCCCCCAGTCACCAGTTGGGCATACGCGACGAGATCCTGTACTTTGCCGAGCCCGTGAGTGACGGCAACGTTCGGATGTACATCGACTTCTTCTTCCGCTCCTTGGCCGAGGCCCAAGAGGAAAAGGCAATCTGCATCCTCTTTTCCGGGGCCGGCTCCGACGGAACCTTGGGCGCAGGGGCGGTCCGTGGCGCCGGCGGCCTGGTGATTGCGCAAGATCCCGAGACGGCGCAGTTCAAGGATATGCCCGGCAGCGCGAAGGCTGCCGGCGTGGTGGACTACGTTCTTGCGCCCGGCAAGATGCCTGAGGCCATCATGCAGTATCTGCAGCACCCGTACGTCAAGGGGGCTAGGAGACCTGCAGTTCCTGAGAGCCCGGCCAGGCCAGAGGACGTCCAGGATATCCTTGCCTGGTTGCTGGCTCAAACTCGCTGCGATTTCCGAAGCTATAAGAAGGCAACCATCCTGAGGCGGATTGGACGCCGGATGGGTCTGCTGCACATGTCGGACATGGCCAAGTACAACAGCCTGCTTCACCACGATGCCAATGAGGTCAGGCAACTGCTCAAGGACTTGTTGATCAAGGTCACCTCGTTCTTCCGCGACCCGGAGGCGTTCCAAGAACTTCGTGCTAAGGCGATTGCTACCTTTGTCCAGGCTAGATCCAGCGATGAGCCCATCCGGGTTTGGGTCCCGGGCTGTGCATCCGGTGAGGAGGCCTACTCGCTGGTCATGCTGCTGACGGAAGAGCTTGTCAGGGCCGGGAAGAACTGTCCATTGCAGGTTTTTGCAACAGATGTTGACGAAGATGCTTTGGAAGTCGCCCGACGAGGCGCTTATTCCGAAAGCATCGCCGCCGACATGAGCGCAGAACGCCTGGAAAGATTCTTTGTCCGAAGCGGCGACGGCTACCAGGTCACCGAGGCACTCCGGGCGCCGGTGACCTTTGCAGCACAGAACGTGCTCAGCGACCCGCCGTTTTCAAGGATGGATCTTATCAGCTGCCGCAATCTACTGATCTACCTGGACACAGATGCGCAAACAAAGCTGATGACGGTGTTCAATTTTGCCTTGAAGCCTGGGGGCTATCTTTTCCTGGGAAGATCAGAGACGGTTGGCGAGCAGAGTGATCTTTTCGAAACCGTATCCCACAAAGGCAGGTTGGCTCGTCGCGTTACCCCAACGCATCCCCTCGTTCTGGACTCTCCGATCCTGCCTGGGAGAAGGAGATCAACTCTAGCCGCTCCGCCGCCAGGCAAGCCCGCGGGATCCAATTTCGCCGATGTAGTCCGGCTGGAAATCTTGCGACATTACAACGCCAGCGCCGTGCTGATCGACTCCAAGGGCCAAATCCTTCAGTTCCACGGCCAGACCGATAAGTACCTGAACCTGCCGGCGGCAGGGCCGACCTTTAACATACTAAACTTGGCCAAGGGCAAGCTACCCACGAAGCTGCGTCTGGCGATCCACAGGGCACTGGGGGATGACAAGGCTTCGATCGTGGACAAAGTTCCACTTTCAGACGAAGCGAGTCCTTTGTTTGCGCGTGTGACCGTGGTCCCAGTCGCGCACAAGACCGCGGCGGAGCCCTTGTTGATCGTCTTCTTCGATGACGTTCAGTCCGTGCCTGTAGTTGAATCCGTGATCGTCTCGTCACCCGAGAGCGAGACGCTAGTCAATCGCCTTGAGGAGGAGTTGCGGGCTACCCAGCAGGATCTCCGGACCACCATAGAGGAACTGCAGTCTTCCAACGAGGACCTTCGGGCCGCCAACGAGGAGGTCAACTCCGCGAACGAGGAGCTTCAGTCCATCAACGAAGAGATGGTCACTTCGACCGAAGAGTTGCAGTCGACCAACGAAGAGTTGACTGCCGTTAACAGTCAACTCCGGGAGAAGATCGAGCTGCTGGACACGGTTAACAGCGACATGGCCAATCTCCTGAAGTCCTCGGAGGTTGCTGCCATGTTCCTGGACTGCAAGCTGCGGATCAAGTTCTTCACGCCCGAAATGGCCCGCATTCTGAATATGGTCCCGTCCGACATGGGCCGGCCCCTGGCCAACTTGTCGGTGAGCCTGATCAACTGCGATTTTACGGCGGACGTTCGGTCGGTCACCCATAACGACTCCGTGGTCGAACGGGAAGTACAGCATCCCGACGGCTCCTCCTACCTCATGCGCCTCATGCCATACTGCAAACAGGGCAACCAGTCCGACGGCGTGGTCGCGACGCTTAACGATATCACGCGCCTTCGCCGGACGGAGAAACAGCTGGCTGCCATCGTGGAGTCGTCCAATGACGCGATATTCGCCAAGACCATTGAGGGTGTCATCGTCACGTGGAACCCCGCCGCCGAGAGCATGTATGGCTATTCGGCAGCGGAAGTGGTAGGCAAGAATGTGTTCGTGCTGGCCCCGCCCGACCGCGCAAATGAGATCGACGAAATCCTGGGCAAGCTCAAGCGCGGAGATACGATCAAGCTGCTCGAGACTGTGCGCATTACGAAGGACGGCCGAAAGATTGATGTGGCTTTGGCCATCTCGCCGGTGAAAGACGCATCAGGACGGATTGTCGGTGCTTCAACGGTCGCCCGCGATATCACCGACCGCAAGCGGTCCCAGGACGCCCTCAAGAAGAGCGAGGAAAGATTCCGGCTCCTGGTCGAGGCGTCACCAAACGCCATCCTCTTGGCGGATGAAGAAGGTGCCGTCACGCTGCTGAACCGGCAAGCCGAGGCGATGTTCGGATACAGCCGCCAGGAGCTCATGGGGCAGCCGGTCGAGATCCTGATGCCGGAGCGGTTTCGCTCACGTCACCCGAGTTACCGGGCCGAGTTCGTCGCTCATCCACAGCAGCGCCCAATGGGCGCCGGCCGCGATCTCTTCGCGGCGCGGAAGGACGGTTCGGAGTTCCCCGTGGAGATTGGTTTGACCCCGCTCGAAATGCCGGAGGGGCTGGTCACGCTGGCCACGATCACAGATATTACTGAGCGGAAGCGCCAGGCGGCTGGCAGGTAAATGAACCACCTCTTACGCCTACACTGCTGTCAATGGCAGTCTGGATGGATTCCATGGGACACAAAGGCCGACCGGACGGTGGGACATTGAACGTAGCGTAAGATATAGTAGGTTGGCAGTTATACGGTGCGATGCCGCTGGAGCGGTGTCGAGACCATAATACCGCCCGATAGCTCGTGCACGATACGAAAGGAATTTACTATGCCAAGCAAGGGTAAGAGTTCCAAGAACTCAACCAGTGAGACAGGGGCCGCACTGGGCACCGAAGAAAGCTTCCGCCTGCTAGTGGACAGCGTCAGGGACTACGCGATCGTGATGCTGGACACGCATGGCATAGTTGTCAGCTGGAACGAGGGAGCTCAGCGGATCAAGGGCTACAAGCCCGAAGAGATCATCGGCAAGGACTTCATCTGCTTCTATCCGCCCGAGGCGATCGAACGGGGCCTTCCGAAGCGTGAATTGGAGGCCGCAGCGAAGGAAGGCCGGTTTGAGGATGAGGGCTGGCGGTTGCGCAAGGACGGGAGCCGCTTCTGGGCTAACGTTATCCTCAGCGCCCTGCGCGATCGAGAGGGAACGCTACGTGGCTACGCCAAGGTTACGCGTGACCTGACCGAGCGCAGGCAAGCCGAGGACAGGATTCGGCAGCAATCCAGGGAGATCATGGAGCTTTCCACGCCGGTCATGCAGGTCTGGGAGGGAATCGTGACCGCGCCGCTGATAGGCTCGCTGGACAGCCAGCGGACGCAGCAATTCATGGAACGCCTGCTGAACCGCATCGTTGAAACTAACTCCCCGGTAGCGCTAGTGGACATCATGGGCGTGCCGACCATCGATACGCAAACCGCTCAGCACTTGATCGAGACCATAAGCGCGGTCCGCCTGCTGGGTGCGCAGGTGGTCCTGACAGGCGTCCGCCCCGCAATCGCGCAGACATTGGTGCACCTTGGCATAGACTTGTCGGGCATTATAACCCGCTCCTCGCTTGCCGCCGGTATTCAAGTTGCCCTGGACATGCTCAATCTTCATGTCGTTCCGAAGAAGGCCGAGAACTAAGGAAGTGTGATCCCATGGCAGGCGAAAGTATATCGGTAATGAAGATCCGCGGTTTGCTGCTGGTGACCGTGCCACCGGATCCAGATGATCTGACAATCTCATCGCTGCAGGAGAAGGTGCTCGATGCAATGGAGCGCACTCAGGCGAGGGGTCTAGTCTTGGATATATCCACGGTGCAGACGCTGGATTCGTTCTTTGCCCGTACGGTCGCCGAAACCGTACAGATGGTCTCGCTCATGGGCGGACGAACCGTGTTGGCGGGAATGCAAGCTAATGTCGCGGTCACTGCGACGCAACTGGGCCTGACCCTGGGACGCGCCGAAACCGCCCTGGATGTCGACAGAGCTTTTGACCGACTGCTTGCTGGGCCGACAAGGGGACCAGGTAAATGAACGAGCCGATGCAAGGCGAATTCACTATCGCTACTGAGGGCGACATCGTGACGGCCCGCAGGCTCGTCCGAGAAGCTGCCGTGGCCATTGGCTTCGGCTTTGTCGATGTTACGCGCATCGTAACGGCTGCCTCGGAGCTGACTCGCAATATCTACCACTATGCTGGCAGCGGCGTGATGCGATGGAACGTAGTAAGCGATGGCGGCCGCGAAGGGCTGGAACTGGTCTTCGAGGATCATGGGCCCGGTATCGCCGACGTTGACAAAGCCATGGAGCCCGGTTTCAGCACAGGTAAGGGCCTTGGCCTCGGTCTGCCCGGCGCACGGCGACTGATGGACGAAATGACCATCAAGTCCAAGGTTGGGGTGGGCACGACCGTTCGCGTTCAGAAGTGGGTGAAGAAGTAGCATGTGCCATGAGCCCCCGCAGACAATCAGTGTCAGCCACCAAAGCGATGTGGGAATCGCGCGGCGCGCGGCAAGAACGTTGGCTGAGAAACTTGGGTTTGATCCGATTGCATGCGAGGAAATTGCCTTGGCCGTGATCGAACTTGCGACCAATCTCATCAAGTTCGCGCCGGGTGGGCAGGTCAGCCTGACGCCGATCGATCATTCTTCACGAGTCGGGTTGGAGGTTCTGGCACAGGACAATGGGCCCGGAATGCCCGATGTCGAACGGGCAATGACTGATGGGTATTCCACCTCTGGCAGCAACGGCGTGGGCCTGGGCGCCGTCAACCGGTTGATGGACGAGTTTGACATCCAGTCGCAGCCCAAGCAAGGCACGAGGGTCCTCTGCCGCAAGTGGCGGCGGGACTATCCACAGAGCACGGAACGCTGTCCGTTGGCGTTCGGGGTTGCCACCCGGGCGAGAGCCCTGGGGACATTCAACGGCGACGCCTTTCTCATCAAGCACTGGGCCACCAGTGCCCTGGTCGGCGTCATTGATGGCCTTGGCCATGGTCAGCACGCGCATCACGCCGCCCAGGCGGCGCGGCATTACGTAGAGAGCCATTTCGACCAGCCTCTGGATCAGGTTTTCAGAGGGACCGGCCGAGCGTGTCGAGGCACGCGCGGCGTAGTCATGGCCTTGGCCCGTTTCGATTGGAACATCGGGCGCGTGTCGCTGGCCTCGGTGGGGAATATCGAGGTGCGTGTGTACCCGCCATCCAAGGATGCGGACTTTGCGGTGCGTCGCGGCGTCATCGGCCTGCATGCCCCGCGGGCCCTGGTCTCGGAGCGGCCCTGGAGCATCGAGACAACCATGGTGATGCATTCCGACGGATTGCGGACCCACTGGGGTTGGGGCGAGTTTCCCAACCTGCTCCGTCAGAGTGCCTCGGCGGCGGCCGAGGAACTGCTCCGCAAGCTGGCGCGGGACCAGGATGACGCCACGGTGCTTGTTATCAGGAAGGCCCAGCCATGAAACATGAGAATCCAGAGCAGCAGTTGGCTGAGGCTCTCAAGAAGATCCAGGAACTGGAGACGGAACTGGCGGACACAAATCGCGGCCTGATTGCGATGGCGATGGAATTGGAACTGAGGGTGGAGCAGCGGACAGAATCCCTGCGCCAGACTGCCGAGGAACTGGCCAGGTCAAACCGGGAACTGGAGCAGTTCGCGTATGTCAGTGCACACGATCTACAGGAACCGCTACGACAGGTACGGGCGTACATTGGCGTGCTCCGGGACCGCTACTCCGACAGACTCGACGACAAGGCCTCACAATACTTCCAGTACGTAGAGGAGGGGGCCACTCGTATGAGCGAGCTGGTTAGCGGCCTGCTTGAGTACGCGCGCGTGGGGCGGCGAGACGCCGTGCACGAGTCGACTTCCTGTAAGGCGGCGTTGAATACGGCCATTGCGAACCTTCAGGTAAGCATTGACGAGTCCCATGCCCTCATTACGCACGACGAACTGCCAAGCGTAAAGGCCAATCCCACCCAGCTTGCACAGCTCTTTCAAAACCTCATAGGCAACGCCATCAAGTTCCATCGCGACGGCGTCCCGCCGGAAGTCCACATCGGATGCCGCTACGACGCCGATGATCTGGTCTTCTTCGTGCGGGACAACGGTATCGGTATCGATATGACCCACCAGAAGAGGCTTTTCGTGATCTTCCAGCGGTTGCACGGCCGGGATAAGTACGCCGGCACAGGTATCGGCCTGGCTATCTGCAAGAAGATCGTGGAACAGCATGGTGGCAAGATATGGATCGAATCGGAGGCTGGCGAAGGCAGCGTGTTTTGTTTTACACTGCCGGAGGAAGGAAGCCGATGAGTTCTGATCAAAATGGTTCGTTGGTAATACTTCTGGTGGAAGACAATCCCGCTGACGTTGTGTTCTTCCGGGAGGCCGTGGAATCTGTGGAGATATCGGCTGATGTGCACGTCGCGACCGATGGCGAAGATGCAATGCAGTTCCTTCGTCGCGAGTCCGGGTTCGCACAGGCCCCGCGGCCAGACGTGCTCGTGCTGGACCTGAACCTGCCCATCAAGAAGGGGCAGGAAGTGATAGCTGAGATGGCCTCCGACCCCGAGTTGAACACTATCCCTATAGCCGTCCTCACAACGTCCACTGCCGAGCGGTGTGTGTGCGACCTGTACCCACCGGGCAGGTGCCTGTATTTCGTGAAGACCCATGACTTCCGTCTCCTGCGGGAAATCGTGAAACAGATCGCTGGCCACGCCCGCGCGTCTGGAAATCGCTGAAATGCCAATGAGTCAACATATTCCATCTAATCGTGAGTTCGCCGAGAGTACCAGTCCCTCTGTGATCCGAGGGCTGGTGCTTCTGTCCATTGTTCTGGGGGGCCTGGCATTTCTAGGTGCCTGGAACTCGGGCAAGTATTACCTGGTCTTCCACAGTATCGTGGAACTCTTCAGCATCGCCGTCGCGGTCGGCATTTTCATGATCGCGTGGAACGTGCGGCAAGAGATGGCCAATGACTTCCTGCTTTTTGTCGCCATCGCCTATGCTGCCGTCAGCCTGTTGGACCTGGTGCATACTCTCACGTATGATGGCATGGGCGCTGTTCCAGGCCTGTCGATCAACGAACCCAACCAACTATGGATTGCCGCACGATATATGCAGGCGTGCTGCCTGCTGATCGCGCCTCTGTGGCTGACGCGACGGTTGCCCGCGGTGCCCGCTTTGATCGTCCTGGGGCTTATCACTGCCGCCCTGTTGCTATCGATCTTTCCGCCCACATCGTGGTGGCCGCACTTTCCCACCTGTCGCGAGTCGACCGGGGTGTTGACGACCTTCAAGGTCGCCAGCGAATACGTTATTAGCGGCATATTCCTGGCCGCTCTTGCGTTCTTGTGGTCCCGGCGTCACCGACTGGACAAGGCGGTCTTCGCCTACATGGCCGCGGCCTTTATCGTGACAATTGCGTCAGAACTGTCATTCTCCAGTTATGTCTCCATCAAGAACGTCACGAACTTGGTCGGCCATTTGCTGAAGGTGCTGGCCGTCTACCTGACCTACCGGGCGTTGATTGTCGCCGGCCTTAAACGACCGTTTGACGTGTTGTTCCGCCACTTGGCCGACAGCAAGAGACAATTGCAGTCAATCCTCGACTCTCTGCCACTGGCCATCTTCCTGAGCGATCCAGACGGCAACGTCGTCTTTACCAATCCCGCGGTAAAACGCATATGGGGAATAGACGAACGCGTCACCCGAGACCAGTATGGTCAATATCAAGGGCGATGGCTCGACAGCGGCAAGCCGGTGGAACCTGGCCAGTGGGCACTGGCTCGCGCACTGGAAACGCACCAGCCTTTCGTCAACGAGCCGTTCGAGATCGAGGTCTCTGGCGCCGGGCGGAAGATCCTTCACAACTTCGCCATTCCGATCTTTGGCGAGCAGGGGCAATTCATTGGCGTGGTTGTTGTCACCGAAGATGTAACCGAGCGAACGGTGGCCCAATCGCTGGTTCGCACGGCCAAGGACGCCGCCGAACAGGCCGCGAGCGAACTTGCACGCTCCAACAAGGAATTGGAGCAGTTCGGCTACATCGTCAGTCACGATCTCCAGGAACCCCTGCGCGCCGTAACGGGCTTCCTGCAGTTGCTTGAGACTCGCTGCGGCGAGGAGCTGACTCCCAAGGCCAGGGAGTATATCGGCTTCGCGACCGACGGGGCCAAGCGGATGTCACAATTGATCCGAGACCTGCTGGAATATTCCCGCGTCCAGACGCGGCGCCGGGAACCGACTGCGATCGACATGAAGGCCATCTTCGATCGGGCGGTGGCCAATTGCTCCGCGAGTATCGAAGCGGCCCAGGCCAGCGTGACCTGCTCGGAATTGCCTACGGTTGTCGCCGACCATACACAGTTGCTGCAGCTTCTGCAGAATCTGATCGCCAACGCCGTGAAATTCCGACGGCCGGACGTGAATCCTGCGATACACTTGACTGCGACCATGGATGATGGCCATTGGGCCTTCCGCGTCAGCGACAACGGCATTGGCATCCCGCAAGATCAAGTGGACAAGGTGTTCGAGCTCTTTCATCGCCTGCACTCGCGGGAGAAATACCAGGGCACCGGCATCGGGCTGGCGATCTGTAAGAAGATAGTCGAGCGGCATGGCGGCCGGATGTGGGTTGAATCGAGACTCGGCGAAGGCTCGACGTTCTGTTTCACGTTGCCCCAAGGGCGAGAGGCGCAGATGTGAGC
>Ga0265339_10001870_pt1 | contig 15480 bp, 15 predicted proteins | sample 4CB219metaG_FD_202085 | JGI IMG/M metagenome (GOLD analysis project Ga0265339, IMG submission 202085) | Rhizosphere microbial communities from Carex aquatilis grown in University of Washington, Seatle, WA, United States - 4-CB2-19 metaG | ecosystem: Host-associated > Plants > Roots >... | reverse complement strand
TTCTTACCCGGCACGCCGTACTATCACCGCACCGGGGCGTCCGGCAGTTTCTCCGGACCAACTCAAATTCTTTCGGCGGCGCGCATTTTGGCGCTGCGCGACCGCGGATTGCTATCGATCTCTTCTACCGTGGCTGTCACCGGCTTTTTCGTGAGCAACCGGTACAGCCCCTGCTGCGCACCTTCGCGCATTGCATCCTTGACGATTCTGTCTTCGAGCGAATGAAAGCTGATCACAACCAGCCTTCCGCCCGGCTTTAGCACTCTGGGAGCCGTCACCAGCAGTGCTTTCAGATCGTCCAGTTCATGGTTTACGAAGATTCGGAGAGCCTGAAAGGTACGAGTCGCTGGATGAATCCGCTCATGTTTCATTGACCGGGCCGCGGCTGACACAACGTCGACGAATTGCTTCGTCGTATGTATCGGCCGCGACCGGACAATGGCTCTGGCGATTCTCCGCGACCTCCTTTCCTCACCGAATTCGTAAATCACATCGGCCAGCTCGCGCTCGTCGATGTGGTTTACCACTTGTTCGGCGGTCTCGCCGGACATCGGGTTCATCCGCATGTCCAGCGGTCCTTCCGCCTGAAAACTAAATCCGCGTTCCGGGTCGCCGAGTTGCAAACTGCTGACACCTAGGTCGGCCAGAATCCCGTCGTACGCTGTTCGCTGCTCGCTGTTCGCCAAATCCGCGAACGAACCATGAATCAGCGTCACTAGCGGCCAATCTTGCTTTTGGTCTTGCGTTGTGTGCACGTCACCGCTGCCTTCGCCAAGACCGAACGACGAAGAGCGAACAGCGAGCCTCGCCGCCGCAATCTCAAGTGCTTTCGGATCCTTATCGAAGCCAATCAAATGTCCCGGTGCGCCGAGGCGTTTTGCGATTTCCGAACTGTGCCCGCCCAAGCCCACCGTGGCATCCAGATAAGTTCCGCCACGCTTTACGGCTAGAAAATCGATCGCTTCTTTTAAAAGAACCGGGACATGGCCAACCACTGTTTCTGTTCCATGCCCACCCCGCTCGGGGGTGTGTTTTGAATCCGAGTCCGTTTCCACTACTAGATGCCCAATTCGTCGAGCGTCTTGGTGTCTTCATCCGTGAAGGGCTCTTGAATCTCCTTGTCGAGCGCTTCCATGTTCCGGACTTCCAGGTAGGTCAGATTGCCGAGCACTGCCACTTCCCCGCGAATCTGCGCGGACTCACGCAGGATCTGCGGGACCAGCAGGCGCCCCTGCCCGTCCATCTCTACGACCTGCCCGTAATAATTCGTGCGCGTCAAAAACTTCTTCTTGGTCGGGTTGTAGGTCGACAGGGATGCCAGCTTCTGTTCGATCCGTTCCCATTCCTCGAAGGGGTAAATTTGTGCAGCGATCCCATCCACACTCGTGATATAGAAACGTTGGGCATATTTCTCGTCGATCACCCGCTTGAATTCCGCGGGGACCTTGAGACGTCCCTTTTCGTCGACGCGAGTTGGATGGTTTCCGCGAAACATGCGCCCTGCTTGTTATTGGGCTACGCTTGTTGTTTATGGCTGCTACCACAGCCACCAGCACGAGGGAGGTAGAAGCGGTCACAAAAGCAGTGGAATCGGGTTCGTTTGGGCTCGTTTTTGGGGTGTCAGTCTCTAAAACCACTGGCGCCTCGAAAGTTACAGTTTCTGCCCCGACCTCTATTGTTTAGTCCACTTTCAACCACTTTTGTCCACATCCTACGCCTAAATCGTTTGTTGTCAACAAGAAAGTTTCAGGTTGAGACAAGCCTCAGGGACTCAAGGTGCGAAACGCGAAATGTAGCGGTTAACCAGAGAGGTGACCACTAGGGGTTGCGTTGCCGAAAATGGTTCGCCGAACTAAGCTTCTCTTTTTGTTCGCTTTACGCGCGCGTGGCGAAAAAACCTTTTGCTGTGGAAAAAGCGGCCGTAATGCCATATCGGGCCCAATTCGAGCAGTGGGTTCCGGTTCTGCTGGAGAAAGCGTTCCCGTTCTTTGCCGACCCCAACAATTTGCCACGAATCATGCCGGCCTGGCTGGACGTGCGCATTGAAGAGGCGACGATCGTTCCGCCTCCGGAGTCTCCGTCCTCCGGCTTCGCGGGGTCCGGATCCCGGCTTGTTGCTTCCTACCGCGTAGTTCCGTTCCTGCCACTCCGCATTCACTCGGAGGCCCAAATCGTTGCTTTCGCAATCAATGAGTTTTTCGAGGACATTCAGGGTAAGGGACCATTTCGGCGCTGGCATCACCGGCACGAGTTTGCAGCGGAGACCCGCAACGCGATTGCAGGCACAAGGCTGAGAGACCAGATCGAATACGAGATCGGCTTCGAGCCGTTGGGCGCAATCGTGAATGCCTTCTTCATCGCACCACAGATGCGGCGAACCTTTGCATACCGGCAGCAGGCGGTTGAGCGCCTTCTTGTCGGCGCTTAGGAATTCATTTCAGGATAATCCGGCCCTGCGCCGCACTTCGTCGGTGATGTTCGCGCCGGTGACCAACAGAACTACCCGGCCTCGCGATGGCGGTTGGGCGAGAAACGCGGCCGTTGCGGCAGCCCCTGCCGGTTCGGCTAGCACTCCTTCTTCGTCGTAAAGATGCTTGATCGCTTGGAGCATCTGTTCCTCGCTGACCGTAACAACATCATCCACGAGTTGCCGGATCGCCGCCACGTTTTCCGGTTCGGGTGTGCGGGTCGCGAGACCATCGGCACACGTGTCGCAGCTTTCGGTAGGCACAGCCCTTCCCTCTTTCCACGACAGGTAATACGACGGAGCGCGTTCGGCTTGAACGCCAATGATTCTTGCTTCCGGGAGCAACTGTTTGATTGCAGCAGCAACACCTCTCACCAGCGCGGTATCACCCATCGGAACATAGATGGCTGCTAGGTCCGCCGGGACCTGCTGGGCAATCTCCAGGCCGATGGTCGCCGTGCCGACTGGCACAAATGTATCGGTGGCATCATTCAAGAAATAAACGCCGGGGCGCGACGAATATGTGGCCGCCTGCTCGAAAGCCCCGGCCAGATCATCGCTACCGCTCTCGACGATGCGCGCGCCAAGATCGCTGATTTTCTTCCTCTTGACCGGGTTAGGGTTCGCCGGCAAAAAGATAGTGGCGGGAATGCCCAGTGTTTTGGCGGCGAACGCGACGGCGGCTCCGTGGTTGCCGGTACTGGAAGCGGTGACTTCCTCAATTCGACGGCGAGCGAGATTTACGGCAAGTGCATAGAACGCGCCACGAGGCTTGAAGGAGCCAGTGGGAAGATCCGTTTCGATTTTCATGTGAACCGGCACACCCGCCCGGGACAAGGAGCGCGCCGGGATGGTCCGTGTTTCCGGAAGGTATTGGTCGAGCAAGTTCCGCGCTTCGCGAATCGTTTTCAGATCAGGGGAAATGCTCATTGGATCGATCGGCAGACCCGAGCCTGGTGCTGCGCGCATCTTGCCGGGGACTCCACTAGCTCGAATCGCTAAAGTACACTTATGCCGCATTCGAGGCCAATAAAAAACTGGAGGCACGATGAAACTGAACTCGGCTCGGATATGGATGGGCGGCATCGCCGGAGGCGTAGTTTGGAACGTGTGGAGTTTTGTTATCGGCATGCGGCAATTCCCGCTTTACGACGCCATGCAAAAGCAGGGATTGTTTCTAAAGCAACCGCGTTATCCTTTTTTTGCAGCGCACTGGATCGGTCTGATCTTTGTGATGTCGATTCTGATCGCGTACTTGTACGCGTGGAGTCGCGCGACCGCAGGCCCCGGACTCAAAACAGCGACCAAAGTCGGCATGATGGTGGGCTTTTGTGCTGGAGTGCCCGGAAACTTCGCCCAAGCGGCGTGGTCCCCGGTTCCACGCCTGCTCCCGTTGGGATGGATGCTTGACTTGTGGGTGGGAGCGATCCTCGCCTCAATCGTCGCAGGATTTTTGTATAAAGAGGCCTAGAGCTTCCGCCGGGAACCTGGGAGGTGGATTCGCTCCGCCTCCCCTTTCTGCTTGCTGAAATCTATTTTGACGGCTCGACAAACACGGCGGTTCCATAGGCAAGGACTTCGGTGACGCCCTGCATCACCTCGGTGGCATCGTAACGAGCGCCGACGACGGCATTGCCGCCAATTTCTGCGGCGTGCTGCAGCATCAGGTCAAAAGCTTCCGACCGCGCCTTTTCGCACAGATTTGTGAGGAGCGTAATGTTGCCGCCCACAATTGTCTGCAGGCCGGCGCCAATGCTGCCAAAAATCGAGCGCGACCGAACTGTAATCCCTCGCACCACCCCGAGTGTCCGAGTGACGCGATAACCATCGAGTTCGAATTGTGTAGTAACCATGTGGTGCGCCACCATACGTCCTACGCTTGGGGAATAGTTGCCCATTGCTCCTCCTCTCACCTGCGGAACCAATTGTTCTACTCCAATTCTGCATGGAGTACAAACTCGCCGCTGTCCTGATCGAATTCCGCCCGCAGCACATTGGGCTTGCAGCAGACCTGGCAATCCTCGACGTAACTTTGGCGAGAACCCGCGGATTCGTCCACGGTGGTTTCATTCCATTCGCCGCAGCCCGCGCATTGGAAGCCGGTAAGCATTCCTGAATTCTATGGCGGAAATGGAATGACCGGAAGCGCCCGGTCTGGGGAAGACGGCACTGAGAGAACGCCTTCTCTATAATGATGGGTCGTTTGACGAACCGTTTCACGGAGGCTCACTTGTTCTCACGTCGCCGATTCCTCAAGGCTGGATCCGTTGCCGCAACTGCCGGTGCTGTTCTGCCGGCGCTCACCCAGGCTGCGGAGGATAAGAAGGGCATGCCCCCGGCGATTGCTGCTTTACGGTCGCTCCGGGGCGAAGCGAGGCCGATCACGGTGGAGGAGCGCGCCGAGCGCCAGGAAAGGGCGCGCAAGCTGATGCGCGAGAACAACCTTTCGGCCATCCTGCTTACGCAGGGCACTTCGCTTGCCTACTACACGGGCATTCACTGGTGGGGCGGGGAGCGCCTGTTCGCCATGATTCTGCCCGCCAAGGGCGACGCGTTTTATGTTTCACCGGCTTTCGAAGAGGGGCGCGCGCGCGAACAACTCGCCATGGCTCCGGAGGGGAAGAATCCCGACGTTCGGGTCTGGCAGGAAGATGAAAGTCCTTACGCGCGGGTGGCTCAGGGACTGAGCGATCGTGGAATCGCAAACACGACGATCGGTTTCGAAGAGACGATGAAGTTCGTCTTCACCGACAACATCAGGAAGGCGGCTGCCGGCGCAGATTTCGCGAGTGCCACGCCAGTCACGGCGGGATGCCGCATGATCAAGAGCGCGCATGAAATCGACCTGATGCGGCTGGCCGCCAAAGTTACGCTGGCTGCCTACGAAGCCACTTATCGTTCCCTGAAAGTCGGAATGACGCAGAAAGACGTAGGGACGATGCTGGAAACCGCCCATCGTCAACTGGGATTTGAAGGGGGAGCCGATGTACAGGTGGGCGAGTATTCGGCCTTCCCACATGGCTCGGTCGCGCCGCAGGGAATCCGCGAAGGAACAATCGTTCTGATCGATGGCGGATGTACGGTGGAAGGATATGCCTCTGACATCACGCGTACGTTCGTTCTCGGCAAGGCGAGCGACAAGATGAAACAGGTTTTCGAAATTGTTCATCGCGCGCAGAGTGCGGCGTTGGCGGCGGCAAAACCGGGAGTTGAGGCAGGGTCGGTTGATACCGCCGCCCGAAAAGTAATCAGCGACGCAGGATACGGCCCCGACTACAAATACTTCAGCCATCGCGTGGGGCACGGCATGGGAATGGACGGCCACGAGTGGCCTTATCTCGTGCGCGGTAATACCACGAAGTTGCAGCCGCAGATGACGTTCAGCGATGAACCGGGAATTTATATTCGCGGAGAATTCGGGATTCGCCTGGAAGACGACATGCACATCCTGGATAACGGGTCAGATCTGTTCACACCGCAAAGCCCGTCGCTGGAAAACCCTTTCGGGAAGGCCTAGTTACTTCAACGGCGTGCTGTAGTGGGAGGCGATGACCTGCCACGTCTTTCCGGTTTTCACCCAGACATCGGTCAGGCGATCGTGGTACTCGTATGGCTTCCCGTTCGTCTGGCCCTTCTCGAGATATGCTCCCGTCACGATTGCCAGGTTTCCACGCACTCGCACGCGAAGCCCCGAGAGCTCGGCGACCTCGACGTGTACGGACGGGTCGGCGCTGTGAGTAATGTAGCCGGTTTTACTGTACGTGTTGCCATCCTCAACCGTGATCACAAAATCGTCGGCGAGAAGCGAGGAGAGGATGTCGATCTGCCGCGTCTTGTAGGCGGCCGTCCATTTTTCTTCAAGCTTGCGAACCTGGGACGCGGCCGCAGACTCTTGCGACGCCAAGGGGACACCCATGGAAATGATGAAGGCAAGCGCGAGACCCGAAGCCATCCGACGCCACATGGCTCTATGTCATACCAGACGAGTACGGATGACAAGTTCCTTCCGCGACCCCTGGGTTCGATATGACTGCTGGGCGTATGCCCAGGCCTGCGGCCGCTAGTGCGCGACCGGTTCCCTCTGCAATCCGGACAGCTGGTTCTTGATCGCTACTGACAATCGCCGGATGCCTTCTTTTATCTGCTCGGGATTCGCGTTGGAGAAGTTGAGCCGCAGGTGACGCAGCCCTTCGCTCGCATAGCCGTTCCCCGCATAGAAGGAATCGCCGGGCACGAACGCGACATTCTGTTTGAGTGCAGCCTCGAACAGTTGGTGAGAGTCCATGCCCATCGGCAGGGTTACCCACAGAAACAATCCACCAAGCGGGCGAGTCCAAGTCACCTCAGGTGGAAAATTCTCCGCGAGCGCCTGGAGCATGACATCGCGCCGTTCTCCGTAGACATGGCGGATCAGCTTGATGTGTTCGTCGAGGAAGCCGTCGCGCGCAACCTCGTAGGCCACCATCTGGCCGAAGGTGGAAGTATGCAAATCGGCTCCCTGCTTCAGCTGCACCAGCTTCGAAATGACATCGGGCGGCGCCACGATCCAGCCCAAGCGCAATCCGGGAGACAGCGTTTTTGAGAAGGTACTCAGGTAGAGCACATTGCCGATGGAATAGCCATCATCGCGGCGAAGGTTCTCGCGATCAAGGACGACGAGTGGCGGCAGGTGTTCCCCTTCATAGCGCAGCTGCCCGTAAGGATCATCTTCGATGATCGGGATGCCGTAGCGGTCGGCGAGCAATACGAGTTCGTGGCGGCGGCCTTCCGCAAGCGTTGTCCCGCCCGGGTTTTGGAAGTTCGGCAGCACGTACATGAATTTGGGGCCCGAGCGCAGGGGCTCTTCCAGCAGACTGGTACATAAGCCATCGTTGTCGCTTGGAACCGAAATGTATTCCGCGCCGTAAACGTTGAAGGCCTGGAGGGCGCCCAGATAGGTGGGGGCTTCCACGAGCACGCGGTCACCGGGGTTAATAAGGAGCTTTCCGATCAGATCCAACGCTTGCTGCGAACCAGATGTAATCAGGACGTTCTCGGCCTTGGCCTTTACGCCGTAGCGGGAAGTATGGCGGGCGATCATTTCCCGTAGCGGTTCGTATCCTTCCGTCGCTCCGTACTGCAAAGCCAGCTGGGCCTGATTGTCGAGGACCTTGCAGCAGGCCTCGCGGAAGCGCTTCGTCGGGAAGACATCGGGAGCCGGCAAGCCCCCAGCGAACGAGATGATTTCGGGGTTTTGCGTGATCTTGAGGAGTTCGCGGATGGCGGAGCTACGGATGGCCTTCGTTCGCTGAGCATACCGGGACGTCCAGGCGGTTGACATGTTTACCCTCTCGTTAACTGAGTCTATCTCTTCCGTCGCGTGCGCGCGGTGACGCTGAACCTTCCCAGAGTGACTAGGATCACACGGTTACGGTGACCAAAGTGGGGTGCGATTTGCAAGCCTCGAGCGTTTGGATGAAGCACGGTGCCAAAACGATGTCATGGGGAGGTCAACGAACTGTAACTTACTCCACAATCCATTCCCGCATGCGGCGAAGGAGCGAAGCGGGAGCATCGGCTTCCAGTTCCACTAAGCCGTCGAGGTACTTGCGGGAATAAATGCGGGCTCGCGCTTCAAGCAGGGCGAGGCTCTTGCCTTCCTTTTGCGGTATGCGCAAGACGACGCGCGTGGGCCGATCCTGTTCCAACGCAGAATCGATATGGTCGAGCAATACACCCAGGCCGATCCCCTTGGCCGCCGATACGTGAATGGTCTGATTGTCGTCGCGCAGAGATTCACGCTGCTTGGGCGGAAGCAGGTCTATTTTGTTCATGACGCGCAGTCGAGGCTTTTTATCAGCTTCCAGCTCTTTGAGGACACTTTCCACCTGGGTGTCCTGCTCCGTGGAAACCGGGCTGCTGGCATCGGAAACTTGCAGGATGAGTGTCGCCCGTTGCACCTCTTCCAGCGTGGCGCGGAACGCCGAAACTAGGGTGTGCGGTAAATGCCGGATGAAGCCGACGGTGTCGGAAAACAGCACCTTCCTCTTGGACGGCAATTCCGCACCCCGGAGAGTTGGGTCGAGCGTGGCGAACATGCGCGACGATGCGACCACGTTCGACTTGGTAAGTGCATTAAACAGCGTGGATTTTCCGGCATTCGTATATCCAACGAGCGCGATGGTGGCTACCGGCACGGACTCGCGACGCTGTCGTTGCTGGGTTCGAATCCGCCGGACGTTTTCGATCTGCTGCTTGACGTGCCGGACGCGGCGGTAAATTTTCCGGCGATCGGTTTCCAACTGTGTTTCGCCAGGTCCGCGGGTACCGATGCCGCCACCGAGTTGCGACATCTCGACGCCCCGTCCCGCCAGCCGCGGAAGCATGTATTCCAACTGTGCCAGTTCTACCTGCAACTGGCCTTCACGAGTGCGAGCGTGCCGGGCAAAAATATCCAGAATCAGCTGCGTTCGATCGATCACCCGTGTGTGCACAACGCGTTCAATGTTGCGTTGCTGGGAAGGTGAGAGATCGTGGTCGAAGAGAATGACATCGGCAGAAACCGAAGCAGACGCTCCGGCAATTTCCTCGAGCTTGCCTTTGCCAATCAGAGTGGCAGGATCGGGACGGTCCCGGTGCTGCATGAATTCGCCGGCGATCTGCGCGCCCGCGCTGGAGGCGAGCGAGCGCAACTCATCGAGCGATTCTTCCGAACTGAAGTCGGGGGAATCGGCCCGCCGGCCAGTAGCAATGCTGGTCGCGTGATCGCGCGCTGCCTGAGCTCCTGGAGTAATGGTGACGCCGGTCGTTTTTGGCGCACGGCCACGGGTGCGAAATTCGACACCCACCAGGAACGCCCGCTCGGTGCGCTCCGAGGGATTCAGCACTTCCTTGGGCTCTTTTCGCGTACTGCCCCGGTGGCTCAGTCTGGAGTCATCTCTCCGCAAGCAAACTCATTTCATCCTTGCGTGCCGGAGTTCGGGATGGGCGGTTCCCCGATCGTCGCCACCGCCGCCGGCTTCGCATCGCCATGCGCGTGGGCCGCGCGGGCAATGACGACCGTCGAGATCGCGTGCTTGAAAATCAATTGCTCCTGATTGCTGGTTTCCAACACGACTGAGTACTTATCGAACGACCGGATCCGGCCTGTCAATTTCACGCCGCTGACAAGGTAGATCGTAATATTGTGCCGTTCCTTTCGAGCCGTATTGAGAAAGGAATCCTGTATGTTCTGTTGCGCCGGCTTGGGTTCCATCTGCCGATCTCCTTCTTTTCCCGTTCACTGCTGCGCCCTGAGCAAAGTGGGAAGGGCAATTTGGCGACAGCAGTCTTTCTGTCGGCTCTTACAATACGGCCTTGGCCCCGGCTTTTCAACTTTCCGTCCAACTAATTTCCGACCTGCATGGTTTTCTCTTAACTGCGTAAAATTCCGCAGTGTATTGAATTCAGACAGGTCTGCAACGCCTATCATTTCCGCCGTCTGGCATCTACAATCGTCAGTTTCACAGCGGAATCTCAGACTAGGAGCCTCGCCTTGAACAATATCAACCTGCCGACCGACGTCCAAACAAACCTCCTCATGCTGTTTCGTTGGCTGCATTTTCTGGGTGGGATGACTTGGATTGGGCTGCTGTACTTCTTCAACCTTGTGAACGTCCCGTTCATGAAGGAGCTCGATCCTGTGACTAAGGGTAAGGTTCTACCCAGCCTAATGACTCGCGCGCTGTGGTGGTTTCGCTGGGGATCCGTGCTGACAGTTTTGATGGGCCTGGCGTATTGGGGCAGTGTGGTTGCCTCCGATGCGCGCAACGGGGGCGCTACGTCCGGGGGACCAATGGGCTCATTCTTTGCCATCTGGACCATTACCTGGGCCCTGATGTATGCCTGCCAGGTTCCAGGCAAGGGCGTGCTGGACAAGGGACCGGTGCTCGCTGTGGTTTACTCCGTGCTAGTCCTCGCGGCCGCGTGCCTGTTTCTCCGGTTCAACGATCACTCATGGGAAAGCAACCGCCTGCTGGCCATTGGGATTGGCGGTGGCATGGGCTGGATGATGATGCTCAACGTTTGGGGCGTAATCTGGCGAGCCCAAAAGAAGATCATTCACTGGACCGCCGACAATGCCGCCAATGGCACGCCGATGCCGGATAAAGCCAAGTACCTGGCCCGGCAGGCTTTTCTGACTTCGCGGGCGAACTTCTGGCTGTCATTTCCGATGCTGTTCCTGATGGGCGCCGCCAGCCACTATCCGATGTTCGGCCGGTAGGGCGAACCTGAAAGCATGATTCAGAGAACCGGGACCAACAGCGACCGCGCATCGCTCAACGGGCCGCATGGCCTCGGGCGCGTCCCATGTCGGGCAATACTCTGGTTCGGCCGAGCAACGGGGCGGACTAAGTAGAATGCCGGCCGCAAAAATTAATTCTGCGTAACAGCCTTTCGAGCTTCCAGAATCTCAGCTCTTCCTGGCTGATCTGCGCGGACGCAGGAATCCAGTAGCTCACGGAAATACTTCTGACTCGTCTCGCGATTTCCATTCAGCTGTGCCGCTCGCGCCGCTCCATAGACCGCACGAAGGCGCCCTGGCTCTTTTTTCAGTGTACTTTCAAACTGTTCGAGAGCCTGGGCCGGTTGATTAGCCTCGAGCAACAACTCACCGAGCAATTCGCGCGCCGGAGCCAACGGCCCGGGGGTCACCGCGCTCTTCTCCGTCGCATCTTCCAGCTCCGCCGCAGACCTCATCTGCCGAACCGCCTCCTCCTTTTTGCTGTCCGCGAATGCAGCCCAGGCACGAACCTCAATCTCCTGGATTTCCACTTGTCTCGCCCAATAGGCTTCGCCACCTTTCAGCAATCGCTCGCGAAGCTGCCCCAGAGTCCCAGCCGCCTCATGCGCTGGCCCTCCTTGCCCCAGCCGGGCCGCGCCTACTCCGCGGGCAAACCAAGTCATGGCTTCGGTGTATGGAAATGGGGTCTCTCGCGGGGTAAGTTGAGCGGCCTGCTTCCATTGCCGACGTTCCAGCGCGTACCTCGCTGGGATTGCCGCCAAGGCAAAATATCCTGCGGATGGGCCTCCTGCGCCGCCGATCACGACCTTGGGATCGAAACGCGAAGCGATTTCCGGCAACGAATCCAGGATCCGCTGTGCTGCCTGATCCTGCCCTGTTTGTAAATAGGCGTAAATCTGGTAGTCGCTGGCGTGCAATTCTTCCGCGGTCTGATTTTCTCGCCTCGCGGCCGCTGCTGCCGCGACGTTACTGTCGATGGAGTCCTGCCAGTAACCCGTTCGGGTGAAGGTGTGGGATGGCATGTGGAGCGCGTGCGGCGCATCCGGCGCAATCTCCGAATAGCGACGAGCCGCCTTGAGAGCACGGGGCGCCAGAGCCGGCACGTCGTACGTGTGGATGATGTAATGCGCCAACCCGGGATGCGAGGGCTCTTTCTCAAACAATCTTTCGAGGATCGCACCGGCCTTCAGTCGATCTGCGTACGTCTTGTCCGAAGGATCTTCCGACGCAGCGAGAGCCAGTGCATAGAAGATCTGCGCTTCGTGGTCCGCTGGATATTGTGCAGCTAGCGCGCCCATTGCATCGCGATACGCCGCCAGACGGACCTGTTGCGAAGTGCTTTCGAATTTGGCATACAACTTCGATGCCGCATCGATGTAGGCCCGCTCGCGCTCTGTCTTGGCACTTTTGATTTTGCCGCGGTCCGATGCTTCCCTGCCGGCCTGCAATTGGCCTTGGTCCTTCATGCCGGGGGCGAAGGGATTGCTCCACTGGCTGAGTGCGACGCCCCAATCGGCGATGCCACAGGCCGGGTCGGCCTTCAGCACCGCATTGAATCCCTTAATTGCGCTGCTGAACTGGAAAGAGTGGAGCAGCGCCACGGCCCGGTCGAATTCGTGCTGTGCTTCCTCGTTGCACGAGGTGGCAAAGTGCACGGTTCCCAACTTCTCCGCCGTCCCATGCTGATGTTCTTGCCCAGTGCCGCTAGCGATCAACAGCGCGGATAGAACTCCCGTAAGGACACCCAACCTAACCATATGGCCCCTCCGATTTTGAGGATTATAGGCGGGTTCAGGGATCGCCAAAAGACACACCAGCGTAACCTCGTTTTCAGCGGTTCCCCTCCCTACAATTGAGCCCAGGATGCAGGAATTATTGGACTCGATGCTGGATTTGGCGGGCGCACGTGAGGAATGGCGGCCGGCACCGCGCTGGGCGATTGCGGCGTGGATCGTGTTCTATGCTTGCTTCCTCGTGTACGCCTTCCGCATGCACGGCGGATATCTCTTCATCGATTCCGCCAACCTGGTGGTGCATGAAGGCGGACACATGCTCTTCAGCTGGTTCGGCCAGACGCTGTGCCTCTGGGGAGGAACGATCCTGCAGTGGGGGGTGCCGTTGCTGCTCTCCGCCTATTTCTTCCATCAACGACAAGTGACTGCGTTTGTCTTCTGCCTGTTCTTCTTTTTCGAAAATTGGCTCTATACGGCGACGTATATGGCCGATGCGCGCGCCATGGTTCTGCCTCTGGTGACGGCGGGCGATTCCGACTTTATTGAGCACGACTGGCATACGATCTTTTCCAGTCTCGGCGTTCTGGAGTACGACACGGCGATTGCGGCCGTAGTAAGAACTCTTGGCTGGTGCGGAATGCTCGGCTGCGTTGGCTGGCTGGCCAGCCGCGCGGAGTGAAGCAGAGACTAGGCCCCCAGATGCGCCGGACGCGGCCCTGAAGGGACGTTCTTCCACCACGTCCACTAAGTTGCAGGTGTGACTGCAGGCGCCTGCACCGCACTTACTTTCGGAGCCAAAGTCCACGCCTTGCCATCGAAATAGGACGGCAGCGCCAAGCCAAACAACTTAAGGATCGTGGGCGCTACGTCTACGATTGCATGCTTCTCTTCCACGAATTTGTGGCTGGAGAACAGAACCCCCGGAACCAAGCGCGGATCGATGCAGTGATCGCCGCTCCACGCTTTCATGTTGTCCTCAAAAATCTGGCCAGTGACCTTTCCCATCACCGAGTCCCATGAGGCCCGGTATCCACCGGCGTAACCAACCAGCAGGTCAGGTGCGTTTTCCGCGTACGGTCCACGGTAGACAACATTGGTGGCGAATACCCCGCTAATACCAACCTTGCCGGAATTGGGATCGACCAACCCGTCCAGCTTTTGCTTGATCTCGTCCTGCAGGGCCTGTGCATCGGCGGGATCGACAATGCCGTGTTTCTCGCGTCCCTTGAGGTTCAAGTAAAGACCGTTGAGCCCCATCGTATAAGCGCGCGTCTTCGACCAGTCGACATCTTCGAACCAGTCTCCGCTTTCGGTCTTGCCGTCTTTCAGCGTGAGATATCCATTCTGATGCAGCCAGGCATTCAGGTTCATGCAACGCTGAAAGGACTTGAACCCATGATCAGAAATCACCATCAGGAGCGTATCGTCGTCAATCTTTTCCATGACGCGGCCGATCAGCTTGTCCATGCGCTGGTAAAGGTCCTGAATGACTTCCTTGCGCTCGGCCTTCGGCACTTCACGCGCCGCCGGGTGATCGTCATCCAGATAACGCCAGAACATGTGCTGGATGCGATCGGTTGTATCGAACACGCATGTACAGAGACCCTGTTGCGTCTTTTCGAGCGCATCAAACAGCATCTGCTCGCGGTCGTGATGATTGCCATACGCCTGCGCGAGAAAGGCATCATCGTCGAGGACATGCTCGTTCAGCGCCCAGGTATCTTCGGCTAGTCCAAGAGTGGCAAATGCTCCGTAGAGCTTTGCCAGGTAAATGGAGTAGGTAACGGGATGAGAAATTGGAAGGTCGGGATGCCCCGGATCGATGTTAACGGGCGTCACGTACACTTCGACTTCCGGGGAAATCTCCTTGAGGTAGAAACGGCAAATGCCATGGGCGTTGAAGCCGAGACCCGCCTTGAATTCAATCGGGATCCACTCGGAATACTCACCGACTTTCAGGGTGAGTTTTTCTTTTCCAACCACCAATTTTGCCTGGTTGAGCGCGGGTTCGGGTCGAATCTCGTAATCGACACGCATTTCGTGCCCGGCTTCCTTGGCGATCGGATTGTCCGGTCCCGGCACATAGGAGTGGAAGGCGCCATTCTTGCGCTCGACAGGAACACGTACTCCGCCTTCGCGGAACTTGTCGCCGGCCATACGCGTGGTGCACAGACAAAATGTCCCCTGGCTGCCTTTCAGGTCGGGCACGCACATTCCGGAGAGCAACACGCCTTGAAACTTCTCGGGCGGAAATGTTACGGGAACGCGAATCACTGAACTGAAGATGCCAGCCTTGCCGAGCCAGTGCCAGAAGGGTGTGCCTTTCCGCATGGCCTTGATTTCAGTCTTGCCAAAGGGAATGGAATACTTGCCGATATTGATCGTCCGCTTCGGCCCCTTAATTTCAGCCGACGAAAGAAAGGGCAGGTAATTCTGCGTATCGCGTGCCAGGAAATCGTAGATATTGTGCTTGCCGGGATTCACTCCGGTCATGAAGGTCGACCATGCAACGGGCGAAATTGCAGGAAACGTGGTCCGGAGCTTGGCGAACGTTCCTTTGTCCCGCAGCTTGGCGAGATTGGGCAGCCGGCCTTCTTTCATGAAGCGATCGGCGAGTTCGGGATCCATGCCGTCAAAACCCAGAATCACCGCGCGGTTGAAGACGGCTTTTCCATAGGCGTTCCGGCGCCGGAAGAAGCGAAACAGTTGCCGCACCGGCCAAGTGGCAAGCGCGTAGAACGAATACAGGAACGCGACGAAAATTGCCCAGAACGATGAAAGGACGGCAAAACCAGCGCCCGGTCCGGCGTATGCGTGAGCAGCGGCAGGAAACAACACGAATGCCAGCAGCAGGAAGGCTGACAAGGTACGAACGCCCCGGCATGACTTGCCCCACCGGCGATTCACATCAACTTTGCCAAGGCGCACCGCAATGGCTGCCCCACCCAATTTCCTCATACTTCAATCCCCAAGAGTTCCTTGAAAATGAATCCGGCAATCATCGAAAGGATGAAGAA